>Ga0256775_1000388_pt1 | contig 10660 bp, 7 predicted proteins | sample MC6MC0926MT_FD_186036 | JGI IMG/M metagenome (GOLD analysis project Ga0256775, IMG submission 186036) | Metatranscriptome of enriched soil aggregate microbial communities from Iowa State University, Ames, United States - MC6-MC0926-MT... | ecosystem: Environmental > Terrestrial > Soil >...
AGCGAGGACCCCGAGCTGACCGAAGGGGTCGTCCGTGAGGTGGTCGCCTGCTCGGCCGCCGAGGGGGTCCCCGCGTCCGAGCTCGACCTGGTCCGAGCCCTCCGCAGCGTCCCCGGCGGGATGCGCACCTCCCTCCAGGAGGACCTCGCCGCCGACGCCCCGAGCGAGCTCGACACCATCGGCGGAGCGCTCCTGCGCATCGGCGAGCGGCACGGCATCGCGACTCCCTCCCTTGCGCGCATCCTGTCGGCGCTAGGCTCGAACGCGTGAAGATCGCACGTTTCAGCCACACCCGCGAAGGCTCGTCGACGCCCGCCATCGACTACGGCATCGTCGACGAGGACGCCCTGGTCGTGCTCGCCGGCGACCCGATGTTCGTGGGATTCGAGACCACAGGGGAGCGCGTCCCGCTGGGCAAGGTCGGCTCGCTGCTCGCCCCGGTCATCCCGCGGTCGAAGGTCGTCGCGGTCGGCAAGAACTACCGCGAGCACGCCGCCGAGATGGGTGGAGAGGCGCCGGGAGAGCCGCTGCTGTTCCTGAAGCCGAACACGGCCGTGATCGGCCTCGGCGACGCGATCGTGGTGCCGCCGCAGTCCGAGCGCGTCGACTACGAGGGCGAGCTGGCCGTGGTGATCGGCAAGATCGCCCGCAACGTCCGTGCGGAGGACGCCGCCGGCCACATCTTCGGCTACACCGTCGCGAACGACGTCACCGCCCGCGACCTGCAGGAGAAGGACGGCCAGTGGACGCGCGCGAAGGGCTTCGACACCTTCTGCCCGCTCGGCCCGGTGATCGAGACCGAGCTCGCGCCCGACGCCGTGCTGCGGACCCGCCTCAACGGCGAACTCAAGCAGGAGGCGCCGATCTCGGACATGGTCCACGACATCCCGTCGATCATCGCGTACGCGTCGAGCGTGTTCACGCTGCTGCCGGGCGACGTCATCCTCACCGGGACGCCGTCCGGGATCGGCCCGATGAAGCCCGGCGACACCGTCGAGGTGGAGGTCGAGGGAGTCGGGTCGCTGGTGAATCCGGTGCGCGCCCCGAAGTAGCCTCCCCGGTAGGATCGAAGACGTATGTCTGACTCGATCGCTCACCCGTTCTCCGAGGCCACCGGCGCCGATGTGCGCGTGCGCTTCTGCCCGTCGCCGACCGGTACTCCGCACGTCGGCCTGATCCGCACCGCCCTGTTCAACTGGGCGTACGCGCGCCACACGGGCGGGAAGATGGTGTTCCGCATCGAGGACACCGACGCCGCCCGCGACAGCGAGGAGAGCTACCAGCAGATCCTGGATGCGCTGCGCTGGCTGCGCCTCGACTGGGACGAGGGCATCGACGTCGGAGGACCCGACGGCCCCTACCGGCAGTCGCAGCGGTACGGCATCTACCGCGACCTCATCCAGAAGCTGCGCGATTCCGGCCACATCTACGAGAGCTTCGCGACGGCGGAGGAGATCGAGGCGCGCAACGTGTCGCTCGGCCGCGACCCGAAGCTCGGCTACGACAACTTCGAGCGCGACCTCACCGACGAGCAGAAGGCCGCCTACCGTGCTGAGGGCCGCGAGCCCGCCCTGCGCCTGCGCGTGCCGGACGACGACCTCAGCTTCGACGACCTGGTGCGCGGCGAGATCACCTTCAAGGCCGGATCGTTCAGCGACTTCGTCGTGGTGCGCCCCAACGGCCACCCGCTGTACACGTTCGTGAACCCGGTGGACGACGCACTCATGGGCATCACGCACGTGCTCCGTGGCGAGGACCTGCTGTCGTCGACCCCGCGCCAGATCGCGCTGTACCACGCGCTGATCGACGCGGGAGTGACCACGTTCGTCCCGCGCTTCGGCCACCTCCCGTACGTGATGGGGGAGGGCAACAAGAAGCTCTCCAAGCGCGACCCCGAGTCGAACCTGTTCCACCACCGCGACCGTGGCTTCATCCACGAGGGCCTGGTCAACTACCTGGCGCTGCTCGGCTGGTCGCTGACGCATGATCGCGACGTCTTCTCCCTGGAGGAGATGGTGGCGGCGTTCGACGTGAAGGACGTCAACCCGAACCCGGCCCGCTTCGACCTGAAGAAGGCGGAGTCGATCAACGGCGACCACATCCGGCTCTTGGATGTGGCCGACTTCGCCGAGCGCACCGTCCCGTACCTGGCCGCGGCCGGTGTGGTGGAGGAGCCGTTGACGCCCGCCCAGCACGAGGTGCTCGCGAAGGCGGCGCCGCTGGTTCAGGAGCGCGTGCAGCTGCTGGGCGAGACGCCCGGGATGTTCGGCTTCCTCTTCACCGACGCCGCCTCGCTCGTGGTCGAGCCCGACGCCCGCGCTTCGCTGCCGGACAACGCGGGCGAGGTGCTGGCCGCGTCCCTCGGTGCGCTGGAGCTGGTGCCCGAGGCGGAGTGGAACCACGAGGCCATCGAGTCCGCACTGCGCGACGCCCTGGTCGAGGGGATGGCGCTGAAGCCGCGCGTCGCGTTCGGCCCGCTGCGGGTCGCGCTCTCGGGCCGCCGCGTGTCGCCCCCGCTGTTCGAGTCGATGGAGATCCTGGGCAAGGCGGAGACCATCGCCCGGCTCGACCGGCTGTCGGCGGACCTGGGCTAGCGCGATGACCGGTGTGACCGCGCCGCCGGCTCTCGAGCCGTCCTACGAGGTCGTCGTCGTCGGCGGGGGTCCCGCAGGTCTGTCCGCGGCACTCAACCTGGCCCGTGCCCGGCGCCGTGTGCTCGTGGTGGACGGCAACCGCCCGCGCCATGCTGCGACCCTGCTCGCCCACGGGTTCCTCACCCGCGACGGGGTCAGCCCGCTGGAGCTGCGCCGGATGGGCCGGGAGGAAGTGGACGCGTACGACAACGCGAACGTCGTCTTCGCCCAGGTCGGCGCGGTCTCGGTGGAGGGCGACGGCTTCCGGGTCACGGCCCGCGGGGTGCGCGGAGGCTCTGACGTCGACGTACGCGCCGACACGGTGCTCATCGCGACCGGTGTGACGGAGACGATGCCGGCCATCCCGAGCATCCGCGCGTTCTACGGCACCCAGCTGCACAGCTGCATCGAGTGCGACGGTTTCGAGTCGGCCGGTCAGCCGCTCGCCCTGATCGGCGAGACCGACGACCTGGCCGAGCGGGCTCTGCTGCTCACCCAGTGGACGGACGACCTGATCGTCTTCACCAACGGCGTCGCGCCGATCGGCGAGGACGAGGAGCGCACGCTCGCCCGCCTCGGTGTGCGGGTCGAACGCCGCCCGATCGACGACGTGGTCGGCGAGAAGGGCGTCATGACCGGCGTCCGTCTCGCGGACGGCACCCTCGTCGAGCGGGCCGGCGGGTTCCTGCGCCCGGTGTGGTCGCCCTCCCTGTCATTCGTGGATGCGCTCGACCTCGATCGTGACGCCGACGGCTACCTGCTGACCGACGCGGACGGCCGCACGTCACTGCCCGGCGTGTACGCGGCGGGGGAGACCTCGGCACCCGGACCGCAGCAGCTGATCGTCGCCGCGGGCTCCGGTGCGGTGGTCGCGGCGGCTGTCAACCGCGACCTCATCGGGCTGTCCCTGGAGGACGCCCCCGTTTTGTAGTCCGGCCTGCCGGTAGGCTAGAGTTGTTTCTCGTGCCCGGACTACGGTTCAGGCCGGTGGGGTATGGTGTAATTGGCAACACGGCTGATTCTGGTTCAGTTGTTCTTGGTTCGAGTCCAGGTACCCCAGCAAAGCATGAGTATTGTTCATGTACGAAAAGCACCCCCAGGTGGGGTGTTTTTTGCGTTCCGAATGGAGCGAACAAGCCCTTTGTAGGGGGTTCGGTCGTGCGCGTGACAGACTCCACCCCTGACGCTTGGTTTGAGTCCAGCTACCGGGTATCGATCCTTTGCTGCGTTCGACCTCCGTCGGATGTACCGACGCTGTTGTAACGACGAGCTCAACCCTCAGTCGGACCGCTACCGCGATGCATGATCTCAAGGCTTCGCTCTTCGCTGCTGTCGATCTCAAGAAGGTCCGGATGTTGGTCGAAAATGGCGCGGAGAGCATCGATCGAAATCTGCACTGCTTCAAGTGCGTAGGACCGCAGGTCTCGCTGATTTACGTTCGGAGTGCCATGCACTACTCGACTACGGAACTCGTAGATCTTCTTGTAGCGCGACTGTCTGTCGCGTCGATCCTTCGGGGAGGTGCCGAGGAGCCACGCTAGAGAGCTTGACACTCGAAGGGTTGTCTCGGTTTTGGCGCCGAACAGGTTCTCCCAGACGATGACGGCATCGACCAGGATGTCTTCCATCGTGCGCCGCTCTGCGACCGATGCCAGCATTCGTCGGACTGCAACGGCGATCGTTGGGATTCGGTGACTTCCGACCTTCGTTGCCCAGCGCTGCCAATCCTTGACCTGGGTCTCAGTGAGCTGCGTCGGCATTAGGCCGACGGAATGGGTGACGTCGTTCCAGCCGAGTATCAAGCCCCGTGACAGGGGATCGATCTGTGTCTGCCAGCTAGAGTGCAGGATGACGCGCCGGTCCGGAAAGACGAGAAGAAGCCCGAGCCGAAGATTCTCAAGTGCTTCTTCCAGCGCCCGAGCGCTGATGAGGAGTGCCTCTGGCCACGGATCGGTAGTTATATCAAGCTCTCGAATCGAGAGCACATACGGCGCGTCCAGCTCTAGTACTAGGTCACCTTCGTAGTTGATGGTGGCTGTCTCGCCATGTTCATTGGTCCCTGTCAACCGGCCAGTCAGGCCGCTCCGTTTGGCCCAGTGATCGTCACGTTCATCCGCTCTGCGGACCCGAGCCCAACTCAGCTTCATTTCATCGATGCTGTCGGGGAAGAGGACTCCGGTGAGGCCCATGCGGGCCGGCACGGTGGCTGAGTCACCTTTGATTGCAGCACGGAGTGTGTCGAGGGTCGAGAGAACAGCCGCCGAAAATTCTTCGATGGTGGGCCGTTTCGTGCTTAGCGAAGCGAGCGACCATCCTGTGTCGAGCAGTGTTTCCGCGAGCGTCCAAAGTTGAACGGTGCCGCCTGATCCAACGCTTCGAATGACGGAACCGACGGGGCCAGATTGTTCATTCTCTTCGGTGTAGAGACGGCTGAGGATGGGGTCCTGTTGGACCGCGCTCTGGAACATCTTGTTCTCTGGGTTCGAGAAGAGTGAACGGGATAGAGACCCCATTGCCCAGAAGGGTTCATCTGGATCCTTCACGAGCTGACCTGGGTAGCAATCGAGTGCCATCTTGAGTAGCGCCTTCTCGAGGACTGAGGTACCACCGGCTTCAGGGACGTTCCCGCCCGAGACGCGACGAGCGAGGTTTCCCAACGAGGCTGTGGGGTCGGGTTCCGAAAGCCCAGACAGTCGAGCGGCCCATTCCGATGAGGTATCCGGTCCGTTTTGCCATGCCTGCATCTGAAGGTCAATCGCTACGAGTTGGGCGAGTACCTCTTCCTGCTGTGCAGTCAGGCGATGATCTTCAGGCTCTTGGAGTCGAACTCTAAGTGTCTCAATGTCGGTGGCAAGTAGGTATGCAAGGGCATCGTCCCCGATGTGCTCAAAGAGTGCTCGCTCGCTTGCCTCATTCATGCGCCTAGTTATGGGCCATCCGCTCACCTTTTGCAAGCACAACCGTCACACTCGTGCTTGCGTTTTGAGTCGATCGGCTCATAGTGAGTCCTTCGCCATACCAAGACTCAACCCGACCGCCTGCCTTCGCCGCCGCTAGGATCTTATCCGACTCTGGACTCAGAGCGAGGGAGCAGCCTTCGCCGTACTAGCGGGATGGACCCAGCGAGATCTCCACGACTACTTCGCGCCGATTATTCGCATGACCGAACAGCAGGCCCTCGAGCACCGACGCGCCATGTCCAAGACGTTCCCGTCATTATCGAGTCAGGCCGGATCAGCACCGCGCTCCGAACCATATGTGCGCGACCACTTTTAGTCGCGCACGGCTCGGATGCCCTCAGGGAGCACGCCTCGAGAGTTGCGCATCTTGACGGTGTCCCGCGCCACACCGAGCACTCACCTCCTGGCTCGCGCGATCCTCGCGATTGCGACCACCGAACGTCAGAAGTCTTTACAGAAAACTTCCAGGTTTTATAATCAAGGCAGTATGAGTGATGCGCCAAAGCCCAGTGAGCTTCGTGTTTCCCCTCCCGGCGCCCCAGTCTCGCCAGCGGATGGCCTTTCGATTGAGCGGTTGCGCACGATCGTTCAGGACTCGCACCTCAGCTTTCTGATCGGTGCCGGGACGCCAGCCGACTTCTTTGAGCAGTTGGGTCCCATCGAAGCGGTACTAACCGAGCTCGGAAGCGAGACCGATGAGGCGCGTCTGGCTCGTGCCTCAGTGCAGGGCTTCTTCTTCGAGAAGGTACTCGCGCCGAACGTTTTGCTGATGGCCAAAGATGCATCGGCCCAGCCTCTGATCAAGTCGTACGCACGATTCGTGGCGCTTCTGAACCGCATCCTGCTCAAGCGTCGAAGCACCATTCTGAGCAAGCAGGCCAACCTGTTCACGACGAATGTGGATATGGCATTCGAGGTTGCACTCGAACTGCTCGAGATCGACGTCAACGACGGGTTTGCCGGCAAGATTAACCCACGCCTTGATCTCGGTGAGTTCAGCACCTTGCGCTTCCGTCAGGGGACTCGGTTCGAATACCGCTCTGAGATCCCGGTCATGAACCTCTTCAAGATCCACGGCTCGGCCGCTTGGCGCCAGAAGACGGAAGACATCTATTTCGATCACCGTCTTGAGCTTGTGCAGGAGATCAAGGTCAAGTTCGAGACAGCCAAGACTGATCTGCTCCCCATCGCTTCGAGGGACGACATTATTACGGCTGATTTGCTGGCCGCGGCGTCGGGCCACGCGCCTACGGCGGCGGTCGGTGACTTCACAGATGCCTACGACCAACTCAGCATCGTCAATCCGGAGAAGACCAAGTTTGCATCGACGGTACTGAACAAGACCTACTACGAGCTTCTTCGCCGACTCGCCAACGAGTTGGAGAAGGAGAACTGCGCGCTGATCGCCCACGGGTTCTCGTTCCGAGACGAGCATCTGCTGGATATTGTGTTGCGAGCGGCTGCGACAAACCCGACTCTGCAGGTGATCATCTTCTGCCACTCTCGCAAGGCTTTCGGCGAGACCAAAGCGCTGTTCCCGGAAGAGAAGGTCAAGAATGGGAACGTACTTCTTGTGCAGCCAAGAGAGCCCGACGGCGAGGAAGAGGAGCGACTGATTTCGCTCGACGTACTGGTCGACGATTACCTGGCTCCGATCCTCACCGAACCTGTCCCGTCGGCAGACCACATCATCGAACTCAAGTTGAGCGAGTCCAGCGGGGACGAGCATGCTTGACGAAGACGCGACCCTTCAGAAGGACGCAGTCTTCAGCATCGGCAAGGTGACGTCGGTCGAAGGCCGACGAGTTCGGGTCACCGTCAGCAAGCTTAAGAACAGTTCGCACTTGCTCTACCAAGGCGAGGTAGTCCGCAACGTCTCGGTCGGCAGCTACATCAAGATCACCAAGGGTTTCATCGAGCTTGTCGCGTCCGTCGATGGCGAGAGGATAGAGGAAGACTCTGCGGCCTCACGTACCTACAAGCGCAGCACCGATGCAGTTTCTCGACAGCTTGAGGTCAGCCTGGTCGGCTACTTCGAGGACGGCAAGTTCAATCGGGGTGTCCGCGAGATGCCCTTGCTCGATAACGAATGCTTCATCCTCAGCGAGCTGGAGTTCCAGTCGATCCACACATTCGTGTCGCACTCCGATCAGCCGATCCCACTTGGAAGCCTCGCTATCGAGCCAACTCAACCGGTCGAGATCGGCGTCGATGCCATCTTCGCCAGCCACGTCGGCATCTTCGGGAACACAGGTAGCGGGAAGTCGTACACGCTAGCCAAGCTTTACCACGAGCTTTTCGAGAAGTACGCGAGCGCTCCTGGTTTCCATGACCGAGCGCGATTCCTGCTCATCGACTTCAACGGCGAATACGTCAACCGCGACGAAAACGAGGAAGACAAGTCGACTGCTGTGATCAGCTCGACCGACAAGCAAGAGTATCGACTTCGCACGGATCGAATCGGTGGTGACAAGCTGCCGTTGCCCGAGTCCGCGGTCACGGACCCGACCTTTTGGACCGTGCTTCTTGACGCTACCGAGAAAACCCAGGCGCCGTTCCTCAGTCGAGTGTTGAAGAGCGACTTCTGGGATCGCCAACTTGCAGCGCCCGAAGATCTCATGGGGCTGCTCGCGGACATGGTGTTGAAGGCGACCAAGTCGACGGACTTGACGATTGACCGCGGAACCGTTTTGAACTTGCTCGAAGAGGTTCAGACATGTCTTGGAGACCACCCCTCCACCGCGCTGGCGGACCTCATCAGGGAATATCGAGACCAGCTTCATTGGAATGCGACCCAACGGGTCTACTTCTGGGGTAGATGGGCCCACCCGTACAACAACACCTCTGAGGGCGACGCGTGGCCGACTTATGTTCGGGATCCAGTAGCCAACTTGGCAATCGACTTCTCGCACATCCAGCCTGGCATCGACTTGGTGCGGTTCAAGATCGTCCTCCAGTACTACAGCGACGTCATTAGTGGCTTCTCAAACAGAGAGCACTTGTCGCCGCTGATCAAGCGCATGGAGGAGCGAGTTCCTGATGTCAAGAAGCTCGTAGAAGTCAGCGCCACGTCGTACGACCAGCCGCTTGTCGTCGTTTCGCTCCGAAACGTGAATCTCGCCATGCGCAAGGTCATTCCGATGCTGCTTTGCAAGCACCTCTACGACAAGAAGAAGATCGATGATCCACACAACGAGACTGTTCTAAACCTCATCATTGATGAAGCTCACAACATACTCTCGCTGGAGTCGAGCCGAGAGAATGAGGCATGGCGCGACTATCGGCTTGAGACCTTTGAGGAGATCATCAAGGAGGGACGCAAGTTCGGCGTCTTCCTGACGATCGCCAGTCAGCGACCTCATGACATTTCGCCAACGATAATTTCCCAGCTTCACAACTACTTCCTGCATCGTCTGGTCAACGACCTGGACATCAAGGCTGTCGAGAAGGCCGTGGCCTACCTCGACCGAGTGTCGTTCGAATCGCTTCCGATCCTCCCGACTGGGGTGTGCATCCTCGCGGGCGTCGCGGCGCAGATTCCAGTGATGTTGAAGCTCGGCGAGTTAGCTCCGAAGTACGAACCCAACAGTCGAACGATGTCCGTCGTCCACTCGTGGACGAATCCGTTGCCCGAACGGCCGGCCGTCGAAGAAGAGGTCATCGTTGAGTCCGACGATGACGACTTCACGTTCTAGTTAAGGTCTCGCCTACGGCCCTTGGAGCGCATTTGACCATCGACACTCCTGAGCGCCCGTAGCACCGTCGAGTGCGACATCCCGTACTTCGCCTCAAGCCCAGCGATCGTCGCGGGGGGCCTCGTACTCCCTCGCCAACACCGCAGCCCGCTCTGCGGTGAACCCGTGCTTCCGAATGACCACCTGTCGCTCTCGCATCAGGTTCAGAAGCGCTGATGGCGCGACACCTAGTTCCTTAGCGAGTGACGTTGCACTCCTGCCAGTTCGATACCGGTGCACGATCTCCTCAACGGTCTCGGCACTCAGCCTGACAGCGATTGATTGGTTTGAGAAGAGGATCGTCATATCAGCAAGAAGCGTCCCGGTTCTCCGGGGCTTTTTTGTTGCCGACGTGAGGGGTCAGCCGGCCCGTCCGGCCGCAGCGAGGATGAGGTCGGAGACCTCCGCCGGGTGCGAGACGAGCGAGACGTGGCTGGCGGCGAGTTCGATGGTGGTGGCGCCCATCCGTTTCGCCATGAAGCGCTCGAGGTCGGGGTTGATCGTCCGGTCCTCCGTCGAGACCGCGTACCAGCTGGGCTTGTCGTGCCAGGCGGCGTGCGTCGTCCTGCCGGAGAAAAGCGTGTCGGAGATCGGTCCCTGCACCGCACACAGCACCCGCGCCTCCTCCGGCGGGAGGTCGCCGGCGAAGTCGCGCAGGAACGCCTCCTCGCTGAGGCGGCCCCACCCCTCCGACCACACCACCCCGGCGGACGCGGGCGGCAGAGGGTAGGTCTTGGCGAGCGCGCCGTAGTCTTCGCCGGCGTCGGGGGCGCGAGCCGCCACGTAGACGAGCGCTGAGACGGCCGGGTCGACCCCGGCCTCTGTGACGATCATCCCGGCGAACGAGTGCCCGACGAGCACGGTCGGGCCGGGGTTCACGGCGATGGCGCGCCGGGTGATCTCGACGCCGTCCTGGAGCGTGGTGAGGGGATGTTGCACCGCCGTCACTCCAAGACCTGCGGCCTGCAGGCGGGGGATCACCTTCGACCAGGACGATCCGTCGGCGTAGGCGCCGTGGACGAGGACGACGTTGGTGGCAGCTTCAGGCATTCCGACCTCTTTCAGCCGAGCGGGTGGAGCGTGGCAGCACGGTAGCAGGGAGGATCGCTGCGACAACAGAAGCAGACCGTGACGGATCTGGCGGGACGCGGGCCGAACCTGCTACTTTGACGGCCACCCGAACGAGCACCGCTCCGGCACCATCGCCCCAGGGGAGAGCGACCCATGACCGACGAACCGTCTCCGATCGGCCCGATGTGACCGGTACGCCGGAACTCGTCCCGTCGACGCATCCCGGACGGGTGCGCCGCATCCACCTGGCCCTGGTTCTGCC
>Ga0256775_1000389_pt1 | contig 10650 bp, 12 predicted proteins | sample MC6MC0926MT_FD_186036 | JGI IMG/M metagenome (GOLD analysis project Ga0256775, IMG submission 186036) | Metatranscriptome of enriched soil aggregate microbial communities from Iowa State University, Ames, United States - MC6-MC0926-MT... | ecosystem: Environmental > Terrestrial > Soil >...
AGCGGGTTCTCCACAGGGGCGGCCGGCTGGGCGCCGAAAGCCGCTTCCTGTGGTCACTTTCCCTTCGCGGCCGCCTTCATCGCCCGCTTGTGGTCGCGCACGCGGGCGAGCGAGTCGGCGTCGACGATGTCGGCCACCGAGCGGTAGCCCTCGCTGCCGTAGTCGCCGGCGGCCTGCTGCCAGCCGGCGGCGGTCAGTCCCTTCTGCTTGCCCAGCAGGGCGAGGAAGATCTTCGCCTTCTGCTCGCCGAAGCCCGGCAGCGCCTTCAGCCGGCGCAGCACTTCGGCGCCATCCGGGTCGCCCTGCGTCCAGATGGCCGCGGTGTCGCCGCCCCAGTCGCTCACGATCGCGGCCGCCAGCGCCTGCACCCGCGCGGCCATCGACCCGGGGAAGCGGTGCACGGCCGGCGTCTGCTTCATGACCTCCGCGAGCTTGTCCGGGTCGAGCGCGGCGACCGTCGCCGGATCGAGCGTGCCGAGCCGGTCGCGCAGCTTCGCCGGACCGGCGAAAGCGGTCTCCATCGGGATCTGCTGGTCGAGCAGCATGCCGGTGAGCAGGGCGAAGGGCGACTGGTCGAGCAGCGCGTCGGCTTCGGGGTCGCCGGTGATGTTGAGAGCCATGCGATCAGCCTGCCACCAGCAGCAGCACACCCGCCACCGCCGAGAGCACGGCCAGCAGCAGGGCCACCCCGAGCAGCACGCCATGGACGATGAGGAAGGGCGTCGCGCGGCCCGCCGCATCCCGAGCCCGCGCATCCTTCCGGACCCGGGTGAAGAACCGCGGCCAGGCGAAGATGTTGAACAGGGCGTTGAGGAACAGCACGATGGCGGCGAAGACGGTCATGGTGCCTCCAGCCTAAGCGGCCGGCGGCGGCGCATCGCCGCAGCGTCAGTCGCCCGAGGCGACGAGCTGCACGCGCAGCGAGTCGACGCGCGTCGCGATCACGTCGTCCGCCGCCCAGCGCTGCGCCAGCCGCGAGAGGATGGCGTCCAGCTCCTCGCGCGTCAGGCCGGCGGCGAGCGACAGCCGCACAACGAGCTCCTCACCCGCCAGGCGGTTGCCGGGATCGCCCGCCAGCAGGGCGACGTCATGCACACCGAGCTCGGAGGCGATGGACCGCTGGAACGCCTCCCGCACCTCCGCGTCGCGGGCGCTCGGCACCCACGCCGTGCCCTGCGCGACCGCCCACACGGCCGGCCGCCGCAGCACGAACTCGGTCTCCGATGTCGGGTCGAGGACGATGAGCTCCGTCCCCTCCGCCGCGGCGGCGAGCGCGGCCCGCCGGCTGTCCACCGGCACGGGACGCGCCGACGGGTTCCACGCCTGCAGTGCCACCACCGAGGAGAACACGGGCTGGACGGTGCGTCCGTCCGGCCCCGCCACCGTCACGATCGACAGTTCCTGCGTCTTGTCGACGCGCATCCCCGCGTCATTCGTGCCCTCGTCGCCGAGGTCCGCCATCAGCGGGATGAGGAGGCGCACATCCCGCAGCGCATCCACGACGGTCTCCGCGCCTGTCTCCCCGGCGCGGAAGGCGGCGAGCGCGCCGAGCAGCGCAGGCGGCGCGGAGCCGTCGTCGTCACCGAAAGGATTGTCGTCGAACTCGCGCCCCTGCCACGGCTGACCGGCGGAGTCGGCGAGGGACGAGTCGGCGAGGGACGCCGCGAACCCGGCCAGCCGCGCGGCGCCCTCAGCGCTGGGTCGGCCCGTCGGCGTCACCCCGTCTGCGTCCGCCGCGTCCTCCGGAGCGGCGCCCGTCTCGGCGTCGTCAGCGTCCCGCGACATCCAGCGCCTCGGGCAGCGTGAACGCGCCGGCGTACAGCGCCTTCCCGACGATCGCGCCTTCGAGCCCGAGCGGGACCAGCTCGCGCAGCGCGGCGATGTCGTCGAGGTTGGAGATGCCTCCGGAGGCGACGACCGGGCGCTCGGTGCGATCGAGCACCTGGCGCAGGAGCTCCAGGTTCGGGCCGCGCAGCGTGCCGTCCTTTGTCACGTCGGTGACGACGTAGCGGGCGCAGCCCGCGTCCTCCAGGCGGTCGAGCACCTCCCACAGGTCGCCGCCCTCGCGGGTCCAGCCGCGGGCCGCAAGGGTGGTGCCGCGCACATCCAGTCCGACCGCGATCGCCTCGCCGTAGCGGCCGATCGCGCTGGCGGCCCACTCGGGGTTCTCCAGCGCGGCCGTGCCGAGGTTGACGCGGGTCGCGCCCGCTTCGAGGGCGTGCTCGAGGGATGCGTCGTCGCGGATACCGCCCGAGAGCTCGATGCTCACACCGTCCACCTCGCGGATGACCTTCTTGAGCAGCGACCGGTTGTCTCCCCGCCCAAATGCGGCGTCGAGGTCCACCAGGTGGATCCACTCGGCGCCCGCCGCCTTCCACTCGGCCGCGGCATCCACCGGGTCGCCGTAGCTCGTCTCGCTGCCGGCCTCGCCCTGCGTGAGGCGCACCGCCTTGCCGTCGGCCACATCCACCGCGGGCAGGAGGACGAGCCGGGGCGTGCTGATGAAGTCGGTCATGTGTTTCCTCGTGTCGGTCCGCGGCGCGGACGGGTGGGCCGGAGTCGGCGAAGGCCGGACGGCGGCTACAGCGTGCCGATCCAGTTGCGGAGCAGCTGGATGCCGGCGCGGCCGGACTTCTCCGGGTGGAACTGCGTCGCGCTCAGCGGGCCGTTCTCGACCGCGGCGACGAACGGCGAGCCGTGATCCGCCCACGTCACCTTCGGCTGCGCGAACGGGCCGGACGCCTCCAGCGTCCAGTCCTGGGCGGCGTACGAGTGGACGAAGTAGAAGCGCTCGTCCTGCAGGCCCGCGAACAACGTGGAGTCCTCGGGCGCGCGCACCGTGTTCCAGCCCATGTGCGGCACGACGTCGGCGCGGATGAGGTCGACCGTCCCCGGCCACTCCCCGAGCCCCTCGGTCTCGACGCCGTTTTCGACGCCGCGCTCGAACATGACCTGCATGCCGACGCAGATGCCCAGCACGGGTCGTCCGCCCGCGAGGCGCCGGTCGACGACCTCGTCTCCGTGCGACGCCTTGAGCGCCTCGGCGACGGCGGTGAACGCGCCGACGCCGGGCACCAGCAGGCCGTCCGCCTCCAGCGCACGCTTGCGATCGCCGGTCAGCTCGACCTCCGCGCCCGCGGCCTCGAGCGCCTTGACGGCCGAGTGGACGTTGCCCGTCCCGTAGTCGAAGACGACGACCTGCGGGGCGCTGCCGGGTGTGCGCGCCACGGTCACAGCGCGCCCTTGGTCGAGGGGATGCCGCTGATCAGCGGGTCGAGCGCCTTCGCCTGGCGGAACGCGCGCGCGAACGCCTTGAACTCGGCCTCCGCGATGTGGTGCGGGTCGCGACCGCCCACCACGGTGATGTGCGTGGTGATGCGGGCGTTGAACGTGATCGCCTCGAAGACGTGACGGACCATCGAGCCAGTGAAGTGACCGCCGATGAGGTGCAGCTCGAAGCCGGCGGGCTCGCCGGTGTGCACGAGGTACGGGCGACCGGAGATGTCCACGACCGCTTGCACCAACGCTTCATCGAGCGGCACCAGGGCGTCGCCGTAGCGGGAGATGCCCGACTTGTCGCCGAGCGCCTCCAGGATCGCCTGGCCGAGGACGATGCCGATGTCCTCCACCGTGTGGTGGACGTCGATGTCGGTGTCACCGGACGCTCGGATACGCAGATCGGTGAGCGAGTGCTTGGCGAACGCGGTCAGCAGGTGGTCGTAGAAGGGGACGCTCGTCTGGATGTCGGATGCTCCGGTGCCGTCGAGATCGAGGCTCAGCTCGATGCTCGACTCGCTCGTCTCCCGCGTGACCGTGGCGGCGCGATTCGTCATGCGTCCGAGTCTACCGGGGCGCTCTGGGCCCTGTCGGGGGCCTCGTCGGCGCCCGCGTCCTCTGCGGCGGTCCGGCCGAGCGCGGCCAGCGCCTCGAGGAAGGCGGTCGTCTCGGCCTCGGTCCCCGCGGTGACCCGCAGGTGGTGCGGGATGCCGACATCCCGGATCAGGATGCCGCGGTCGGCCAGCGCTTCGAACGTCGCGTGCGGGTCGTCCACCCCGCCGAAGAGGACGAAGTTGCTGCCGCTGCGGTGGGGCGTGTAGCCGAGGCGTGCGAGTTCTGTCACCAGCCGGTCGCGCTGGCGGCGGATGTCGCCGACCGTCGCGAGCATCTCGTCCGCGTGCGCGAGCGCGCCCAGCGCGGCGGCCTGGGTGATGGCGGACAGGTGGTACGGGAGGCGCACCAGCCGGAGCGCGTCGATGACCGCGGGGTCGGCGGCGAGGTAGCCGACGCGCGCCCCGGCGAACGCGAACGCCTTGCTCATCGTCCGGGAGATCAACAGGCGTGGCCGCCCCGGGAGCAGGGTCAGCGCGGACGGCTCGCCCTCCGGCATGAACTCCGCGTAGGCCTCGTCGACGACGACGATCCCGTGTGTGGCGTCGTAGACGGCCTCGATGGTGTCGAGTCCGAGGGGCGTGCCGGTCGGGTTGTTCGGCGAGCAGAGGATGACGATGTCCGGGTTGTGCCGGCGGAGCTCGGCGACGGCCGTCTCCGGTGTCAGCTCGTAGTCGGCGTCGCGCGCGGCCGCGACGTACGCGGTCCCGGTGCCCGAAGCGAGCAGGGGGTACATCGAGTAGGTGGGCGCGTACCCGAGCAGCGTTCGTCCGGGGCCGCCGAAGGCCTGCAGGATGTGCTGAAGCACTTCATTGGACCCGTTCGCCGCCCAGATGTTCTCCGGTGCCAGTCCGTGGCCGAGGTAGCGGGCGAAAGCCGTGCGGAGCTCGGTGAACTCGCGGTCGGGGTAGCGGTTCACTCCGCCGACCGCGGCGGCGACGCGGGCAACGATGTCTGCGGCGACGTCGTCCGGGACGGGATGCGTGTTCTCGTTCACGTTGAGCGCGACGGGCACCGGACGCTGCGGAGCGCCGTACGGGGACCGACCGCGCAGGTCGTCCCGGATGGGCAGCTCGGAAAGAGAAGTCACCCCTCAATCGTAGCCAGCGCCGTCACCCCGCTTCCGCCGGATGACGCCCGGCGACGCCGCGCGACGAGCCCACCAGGCAGGGCTCGAGATCGCTCGCCCGATGAAACGGAGGAGATCCAGTGGTGCTGCGACCGCATCCACCTCCGTTTCGGCCGAATCCGGCCTCCTGCCGACCGATCCCCTCCCTTTTCGCCACCGGCCTCCGGGCGACGGAAACGGAGGACCTTCCGACGAGATGCAAGCCCGGGAACAGGAAACGGAGGCGATCGCGGCTGCCGGGCCGCGGATCCCCTCCGTTTACGACCGCGAGTTGCGGACGGCGCCTACCGTGCGGCGCCGCCTAGTGCGCGTACTTCGCCGGGACCGCGAGCTGCTGGCCGGGCGAGACGACGGCCGAGTCGAGGCCGTTCAGAGAGACGATGTCGGCGATCACGTCGCGCGGGTCGGCGTTCGGCGCCACGCGCTCCGCGACCGACCAGAGGGAGTCGCCCGACTCCACCGTGACGTACTGGAAGCTGACGTGCGTCTGCTCACCGGTTGCGACCGCGCCGCCGCCGTTGAGTGCGAACACGAGGGCTCCGATGACGAGGGGCAGCGCGACGAGGGCGGAGAGGACCGCGCGACCGCGCCGCGTGAGACGCAGGCGGACCCGTGCTCCCTCCGGCAGCGGCGGGACCGCACGAAGGGTGGGAACCGACTCGCTCATCAGTACTGCACTCATGGTCGTGACCTCCTCAGACTCGCGGGTGCGAAGCTGTGTTCCGAATGTATCTTCGAATGTCCGAATCCGCAAGATGCCCTCAGGGCGGGAATTCGGGGACGAAGTTCGCGACACACTCGAACACATGTTTGTCTTCCCTTCCCGACGCGGATACAGTTTCGACTGTCTGAGGACATCAGATCAGGAACCACCGACATTCCTGCAGGGAGCATCCCCGCAGGGCCGCCGACGCCAGGAGAGGACGCCCGTGTCGAATGAGAACCAGGCACGCGGAGGCACCCGTCGCCGCAAGAACCTGAGCGACAAGCAGCTGGCGATCCTCGATGTGATCCAGCGATCGGTGAGCCAGCGCGGCTATCCGCCGAGCATGCGCGAGATCGGTGACGCCGTCGGCCTCTCCTCCCTGTCGTCCGTCACGCATCAGCTGAACCAGCTCGAGCTGAGCGGATACCTCCGGCGCGACCCGAACCGTCCGCGCGCCCTCGAGATCCTCATCGACCTGCCGTCGTCGTCGCAGTCCGCGCCGGACTACGAGAACCAGACACCGGTTGGTGACGCCGCGATGGTCCCGCTCGTCGGCCGCATCGCGGCCGGAATCCCGATCACGGCCGAGCAGCAGGTGGACGAGGTCTTCCCGCTCCCCCGCCAGCTGGTCGGCAACGGCGAGCTGTTCATGCTGAAGGTCGTCGGCGAGTCGATGATCGATGCGGCGATCTGCGACGGCGACTGGGTCGTCGTCCGCGCGCAGAACACGGCCGAGAACGGCGACATCGTCGCGGCGATGCTCGACGAGGAGGCGACCGTCAAGGTCTTCCGCCAGCGTGACGGCCACACCTGGCTGTTGCCGCGCAACTCGAACTTCGAGCCCATCCTCGGCGACTACTCGCAGGTTCTCGGCAAGGTCGTCGCGGTCCTCCGCGCGGTCTGAGCATCCCGCCCGCCCCACCCCACGTTTTGCGCCAAATCGTGGTTATGACCGCCTCATAACCGCGATTTGCGCCAAATCGTGGCACCGGGAAGGGAGGGCTAGGCCCAGCCGAGTTCCCGCAATCGGTCGTCGGACAGCCCGAAGTAGTGCCCGATCTCGTGCACCAGGGTGAGCCGGACCCGTGCCCGCAGGTCGTCCTCCGACACGGCCGACGCCTCCAGGTTGTTGCGGAACAGCGTGATCCGGTCCGGCAGCTCGCCGAACCCGTACACCGAACGCCGGGTCAGCGGCCGTCCGCTGTACAGCCCGAACAGCCGCGGGCGGGCGCCGTCCGGCTGGTCCTCGATGAGGATGGCGACGTTCTCCAGCGGCCCCACCATGTCGTCCGGCAGCGCATCGAAGATGTCGCCGACCATCCGCTCGAACTCCTCGTCCGGGATGCGCACCATGCGCCCATCCTCACACGCACGCTCTCCCGAAACACCGCGGCCCCGGTACGCCGTGAGCGTACCGGGGCCGCGGATCGCCTCGGCGAAGGCGTCAGGCGTTCACGGCCGTCCGCTCGCGCACCCCGCGCGTCGCCTCGATGATGTTCCGGAGCGACGCGACCGTCTCGTCGTACCCGCGCGTCTTGAGGCCGCAGTCCGGGTTCACCCAGAGCTGCCGGCCCGGGATCGCCTCCAGCGCCGTCTCCAGCAACTCGGTCACCTCGGCGACCGACGGCACGCGCGGCGAGTGGATGTCGTACACGCCCGGTCCGATGCCGTGCTCGAAGCCGGAGCGCTGGATGTCGTGGACGACCTCCATCCGGCTGCGGGCCGCCTCGATGCTGGTGACGTCGGCATCCAGGTTCCGGATCGCGTCGATGACGACGCCGAACTCCGAGTAGCAGAGGTGCGTGTGGATCTGCGTGCCGTTGGCGACGCCCGAGGTGGCGAGGCGGAACGACCCGACCGACCAGTCCAGGTACTCGCCCTGCGCCGCCTTCTTCAGCGGCAGCAGCTCGCGCAGCGCCGGCTCGTCCACCTGGACGACGCGGATGCCCGCCTCCTCCAGGTCCGCGATCTCGTCTCGGAGCGCGAGCGCGACCTGTCGCGCGGTCTCGCCGAGCGGCTGGTCGTCGCGCACGAACGACCACGCGAGGATGGTCACGGGCCCGGTGAGCATCCCCTTCACCGGCTTGTCGGTGAGGCTCTGGGTGTACGCCGACCACTCGACCGTGATGGGTGCGGGTCGCGAGACGTCGCCCCAGAGGATCGACGGGCGCGTACAGCGCGAACCGTAGGACTGCACCCAGCCGTTGCGCGTGACCGCGAAGCCGTCCAGGTTCTCGGCGAAGTACTGCACCATGTCGTTGCGCTCGGGCTCGCCGTGCACGATCACGTCGATCCCGATCTCCTCCTGGAGGTCGACGACGCGGTTGATCTCGTCGCGCATGCGGCTCAGGTACTCCGCCTCGGTGATGAGGCCCTTCGCCAGCTGCGCGCGCGACCGGCGGATGTCGGCCGTCTGCGGGAACGACCCGATCGTCGTCGTGGGCAGGAACGGGAGGCTGAGGGCGGCATCCTGCGCCGCCAGCCTGTCCGCGTACGCGCCACGGCGGAAGTCGTCCTCGGTCAGCGCGGCCTCGCGCTCGCGGACGGCGGGGACGCGGACGCCCGGCGCCGACGCACGGTCGGCGAGCGCAGCGGTCGCGGCGGTCAGCTCCTCCTGGATCGCCTCGTGGCCGTCGACGATCCCGCGCGCGAGCACGGCGACCTGGGCGACCTTCTGGTCGGCGAAGGCGAGCCACGACGTCAAGCGCGCGTCGAGGTCCGGCTCGTCATCCACGTCATGCGGGACGTGCAGCAGCGAGGTGGACGTGGACACGGTCACGTCGGCGCTGAGCGACAGCAGCTCCGTGAGCTTCCCGAACGCCGCCTCGAGGTCGCCGCGCCAGATGTTGTGCCCGTCGATCACGCCGCCGACGAGTGTCTTCCCGGCGAGGGCGGATGCGGTCGCCGCGTCGAGCCCCGACGGGATGGACCCGCGCACGATGTCGAGGGAGATCGCCTCTACCGGGCTGGCCGCGAGGACGGGCAGGGCGTCGTCGAGGCTCCCGTAGGGAGCCACCACGAAGAGGGCGGGACGGTCGGACGCGCGGCCGAGCACGTCGTACGCCTCGCGCACCGCGCCGAGCACCGCATCCCGCGGCTCGTCGATGCTCTCGCTGACGAGAGCCGGCTCGTCGAGCTGCACCCAGGGCGCGCCTGCGGCGGACAGGCGCGAAAGCAGCTCCGCGTAGACGGGCAGCAGGTCGCTCAGGCGCGAGAGCGGACGGAACCCCTCCGGGGCGTCGTCGGCCGCCTTGCTCAGCAGCAGGAAGGTCACCGGCCCGACGATGACCGGACGCGTGACGAACCCCGCAGCGCGAGCCTCCTCGAACTCGCGGACGATGCGGTCCGAGGCCAGCCGGAACGCCGACTCCGGGCCGATCTCCGGCACGAGGTAGTGGTAGTTGGAGTCGAACCACTTCGTCATCTCCAGCGGCGGGTTCTCCCCCTCGCCGCGGGCGATCGTGAAGTAGCCGGCCAGGTCGACGGAGCCGTCGGCCGAGGCGAGCCCCGCGAACCGCGAGGGCACGGCGCCGACGGTGACCGCCGCATCCAGCACCTGGTCGTAGAAGCTGAAGCTCTCCGGGATGGACGCATCGGTGCGGCCGAGGCCGAGGGTCGCGAGCCGCTCACGCGTGGCGGCGCGCAGGTCGGCCGCAGCCGACTCCAGCCCGTCGGCGTCGATGCTGCCCGCCCAGAACGCCTCGACGGCCTTCTTCAGCTCTCGGCGGCGGCCGATGCGTGGGTAGCCGATGATGGTGCCCGCCGGGAACGCGGGGCGGCCCGAAGCGGCGGAGGTGGTGTCGGTCATGCTGGTTCCTTCTCGGTGGCCGGGTTCGCCGGGGTGGTGGATGCGGTCTCGCTCGCCGCCGGGAGGGCGCCGATGCGGTCCAGCACGGACAGGACGGCCTCGTGCTGGTTGAACGTGTACAGGTGGAGTCCGGGGGCGCCGCCGGCGAGCAGCCGCTCGCCGAGCCGGGCCGCCCAGGCGATGCCGATCTCGCGGCGACCCTCGTCGGTCGGCTCGACCTCCAGCTCGATCGCGAGGTCGCTGGGGAGGTCCTCGCCGCTGAGCTCCAGCATCCGCTTCAGGCGTGCGGGGCTCGTCACCGGCATGATGCCCGGCAGGATGGGGAACGTCACGCCCGCCTCGGCCGCACGCTGGGTGAAGTGGAAGTAGTCCTCGGCGTGGAAGAACAGCTGCGTGATCCCCAGGTTCGCCCCGGCCGCCTGCTTGGCGAGCAGGGCGTCGATGTCCTGCGAGACCGAATGCGACGACGGATGCCCGTTCGGGAAGGCGGCGACGGCGATCTGCACATGCTCGCGATGCTCCAGCACGGCCTGCGCGTGCAGCTCGGGAACGGCCAGCTCGCCGTACGGGACCCGCTCGGCCTGGACGCGATGGATGAGCTGCACCAGCTCCGCGGTCGTGCGGATGTCCCCGATCCCGTCGTCCCCTTCGGCCAGCCCCTCCGGCGGGTCGCCGCGGACCGCGAGGAAGCGGCGAACGCCCGCGTCGAGGAAGTCGCGGATCAGCCGGTGCGCCTCCTCGTGCGACGAGCCGACGCAGGTGAGGTGGGCCATCGGGCTGACGTCGGTGTGCTCGATGATGTAGCGCAGCACGTCGAGGGAGGCGGTCCGCGAAGAGCCGCCGGCGCCGTACGTCACGGAGATGAAATCCGGACGCGTCGCGGCCAGCAGGTCGATCGTCCCCGGCAGCGCCGCCGCGGCGCGTTCGGTGCGCGGCGGGTACAGCTCGAAGGAGAACCGGGCCTCGGTACAGCTCATGGGTTCCTCGGATGGTCGGACAGCGGCACAAGGACGTCCCACCCGCGCTCGGCACAGGCCGCTCGGCACAGGGAGGGATTCACTCGGGCGGGTGCCGGGCTCGGCTGTCGCACCACGTCGGCGCTCCTTTCTCCCTCAACTC
>Ga0256775_1000391_pt1 | contig 10627 bp, 1 predicted proteins | sample MC6MC0926MT_FD_186036 | JGI IMG/M metagenome (GOLD analysis project Ga0256775, IMG submission 186036) | Metatranscriptome of enriched soil aggregate microbial communities from Iowa State University, Ames, United States - MC6-MC0926-MT... | ecosystem: Environmental > Terrestrial > Soil >...
GTTCGACATTCTTATTGTTCACTTTAATTGAATAATGTCTGTTGCTTGTGTTGTTCTTAACCCTTGTTTTCTGTGCTGTGGGATCCGGGCTGCTCTCCCTTCGCCGTGCTGCCTGCTGCCCGCTGCATTCCGGCCGTGTCTGGCTGGCCCGCCCGTGCAGCTCTGGCAGACAAACCCGTCCAGCTTCTGTCCGCTTCTTTCTTGCGGCGATCCTACCAGCGGGCCGGCCTTCTCGCCGTCAGACGCAGGCGCAGCGCCGTCCGGCAGGCAGACAGACAGACAGCAGCAGCGCCGCCCCCTGTGCTCTGTGCTGGGGCTGTGAGGCGCCGCCGCCGCCATGTCTGTGTCGCTGCTTCCCTCGTCGCTGGTGTCCTCTCTGCGCGTGCTGCTTCACTCCCTGTCCTCCGCTGGTCGCGCGCTGGTGGTGAGCGAGGCGCGCGGCGAGCTGGGCGCGCTGCTGAAGCAGTTCGGTCTCGCGGCGCGGCTGCAGGCGCTCAGCCAGGCAGCGGCCACCGTACTGCACAACGCAGAGGGAGGAGCGCAGCAGCAGCAATCGCAGCAGCAAACACCCGCGCAGTCGCCGACAAATGCCGGTGCCTCCTCGGGCAGCAGCAGCCCGCCCCCGTCCGCGCTGGGCAGCAAGGCGCTCGAGGCCTGGCTCAGCGAAGAGGTGGCTGAGCTGCAACGGCGCGAACCTGCGCGATGGCCGGCGTTGCTGGCAAAGGTGCTGGAAGCAGCAGCGGCCGGTGCACAGCAGTCTGCGCAGCAGCCCGCCTCCCCGCAGCATAAGGGCGTGGAGGAGTCCATGGTCGCGCGCTTCGGCAGCGTGGCCAACCTGTCGCTGCGCCACCAGCTGCTATTGGCACTGCAGCTGTCGCGCTCTCCGCTGCCGCGCATGCAGGCAGCCGGTCTGCACTTCGTGAGCCAGCAGCTGAGCTGGGCTCTGGCGTCGCCTTCTGCCGCGCCGGACAACAAGGCCTGGTGGACGCTGCCGGACGATCTGCTCAACGAAGTCGCGCAGCTGGTATCCGCCCCCGCCTTCCCGCTCAGCACTGCCTCCACGCCTGCCGCCCAGCAGGAACAGCGGCAACAGCTGCTGCACGCGCTGTCGAAGCTGCAGGGCCAGCATCGCGAGGCCAAGCAGCGCGAGGAGGCCGCTGAGCTGCAGGCCGCTGTCTCGGCGCATGCGAACGCCACCAGCGCCGTGGCCGACGTGCTGCAAGACCTCGGTTACTCGATCTCCTCTTCCATCGAGTCGCTCAAGGACACACTGCACCCGTTCCCGAAGCTCACGGAACAAGACGTGGCCAGCATCCTTGTGATGATTCTGCGCACGCAGTACGCCAAGCTCCACCAAGACGGCGCGGATGATTCCGGCTCGAGCGCTCCGCCACCAGCCACGGCGGGGGGCAAGGGCAAGGGAAACAAGGGCGCCGCGGCGGCCAGCAGCGATGCGCCCGGGGAAGGCTGGCACATCCCGCACGTGATCGACGCGATCAAGGAGCTGTCCTCTTCGTCTCACTCGTCCGGCGGCGGTGCGTCGCGCCTTAACTGGAAGAGCATTCTGGAGAACGAGATTGACCACCCGCGCCTGGTCCTCGCGGACGAGCGCGCATTCACGCTCTACGTTGACATTTATCGCTACGCCACGACTGGCGTGTGGACGCCCAACGCGCCCGCGAACCAGCAGACGTTCCACCTGCCGTCTCTCGACTTCCTGCTGCGCGACTGGAAGCACACGGCGGCGCATATGAGCATGCTGCGCTGGGCACTGCCGGCTGCGCTCACTGTGTTCAGCTACCTGCCGCCGACGCTGCACAGTAATGCGCACGCCGCACGAAACGCGCGCAGCATGCTGGCGGCCGCCAATGCGGGTGCTGCTGCGGACAGCGCGGAGCACGATGCGGACGAGAGCAGCACGGTGATGAGCGTCAGCAGCAGCGGCGGCCACATTCCCGCTAACAGCCGCTACCAGAGCTGGGTGTCTTTCGATCTGCTGGAGAGCCTGATGGAGTCAGTGGCGCCGTCGGCATCGCCGTCGCCGTCTGCTTCGTCGTCGCAGCCATCCTCGGTGGCACAGTCGCTGTACGTGTCGCTGCGCTCGCTGCTGTCGCTGGCCATCGAGCGCTGCCCTGAGTTGATGATGACGGGTCTGCTGTCGATGCGGAGCAAGGGCCGCCAGCATCCCAGCGTCGTCAAGGACGAACTGCTGGCATGTGTGCTGCCGGTGCATGTCACCGTGGCGCCGCATGCGGCCACCGCACAGGCCTTTCAGAAGCTGTGGGAGGGCGCGGGCGACAACAAGGCCGCCGCCGGTCGTGCCGCCACCTTCTGGGTCATGCGCTACTTCATGCACGCGGGCAACAACAGCAGCAGTGTCTCTTCGTCGCTGCTTCCTCCTCTGTTGGTGTCTCTGGGCAACAGTCTGCGCGCGTTCCTGGAGAAGCTTCTGTCCGGCGCGAGCACGCCCTTCACGATGGACCTGCAGACGGCGCCGTCCGGTGTGAGCGGCAGCGTGGTCCCGTTCCACGCGTGGTTCACGCACAAGTATGCCAGCGACATGACGAGCAACAACGCGAAGGAACTGTTCCTCGCCATCCTGTTCGCGTTCGTCAAGGAGCACCTCGTTGACGCGCAGCCACGCGTCGTCGGGGCGGCAGCGGACGGCGCGGCGCCTAACCGTCTGTCGGTGGAGAGCGCGGCTATCCTGCTCAAGACGCTGCTGACCACGCCCAACTCACCGCCTGCGCTCATCAACGACGTGCAGAGCTTCTATGCGCAGCACGCGCCGCACTTCCAGCAGCTGCAGTCCACGCACATGCAGCAGATTGTCGGCACCACCATCGCGCTCAGCACGCAGATGGGACAGCAGCACATGCAACAGCAGCAGCAGGCGCAGCAGCAGCACGCGGGCATCTCGCAGCTCACGGTGCAGCATCCGTCGCAGCACATCACGGCGATGGGCGGCGCAGGCGCAGCGCTGAACATGGGCATCACCAACACCGGCGCGAACCAGCTTGTCGACACGTCGCTGTCGGCAGGTGCCGGTGCGCCGAGCAGCGGCGCGGCTCCGTCTGGCTCCGCTCATTCTGATGACATCGAGGAGGAAGCCAACTCCTACTTCCAGAAGCTGTACACCGGCGCGATGTCTCTAGACTCCGTCGTGGAGATGCTGCTGCGCTTCCGCGCGTCCTCGTCGCAGCGCGAGCGCGACGTGTGCGTGTGCATGATCCACAACCTGTTCGACGAGTACAAGTTCTTCTGCTTGTCCGATGACCACCAGGCGCTGGTGCGCGGACGGGGATGGCAGGACCTGCGCAATGTCAACAAGGGCGACGAAGTGTGGTCCCTGACGCGTCTGGGCGCGGAGGAGGCGTGCTGGTCGACGGTGACGCATTCTCCCATCGAGCTGCCGCTGGAGGTGGGCCAGATGATGCACCAGCTGCAGACTCCCGAGATGCATCTGCTGGCCACGGAGGATCATGCGCACTGGGTGCGCGAGCCTGGACAGACGATGGGCGCATGGCGGATGGAGCGCAGCGACAAGCTCGGTGCCGAGCGCCTGTTCTGTGTCGCTGCGCCGTCTGCGCTGCCGACGTTCCAGTGGCCCGCCCGTTCCTTCCTGCCTGCGGACATCAACACGAACCATGCGAAGCAGACGGCCTGGTGCGCGCTGCTCGGATTCTTCGTTGCGAATGGATCGCTGCGAACGGAGGATAAGATCGTCTCGTTTGCACCGGCTGGATCCACCGGTCTCGACGAGCTTGCGGCGCGTCTGCGCGAGCTCGAGTGGGACCTGCCTCGCAACGGGGACGAGGACTCGCAGCCCTGTTTCGCGCGCGTTGAAGCTGGCTTCGAGGCGCAGTCCACGGTGCTCTTCGACTACCTGCTGCCGATGCTCGGACAGGGAGTCGAAGGCGCATCGGAGCGTAGCGTGCATTACGAGTGGCGCTTCTCGCTGGATATCAATCAGTCGCGCGCGTTCCTGTCCGGTGTGCTCGCTGCGATCGGCGAGTCGGTCAGCAGCGAGATCAAGACGGCACTGCGCTGCTCAACGCTGTCCGCGTCGCTGCGCGACGACCTCGTCACGCTTGCGGCGTTGGCGGGCTGGCCGTGCAGTGCGGAGACCGAGCTCAGCAGCCTGGACAAGGCTGCTACCTACGTACTCTCCTTCCCCGCGCCGAGCGCTACCGGGCCGCGCGCTGCGGAGTACACGCTTGCGCAGGGTGAGTACAACGTGCGTGTACTGCCGCCGAGCTCCAGCGCATGGTGTCTCAAGGTGGAGTCTGGTAACTTCCTCACGCGTCGTGCGGCCGCCGGTGTGCCGATGCACTCCGTGTTCACGGGCAACTGCAAGTATCCGCTGAAGGAGCTGCAGATCACGGGCCTGCTGTTCGGCGCGCTGGTGGCGCACAAGCTAGTGTCCAACTTCACGCTGGGCATTGCGCTGCGCTTCGTGCTCGAGGCGCTGCGCAAGCCCGCCGACTCCAAGATGTTCAACTTTGGACTGATCGCCATCGGGCAGTTCAAGCAGCGCATCCAGCACTGGCCGCACTACGCCATGCTCATCCTGCACAGCCCGCACATTCAGACGGCCCAGCCCGAGCTGGCCAACTTCCTGCAGCAGGTGGTAATGAATCATGCGGATGCGGCTGCAGCGGCGAACATTCCGCCGGGGGAGCAGCTCGACTTCTCCGCGACGGGTAGCGCGTTCGGCGCGGGGTTCAACGCCGACCCGCAGTCGTTCTCAACCTTTGCGTCGCTGACCGAGGCGGAGCGTCACGCGGACATGCAGCAGGCATCGGCAGCACGCAGTGCGCTGGATCGTGCGGCCGCTGTTGCAAACATCTCCGCTGACTCTCACCTGCCTCCTGGTCTGGGCTTGGGTGCCACGGCCAAGCCGCTGACCGCGCCTGGCACGGCGATGGCTGCCTCTGTGGTGCTCGGTGGCGGTGCCAATGCGTCGAGCAACCCTGCGGGTGCTATCGGTGCGCGTCCGACGGCGGGCGCGCCTGCGGCTGGCACTGCGTCCGCTTCTTCGTTCGGCTCCACGCTCAACATTGACTCTCTGCTGAGCGCCGAGGGCGAGGCTCCGCTCCCGCTGGCCCCCTCCGAGAGTCTGAAGGACAAGATCCACTTCATCATCAACTCTCTCTCGTTCGGCTCGGGCACCACGAAGAGTAACCTGCGCCAGAAGGGCCGCGAGCTGAAGCTGATTCTCCGTCCGGAGTACCTGCCCTACTTCTCGCGCTACCTGGTGATCAAGCGCGTGTCGATCGAGGCAAACTTCCAGCGCCTCTACGCAGCGTTCCTCGACTATGTGGGTGTCACCGACCTGCGCAAGGTACTGCTCGAGACCACCTACTACAACATTCGCGTGCTGCTCAAGAACGACAAGATCGTGTCGTCATCCAGTGAACGCTCGCTGCTGAAGAACTTGGGCAGCTGGCTCGGACTGCTGACCATCGCGCGCAACAAGCCCATTCGCGCGAAGTACCTCGATGTCAAGAGCCTGATCCTTGACGCGTACGACCATGGCCGCCTCATCGCCGTGATCCCCTTCGCAGCGAAGGTGCTCGAGTCGTGTGCCGAGTCGCGCGTGTTCAAGCCGCCGAATCCCTGGCTGATGGCTGTGGTCGGTCTGCTGCGCGAGATCTTCGACCTGCCCGGTCTGAAACTGAACCTCAAGTTCGAGATCGAAGTGCTGTTCAATCACCTGCAGATCAACATGAAGGAGATCAAGAGCACCAACCTCCTGCAGCACAGGAAGATGCACGTGGGAAACAGCAGGGAGAACGAGAAGCAGAGGCAGGAGCAGCGACGACAGCTCGCAGCACAGCAGGCGCAGCAGCAGGCGGGCATGCCGGGTGCCGCGGGAGCTACGGCGCCCTTCCCGCTGCTGCCTACTCCGAATCCGCTGCCTCCGTTGTCGAAGAGTGGTGTGCCGCCGCTCAAGAGTGGCGCGCCGCTGGGCGCAGCCGGTGGTCCAGCGCGCTCGCCGTCGCCCAACATGAGCGAGGAGGAGGCGCGTGCCAGCGCGGGTATGAGCTTGGCGGGCAGCACAGCTGCTTTCGGTGCCGGCGCGGGCGCTACGGGTGCAGGAGGTCTGCCTCTGCAGAGCGGCGCCGGTGGTGCAGGTGGTGCCGATTCTCTGCTGCTGCCGAACCTGTCTGCGTACGTGGTGATCTCTCCTTCGATCGGCCTGTTCCAGATGTTCCCCGCTCTGAAGCGCTGCGTGCCGACTGCGATCGACCGCGCGATCCGCGAGATCATCAACCCCGTCGTGGAGCGCTCGCTGGCCATCGCGTGCGTGACGACGCGCGAGCTGATCCTCAAGGACTACGCGCTGGAGCCGGACGAGGTGAAGATGCGCGCTGCTGCCAATCAGATGGTGGCCAATCTGACCTCGTCGCTCGCGCTCGTCACCTGCAAGGAGCCGCTGCGCGTGTCCATCACCAATCACCTCAACCAGCTGCTCGAGCAGAACACGAACCCCAACGAGCGCGCCATGCTGGAGCGTGCTTGCCTGCAGGTGGCCAGCGACAACCTCGAGCTCGGCACGGCGCTCATCGAGAAGTCGGCGGCGGAGCGGGCGATCCGCGAGATCGACGAGCAGCTGGCGCCGGTCTACCACGCGCGCATCAAGCACCGCCAGACGACCGGTCAGGGATACGTGGACATGAGCTACTTCCAGCCCGGAAACCGCTACCCTGCCGCGCTGCCCGAGGCGCTGCGGGCGAAGCCGGGTGTTGGCCTGTCGCCCTCGCAGCTGCGCGTATATGAGGACTTCTCGCGCATTCGCTCGCAGCACGCGGCGGCGGCCGCGGCGGCCCCGCAGACCGGTGCCGAGCGCCCTGTGATGAAGGATGCGACGGGCGCGCCGGCCGGCCTGGCGGGCCAGACGACGCTGCTGCGACCGGAGGATGCTGACAAGAAGGGTGCAGCCTTCGCAGCTCCCTCCACTGGTGGTGCCGTGGCTCAGCGCGTGCCGGGCGTGCCGCAACAGCAGCAGCTCGCAGCTGGTCCGGGTCTGGCCGCTCCGGGCGCTCCGGGCTCGGCCCCGTCGACGCGCTCGCCGCCGCTGGGTGCCGCTTCGATCCCCTCGAACCTGACTGCGCAGCAGACGCTGGACAAGCTGCTGGGCTACCTGGCGACACTCGAGCAAGCTGTGCTGCGCTTCCCCAACCACAAGAGCATTCCGCTGCATTCACTGACGACGGCCGTGGCGCAGTCGGGCCAGACGCCCGGTCAGCGCGAGGGCTCGCCCGACCAGGAGATCAACGTGCTCATGCGCCTGATGGCCGCGCTTCTGTCGCAGACGGTGCGTGACGAGCAGAACTATCCGAAGGATCTCGTGCCCCTGACCTTCGCGCTCAAGGTGTTCAAGCGTCTGTACGAGCGCGAGAACCGATCGTCGCTGCTACAAATCGACGTGCACATCGGAACCCTAAAATGTATTCGCGCCGTGTGCCCCAAGCTGCTGCCGGAGCTTACCGCGTGGTTGTTGTACGCAGATGACGACCGCAAGTTCATCCTGCCCATCACCGCCGGTCTGCTGCGCGCGCGCCTGCTCAACACGGCCGAGCTCGATCAGTTCCTGTCGAAGCTGGCGCTGCAGATTTTCAACAGCGGTCAGGCCGTTGCGACGACGACGCAGACGAACCCCGCTGCCCCCGCGGGTAGTCCGCCTACGCAGGTGCAGGTGCTGCACCCTCAGTTCGAGTTCATCCTGACGCTGGTGAGGCGCGTGGTGGTGAAGCGCCCGATCGTTTCGGTGGGCGAGCTGGCCACGCTGCTCGAGACGCTCAACAAGATCGGACAGCAGGCACAGCGCACGAAGCTGCTGGCGGACCACATCGCGCACCTGCTGGAGGATGTGCGCACTGCGGCGCTGCTGGCGGAGAAGGAGCGCAGCGAGCAAGAACGCGCGGCACGTGCCGGTGCGGAGGGCATCGATGCCAGCAAGCTGGGAGGCGGCGACCCCGCTCTCAACGCTGCTGGTGGCGCACCTGGCCTGCCTCTGTCGCTGCTGGATTCTGACGCGCCCGACGCGCTGGACCGCGTGCTGGAGAACGATGAGCCCGAGCCGGCCGGTCTGCGTCAGCAGGTGATGTACCTGCTCGATGACTGGATGAACATCTGCATGCAGCAGGGCGCCAGCGACAAGGCGTACAGCGCGTACTTGGGCATGCTGCAGCAGCAGCGCCTGCTGGCCACGCCGGATGCCACGCAGAAGTTCTTCCGCGTCATCATTCAGCTCGCAGTGGAGGCCGCGCTTTCCTCGCTCGCGAACCCGCCCGCCGATGGCGCCGCTGCTGGCTCGCCGCCCGCCATGAGCTACACGGCGCTGGACGCCCTGGCGAAGCTGTTCGTCTTCCTGCTCAAGTTCCTCGAGCAACCGACTGGCGCCGTTGGACCCAATGGCCAGCCGCTGCAGGCACCCAACAGCACGGGCAACAAGCTGCTGTTGCTGCGCTCGTTCCTGTCGGCCGCGGTGTTCGTGCTGCGCAAGGATCAGGCGCACAAGAGCGCGTTGTTGGCGCAGGCGCTGCAGGCGGGCGCGCAGCCGCCGGCGAACGCGATCTTCAACCAGCGCCCTTACCTGCGCCTGTTCACCAACCTGCTGTACGACCTCAACACGCCGGACCCGCTGTTGGATTCGAACAACAGCGAGGTGTTGGCGCTGCTGGCGACGCACTTCCGCTTCCTGCGCCCGCAGCGCTGCCCGGCCTTCCTGCTGGCATGGCTGGAGCTGATCTCGCACCGCATGTTCATGTCCAAGCTGCTGCTGTCCAAGCAGAGCGGATGCAGCGTGCTGCTGGCGCGTCTGCTCGTCGACCTGTTCCGCTTCCTGCAGCCCTACCTGCGTCAGGCCGAGCTGGGCGGTGCGCTGCGTCACGCGTACAAGGGCACGCTGCGTCTTCTGCTGGTGCTGCTGCACGACTTCCCAGAGTTCCTGTGCGAGTTCCACTCTAGCTTCTGCGACGTGATCCCGCCGTCGTGCATCCAGATGCGCAACCTCATCCTGTCTGCGTTCCCGCGCAGCATGCGCCTGCCTGACCCGTTCACGCCGAACTTGAAGGTGGACTTGCTGACCGAGATGCAGCAGGCGCCGCGCATCAGCAACGATGCTGCACTGTTGCTGCAGCAGCCCATGCACCGACACACGCTGCTCATGCCGCTCGAGCACTACCTCAAGCACCGCGAGCCGGCGTCCTTCTTCACGCAGCTGCTGGATTCGCTCACACTGCGCTCGACCATCCTGCACACGCCGCACGCGGGAGCGCCCACCGGCGCGCAGCTCGAGCAGATGCACGCCCAGGCGGTGAAGCGCGCCGGCACGACGTACAACGTGCCGCTTATCAACGCGCTCGTGCTGTACACCGGTCTCGCGGGTATCGCTCAGCTCCTGCAGTCCGCTGGCAAGAGCAACGGCGGTCTGGTGAGCTCCTTCGCCGACAGCGCTGCGATGGACGTGTACGAGGCGATGCTGTCGGGTCTGGATGCCGAGGGTCGCTACTACGTTCTGAACGCCATCGCGAACCAGCTGCGCTTCCCCAACAACCACACGCACTACTTCAGCTGCGTGCTGCTCTACCTGTTCCTGCAGTCCAAGGACAGCAAGGACGAGGTGCTGATGGAGCTGATGACGCGCGTGCTGCTCGAGCGACTCATCGTGCACCGCCCGCACCCGTGGGGACTGCTCATCACGTTCATCGAGCTGATCAAGAACCCGCGCTACGCCTTCTGGTCCATGAAGTTCACCAAGTGCGCGCCGGAGATCGAGCGCCTCTTCGAGTCCGTGGCGCGATCCTGCATGCCGGCAAAGCAGACGACGAACGCAGCGGCGGGAGCGGCACCGCAGGGACCGAGCACGCAGGGAGCAGTGGGCACTCAGCCCGGTGCGAACGGAGCGCCGCTGGGATCCTCACTCGGCGCAGGAAACGCTGGAGCTGGACACCCGATGCTGTCGCCGTCCCCGCGCATCCACGATGCTGCTAACGCGTAATGTTCTGACGCCTTTACACCTCCTTTTCCCTTCCACTGCTTTCCTGCTTGCCTGCGCCTGATTCTTGCCGTCTCTTGATCCCGCCTGTCGTCCATTTTCTTCCTCTCTCCTCTACTTCTGCGCCCTACGCGCGTGCGTTTCTCTGCTTCGGCTTCCCCCCAGCCGCGCTTTTCCGTCTCCCTCTCCTGCGCTTCCCTCGCTGCCCTGCGCGTGCGCAGCAGTATGTGGGTGGCTCCCGCTCCGCTGCTGCCAAGCGCGGCAGAGGAGGAGCGCAGCAATGGACGCTCGCGCCGCGCTGCGGAGCCGGCAGTGCTACCACGTTCATCTCTTTCGCTCCCCCCACTCCGACCGGTCTCGAGATTCTCTGCTTGCGTTTTTTGCTTTTGTTTCTGTTTGCTGCCCGTCGCGTTCATTCCGCTCTGCCGCCGCTGTCTTCGCTGCCTCCCTCGCGGGCGCGTGTGTTTCGGCCACCCACTGTCTCAACCTTGCGCGCCTCTGCGCACTGCGCTCGGCCGACTTTTTTTCTCCCTGTATTCTGTTCCCTGGCGGCTTCTTCCGCCCCGGTTGTATTTGTGTTGTCGTGTCGTTTGCGCAGTCCTGCATGCTATTCCCTTAAAA
>Ga0256775_1000392_pt1 | contig 10620 bp, 8 predicted proteins | sample MC6MC0926MT_FD_186036 | JGI IMG/M metagenome (GOLD analysis project Ga0256775, IMG submission 186036) | Metatranscriptome of enriched soil aggregate microbial communities from Iowa State University, Ames, United States - MC6-MC0926-MT... | ecosystem: Environmental > Terrestrial > Soil >...
GATCCACACCCCAGATCCGCGAAGGAGTCAGCGTTGCCCGGAGAAAACCTCACCCGCATCGAAGCGCAGGAGCGCGCGTCGCTCGTCCGCACCCACAGCTACGACGTCACGCTCGACCTGACGACGGGGCCGGAGACGTTCCGGAGCACGACGACCGTGCGCTTCTCCGCTCAGGCCGGTGCGTCCACGTTCATCGACGCGATCACGCGCACGGTCCACTCGGTCACGCTCAACGGCGTCGAACTCGACCCGGCCGCCGTGAGCGACGGGGTGCGCATCCAGCTCGACGGGTTGAAGGACGAGAACGAGCTCACCGTCGATGCCGACGCGATCTACACCAACACCGGTGAGGGCCTGCACCGCTTCGTCGACCCGGTCGACGGCGAGGTCTATCTGTACAGCCAGTTCGAGGTGCCGGACTCGCGCCGCATGTTCGCGGTCTTCGAGCAGCCCGACCTCAAGGCCGAGTTCACGTTCACGGTCACCGCTCCCGAGCACTGGGCGGTCGTCAGCAACTCCCCCACGCCCGAGCCGCAGGACGCCGGGGACGGCAAGAAGGTGTGGGCCTTCCCGGCGACTCCCGTCATCTCCTCCTACATCACCGCACTCGTCGCTGGCCCCTACGAGTCGGTCCACAGCGAGCTCACCAGCCGCGACGGTCGCACCATCCCGCTCGGGGTCTACACGCGCAAGAGCCTCGCCGAGTACCTCGACGCCGATTACATCTTCGACAAGACCCGCGAGGGCTTCGCGTTCTACGAGGAGCGCTTCGACTACGCGTACCCGTTCGAGAAGTACGACCAGCTGTTCGTGCCGGAGTTCAACGCGGGCGCGATGGAGAACGCCGGCGCTGTCACGTTCACCGAGACCTACGTCTTCCGCTCCAAGGTGACCGACGCGATCAAGGAGCGCCGGGTCGTCACGATCCTGCACGAGCTCGCCCACATGTGGTTCGGCGACCTGGTGACGATGAAGTGGTGGAACGACCTCTGGCTGAACGAGTCGTTCGCCGAGTACGCCTCCACCCTCGCCACAGCAGAGGCGACCGAGTGGACCGAGGCGTGGACGACGTTCGCCGCGATGGAGAAGAGCTGGGCGTACCGCCAGGACCAGCTGCCGTCGACGCACCCCATCGTCGCCACCATCAACGATCTGGAAGACGTGCAGGTCAATTTCGACGGCATCACTTACGCGAAGGGCGCCTCGGTGCTCAAGCAGCTGGTGGCCTGGGTCGGCCAGGACGACTTCCTCGCCGGTGTCGCGCAGTACTTCAAGAAGCACGCGCACGGGAACACCGAGCTCAAGGACCTCCTGGTCGAGCTGGAGGCGACCAGCGGCCGCGACCTGACCGACTGGTCGAAGAAGTGGCTGGAGACCGCGGGCGTCAACACCCTCCGCCCCGAACTGGAGGTGGATGCCGACGGCACGATCACGTCGTTCGCGGTGCTGCAGACGGCAGCGGCCGACTACCCGACCATCCGCCCCCACCGCTTGGCGATCGGCCTTTACAACCGCGAGGAAGGCAAGCTCGTGCGCGATCAGCGCATCGAGCTGGATGTGGACGGCGAGCGGACCGAGGTCGCCGACCTCGTCGGCACGTCTCGCCCGGACCTCATCCTGATCAACGACGACGACCTCGCCTACGCGAAGATCCGCCTCGACGAGCAGTCGCTGAAGGTCGCGATCGAGCACCTCTCCGACATCGAGAGCCCGCTCGCGCGGTCCCTGGTCTGGGGCGCGGTGTGGGATGCGACCCGCGACGCCGAGACGAGCGCGAGCGACTACGTACGCCTGGTGCTCGGCAACATCGCGACGGAGACCGAGTCGACGACGATCCGCACGACCCTCAACCAGCTGGTTCTCGCGGCGACGGCCTACGTCTCGCCCGAGCGGCAGACGGAGACGGCGCAGGGTGCTGCCGACGCGCTGTGGGAGCTGGCGAAGGGAGCCGAGTCGGGAAGCGACGCGCAGTTCCAGTTCGTGAAGTTCTTTGCCGCGCTCGCCTCCACCGACGAGCAGCTGGCCACCATCGCGGGCCTCCGCGACGGCTCGATCCGGCTCGACGGCCTGACGGTCGACACCGACCTCTCGTGGGAGCTGCTGATCGCTCTCGTCGCGGGAGGGGCGGCCGGGACCGCCGAGATCGACGCGGCTCTCGCGGCGGACAACACCGCGAACGGCGGCCAGTTCGCCGCCCAGGCGCGCGCCAGCATCCCGACGCGCGGAGGCAAGCAGGCGGCTTGGGATTCGGTGTTCGGCTCGGACAACCTGCCGAACACGATCGTCCGGTACACGGGGATCGGGTTCCAGCGCGCGAAGGACAAGAGCGTGCTGGCGCAGTTCGTCGAGCCGTACTTCGCGGCCCTGCAGGGCGTCTGGACCTCGCGCACGTACAAGATCGCCGAGTACCTGGTCGAGGGCATGTACCCGGCTCCGCTCGCCAACGAGGAGCTGCGGGACGCGACACGGGCATGGCTCGACGCCAACGCGGAGCCGGCCGCGCTCCGCCGCATGGTCGTCGAGAACCTCGCGGGCGTCGAGCGCGCGCTCGCCGCACAGAAGCGCGACGCTCTGGCCTGAATGCGGCCACTGCACGAAGGGCTCCGCCGCATGGTGGGGCCCTTCGTCGTACCCGGACACGTCAGGCGTAGTACCGCGGGTTGATGTCGCGGAGGTGCTCCCCGCCCTACGCTCGGAGACATGATCCGACTCGATCACCTGACCAAACGCTTCGGCGCGAAGACCGCCGTCGACGACATCTCCGTGACCATCCAGCCGGGCAAGGTCACCGGCTTCCTGGGCCCCAACGGCGCAGGCAAGTCCACGACCATGCGGATGATCATGGGCCTCGACCGGCCCACCCACGGCAGCGCCCTCATCAACGGCAAGCGCTACGCCGAATTCCGCTCACCGCTCACCGAGGTGGGCGCGCTGCTCGACGCGAAGGCCGTGCACACCGGCCGGAGCGCCTATGCGCACCTGCTCGCCCTGGCGGCGACCCACCGCATCCCGAAGGCCCGCGTCCACGAGGTCATCGGCATGACCGGTCTGGAGTCGGTCGCCAGCAAGCGCGTCGGCGGCTTCTCCCTCGGAATGGGGCAGCGGCTCGGCATCGCCGCGGCCATGCTCGGCGACCCGGCCACTCTCATCCTCGACGAGCCGGTCAACGGACTCGACCCCGAAGGTGTGCTCTGGGTGCGCCAGTTCGCCCGGCACCTCGCCGGCCAGGGCCGCACCGTCTTCCTCTCGTCTCACCTGATGAGCGAGATGGCGCAGACCGCCGACCACATCGTCGTGCTGGGCCGCGGCCGTGTGATTGCCGACGCCCCCGTCGACCAGATCCTCGCAGGCGCCACCCGCCACGCCGTCCGCGTCCGCACGCCGCAGCCCGAGCAGCTCGCCCGAGCGGTGGCCGGCGCCGATGTCGCGGTCACCGGTGTCGAGGCGCAACTTCTCGAGGTCACCGGGCTGACCGCCCCGCAGATCGGAGAGGCCGCCGCCCGTGAAGGCATCGTGCTGCACGAGCTGACGCCGCTCAGCGCCTCCCTCGAGGAGGCCTACCTCGAACTCACCCAGGACGACGTCGAATACCGCACGGAGGTCAGCCGATGAGCACCGCCACCGCATCAACCCCGGGTGCCACCCACCCGCACACCTCGCTCGGCCGACTCAGCTTCCCGGGGGTCGTCCGTTCGGAGTGGATCAAGCTCCGCACCCTGCGCTCGACCTTCTGGACTCTCATCAGCGCCGTCGTGCTCGTCGTGGGCATCGCCTCGCTCGTGGCGTTCGCCATCCCGGACAAATCGACCCTTGTCGACCGCGTCTCGGCGGCTCAGCGCGTCGCGGTCGAGGCGCAGGCGGCCAGCTTCGCGACGACCGCCGCGACCGCCGGTCTGACGTTCGCATCGCTGGTGATCGCCGTTCTCGGTGTGCTGGTGATCTCCGGGGAGTTCTCGACCGGGATGATCCGCTCCTCCTTCACCGCTGTGCCGCGCCGGTTCCCGGTGTTCGCCGCGAAGACCCTGGTGCTGTTCCTCGTCGCCTTCATCGTCGGCCTCATCAGCTCGGCCGCATCGTGGGCGGTGGCGGTCCCGATCCTCACCTCGAAGGGCTACCCGGGCGACTTGTTCTCGGCCGGCACGCTCTGGGCGATCGTCGGCGCGGGCGCCTACCTCGGGCTGGTCGCGGTGTTCGCGCTCGGTGTCGGTGCGATCCTGAAGTCCACGGCCGGCGGAATCGCCGGTGCGCTCGGTGTGCTGCTGGTGCTTCCGATCATCGCGAACCTCGTCAGCGGCCTCACCCGCACCCAGTGGGTGGCCGACGCCGGGCACTACCTGATCAGCAACGCAGGCTCGGGGATGTCCGGCATCGCGAACGGAACCCTCGAACCGTGGGCCAATGCCGTGACCGTGCTCATTTGGGCCGCCGTGGCCTTCGTCGCCGGCGCGGTGCTCCTGCAGCGCAGGGACGCCTGACGCGGAACGTGGCCGCGGAATCCACGCCCGCCGACGCCCCGGGCGGACTCGAACTGCCGAGACCGCCCGGGGTGATCCGCGGGTACCTGGCGTCACATCCCATCGCCATGGACATCTTCGTCGCGGCGCTCTACCTGGTGCCGTCTGTCGCCGGAGCCCTGATCGCCTCGGCCCGGCAGCCGAGTGTGCCGGAGACGGTGCACCTGGTGCTCTCCGCCGTGGCCGGCCTCGCGCTGCTCGCCCGGCGGCGGCAACCGACGGTCGTCTTCGCCATCGCGACCGTGGTGATGGGAGCGAGCGTCTTCCTCGGACGCGACGTGGATGTGGTGCCCACGCTATTCGCCCTGTACGCGCTGGCCGTGTACCGATCCATCCGCTCGGCCTGGGTGGCGTTCGCGGTGACGGCGACCGTCACGGTCGCCACGCTCACCGCCGAGGTGCTCCTCGCGCAGGCCGACGTCTTCACACCGTTGGAGACAGAGGCGCTGCCGTCGGGCATCCTGGTGCTCGCCTTCTCGGTCGTCGCGGTGCTCATCGGCAGCAACGTCGGCAACCGCCGCCGGTATCTGGATGCGCTCATCGACCGCGCCCGCCAGCTCGCCCGTGAGCGCGACCAGCAGGCGGAGCTCGCCGCCGCCGCGGAACGCAGCCGCATCGCCGGAGAGCTCCACGACATCGTGTCGCACAGCCTCACCGTGATGATCACGCTGGCCGACGGGTCGGCGCGGCTGGCCGGTACGGAGCCGGGCCGGTCGGCCGAGACCATGGAGCTGGTGGCCGAGACGGGCCGCGGCGCTCTCGCAGACATGCGGCGGCTGCTCGGGGTGCTCCGCGACGGCGACGGGGATGCGTCACGCGATCCTCAGCCCGGTGTCGCCGAGCTCGGCCCGCTCGTGGAGACCTTCCGTGCCGCAGGGCTGCCGGTCCGGGTCACCGTTGCTGGCGTCCCGCCCGAGGACGCGGGTCAGCAGCTCACCATATACCGGGTCGTGCAGGAGGGTCTCACCAACGTCCTCCGCTACGCCGCCACCGCCACCGCCGTCGGAGTCGTCCTGGTCTTCCATCCGGAGACGGTCATCATCACGATCGACGATGATGCGACCGTGCACGGGGCGCCCGGGCAGGGTACGGGACGCGGGCTCATCGGGCTTCGCGAGCGTGTCGGCCTGTACGGCGGGACGCTCGAGGCGGGTCCGCGGCCGGGTGGCGGCTGGCGCGTGCGGGCGGTCTTCGTCGCGCTGCGCGGCGGACCGGCGTCGGCGTCGACCGCCGCCGCATCCACCCCTGCCCCGGCAGCTCCCGCCGCCGCATCCACCGAGGCCGAACCCTCTGAGGCCGAACCCACTGAGAGGACACCGTGAACGACGGACCGATCCGCATCCTGCTCGTCGACGACCAGCAGCTCGTCCGCCTCGGCTTCCGCATGGTGCTCGAGGCGGAGCCGGACCTCGTCGTGGTCGGCGAGGCGGCCGACGGCGCGGAGGCCGTTCGCCTCAGCGCCCTGCTGCGGCCGGATGTCGTGCTGATGGATGTGCGGATGCCCGTCCTCGACGGTATCGAGGCGACCCGGCGCATCGTCGAAGCCGACCAGGATGCTCGCATCATCGTGCTCACCACCTTCGACCTCGACGAGTACGCCTTCGGCGGCCTCCGCGCCGGAGCGAGCGGATTCCTGCTCAAGGACGCGCGCCCCGACGAGCTGATCGCCGCGGTCCGCGCCGTCTCCGCCGGAGATGCCGCCGTGTCCGGGCGGGTCACCCGGGCGATGCTGGAGCTCTTCGCCGACCGCCTCCCGACGGGGTCTGTCGCCGGCCGCGCCGGGGATGATCCCGCCGCGGCGCTCACCCCGCGCGAGCGCGAGATCCTCGTCGCCATGGGCGAAGGACTCAGCAACGGCGAGATCGGGGCGCGCTTCTACCTGACGGAGTCGACCGTGAAGACCCACGTCGGCCGGGTGCTGTCCAAGCTGCACCTGCGCGACCGGGTGCACGCGGTCATCTTCGCGTACGAGCATCGGCTCCTGGAACGGTGAGCGGAGCGTTCGACGCGCGTCCCCGATCCAGCGACCGCCAAGCCGCGGCTCGGTAGGCTCGTCGGCGTATGGGAATCCTCAAAGCAATCTTCTGGACCGAACTCGGCTCCTGGGCCGCGAGCGCAGGCTGGAACCTGGTCAGCGCTGCCAGCATCATCGGTGGCGCCCTGCTGCTCAGCTGGATCCTCCGCGTCGTGATCCGCAAGGTCGTCTCGCGGATCGTCAGCGGCGTGAAGAAGGGCCAGAACGTCAGCGACACGCAGGCGCTCGTCGCCTCGCCGCTCGCGGCGGTCCGGCTCGTGCAGCGGACCAGGACGCTCGGCTCCGTGCTGACGAACATCGTGAACGTGACGATCGGGATCGTCGCGATCATCCTCATCCTCAACGTGTTCGTGCCGAACGTGCTCGGCTCGTTCGCGCTGCTCACGGCCGCGATCGGCGCTGGGCTCGGTTTCGGCGCGCAGAACATCGTCAAGGATGTCCTGAACGGCCTCTTCATGGTGATGGAGGACCAGCTGGGCGTCGGCGATGTCGTCGACCTCGGCTCGGCGACCGGCGTCGTGGAGGCGGTCGGCATCCGCGTCACCCAGGTCCGCGACGTGAACGGGACACTGTGGTTCGTCCGCAACGGCGAGATCCTGCGCGTCGGCAACATGTCGCAGGGCTGGGCGCGCGTCATCATCGACCTCGCCGTGCCCTACGACACCGACGTCGAGGCCGTGGAGGCGAAGATGCTCGAGGCGGCCAACGCGCTTGCGACGAGCACGAAGTGGCGCTCGCGCATCCTGGAGAAGCCCGAGCTCTGGGGGCTCGAGTCCATCTCGGCCGACGCCCTCATCATCCGCATCGTGTTGAAGACGCGCACGACGGCCAAGGACGACGTGTCGCGGGAGCTGCGCGTCCGCCTCAAGCAGGCGCTCGACGAGATGGGCGTGAAGCTGCCCTCGCTCTCCGCCGTCGTGCTCAGCGGTTTCGACAGCGCCGCGAGCGTGATGGGAGCGAAGCCGCCGAGGACACGGCCCAGCCAGGCGGTCACCCCGGAGCCGCCGGTGAAGGGGCGCAAAGCCCGAGCGGCCGCGAAGCGGCAGGCTGCGGACGGGACGCGTGCGACACATCCGGGCGCCATCCGCATCACGCCGGCGATCGAGAACGCGGCACGCCCGAAGAAGTCGTCCGAAGCCGACCCGGTGACCCCGCCGTCGCCCGCACCAGCGCCAGCGCCGAAGTCGGCCCCGAAGCCGCGCACCGACGGAGAGCCCACATGAACATCCCCGTCATCCCGACCGGCCCCGAGCCCGCCTTCTACGACGAGGTCGGCGGCCATGAGACCTTCGTGCGGCTCGTCGACGCGTTCTACCGCGGCGTGGCCGACGACCCCGTGCTCCGGCCCATGTACCCGGAGGAGGATCTGGGCCCGGCCAAACAGCGGCTGGTGCTGTTCCTGGAGCAGTACTGGGGCGGTCCCACCACGTACAGCCAGGAGCGCGGCCACCCGCGGCTCCGGATGCGGCACAACCCGTTCAAGGTCAATCCCGACGCCCGCGACCGCTGGCTGGCCCACATGCGGGTCGCCGTCGACGAGCTCGGGCTGTCCCCGCTCCACGAGGAAACCCTCTGGAGCTACCTGGAGCGCGCCGCGTTCGCTATGGTCAACACATTCGAGGAGTAGCCCTCCTCCGCCATCCCGGTGCCGAAGGAGACACGGATGACACACGAGCCCGACGCGATCGTCGTGGGAGCAGGCCTGTCCGGCCTGGTCGCCGCCGCCGAGCTGCTGGATGCGGGACGCCGCGTGACGATCGTCGAACAGGAGCCGTCGGCGTCGTTCGGCGGCCAGGCGTGGTGGTCGTTCGGCGGGCTGTTCCTCATCGACTCCCCCGAGCAGCGCCGGATGGGGGTTCACGATTCCCTCGCGCTCGCCCGTGACGACTGGTTCGGATCCGCCGGGTTCGACCGCGCCGAGGACCACTGGCCGCGACAGTGGGCCGAGGCCTACCTGCAGTTCGCCGCCGGTGAGAAGCGGGCGTGGCTGCACGAGAAGGGCGTCCGGTTCTTCCCCGTCGTCGGGTGGGCGGAGCGCGGCAGCGGGACGGCCGGAGGGCACGGCAACTCGGTCCCGCGGTTCCACATCACCTGGGGTACGGGGCCGGGCGTGGTCGAGCCGTTCGCGCGACGGGTCCAGGCCGCCGCCGCCAACGGACGCGTCGCCATCCGCAATCGGCACCGCGTCGACAAGCTGATCGTCGAGGGCGGCCGCGTCGTCGGCGTCCGCGGGGCCGTCCTCGCTCCGGACCTCGCCGAGCGCGGAGCGCCGAGCAACCGGGACGTCACCGGCGACTTCGAGCTGCGGGCACCGGTCGTGATCGTCGCCTCCGGAGGCATCGGCGGGAACCACGACCTCGTCCGGGCCGCCTGGCCGGCGCGACTGGGCGAACCGCCGGCGCACATGCTGTCCGGCGTTCCGGCGCACGTCGACGGCCGAATGCTCGGCATCGCCGAGACGGCCGGCGCGCACCTCGTGAACGGCGACCGGATGTGGCACTACACCGAGGGCATCCAGAACTGGGACCCGGTGTGGGAGCGCCACGGCATCCGCATCCTGCCCGGCCCGTCGTCGCTGTGGCTGGATGCGCGCGGCGACCGGCTACCGTCACCGCTGTTCCCCGGATTCGACACGCTCGGGACGCTGGAACATCTCCGCAGGACGGGCTCCGACTACAGCTGGTTCGTGCTCACGCAGAAGATCATCGAGAAGGAGTTCGCGCTCTCCGGCAGCGAGCAGAATCCCGACCTCACGGGGAAGGACGTGCGCCTGCTGGCCAAGCGCGTCGCTCCAGGAGCGCCTGGGCCCGTTGAGGCGTTCAAGGAGAACGGCGCGGACTTCGTCGTCGCCGACACCCTCGACGAGCTGCTCGGGGGGATGCAGCGGATTGCCGACGTCCCGCTCGACACGGACCTGGTGGCGCGGCACATCCACCAACGCGACCGTCAGCTCGACAACGATTTCGGCAAGGACCTGCAGCTGGCTGCCGTGCGTTCGGCGCGGAAGTACCGAGGCGACCGCTTGATCCGCGTCGCCTCGCCGCACAAGCTGCTCGACCCGGCGGCCGGACCGCTGATCGCGGTGAAACTGCACATCCTGACCCGCAAGAGCCTCGGAGGCATCGAGACCGACCTCGACGGACGGGTACTCGGCGCCGACGGCGAAGTGGTGCCCGGCCTGTACGCCGTCGGCGAGGCGGCCGGCTTCGGCGGCGGTGGGATGCACGGCTACCGGGCGCTGGAGGGCACCTTCCTCGGCGGCTGCCTCTTCTCCGGCCGCCAGGCCGGCCGCGCCGCCGCCCGCGCCTGACCCGCCTTCCCCCGCCTCCCCACAATCGCTTCCTCGATTAATCCGTCGACACGCCGCACGGGCGCAGATTTTTCGAGGAAGCGATTGAGGGGCGGGGTCAGCGGCGGAGGGACCAGGATGAGCGGCGAACGAGGGTGTGGCCGCGGCGCGTGGTGAGGCGCGTCCAGGTGCCGGTTTCGTGGATGGTGACGGGTTCGTCGTCGCCGAGGAAGCCGAGGCTCTCGGCGGCGAACCCGGCGCCGGTCGGAACGTATTCGAGGTCGTCGATCGGGCGGCCCCACACCTCCGCGCGCACGCGCGTGACCAGCTGCTCCCCCGTCCCGGTCGGCACGGCCGCGGCGACCTCGGCGATGCCCGCCTGCGCGATGGCCTGCAGCCGGGCGGCGTCGGTCTCGCCGACCTTCTGCCATCCGCCCCTCGGCGGCGAGATGCCCGCCCAGGTGACCGTCGACACCTCCAACGGCAGGCGGATCTCGATCGGCTCGTCGGTCGGCTGCGCCTCCGCGCTCTCGCGCACCCGCGCGACGCGGTCGAGCAGCGACCGGATCGGCACGACGACGTCGAACTCCGCGTCGCCCCCGATCGCGAAGGTGCGGAGACCGAGAACGGTGGGTGTCTCGTCCATCAGACCGCGTGGATACAGGATCGCCGTGTAGACGGCGAGGACCCCGGACCCGGCGATCAGGCGCACGGATCCCTCCTCGACACGGGCTGCCCTGGACAGATAGGTCTGCAGATCGGCGACAGCGAGGGTGTCCATC
>Ga0256775_1000401_pt1 | contig 10494 bp, 1 predicted proteins | sample MC6MC0926MT_FD_186036 | JGI IMG/M metagenome (GOLD analysis project Ga0256775, IMG submission 186036) | Metatranscriptome of enriched soil aggregate microbial communities from Iowa State University, Ames, United States - MC6-MC0926-MT... | ecosystem: Environmental > Terrestrial > Soil >...
CACGCACGGACGGAAGGAACGGGGGAACGGGGAGAGGCACGGCCGCGGAGCCACAGTGCCTGAGCCGCAGAAGCCGGAAAGACCGCAGCACATGACGCCGCGCCTGGCCGCTGCATGCCTCTGGAGCCGTTAGGCTTGCATTGCGATCACGGTGCGTCTAACGGTGTCATGGCTGACCGTCTGCTGCTGCGTTGTGTGCATGCTTGTCGCTGCAGCGCGCGCGCGCGCCTGACCTCCACGTCGCCGCGCCGTCGTTGGCCGGATCAGCGGCGAGGCGCAAACCATTCGCGCAGCGCTGAAGTGCGCAGTGCGGATCCGCCTGATCTGCAACACCCGGCTGCACAGGGTATAGCGCGAGAGAGGGACCAGGAGACGCGAGTGCGTTCCGCCGTCTCTGTGTGAAGCGCGTGTGCTCCGGAATATCCGACGCGCGGCTCGTGCGTGCTTGCCAGCCATGCCCCACAGCCCGCCGAGCATTTCGGGTGTACTGAGTGGCTCGGGCGTGAGCGCTGCCGCTGTTGCTGGCTCTTCTGCCTTGTCCACCCTTTCCGGTGATCTGTCCGTGCCGACCACCGCCACCCCCAGCACCAGCTCGTCCTCGTGCAGCGGCGTCGCGGTGGCGCGCAACTTCGGCAGGACCACGCTGGCGGCAGCAGCAGCGACTGTCACCGCGCCGAATGGACCTGCATGCATTACGCTTGATGGAGGAATGGTAGTTTACCGCGCGGTGCTTTGCCGCTGCGCACCGCAGGAGAACTCGGCCGCTCCTGCTTCCGGTGCCACAGGGCCCGAGTCATCTGGCGGTCAGCTGCAGCTTCTGACGCAGGCGCAGTCGGAACTGATGCATCGCAGCTACAATGCGCACGTGATGGCCGCGCGCGAATCCATCGTCCACACCGAGAGCGACTTTGTCCTCCCCACGCACTCGTCGCGGTGTACGCTGGTGCTGCTGAAGACCGCCGCCGACGAGCGAACGATGTTTCTCAGCATGGATCGTCTGCGCTTCGAGGCTGTCATTGCGATGCGACTCGCGGAAGCAAAGGAGCAGCAACAGCAACATCAGCACAATCACCAGCAGCCGCCCTCTCATTCATCCAACTCCTCGGTGTCCACGCCCTCTGCGTCGTCCGCAGCGCATCCGAAGCCCAAGCACCTGACACCCACTCCGCAGCACGTGCGCCTGTCGTCGGCCGATTCAAAGCGATTCCAGTCCGAGTCTGTGCGACCGCATCTGCGGGAGGTCAACGCCTTCGACACGCGCATTGGGTTGGTGCTGCCCGACAGCGCTGGCGTGCCCATCATGCAAGTTGTCGCTGCGCATTGGCCGCACAGCATCAATCACGCCGCGCAGCCGCCGCACCATCCGCGCACAGCGATCGCAGCTGCTGGCGGCCCGCAGGCTAGCCAGCGGGTGGTGGCGGAGAGCGTTGGAACTAGCACGGGCATTTCGACGCCCGGCAGCACTGTCAGCACCATTAGCAGCAGCAGTTCGTCCACGTCCAGTCACGCGAGCGGCGGCGATCAACAGGTGCGCAGCGGTGGCGCCGCGTTGCCTCGTGTCCCGCGCAGCAAGGTGCACTGCCTGTCCTCCGTGTGTGCGGCGCTGCAGGTTGCGATGGGCGTGGCGGCCGGCCTGCAAGAGTTGCACGCTGCGGGCTTGGTGCACAAGGCCGTTGCGACCAACAGCATCCTCTACAACTCATCCACGGGCGTCGCGCAGTTCTTGGATCTCAGCGCGGCTAGTCCGCTCATCAAGGACCGCGCGGAGAGCGAGAGCGACAGCGCCGGAACCAACCCGTTGTCCGTCGTGCAACCGTGGCTGTACTGCTCACCCGAGCAGAGTGGTAAGGCCAATCGCAGCATCGACCTGCGCTCCGATCTGTACTCGCTCGGCTGTGTGCTGCACGAGTTGTTGACAGGGCGCATCCCGTTCCAGGCGGACGATGCGCTGGCGCTGATCCACCAACACCTGGCCAAGGCGGCGCCGCCCATCCTCACCCCGCGCGAAGCGCAGCAGATGCAGACGCAGAATCCGCTGCTTCACGCGCTGATGCAGGCGACCCAGAACATTGTGAGGAAGCTCATGGCCAAGCAGCAGGAAGACCGGTACCAGAGCACGGCGGGACTGATCTTCGATCTCAAGGCGTGTCTGGCGGCGGTCGCGCTGGCCGACGCAGATGCACATGGGAGCAGCGTGCCCGCTGCGGGTGGCAGCTCCCCGACCAGCGGCGCCTCCCCGCCCTCCCTCGGCGCTGGCACCACTGCAGCCCTTGCAACCCTTGCCGATTTCCGCGTGAGCCAAGTGGATCTGATCTCCACGTTCCGCCTCAGTCAGCGGCTCTACGGGCGCGAGGAGCAGGTGGCGCAGCTGCGCGCGGTGTATGACTCCGTGGCGGTGGATCAAGAGAATGCGCACGCGATGGCACTCAGGAGCGGGGATCCCAAAGCACAAGCTGGGAAGGTCGAGCCGCGTTTGTTCGTCATCAGCGGTTACTCTGGCGTCGGCAAAACCTCTCTCGTCGATTCATTGCAGCAACACATCGTGGGCCATCGCGGTTTGTTCGCCCGCGGCAAGTTCGATCTGCTGAAGCGTGACTCCTCCTGCCTTATCAGCGCGTTCCGTCAGCTGATGGTTCAGCTCCACATCACCGACGGTGTCACCTGGCGCGTGAAGCTTCTGCGCGCCCTGGGCGCCAATGCCGCAGTGATGGTGGACGTGCTGCCGGAGCTTGCGCGGCTGATCGGCACGTCGCCGCCGGTGGCCAAGCTCAGTCCGGCCGAGAATGCGAATCGATTCAACATGGTGTGGCTGCAGTTCGTGGGATGTCTCGCGAGCAGCTGCCCGCTCGTACTGTTTATCGACGATCTCCAATGGTCCGGCTCTGACTCTCACTCGCTGATCCGTCTCCTCCTGTCTCCTGAGTTCTCCGCGCGTCTGCTGATCATCGGCGCGTACCGCGCGAACGAAGTGGACGCGTCGCACCCGCTGGCGAAGCTGCTCAGCGACGTCAAGCAGCAACGCGCGGAGCGGGTGATTGAGGTGGCGCTGCATCCACTGCAGACCACGCACGTCACGGATATGCTCGTCGACTCATTCAGATGCGAGCGGGCTGCGGCCACTCCTCTGGCGCAGCTGCTAACGACGCGCACGCTGGGCAACCCCTTTTTCATCTCTCAGCTGCTGAAGAGTTTCCATGAGTCTGGCCTTCTGTCGTTCGACTTCGAGCGCGGCAAGTGGGTGTGGGACCTGGACGAGATCGGCAAGGTGGAGGTGCAGGAGGACGTGGTCGACCTGCTGTGCAAGCACATTCAGCAGCTGTCCGAGCCGTCGCAGAAGCTGTTGCAGTACGCAGCGTGCTCAGGAAACCGCGTCACGCTGCAGACGCTGCACACGATCACCGCCATGCCGCTGCAGCAGTTGAGTCGTAGCGTGCTCGAGCTCGAAGCAGCTGGCCTGCTGCTGTGCATGAGCCACGCGAGGGACCTGTTGCTGATCGGCGACTTGTCGGAGGCTGGGCATGCAGGCCGCCGCAGCCACTCGACCAGTCATGGCACGACGCCCGTAGCGACTCCGGAAGGAGGAGAGCACATTCTGCTCAGCTACCCCGCGGTGGCTTCCTCAAGCCCCACACTGAGCGCCAGTCCGTTGGCGCCCGGCGGCGACGTCAGCGGTAACGACACTGCGGGCTCGTCCCCATCCGCTTACACGACCTCCGCCGGTCCGATTAACCCCGCCACGTCGGGTCGCCTCGCTTCCATCGTGCTTCAGCTCGCTCACGATCGCGTGCAGCAGGCTGCGTACAAGCTGATCCCAAGCGGCGAGGTGTCGCGCGTGCACTGCATCATCACACGCCAGCTGCTCAGCTCGTTCGACGAGCACGAGGCGGAAGAGTACGCGCCGGAGATCGCGGGACACGTCAACGCCGGGATGCTCAACGCAGCAGAACAGCAGGCGAGGGATGAGGGCACGACGAGCGGAGACATTGCCGCAGACGGAGGAATTGCGGGTCTGAGAGACGCTCCCCCCGATCCGAAGGCAGTGGCGGAGTCTGCTGCCGCCTGGCGTGAGTTCCTGCAGGAGCCCGGCGTTCTGTCTCGTATCATCGCGCTGGAGATCGTCGCGGGCAAGCAGGCCAAATCGAGCAGCGCGTACGAGTCGGCCCTTCACTTCTTCACAGCGGCGTTGCGCCTGCTCAGCACCGCTGGAGAGGAGAGCGAGAGCTACACGACTGAGCCTACTGCTGCTGCTGCGTCGTCCAATGCTGCGGAGCACCCGGTCCCGTGTGCTGGCGAGGAAGGTCACTTCTTCCGTGTGCCTGAGTCGTGCTGGCAGCGCTCTCTCGCTCAGTGCACTGCGCTGTACGTGGAACTCGCGAGCTGCCTCTTTCTGTTGAGCCGTTTCCGCGACGCGCAGTGCGCGTGCGAGTACAGCATGGCGCGCATGCCGGACCTCGCCAGTCGTGCGCAACTGATGGAGCTGCACGTGGTGGCGCTGACCTGGCAGCGTCGTGAACCCGATGCGATGGATGTAGGTTTCGCGCACCTGAAGGAGCTTGGTCAGGATGTGTTGTCCACGGCCACCCCGGATCTTCAGGCGTGGATCGAGGCGGTTCCCGACCGCGAGAACCCGGCCACCTACTCCGCGCACCCGATCTTCGCGCTGGAGGACATGACCAGCTCGCTCGACCTGTGCAAGATGTCGGTCATGGGCGCCATGCTGCCCACGCTGTTCATCCTCGGACGACCGGACTTCTACGGACTGGCGCTGTCCATGATCGAGCACACGCGGCAGCGCGGCATCACGCCCGAAAGTGCATTCGCGCTCGGTGGCCTGGGCGTCGCTTTCCTGAAGCAGGATCTCGGCCTTGCTCACATGGCGGGCTGCGTGGCGGGTCTGGTGCTCGAGAAGTTCGGCGAGGCCGGTCGCGCCATGCAGCCGCGCACCAACACCTGCATCGCCGTGTGCTCGTCGTGGAAGACGAGCCTCAAGCTGTGCGCGGCAAAGATGGAGCACGCGGCCGATGAGGCGCTGGTCGTGGGAGACTCGGTGTGGTACAGCTATCTTTCGATGTATTGCTGCGACTACGCAGTGCACGCGCAGATCCCCCTGACGCAGTCGCTCACCAAGCAGCGTGCCTGTGTCCGCCAGCTGGTGACCCGTTCGTTCGACTTCGCCGCCAGCTACGCCGCCGAGTGGACCCACTTCACCGAGCGCCTGGTGGGCGTCGAAGAGACCGAGCCGGTGATGAAGGCGCCGAACCTGTTCCTCGACGTGAGTCGCGGCATCGTGGATGGAATGACTTCCTTCATACTGCGCGACAGCGCGGCAGCCGTGACGCACTTGGACAGCGTGAGCGAGATGATACCCGCGGTGGAAGGACTATCGTTCACGCAGCACTGGACGTTCTTCCGCGCATTGGCGCTGCTGGACTCCTGTCCGCGTGGCTCGTACGCCCCGCCCACCCCGCTGCTGAGTGTGACAGACATGCCGTCCGTGTCGAAGCCGCTGCTGTTCCCGCAGGACTACTCTGCAGAGAAGACGATTGCGACGCTGGCGGAGGTGGACAAGCTCATCGTGCAGATGGAGAAATGGTCTGAGCTGGCTCCGTTCAACCTCCTCCACCGTCTGCACCTCCTGCGCGCCGAGCGGTGCAGGCTGGTGCTGTTCTCGCACATGGCCGACTCAACACTGGCGCTGACGGCCATGGCGTTCTACGATGCGGCCATGGACGGCGCGCAGCGCAACGGCATGCAGCTGGACGAGTGCATGGCGCTAGAGCTGGGGTCGCGATACGTGACGGAGATTCAAAGGATGCCGCTGGCGCGGGCACTGTTGATGCGCGCGTACACGTGCTGGGCCGCATTCGGCGCAGAGGGAAAACTGAGACAGCTGAGGACGGAGTTCGCGCACATCACTTTCCCGCCGACGGCGAGTATGGCTGCAACATCGGCGAATTTGAAGCGCAGCATGGGTTACCCTGTCTCTGCTGCGGCGGCCACTGCTGCCGCTGCGTCTCGCTATCCCCCGAGCAGCACGTCCCCCAATGTCGCCACCCCGTCGCCTTCCCTGTCTGCCCTGCTCGAAGCCACGCATGAGGGCGCACTGTCCTCGGATGCATCGACGTCGACCTCGTCGGCCGGAAGCGTGTCAGGAGGGGCACCGGTGGGGGTACCGCAGCAGCTACAGCAATCGCGCGGGAGGGCAGCACACAAAGGGGCACACGTGCTGTCACCCACGACGGTGCCGGAAACAGCAAACTCTGCGGCTGTGGCTCTGGCAGTCGCTGCGGGCACTGACAGCAGTTCCACGCTTCTGTTGTCGCATCCCGGCTCTGCTTCCGTTCCCTCCGCTGCCTCGACGACGTCTTCTTCTCTTCCGTCCTCCCTCGCCGCTCTGAGCGTTCTGAAGTCTGTTGCGAGCTTCAGCACTGAGAAGGATCAGGCGCGCCTCCTCAAGAAGCTGATGGCCATCCTGCTGGAGACGGCGGGAGCCACGCGCGGCGTGCTTGTGCTGGAGGATGCGAACAAGGAGTGGGCGGTGGAACTCGGAGGGAACGTCGACGCGCCCGAGGAGCACACGCCGGAAAGTGGCAGTGGAGGAGGAGGAGGAAGCGGAGAACACAAGGAGGACGACGCGGATCACGCCAGCCCACAGCCCGATAAGCAGGAGGTGGCTGCGAGTGCTTCACCCGCCACTGACGCCGCGGTGACATCCCCCGTTGATTCCCTCAGCTCCACGGTGTCTGGTCAGCTGCGCGTCTTGCATGCGCGTCACATGCTTGTCCGCGCGGGGCGTGATGGTTACGGCGACGGCAGCGCCTCTGCCTACGCGTCGTCGTCCTCCTCGCAACATTCGGAGATGTGCGGCTCCAGTTCGTCGTCGGACTCGAGCAACTGCGCGCGGCGGAAGCGCATGCGCATTGGCAGCATCGCGACGACGGGCATCAGCTCCGTGGAGGCGGCACTGCCCGCATCGGTGTTCTCGTTCGTGCTGTCGAGCATTGAGGTGCTGTGCATTCCGGAGCCGTCCAACCCCTCTGACCCCGCGTTTGCTGTCTTCAGTCAGGACCCGTATTTCGCGTCGCGCAAGCCGCGTGCATTGCTGTGCATGCCTGTGCTGCGCGGCGGCAGCGTGTTCGGCGTGCTGTATCTGGAGAACGACTACCGCAGCGACGCTTTCACTTCGTCCCACATCCAGCTGCTGCAGCTGTTGTGCGGTCAGGCCGCCCTGTCCATCGACAACGCGCGCCTGTACGCTGCGCTGAGCGAGAACAACGCTTCGCTCGAGCAACAGGTCAAGGCGCGCACGGCCGAGCTCGAGGAGAACAACCGACAACTTAACGCCGCGAAGGAGGCAGCAGAGGCAGCGACGAAGATCAAGGCAGACTTCCTTTCGAACATGTCTCATGAGATTCGCACCCCCATGAACGCCGTGATCGGCATCGGCCGCCTGCTGTCCGACACGCAGCTCAGCCTGGAGCAACAGTTCTACGTGCAAATGATTTCGAACTCGGGACATCTGCTGCTCACCATCATCAACGACATCTTGGACTTTTCCAAGCTCGACTCCGGTCAGTTCCAGCTGACGTTGTCTCCGCAGAACGTGGGCGACGTGGCGGAAGGCGCGGCCATGCTGTGCTACGACATGGCGGTGTCCAAGGGCCTGTCGTTGAGCTGGTGCATCGATGCGGCGCTGCCGCCCCTCGTGCGCATCGACTCCACGCGACTGCAGCAAATTCTGCTCAACCTGCTTTCCAACGGAATTAAATTCACGCGTCAGGGCGGCGTGCGCTTGTTCGTCAACGCCACTCCGGCGCAGAACTCCGACTCCAACAGCCTCGTTGCCTCGGCAGATCTGTCCACATCGCGCAGCAACTCCGCTTCGTCTTCCCTCAGCCAGCATCTCAGTCCGCTTAACAGCAGCGGCGGCGTCAGTGGCGTCAGTGGCGGCGGTCAGTTGTTCGACCTCGAGTTCCGCGTGGAGGACTCGGGCATCGGCATCTCGGATCACCACCTGGCCGGACTGTTCAAGTCCTTCAAGCAAGTGCACGGATCGGGAGAATTCGGAGGAACGGGATTGGGTCTGGTGATCAGCAAGCGTCTTGTGGAGGCGATGGGCGGTTCGATCAGCGTGGTGTCGCAGGTGGGCAAGGGGTCGACCTTCAGCTTCCGGATTCCCTGCAGGGCGTGCGAGGCCAGCGCAGCAGGCAGCAGCACGACGAACGCGATGACAGGGAAGAAAGGAGAGGCGTCACCTGATAGGCAGGCTGCTACCCGTGCAGCGTCCGCTACTTCCATCGCGCCTTCTCCGCCGAAATCCAACCATGCGCTGGCACCCTCCGACAGCCTTGGTCCGCGCGTGTCCTCCACGGGCGCCGTTGTTCCCGCTGCTGCTGCTGTCGTCCCTGCCACGAACGTGCATGGTCTGCTTCCCACTGACTGCAAGCGTCTGGCTTGCACGCGCGTCGTGTACGTGGGTGCCCGCTCGGCGGCCGCTGAAGCGTGGACCCTCACTCTTCAACAGTATCACGTGCAGGTGATACTGTGCGCCACACTGGAAGAGGCGGTGATGCATCTCAAGCAGATCACGGAGGAGGGGACGCCGATGACGGGCACGTGGCCCGCAAGCGACGAATCGTCGGCGATAGGGGTGGCGGCGGCGACGACGACGACGACGGGATCAGATATTGTTCCGACTCCTCCTCCTCCTCCTCCGGCTTTGTCGTCATTCGCCTCGCTTCCGCCGCCTGCGCTGTCCGTCGTGACCCTTACACTAGCGGATTTGGATTCCCTCGTGCTGACCGAGGAAGTGTGCGCCGAGACTCTGGCGCCGTTTGCTGATCGCACGCGCGTGCTCTGCCTCTACACCAAGCAGCACTTGGCCGCCACCGCTCCGAGCGCGGCCGAGTCGATGTGGCCGACGCCGATGGTGACTACGCGGCGCGCACACGCACAGAGCGCCATAGCGGGGTTGCCCTCGCAGATCGACATGGAGGCGGGTGCGGCAAACATCACGCACAGCCTGTCCGCAGATGCGCTGTGCCCGTCGCCGACTCTCATGGCAGGCGCAAACAGCCGCGCTGCTGTTGGTGCTGCTGGCGCCAGCCAGGGCGAGCTGCTACTTAGCGCAGATATGCAAAATCTGGATCATTCCCCAGTTGATCCATTGTCCGCCAACTCGAGCGTGTGTGCGACGCCCACGAGCATTCTGCGCCCACTGCCGCATCCGACCGTGCAGCTACCCACCGCTCCCTCCGTCGCTGCTGGGGCAGTGGCGGCCGCCATGCCGCAGTCACCCTCGGCACTGACTCGCAGCCTACGCAAACCGTTCAAGGTGATGCAGCTGCTGCGCTCACTGTTGGAACTGCGCGCCGTACTGCAGCACGATTCGGCGTACAGTTCGGGCGAGCACCGTTTCCAGATGCTGCCCACCGCGGCGGACTCCATCTCGCGCGTCACCTCGGCGGCATCGGCCTCCTCCGCATCGGGCAGCGGATTCTCATCGGTCGATGCGGCGGCGGCGGCGAACTCCTCCTCCTCCTCCTCCTCCTCCTCCTCCTCCTCCTCGTCCTCGTCCTCCGCTGTCTCCCCTTCCACTGCGGTCCGCGATGGCAGCGGTGTAACCGTTGTGGGTGGTCAGAGCGGCATTGACGGTACGGGCAGCGTGGCCCGTCCGTCGATCGTGCAGGCGCTGGCACCGCTGCATCGTCCCGCGCCCAAGATCCGCAGCATCAGCGCCCAGTATCCTCTCCGCATCCTGCTTGCCGAGGACAACCTGATCAACACGAAGATGATGGTGATGCTGATGCGCAAGCTGGGCTACGAGATTCTCGTTGCGGCCAACGGCGCGGAGGCGCTGACGCTGCTGGCGCGCGAGGCAGCGCGCGGTCCTGGGCACGAGGTGCAATGCATCCTCATGGATGCGTCGATGGACGTGATGGACGGCATGGAGTGCACGCGCGTCATTCGAAAGCAGCAGCTGCCGCACCGCGTCAGGCCATTCATCATCGCGCAGACGGCGAATGTAACCGAGGAGTACCGACAGCGGTGCCTCGAGAGCGGCATGGACCGATTCACCTGTAAGCCCGTGCACGTGGAGGAGCTGGTCGCGTGCCTCAAGGCCGCGTGGCAGTGGCACCAACAAGCAGCCGCAAATGAAGCAGCAGAAGCAGCCGGCGCCGCCACCGCAAACACAGACTTCCTGGTGCGCGATTGATTCCTCAGTTCGCGCGCAGCGATGTCACAAGCGATCCGACTTGGATCCCTTCAGATCAATTATTTCAGCGATTCTCAACCGCGATTCGACGTTACATCTGTCACCCTTTTCTGATTGACTCTGCCCCCTCTCCCCGCGGTTCGAACACCGCTGCTCTCATGCGGCGGCTCGACGCGTCTTGCTTCCGTTTTTCTCTCCTCTGCACCACGGTCTTTGAGATGTTTTCTAGTAGCGTATGTTTGACACTTCCACTCATTTTATCTCTCTTCGGCTTTTCG
>Ga0256775_1000403_pt1 | contig 10470 bp, 11 predicted proteins | sample MC6MC0926MT_FD_186036 | JGI IMG/M metagenome (GOLD analysis project Ga0256775, IMG submission 186036) | Metatranscriptome of enriched soil aggregate microbial communities from Iowa State University, Ames, United States - MC6-MC0926-MT... | ecosystem: Environmental > Terrestrial > Soil >...
CCTCAGAGCGTGCAAAGTTTGCGGACTCGACGGTGGGGGTGAGTGCGAGGGGTGGGGTCACCAGCGGTGGAGGGACGCGTTGAGGACGGCGAGGGCGGCGGGACCGGCGGTCGAGGTGCGGAGCACCGTGGAGCCCAGGCGCACGAGTTCGGCGCCCGCGTCGCGGAAAGCGGCCAGCTCCTGCGGCGCGATCCCGCCCTCCGGACCGACGACGAGCACCAGGTCGCGGCCGTCCGGCGCGACCGCGGTCAGCGGCTCGGTCGCATCCGGCTCGAGGACAAGCACTCGCGCCGACGCCGCCAGCGCAGCGATCTGCTTCGTCGTCGCCAGCTCGCCGACCTCGGGCGTCCAGGCGCGGATCGACTGTTTGGCGGCCTCGCGCACGATCGTCGCCCAGCGCTCCCGGCCCTTCGCGACCTTGGGACCCTCCCAGCGCGACACGGATCGGGATGCTGCCCACGGCACCACCGCATCCACACCCAGCTCCGTCGCGGCCTGGATCGCGAGCTCATCCCGGTCGCCCTTGGCGAGCGCCTGCACCAGCGTGATCGTCGGGGTCTCGCGCTCGACGCGCGAAACCGCCTCGACGTCGATCGTCAGCTCGGTGTTCGTCGAGACGAGCACCTCGCCCGACGCGACGAGCCCGCGGCCGTTGCCGACGAGCACCGACTCCCCCGGTCGCGTGCGGTTAACGGTCGCGGCGTGCTTCGCCTCGGCGCCGGTCAGCGACAGCCGGGCGCCGACCTCAACATCGTCGAGGTCCTCACGCAGGTAGAGGGAAGCCATGACCCGCTAGAGGTTCAGGAACCGGTCGCGCAGCTTCGCGAACAGCCCCTGCTGGAACCGGGCCAGCGACGGCTCCGGACCCTTATGGGCTGCGGCGAACTTCTTGATCAGGTCCTTCTCCTTGTGGTCGAGCTTCGTCGGAGTGACCACCTGGATGCCGACCCGGAGGTCGCCGCGGCCGGTGCCGCGAAGGTGAGTGATCCCGCGGTCCTTCACCGTGATGATGTCGGCGGACTGCGTGCCGGGCTTGAGCTCGAGACGGATGTCGCCGTCGAGCGCCTTCACTGTCGCGGTCGTTCCGAGGATCGCATCCGTCATCGACAGCTCCAGCGTGCAGAGCAGGTCGTCGCCGTCGCGGCTGAAGACGTCGTGGTGCTTGACCTTGATCTCGAGGTAGAGGTCGCCATTTGGGCCACCGGCCGGGCCGGCCTCGCCGCTGCCCGGCATCTGCAGGCGCAGGCCCGTGTCGACGCCCGCAGGGATGTCGACCGGGACGGTCCGACGGGCGCGCACGCGACCCTGCCCCTGGCAGGTGACGCACGGCGTGGCGATGACGGTGCCGTAGCCGCGGCAGGTGCCGCAGGGACTCGACGTCATCACGTTGCCGAGCAGCGACCGGACGGAGCGCTGGATGCTGCCCGTGCCGTGACAGATGTCGCACGTCACCGGCTGCGTGCCCGGCTGGCAGCACGAGCCGTTGCAGGTCTCGCAGACCACGGCCGTGTCGACCTCGAGGTCGCGGTGGGTGCCGAAGATGACCTCGTCGAGGTCGACCTCGACGCGTAGCAGGGCGTCCTGTCCGCGCTCCCGGCGGGACCGCGGTCCGCGGCTCGCACCGCCGCCTCCGCCGAAGAACGTCTCGAAGATGTCGCTGAAGCCGGCGAAGTCGGCTCCGCCCGCGCCTCCGCCGAAGCCGCCGGAGCCGCCCAGGTCGTACTGCTGCCGCTGCTGCGGGTCGCTGAGCACGTCGTACGCGTGCGTGACGAGCTTGAAGCGCTCCTGCGCCTCGGCGCTGGGATTCACGTCCGGGTGGAGCTCGCGCGCCAGCCGGCGGTACGCCTTCTTGATCTCATCGGGGCTGGCGTCGCGCTCGACGCCGAGGACTTCATAGTGGTCGGCCACGTGGGGCTGTTCCTTCTTCTTTCGTCGCGTGTGGTGATCGCCGGATGCTGGTGCGGCCTACTGGTCGCCGAGCAGCCGGGAGAGGTAGCGGGCGACCGCGCGGACGGCGGCCATGTTGCCCGAGTAGTCCATGCGGAGCGGTCCGAGGAGCCCGACGCGGGCCACATCCGATCCCGCCGCACTGTAACCGCTGGAGAGCACGGATGCTTCCGTCAGCCCGAAGCCGGCGTTCTCGCGGCCGATGCTGACGGCGACGCCGTGCTGGTCGGTGGCCATCTCGTCGAACAGCCGGAGCAGGACGACCTGCTCCTCGATCGCCTCGAGGACCGGGGTGATGGTTCCGGGGAAGTCGAGCTCGGTGCGCACCAGGTTCGCCGCGCCTGCCATGACCAGCTTCTCCTGCCGGTTGGCCGCGATCTGGTCGAGGAGTGCGCTCGCCACGGGCTCCACCAGGGCGCGCGTGCGCTCCGTGAGGGCGTCGGGCAGTTCGCGCAGCCGGGTGGCGGCCTCCGCCAGGGTCAGGCCCGCCGCAGCGCCGTTGATCGCGCCGCGGATCTCGGCCACATCCTCATCGCTCAGATCGGCCGGGAGCTCGATCACGCGCTGCTCGACGGCACCGGAATCGGTGATGAGCACGCTGAGCAGGCGGTGCGAGGCGAGAGCGACCAGCTCGATGTGGCGGATACGCGAGCGCGCGACCGACGGATACTGCACCAACGCGACCTGGTTGGTCAGCTGGGAGAGCAGCCGGACGGTGCGCGAAAGCACATCGTCGAGGTCGACCGACTGGCCGAGGAACGTCTCGATCGCGGTGCGCTGGGCCGAGGTGAGCGGCCGCATCTCCGCCAGGTGGTCGACGAAGAGCCGGTAGCCCTTGTCGGTGGGGACGCGCCCGGAGGACGTGTGCGGGGCCGCGATCAGCTCCTCCTCCTCCAGCAGCGCCATGTCGTTGCGGATCGTCGCGGCGGACACACCGAAGGAGTGGCGCTCGACGATGCTCTTCGAACCGACCGGCTCGCGCGACGCCACGTAGTCCTGGACGATGACGCGCAACACTTCGAGGCTGCGTTCCGAGACCATCTCCGCCTCCCGTCGACCGTTTAGCACTCGCTCTTCCTGAGTGCCAATCCTACCGCGTCGAAACGCGGCGCGGATGATTGCTGCCTGTGACACGGCCGCAGTACCGTATGCTCACCGGTTCGACGCACCGTCGCAGCCGATCACGAAAGGGTTCCGCCGAATGACCGACCCGAACCAGCCGACCGACCCTGCGGGTGGGGTCCCCCCGCAGCAGCCCGGCGGCGTTCCGCCCCAGCAGCCCTACTCCAACGTCCCTCCCCAGCAGCCGTACGGCCAGCCCGCCGGGCAGCAGCCGTACGCCGCCGCACCCGCCGCCCCGCTCGACGCCGCGCAGGACAAGCAGTGGGCCGCCTTCGCTCACCTCGGCGGCATCCTCTGGATCCTCCCGTCGCTGATCATCTGGCTCGTGTTCAAGGACCGCGGCCGCCTCACTAACCAGGAGGCCAAGGAGGCCCTCAACTGGCAGATCACCTGGATCATCGCCTGGGTGGCCTCGCAGATCATCGGCGTGATCATCGGCAGCTTCACCTACGGGATCGGCTACCTGCTGTTCGGCCTGCTCATCCCGTGGGCGCTGTACATCATCAACCTCGTGTTCTCGATCCTCGGCTTCGTCCGCGTGAACAGCGGAGGCACGTACCGCTACCCGGTGAACTTCCGCTTCATCAAGTAAGTCCCGCCAGGCGGCATTCGGCCCCCAGCCGGGCGTCGGCGCGTTCAGGCTCTTTTCAGCCTGCGCCCCCGCGCCCTAGGCTGGGGGCCGAACACGTCCATCCCCAGCTCTTGAGGAGAACCGCGCCATGTCCGCGACACCCCCGCCGCCGCCACCCCAGCAGCCTTACGGAGGCGGCGCGCAGCAGCTCAGCCCCGCCGACGAGAAGCTCTGGGCGACGCTCGTCCAGATCGGCGGCATCCTGTTCAACTGGATCCCGGCGCTCATCGGCTACCTGGTGCTGAAGGACCGCGGGCCGTTCGTCCGCGCCCACACCGCCACCGCGCTGAACTTCCAGATCACCATCTTCATCGCGTACGTCGTCGGCGGACTGCTCTCGATCGTCTTCATCGGGATCTTCGTCATCCTCGCCGCGTGGGTGCTCAACATCGTGTTCAGCATCATCGCAGCCGTGAAGGCCAACCAGGGCGAGTACTACACGTACCCGATCGCCATCCGGTTCGTCAGCTAGACGCGACGCACCTCTCAGGCGGCCTCGTCCGCCAGCAGCCGCCGCACCACCGCGTCGGCCAGGAGCCGCCCCCGCAGGGTCAGAACGATCGATCCGCGGAGGGCGGCTCTTCCGTCCACCAGACCGTCGGCGATCAGACCGGGCACCTCGTGCCGGCCCACCTCTCCCAGTTCGGCCGTGCGCAGCCCGTCGCGGATGCGCGAGAGCAGCAGCACGCGCTCCACCCGCCGGGTCTCGGCATCGAGTGTCTCCCGGCCCGCTGCGGGCGACTCCCCCGCCAGCACGCGCTGTGCGTAGGCCGCGGGATGCTTCACGTTCCACCAGCGGACGCCGCCGACGTGGCTGTGCGCCCCGGGTCCGATGCCCCACCAGTCGTGACCCAGCCAGTAGGCGAGATTGTGGCGGGACCGGTGGGATGCGTCGGTCGCCCAGTTGCTGACCTCGTACCACTCGTAGCCGGCGTCGGAGAGGCGCGTGTCCGCCAGCTCGTACATGTCGGCTTCGAGGTCGTCGTCGGGCTCCGGCACCTGCCCGGAGCGGATCTGTCGTGCCAGCTTGGTGCCCTGCTCGACGATCAGCGCGTACGCGGACAGGTGGTCCGGCTCGCAGGCGAGGGCGGTGTCGAGGCTGCGCGACCAGTCGTCGAGCGACTCCCCCGGCGTCCCATAGATCAGGTCGAGACTGACCTGCAGGCCGGCTTCACGCGCCCAGCCGACCACCAGCGGGATGCGAGCAGGGTCGTGCGTGCGCTCCAGCGTCTCCAGCACGTGCGGGACGGCGGACTGCATCCCGAACGACACCCGGGTGAACCCGGCGTCGGCGAGTCGCTGCAGGTCGTCCGCATCCACGGAGTCCGGATTCGCCTCGGTGGTGACCTCGGCGCCGTCGGCGAGACCCCACGCGTCGCGCACGGCGCCGAGCATCGCGGCGAGGTCGCCGGGCGGAAGCAGCGTCGGCGTCCCGCCGCCGAAGAACACCGTCGACACCGTGCGGTCGGGCACGCCGCTCGCGCGCAGGGCAGCGGCGGCGAAAGCCACCTCGCGCACTGCATGACCCGCGTAGTCCGACTGCGAGACGCCGCGGAGCTCGGTCGCCGTGTAGGTGTTGAAATCGCAGTAGCCGCAGCGCACCCGGCAGAACGGCACGTGAAGGTAGACACCGAAGTCGCGCTCGTGCGCGCCGTCGGCGGCGCTCGCGGGCAGCAGGCCGTCGGCCGGCGCGGGGTCGCCGATCGGGAGGACGCTCGGCATCAGGCGGACCGGACGGGGTGGAGCGCGCGCAGGTACTTCGCCGTGTAGCGGCGCTGGACCATCGCCAGCACCGGCGCGACCAGGCGGTAGAACGCGTTGGAGGGCCGCGACAGCGCACGGAGCACGAACCAGACCGTGCCGTCGTCGCGCTGCTCGACCAGGAACAGCTCTTCGCCACTCTCGGGATGCCCGTGAAGGGTCCCGTAGGCGAACCCGCGCCGGTGCGGCTCGTCGACGACGTAGACGACGCGGATCGGTGCGGACACCTTGAACGGGCCGAACGGGATCTTGAGCACAGCGGTCATGCCGTTGCGGACGAACGGGGTGCCGTCGTCGGCGAACACGTCCTCCTCCGGACGGTTCTCGCGCATGCGGACCGGCGTGCCGTCCGGACCGAACTCGACGCCCTCGTACTGGACGCCGGTTCCCTCGCGCACATCCGTCACCTGGATCCCGCTGCCCTTCTGCACGCCCCACGCCATGAGCGCGGTCGCCGCGGTCTCGAACCGCTCGTCCCCGCTGCCCAGCCGGATGCTGCGCTCCAGCGGCTTGTAGCCCTTCGGCGGGTAGTACAGCAGATCGGCCGCCTGGGTGCCGCCGACCGCCCCGTACGTGACGGGTTGATCGGTGAACGTCGAGCGGCGCATATATTCATCATCCGCCATGTCGAGCGGGTTCGCGAAACGGGGGTTGCTGCTCACCGCGCGCGTTCCGCCCGGATCGCGGACAGCGACGCTTCCGGGAACGGCGCCCGTATCCACAGGCTCTCGTACTCTTCCGTACGGTGCCTCTTCAGCACGTCCTCGGCGCCATCGACGATGGCGTCCACGAGTTCGCCGAGGGACAGGGTCGTATGGAACACGACGGCGCCGGTGTCGTCCGGCTCGTCGACCTGGTCGCCGAACCAGCGGATCGTGAGCGTCACGAGCCCCTCGCGGTTCTCGAATACCCACCAGAATTCTCCCGGCTCTTCGCTCCAGAAGCATCGCGCCGACGGGGAACCGGCCACGAGATCCCGGACCGCTCGGAGCAGATCGCCCAGGGCATCGGAGAGGTAGGAGGCAGTCAGCCGCGCGTGCTGGCCATCATGACGGATGTCTGCGTAGGCCCAGCCGGCACCCTCGAGCCGGAAGTCGAATTCCACGCCGTGATGCTAGTCGGTTCTACGCGGGACGCCGGAAGGTTACTTCTTGTCCTTCTTCTCCGTGTCGCCGGAGAGCCCCGCGGATGCCGCTACCTGCAGAGCACGAGCCTCTTCATCATCGCGCACGCCGCCACCCGCAGGCACGATCCAGCAGCCAGAGCTGCATGGCCTTCACCCGCTAGGATCGCGCCATGACCTTCGCCGGGAGGAGTTGTCCATGTCCGCGAACGACATTGGGCATTGGATCGGCGCGCTGATAGTCGGGCCCTTCCTCTTTGTAATCGGCCTGATTTGTGTCGCCTTCCGGCAACGGATCGCACGGAGTGCTCAGCGTGGGGCAGATGACGTGGCGAAGGAGGATCTCCCGCGGTGGATTCGCGCGGGTAACCGGCCCCCGGCATCTGCAACGGCGTTTCTTGTTATGGGCACCGTGATGATGGTCGTTTCTGTGCTCGGGTTCCTTTATGCGCTCCTACATGTTTTCTGAGGAGACAAGCGGCGCGTCCGGGCATTCTCGCTCTGCTGACATTTGGGGACTGACAGCCCACCCGACTAGATGAACCGCCGGGCTTAGCCATGCAATGTGATCCTCGCGCAGCGTTGCGTGATCGCTCCACACCTCACCGCCGCTCCCAGCTTCCACCTCAACTCGACGCCGACTCTCACCAGCGACCTTCAAGTGGTGGCTGGGGCCGACCACGAACATGAGACTATTTCTTGCTGTCTTTGCTCTTCTCCGTGTCGCCGGAGAGCGCCGCGATGAAGGCCTCCTGGGGGACCTCGACGCGGCCCACCATCTTCATGCGCTTCTTGCCCTCCTTCTGCTTCTCGAGGAGCTTGCGCTTGCGGGTGATGTCACCGCCGTAGCACTTGGCAAGAACGTCCTTGCGCATCGCGCGGATGTTCTCGCGCGCGATGATGCGGGCGCCGATGGCGGCCTGGATGGGGACCTCGAACTGCTGGCGCGGGATCAGCTCGCGCAGGCGGGACGCCATCATCGTGCCGTAGGCGTAGGCCTTGTCGCGATGGACGATGGCGCTGAACGCATCCACCGTCTCTCCCTGCAGCAGGATGTCGACCTTGACGAGGTCGGACTCCTGCTCGCCGAACGGCTCGTAGTCGAGGGAGGCGTAGCCGGCCGTCTTCGACTTCAGTTGGTCGAAGAAGTCGAAGACGATCTCGCCGAGCGGCATCGTGTAGCGGATCTCGACGCGGTCCTCGCCGAGGTACTCCATGCCGAGCAGGGAGCCGCGGCGGCTCTGGCAGAGCTCCATGATGACGCCGACGTAGTCCTTCGGCGCGAGGATGGCGGCCTTGACCACCGGCTCCTCCACCTTCTCGATCTTGCCGCCCGGGAACTCGCTCGGGTTGGTCACGGTGACGGTCTTCTTGTCCTCGGTCGTGACCTCGTAGATCACGCTCGGGGCGGTGGTGATGAGGTCGAGGCCGAACTCGCGGGACAGCCGCTCGGTGATGATCTCGAGATGCAGGAGGCCGAGGAAGCCGCAGCGGAAGCCGAAACCGAGAGCGACCGAAGTCTCCGGCTCGTAGACGAGCGCGGCGTCCGACAGCTTCAGCTTGTCGAGGGCCTCGCGCAGCTCCGGGTAGTCGCTGCCGTCGATCGGATAAAGGCCCGAGAACACCATGGGCTTCGGCTCGGTGTAGCCGGGGAGCGCATCGGTGGCGGGCTTCGCGGCGGTCGTGATCGTGTCGCCGACCTTGGACTGGCGGACGTCCTTCACGCCGGTGATCAGGTAGCCGACCTCGCCGACTCCGAGACCCTTCGACGGGGTGGGCTCTGGAGCGGACACGCCGATCTCGAGGATCTCGTGCGTGGCGCGGGTGGACATCATCTGGATGCGCTCCCGCGGCTGGAGCTTGCCGTCCACCATGCGGACGTAGGTCACCACGCCGCGGTAGCTGTCGTAGACGGAGTCGAAGATCATCGCTCGGGCCGGGGCGTCTGCGTTGCCCACCGGGGCCGGGATCTCGGCGACGACGCGGTCGAGAAGGGCCTCGACGCCTATCCCTGTCTTGCCGGACACGCGCAGCACGTCCTCGGGCTTCCCGCCGATGAGGCTCGCGAGCTCTTGCGCGTACTTGTCCGGGTCGGCCGCGGGCAGGTCGATCTTGTTGAGCACGGGGACGATGGTGAGGTCGTTCTCCAGCGCCAGGTACAGGTTCGCGAGCGTCTGCGCCTCGATGCCCTGGGCGGCGTCGACGAGCAGGATGGCGCCCTCGCACGCGGCGAGGGACCGGGAGACCTCGTAGGTGAAGTCGACGTGCCCCGGGGTGTCGATCATATTGAGCGCGAAGGTGTCGCCGTCGACCTGCCACGGCATGCGGACGGCCTGGCTCTTGATCGTGATGCCGCGCTCACGCTCGATGTCCATGCGGTCGAGGTACTGGGCGCGCATGTCCCGGTCGGACACCACGCCGGTGATCTGCAGCATCCGGTCGGCCAGGGTCGACTTGCCGTGGTCGATGTGCGCGATGATGCAGAAATTGCGGATGGAGGCCGGGTCGGTCGCGGCGGGCTCGAGGGCCTGAAGAGCTCGTGGTGACATCGTCCGGCCATTCTCCCATGAACGTCCGGCCACCGGACGCACCGGTGACCGGACGCACTGCGGGCCGCGTGCTCAGGCGAAGCGCTCAGCGCGCTCCACCACCTGCCCGCGACCGTCTTCGAACCGGTAGACCTCCGCGCCGTTGATGTAGACGCGCTCGGCGCGCGAGTTCACGTCCAGCGGATCGCCCGACCAGACGACGACGTCGCCGTCGAGACCCGGCGTGAGCGAGCCGACCCGGTCGTCGAGGCGGAGGAAGGCGGCCGGGTTGACCGTCAGCGCCTCGAGCGCGGTCTGCCGCGGCAGGCCGTCCTTCACCGCGAGGGCCGCCTGGTACACGAGGAAGTTGATCGGGACGACCGGGTGGTCCGTGGTGATAGCGACACGGACTCCCGCCTTGGCCAGGGTCGCCAGATTGGCGATCGCCCGGTCGCGCAGCTCGACCTTGGACCGCGAGGTGAACATCGGGCCGAAGATGACCGGGATGTCGCGCTCGGCCAGCACGTCGGCGATCTTGTGCGCCTCCGTGCCGTGGTTGACCACCAGTCGGTAGCCGAACTCGTCGGCGAGGCGCAGCGCCGTGGCGATGTCGTCGTGGCGGTGGGTGTGCTGGTCCCAGGCGAGCTCGCCGTCGAGCACGCGCGCCAGGGTCTCCTTCGCCAGGTCGCGCTCGAACGGCTTGCCCTCGAGCTCGGCGTTCTCGCGCTGCACCCGGTAGTTCTGGGCGGCGACGAACGCCTCGCGGATGATCATCGCGACCCCGAGCCGCGTGCTCGGCGTGGCGTTCTTCGCCCCGTAGACCCGTTTCGGGTTCTCTCCCAGAGCGGACTTGACGCTCACCGCCTCGTGGATCACCTGCTCGTCGATGATCCGGCCGCCCCAGGTCTTGATCGCGACGGTCTGACCGCCGATCGGGTTGCCCGACCCGGGCTTCACGACCACCGAGGTCACTCCGCCGGACAGGGCGTCGCGGAAGCCCTCGTCGTCGATGTTGATGGCGTCGATGGCGCGCACCGCGGCCGTGTTCGGCGTTGTCATCTCGTTGGTGTCGTCGCCCGCGGGACCGTTCGCCTCCTCATGGATGCCCACGTGCCCGTGTGACTCGATGAACCCGGGCAGAACCCACTTGCCTGCCGCATCCACCACCGTCGCGCCGTCCGGCACAGTGACGTCTGACGCGGTCCCGACCGCTTCGATGACCCCGTCCGTGACGAGGACGACGCCGTTCTCGATCGGCTCCTGCGAGACGGGGACGACGTAACCGTTGACGATGGCGATGCTGGAGGTGGTCATGTAACGAGCCTACGCGCGCCCTTCCGCCGGGCCGCGCCGAACAG
>Ga0256775_1000405_pt1 | contig 10461 bp, 8 predicted proteins | sample MC6MC0926MT_FD_186036 | JGI IMG/M metagenome (GOLD analysis project Ga0256775, IMG submission 186036) | Metatranscriptome of enriched soil aggregate microbial communities from Iowa State University, Ames, United States - MC6-MC0926-MT... | ecosystem: Environmental > Terrestrial > Soil >...
CTGCACGAGGTCGATCATGCGGTCGGCAGCGGTGTCCAGAACCGACTCGTCGAGGGAGCCTCCGTGCACCGCCTCGACGAGTTGCGCATCCGTGACGCCGTTGCTCGACGGCATCTCGAGGTCGAGCCCGGCGCGCAGGGCGGCGACCCGGTCGCCGACCGCGCCCCAGTCGGAGACGACCAGACCCTGGAAGCCCCACTCGTCGCGCAGCACGTCGGTGAGCAGCCACCGGTTCTCGGACGCGAACACGCCGTTGATGCGGTTGTACGAGCACATCACGGTGTGCGGCTGGGCGTCCTCGACGACGCGCTGGAAGCCGCGGAGGTAGATCTCGCGCAGCGGGCGCGGGTCGACGTCGGAGGAGGAACGCATCCGGTCGTCCTCCTGGTTGTTCGCGGCGAAGTGCTTCAGCGACGCACCGACCCCCTGCGACTGGATGCCGCGCACGAGCGCAGCGCCGAGAACGCCGGAGACGATGGGATCCTCGCTCAGGTACTCGAAGTTGCGGCCGCACAACGGCGACCGCTTGATGTTGATCCCCGGGCCCAGGAGGACGGCGACATCCTCGATGGACGACTCGACGCCCAGCGCGGTGCCGACGCGCTCGACCAGCTCGACATCCCACGAGGAGCCGAGGGCCACCGCGGGCGGGAAGCAGGTCGCCGGAACGCTGTCGCCGATCCCCAGGTGATCACCGCCCTCCCGCTGCTTGCGGAGGCCGTGCGGGCCGTCGGTGAGCATGACGGACGGGATGTCGCCGACCGCCTTCGTGCGCCAGAAGCTCTCCCCGCTGGTGAGCGAGGCCTTCTCCTCGACGCTGAGCCCGGAGATGTCGGCGGCGGTGGCCGCCGTGGTCGTGTCTGTCATGTGTTTCCTTCCGTGTGGTGCGTGGAGCAGTGAGACTGAGAAGCGGTGAGGTCGGTCGGGGTCAGCGGGTCGCCTTGATGGGCCAGACGGCCAATGCCCCCAGGATGCCGAGGACGATCCCGATGGGGAAGAGCCCGGCGTATCCGAAGGCGAGCACGATCGCGCCCGCGACACCGGGGGCGAGGGTCTGCGGCAGCGTCGCGGCGATGTTGACGACCCCGAGGTCCTTGGCGAAGGACTTCGCCGACGGCAGCACCTCGCTCATCAGCGCCGTATCCACTGCCTGGAACATCCCGAAGCCGAATCCCGAGATGGCCGTCATGATGAACCAGGCGGTCAGATCGGGCCAGAGCCACGGCAGGAGGAAGGCGACGCTGACGACGGCGGCAGAGGCGAAGACGAAGGGCTTGCGGCGGCCGAAGCGGTCGGAGAGCGGGCCGGAGATCACGGTCGAGATGATGATGCCGGCGAGGCTGATCAGCCCGAGCAGCGGGATGACCTGCTCCGGGTGTGCGACATGGAAGTAGTCGGTGAGCAGGAACAGCTGGTAGCCCGTGACGGCGAAGTAGCCGGTGTAGAGCAGCAGCCGTCCCGTGAACGCCCAGAAGAAGTCGGGATGCGCGATCGGGTTGACCCAGAACGTCCGGAGGAACTCGCCCAGGGTGAACGGCTCCCGCTCGAGTGCCCGGCTCGAGTAGTCGGGGTTCGCCACCACGAAGAGCGTCAGGACGACCAGCGAGAACACGGCGAAGAAGACGTAGCCGACCGCGATGCTGTTGAAGAACAGCGCGCCGACGATCTGGCCGCCGAGTGCGCCGACCATCAGGCCGATCCCGGAGAGGGCGGCGAACGTTCCGCGGCGCTTCAGCGGCACCCGGTCGGGCATGACCGCCGTGAGCGGGCCTTGGGCGAAGTTGTAGCAGACCTGGACGAGGGTCCAGGCGATGATCACGCCGACGAGCGAGTTCGCGAACGCGAGGCCGATCAGCGACAGGCCGCCCGCGAGCGACCCGAGGAGGATCCACGGCGCTCTGCGCCCGAAGCGCGAGCGCGTGCGGTCGGATATCTGGCCGGCGATGGGCTGGGCGATCATGGCCGCGAACGCACCGATGGTCGCCACGATCGTGAGGTTGGCGACCTTGTCCTGCTCGCCGAACAGCTGCGTGATCTGCTGCGGGAGGAGGATGCCGGGCAGCGCGCCCCAGATCAGATAGATGCCGAGGTTGGCGGGGATGATCCACACCATCAGCCGGCGGAGGCCCTTGATGGGCGCGGGCGGGTCGTCGTTGCCGGAGGCGGTGCCGACGAAGGTGTTGGTCGTGATCGGTGTCGGCTCGGCGGCGGGTTCGCCGAGCGGAACGGAGGTGTCTGACGTCATTGTCGAAGGGGTTCCTCTCACCATCCACCGTGGACGGTGGGAAAACCATACGTCACTCGGTTTTCAGAAAGCAAGCGCTGTTCGGTTTATGGTGGAGGCATGGCACGACGAGGTTCCTACGCGAAAGGCGTGGCGAAGCGGGACGAGATCCTGGAGCGCGCGCTCGAGGTGATCGCCCGCGAGGGCATCCGCGGAGCGTCGGTGAAGGAGCTGGCGGATGCGGTGGGCCTCAGCCAGGCCGGCCTCCTCCACTACTTCGACAGCAAAGAGGAGCTGTTCACGGCGATCCTCCGCAAGCGCGACGAGGTCGACAGCCGCCGCTTCGGCGACGTGGACGAGGAGCCCTCGCTCGACCGCATCCGCGACGGGTACGTCGGAATCGTGCGTCACAACGCCGAGGTTCCGGGTCTGGTGCAGCTGTTCTCGCGCCTGGCGGTCGACGCCGGCGACCCGCAGCATCCCGCACACGACTACTTCGTCGAGCGCAGTGCGGCCCTCCGGCAGACTTTCGCCGCAGCGCTGGCGGACCGGCAGGCCGACGACGCCGTCAGCAGCAAGGTGGACCCGGACACGCTCGCGCGCATCCTGCAGGCGGTCTCCGACGGCATGCAGCTGCAGTGGCTGCAGGACCCGTCGGTCGACATGGCCGCCACGGTAGACGCGCTCTTCGAGCTGCTCGCGCCCGGCGATTAATAGAAGTGGGCCCTGCCGGGATCGAACCGACGACATCCACGGTGTAAACGTGGCGCTCTACCAGCTGAGCTAAAGGCCCCTAACGCCCCTCCACCCTACCGAACCCCTCACCTCGCGAGAGATTTGCGCCAAATCTCTGTTATGCGTGTCTCATAACCGAGATTTGCGCCAAATCTTCGCCACGCGGAGGGCGTAAGGCGGGTCAGACGTGGGCGGGGAGGCGGTCGAGCGCGGCGCGGTACGACTCGATCGAGCGGGCCTCGCCCGGCGCCGTGATGAAGGACGCGCGGATGATGCCGCGCTCGTCCACCAGGAAGGTCGCACGGTTCGCGAAGCCCTTCTCGGGCAGGAAGACGCCGTACTCCTTGGCGATGTCGCCGTGCGGCCAGAAGTCCGCGAGCAGCGAGAAGCCGTAGCCCTCCTGCTCCGCCCACGCCCGCAGCGTGAACTTGGAGTCGACCGAGACGCCCAGCAACTCGACCCGGTGGTCCTCGAACAGGGAGATGTTGTCGCGAAGAGCGCACAGCTCGCCGGTGCAGGTGCCCGAGAAGGCGAGCGGGAAGAAGACGATCGCGACGGCCTTCCGGCCACGGAAGTCGCTCAGTCGAACCGTCTCCCCGTACTGGTTGAGCAGTTCGAAATCGGGTGCGAGCGTGTCGTTCTCTAGAGCCACGATGACACAGCCTAGACCTCGGTTCTCGCAGTACCAAGCGACGGTCAACGACGGCGTCGGAGTGAGGCTAGGCTGGACGATGGTGCCCGCGCTTGTCGAAACCCGACAGCGCTCCGGCTTGTCCACGATCCATCCGACACAAGAAAGAGGTCGAGGGTGACTGTAAACGACCAGGACCCGTACTCGATGAATAACATCGATTCGGACCCGGAGGAGACCGCCGAGTGGCGCGAATCCCTCGACCAACTGGTTGCGGCCCATGGCCATGAGCGTGCTCGCGAGATCATGCTCAGCCTGCTCAAGCGCTCGAAGGAACTGCACGTCGGCGTGCCGATGGTTCCGACGACGGATTACATCAACACGATCTCACCGGAGAACGAGCCCGAGTTCCCCGGTGACGAGGAGATCGAGCGCCGCTACCGCGCGTGGATCCGCTGGAACGCCGCCGTGCTCGTCCACCGTGCGCAGCGCCCCGGCATCGCCGTCGGCGGCCACATCTCGACCTACGCGTCGAGCGCCGCCCTCTACGAGGTCGGCTTCAACCACTTCTTCCGCGGCCAGGACCACCCCGGCGGCGGCGACCAGATCTTCGTCCAGGGCCACGCCTCCCCCGGCACCTACGCCCGCGCGTTCCTCGAGGGGCGCCTGAGCGCCGACCAGCTCGACGGCTTCCGCCAGGAGAAGTCGCACGCCGGCGGCGGCCTCTCCAGCTACCCGCACCCGCGCCTCATGCCGGAGTTCTGGCAGTTCCCGACCGTGTCGATGGGCCTCGGGCCGATCAACGCCATCTACCAGGCACAGCTCAACAAGTACCTCACCAACCGCGGCATCAAGGACGCCTCCGACCAGCACGTCTGGGCGTTCCTCGGCGACGGCGAGATGGATGAGGTCGAGTCGCGCGGTCAGCTCCAGGTCGCGGCGAACGAGAAGCTCGACAACCTCACGTTCGTCATCAACGCGAACCTGCAGCGCCTCGACGGCCCGGTCCGCGGCAACGGCAAGATCATCCAGGAGCTCGAGAGCTTCTTCCGCGGCGCCGGCTGGAACGTCATCAAGGTCATCTGGGGCCGCGAGTGGGACGACCTGCTCGCCCGCGACGCCGACGGCGCGCTCGTCAACCTCATGAACGAGACCCCGGACGGCGACTACCAGACGTACAAGACCGAGAGCGGCGCGTACGTCCGCGAGAACTTCTTCGGCCGCGACCCGCGGACGCTGGAGCTCGTCAAGGACTACAGCGACGACCAGATCTGGAACCTCAAGCGCGGCGGCCACGACTACCGCAAGGTGTACGCGGCCTTCAAGGCGGCCGCCGAGCACAAGGGCCAGCCGACCGTCATCATCGCCAAGACCATCAAGGGCTACGGGCTCGGCCCGTCGTTCGAGGGCCGCAACGCGACCCACCAGATGAAGAAGATGACGCTGGACAACCTGAAGACGTTCCGGGATGCCATGCGCATCCCGATCACGGACGCCCAGCTCGAGGAGAACCCGTACCTCCCGCCGTACTACAACCCCGGCGCGGACGACGAGGCGATCCAGTACCTGCACGACCGCCGCCGCGCACTCGGCGGCTACGTGCCGGAGCGCCGCGCGAAGTACACGCAGCTGAACCTGCCGGACGACTCCGCGTACGCGATCTCGAAGAAGGGCTCCGGAACGCAAGAGGTCGCCACGACCATGGCGTTCGTCCGCCTCCTGAAGGACCTGCTGCGTTCGAAGGACTTCGGCCACCGCATCGTCCCGATCATCCCGGACGAGGCGCGCACCTTCGGTATGGACGCCTTCTTCCCCAACGCGAAGATCTACAACCCGAACGGCCAGCACTACACGTCCGTCGACCGCGAGCTGCTCCTCGCCTACAAGGAGAGCCCGCAGGGCCAGATCATCCACGTCGGCATCAACGAGGCCGGCGCGCTGGCCGCGTTCACCAACGTGGGCACGTCATACTCGACGCAGGGCGAGCCGCTCATCCCGGTCTACGTCTTCTACTCGATGTTCGGCTTCCAGCGCACGGGCGACGCCCTGTGGGCGGCGGGCGACCAGATGGCGCGCGGCTTCCTCGTCGGCGCCACCGCCGGTCGCACCACGCTGACCGGTGAGGGCCTGCAGCACGCGGACGGCCACTCGCCGCTGCTCGCATCCACCAACCCGGCCGTCGTCCAGTACGACCCGGCGTACGGCTACGAGATCGGCCACATCGTGCGCGCCGGCCTCGAGCGGATGTACGGCGGCAACCACCCGGACCCGAACGTCATGTACTACCTCACGGTGTACAACGAGCCGATCGTCCAGCCGGCCGAGCCGGAGGGCGTGGATGTGGACGGCATCGTCCGCGGCGTCTACAAGCTGCGCGCCGGCGAGGGCGACGGGCCGAAGGCCCAGCTGCTCGCGTCGGGAGTCTCGGTGCCGTGGGCCCTGGAGGCCCAGCACCTGCTCGCGCAGGACTGGGGCGTCTCCGCCGATGTGTGGAGCGTCACCTCGTGGGGCGAGCTGCGCCGCGACGGTCTCGCCGCCGAGGAGCACAACTTCCTCTACCCGCAGCAGGAGAAGCAGGTGCCCTACGTCACCCGCAAGCTGCAGGATGCGGAGGGCCCGTTCGTCGCCGTCACCGACTACTCGCACGCCGTGCCGGACATGATCCGTCAGTTCGTCCCGGGCGAGTACGCGACCCTCGGCGCCGACAGCTTCGGCTTCTCGGACACCCGCCCCGCGGCTCGCCGGTTCTTCAAGATCGACGGACCGTCGATGGTGGTGCGGACGCTGGAACTCCTCGCCGCGCAGGGCAAGGTCGACCCGAACGCCCCCGCCTGGGCGATCGAGAAGTACCTTCTGCACGACGTCAACGCCGGCACCACGGGCAGCGCGGGCGGCGAGGCGTAACGGCTCCCGTGGCTGGCGGCCAGGTGGAGAGGACGAAGCCCGAGACCCTCGCGTGGCTGCGCAAGATCTCGGGTGAGCTGGCGACGACCACGCTCAAGCGGCTCGAGGACACCCTCCCCTGGTACCGCGACATGCCACCGGGCCGGCGCAGCGCCGTCGGCCTGGTGGCACAGGCGGGCATCTCGTCGTTCATCTCTTGGTACGACGACCCGCGCTCGACGCCGTGGATCGCCGCCGACGTGTTCGGCGCGGCCCCCCGCGAGCTGCTCCGCAGCGTGAGCCTGCAGCAGACGCTGCAGCTCATCAAGATCACCGTCGAGGTGGTCGAGGAGCGCGTGAAGACGGCAGGAAGCGAGGATCTGCGCGAGGCCATCCTGCTGTACTCCCGGGAGATCGCGTTCGCGGCGGCCGACGTCTACGCGCGCGCCGCCGAGGCCCGCGGCCTGTGGGACGCACGCCTCGAAGCCCTGGTCGTCGACAGCATCCTGACCGGCGAGTACGACGACGAGCTGCCCAGCCGCATCGCTGCGCTCGGCTGGCACGGGCACGGCGAGGTCAGCGTCCTCGTCGGTACCGCGCCGAAGATGCTCGACGTCGACCAGCTGCGCCGCACCGCCCGCCACATGTCGGCGGACGTGCTGATCGGCGTGCAGGGCAGCCGGCTGGTGCTGGTGATCGGCCGCGCCTGGCCGAGCAACAGCGCGCCGGAGGAGGCGATCGGCGCCGCCCCTGTCGTCTCGTTCATGGAGATCGCACAGCAGCTGGAGCCCGGCTTCGGCCCCGGCCATCTGGTACTCGGCCACGAGGTCCCGAGCCTGGTGGATGCGTCCAAGAGCGCGAAGGCGGCCCTCGCCGGTTTCGCGGTCGCCCGGGCCTGGCGCAACTGCCCTCGCCCGGTGCACGCGGACGACCTGCTCCCGGAACGCGCCCTTGCGGGCGACGGCCTCGCCCGCGCGACGCTGATCAGCCGCATCTACCGCCCGCTGCAGGGCTACTCCACCGAGCTGCTCACCACGCTGTGGTGCTACCTCGACAATGGCCGGTCGCTGGAGGCGACGGCGCGCGAGCTGTTCGTGCACCCGAACACCGTCCGCTACCGCCTGAAGCGCGTCTCCGAGGTCATCGGCTGGGATGCGACCGGCGCGCGCGAGGCGCTCATCCTGCAGGCGGCGCTGATCGTCGGCTCGATCAACGAGCCCGACTCGCCCCGCCGCGGCGGCTGAGTTGTAGACAACCACAAAGCATCTTCGAATAGTTCGTATCCATCCGACACATCCGCCTGGCGGAAGATTGGCAGACTGGAAACCGTGATCGTCATCGTGTGCCCGGGTCAGGGATCCCAGACCCCCGGCTTCCTGGACCCCTGGCTCAGCGAGTCCTCGTTCCGCGACCAGCTCACCGGCATCTCCGACGCGGTCGGCATCGACCTGGTGGCGCACGGCACCGTGAGTGACGCCGACACCATCCGCGACACCGCGATCGCTCAGCCGCTCATCGTCTCGGCCGGACTGCTGACACTGTCCGCACTCTTCGCTGACGGGCGCCGCGACCGGGTCGGCGGCATCGCCGGTCACTCGGTCGGCGAGCTCACCGCGGCCGCCGGAGCCGGTGTCCTCAGCGAGACCGACGCCGTCGCCTTCGTGCGCGAGCGCGGCGCCGCCATGGCCCGCGCGGCCGCCGAGGCGCAGACCGGCATGAGTGCCGTGATCGGCGCGGACGAGACCGAACTGCTCGCCCGCCTCGACGAGCTGGGCCTTTCCCCCGCCAACTACAACGGCGGCGGCCAGATCGTCGTCGCCGGCGCTCTGGATGCGCTGGCCCAGCTGGCCGAGAACCCGCCGGCCCGCCCGCGTGTCATCCCGCTGCAGGTCGCCGGTGCATTCCACACCCGGTACATGGCGTCCGCCGTCCCGGCGCTCGAGCAGTTCGCCTCCACCCTGACGACGAACGACCCGACGCTGCGCCTCTGGACCAACAAGGACGGCTCCGAGGTGACCGACGGCGCCGAGTTCCTGCGACTCCTCGTCGGCCAGGTCTCGTCGCCGGTGCGCTGGGACCTCGACATGAAAGCCTTCGAGGAGGCCGGCGTCACCGGCCTGATCGAGGTCGCCCCCGCCGGCGCGCTCGTCGGCCTCGCCAAGCGCGGCCTGAAGGGCGTGCCGACCGTCGCCATCAAGACCCCCGACGACCTGCCGGCCGCCTTCGACCTCATCGACCAGGCCGCGTAAGGCCGCAAGGAGCTCCCCCGATGACCCACCCCACCCTGCAGCAGTCGCACGGCCCGCAGTACACGCGCATCCTCTCGATCGGCGCCGCCCGCGGCGAGAACGTCGTGCCGAACGACGACCTGGTCGGCCCGATCAACTCCTCCGACGAGTGGATCCGGCAGCGCACCGGCATCATCACCCGCACCCGCGCCGGCCGTGACGTGCTCGCCGTCGACCTCGCCACCGAGGCGTCGAAGGAGGCCATCGCGAGGTCGGGCGTCGACCCGAAGCTGATCGACGCCGTCATCGTCGCGACCGTCTCGAACGTGCAGCAGACGCCATCCATCGCCGCCGTGCTCGCCGACCGCGTCGGCGCCAACCCGGCAGCCGCGTACGACATGAACGCCGCCTGCGCCGGGTACGCCTACGCGGTGGCCCAGGCGGATGCGCTCATTCGCACCGGCGCGGCGCACTACGCGCTCGTCGTGGGCGCCGAGAAGCTCTCCGACGTCGTCGACCCGACCGACCGCACCATCTCGTTCCTGCTCGGCGACGGCGCAGGCGCCGTGGTCATCGGCCCGAGCGACTACCCCGGCATCGCCAAGACGGTGTGGGGCTCCGACGGCTCCAAGGCCGACGCGGTCGGGATGGGCAACACGCTCCTCGAGTTCCGCGACGGCGAGAAGCCGTGGCCGACCCTCCGCCAGGAGGGCCAGACGGTCTTCCGCTGGGCGGTCTGGGAGATGGCCAAGGTCGCCAAGCAGGCGCTCGACGAGGCCGGGGTCTCCCCCGACCAGCTGGCCGCGTTCATCCCGCACCAGGCCAACATGCGCATCGTCGACGAATTCGCCAAGCAGCTGAAGCTTCCGGAGACCGTCGCCATCGCCCGCGACATCGAGACGACGGGCAACACGTCCGCCGCATCCATCCCCCTGGCGACCCACCGACTGCTCCAGGAACACCCGGAGTTGAGCGGCGGCCTGGCGCTCCAGATCGGCTTCGGGGCCGGTCTGGTGTTCGGCGCGCAGGTCGTCGTGCTGCCCTAGACTGTTTCCCGGTCACAACGACACCCCCCTCAAGGAGAGAAAAACCATGGCATTGTCCACCGAAGAAGTTCTTGCCGGCCTGGCCGAGCTCATCAACGACGAGACCGGCATCGCGACCGACACGGTTGAGCTGGACAAGTCGTTCACCGACGACCTCGACATCGACTCGATCTCGATGATGACCATCGTGGTCAACGCCGAGGACAAGTTCGACGTGAAGATCCCCGACGAGGAGGTCAAGAACCTCAAGACCGTCGGAGATGCGGTCGAGTTCATCGTCAAGGCGCAGAACGCCTAGGCGCAGAGCCAGGATTCTTCCGCGCGGGCGGCGCGCGACCGTGTCGCCGCCCGCGCGTGCGGCAGCGCTCTGACCGGGCGCCGCCATCCTCATTCAGGAGAGTTGCCGTTATGACCAAGAAGATCGTCGTCACCGGTATGGGCGCGTCCTCGCCCCTCGGTGGCACCGCCCCCGAGAGCTGGAGCGCCCTGCTCGCCGGCGTCTCCGGCGCCCGCACCCTCGAGCACGACTGGGTCGCCCAGTACGAGCTGCCGGTCACCTTCGCCGCCGAGGCCAAGGTGCGCCCGGAGGAGGTGCTGGAGCGTCCCGTCGCCAAGCGTCTCGACCCGTCCAGCCAGTTCGCCCTCATCTCCGCCATGGAGGCGTGGGAGGACGCCGGCCGTCCGGATGTCGCACCCGAGCGTCTCGGTGTCGAC
>Ga0256775_1000406_pt1 | contig 10452 bp, 8 predicted proteins | sample MC6MC0926MT_FD_186036 | JGI IMG/M metagenome (GOLD analysis project Ga0256775, IMG submission 186036) | Metatranscriptome of enriched soil aggregate microbial communities from Iowa State University, Ames, United States - MC6-MC0926-MT... | ecosystem: Environmental > Terrestrial > Soil >...
AGCGGCTGCATCCGGAGGATCCAGACAGCCTTGACTGGGTGCAGTGGCCAGGGACGATCGAGGAGCAATTGAGGCACCTTGACAAGGTCTATACGCCAGAGTCAGATGACGACGACTGGTACTGGGCTTGCTGGCTCAAGATCACCGACGCTGGACGGGCGATCGTCGAGGCTCTCCCGAAGCCCTCTGGCCGCTTTTTTCGAAAGTGGTGATTGCGCCGTCTCGGCGGCCGGAGCGCATAGGCCGGGTTCGCTCGAGGTCATCGCGAGCGGGTGCCCTCCATGAGCGGCCAGCCCGCCGGCCGACTAGCCTCTGCGCATGAAGCTCGATTCGCTTCAGCACGTCATTCTGTACGTGCTGACCCAGGATTGGCTCGACCTCTGCACGGTGGATGCTTACGCCGCGGAGCTTGAGCCTGATCCGGGTCCGAGGAGAAACGTCGTCCTGCAGGCGATTCGCTCGCTCGCGAGAGAGGGACTCGTCCGCCTGGGGCACGTCGATCGACTGAGCCGCGACCAACAGCTACGGCTGGGATTCGCCGAGTGGTCCGAACCTACCGATAATCAGCTCGACCGCGTGGCGAAGCTGTACCAGCCGGGTGATCGCGACGCGCCGGTGTGGCCGCCAGCGGTCCGGTTAGATGTGACCGCTCGGGGGAGAGAGCTAGCGGAAACCCTGCCCTGGCCGTCCCGACGATTTTTCGAGTGGGCGAACCCATTGTGGCTTGAAGATGGGTGTCCCGTCGGAGCGAGCGTGCAGCAGATCGCCTGCTGGATTCTGGAGGAGCCGGAAGAACTTGCTCAGCTGGTGAGTGCCTACGGCGCCGATCCTGTGGACTGTGCCCTGGCGCTCATCGACTCTACGGATGCGGAAAGGATGAGCCGGGAAGAACGCTTGTGTCGTGCGTCTTTGCAGATGCGGCTGCGGACCCGTCTGCCTGATGGCACGCCTCGTGGTCGGATCCTTGGCTCCTCATCAGTCGAAGCGCGGCGCCGGGAACTGGTGGCGGTCGCTCATTCACGGGCCGCGGTCGATACCCTTCGGCAGCCTCCTCGTGGTGTGCCGTGGAGCCTTAGAGATGGCGCAGCGCTCGGAGCGACTCGCCAGCGGAGCCTCCTCCACCGGGGCAGAGCGGCTCGCGAACGACCGCCTGCCAAAGTCGAGCACAGCTCGCTCGCCCATCTTGTCCTCTACTCGGGGGACGACGACTGGGTGCCGATCGGTGAGGTGGACTCGTATGCCAAGGTTTTCGAGAGAGAGCCCGCCGCGCGAGCGAGGCTGTGCCTGGGCACGATCCAGAGTCTCGCCGAAGCGGGTTACATCGAGATCGGCCACGTGGGCCGCCACAATCCGAAGCGGCCGAGGACCACAGATTTCATGGAATGGCCTGGCGTCCTGTCCGATCGCATGGCCCGGCTGGCAGAGGTGTATCAGCCGGACGCTACCGACGAGAAGAGCTGGTATTGGGCGTGCCTGCTCCGTCTCACTGATGTCGGTGAGCGGGTACTCGCTACCCTTACCGAACCCGATGGCCACTTCTTCGACGAAGAGATGTGAGTGTCGAGCAGATCATCGGGCAAGCGTCGTTCGTCTGAGCTCCTCGGCGGCCTCCAGCCGCATCGTCAGCCGGTGGGCGAACAGCAGAGGGATGACCCCGAAGACCCCGAACGACATGTCGATCAGCTGCCAGCCGATCGGGATACCGCGCACAGCACCCGCGATCAACGCGAGCGGGATGACGCCGGCGCAGGCGATCATCCCGAACCGGATGACCCAGATGTTGCGGACGGGATCGATCAGCGGCCCGATGAACGCCACCGCGATGACGAGGTGCGCGAACGCGAGCCAGTCCGTCCCGTAGGCGAGGAACGGGTAGCGCGTCCCAGTGTCGGTGAGCGCATCGCGGACGCGGTCCACCCAGTGGACGAGGTCGGGCAGCAGCGCGGGCGCCGGAGTGGAGTGCAGGACCTGCGACGCCCAACGGACCTCCGCCTCCAGCGGAAACGCGGTCAGTCCGCTGAGGACGAGTCCGACGACGAAGACGACGAGCCAGACCCGGACGGCCGTGATGGTGCGCATGCTCCGACCGTAGGACGGGGCGGGCCCCCGTCGCGTCCGTCGAGCGGACGATAGTCTGGCGGCATCCCGTTGACGAACGATCAGGAGGACCGCCGTGGCGTGGTTGGTGACCGGAGGCGCAGGCTACATCGGAGCGCACGTCGTGCGGGCGTTCCGCGACGAGGGGATCGACGTGGTCGTCGTCGACGACCTGTCGAGCGGTCACGAGGAGTTCGTGCCGGCGGATGTGCCGTTCTACCGGGGCACCATCCTCGACGGCGAGCTGCTGTCGCGCATCTTCACCGAGAACACGGTCTCCGGCGTCGTGCACGTCGCCGGCTTCAAGTACGCCGGTGTGTCCGTTCAGCGGCCGCTGCACACGTACGAGCAGAACGTGACCGCCACCGCGGTGCTGCTCGCGGCGATGCAGGATGCGGGCGTCGACGCCATCGTGTTCAGCTCGTCCGCCGCGGTGTACGGCACGCCGGATGTCGACATCGTCACCGAGACGACGCCCAAGAACCCCGAGTCGCCCTACGGCGAGTCGAAGCTGATCGGCGAGTGGCTGCTGCGCGACCAGGGCGTCGCCGCGGGCCTCCGCCACACCTCCCTGCGCTACTTCAACGTGGTCGGGTCGGGTGACCCGGCGCTGCGCGACACCAGCCCGCACAACCTGTTCCCGCTCGTCTTCGACGCCCTGGTCGCCGGCCGCACCCCTCGCATCAACGGGAACGACTACCCGACCCCCGACGGCACCTGCGTCCGTGACTACATCCACGTCGCCGACCTGGCGGTCTCGCACGTCGCGGCCGCGAAGCGCCTCGACGCCGGCGAGGCGATCGAGCCCGTCTACAACCTGGGGAGCGGCGACGGCGTCTCCGTCGGCCAGATCATGTCGACGGTGGCCGAGGTGACCGGAATCGCCTTCACCCCAGAAGTGGGGCCTCGACGCGCAGGGGATCCCGCGAGGATCGTGGCATCGGGAGAGCTCGCGGCACGCGATCTCGACTGGAGGATGCGTCACTCGCTCGAGGACATGGTGCGCAGCGCCTGGGAAGCACGCCAGGCGGCGTCCTGACACCGTTCCCGACAGGCCCGGTCGACCGGGCGTGTCGGGATTGTTGTCGTTCTCCGGCGCGTCGCGAACTCTCGACCTGCGGTCAAGGCTTTACGATTCGCGACTTGACGTGAGCGAATGACAACGGTGTAATTAGGGCAACGCGGGAATCTCGTGTTTCAGCAGTTCATGGGTGGGGAGACCGATATGCCAGTTCCTGAATATCGTTCTGGGGTACCCGACGACTGGTTCATCGACCCGGTCCGCCTCGGGGTCCCGGGCGTCCGACCGGCGGAGGTCGAAGAAGACAACCCGCTGGCCTGGCAGACCGACGCTCTGTGCGCTCAGACCGATCCGGAGGCGTTCTTCCCCGAGAAGGGCGGTTCGACCCGCGACGCGAAGCGCATCTGCACCTCGTGCGAGGTGCGGTCGCAGTGCCTCGAATACGCTCTCGCCAACGACGAGCGGTTCGGGATCTGGGGCGGCCTCTCCGAGCGCGAGCGCCGCAAGCTCCGCAAGCGCGCCGGCTGACTCGTTCGCTGAAACCGCGCCGCGCCCGACCCAAAGACGGGATCGGCGCGAGCCCGACCTAGGCTGACTGGCGATGTATCCGAGAGTCACCGCCATCGTCGTCGCCCACAGCGGCGGCCCCCGCCTGCAGCGCACTCTTGACGCCCTCGCGGAGCAGACCCGTCGACCGGACGCCGTGATCGCCGTCGACTGTGCGACCTCCGACGACGCCGCTCGTCTGCTCTCGGAAGCCCAGCCCACCCAGCTGCTCAACGTCCCCGAGAAGCTCCCGTTCGGCGCCGCGGTCGCGACGGCCGTGCGTGTCCTCCCTCCCGCTTCCGACTCGGGCCAGTTGCTCTGGCTCCTGGCTCAGGACACCGCCCCGGAGCCGGAGGCATTGGAGGCGCTTCTCGCGGCGCTCGAGGTGTCTCCCTCGGTCGCCGTGGTGGGCCCGAAGCTGGTCGACTGGGACGACCCGGCCCTGATCCGCGAGTTCGGCGAGGCGATGACCCCGTTCGGCGCCTCCGTGCCGCTGGTCGAGAACGAGCTCGACCAGGCCCAGCACGACGGCCTGAGCGACGTCCTGGCCGTGTCGAGCGCCGGGATGCTCGTCCGTCAGGCGCTCTGGGAGCGGCTGGAGGGCTTCGACCCCGCGCTCCCGACCGTCGATGACGGCCTCGACTTCTGCACGCGAGCGCGCCTGGCCGGGTTCCGCGTCACTCTGGTTGCTCAGGCGCGCATCGCCATCGCGGGCGACGGCGTCGCCGGGCCGAACCTCTCGTCGAAGTGGACGGTGCGCCGTCGTCTCTCAGGCGAGCGGCGCCGCGCTCAGTTGCATCGCCGGATGGTGTACGCCCCCGGATGGGCTGTCCCGCTGCATTGGCTGACCCTGGTGCCGCTCGGCATCCTGCGCGGGATCCTCCGGCTTCTGCGCAAGGAGCCGGGCTCGGTGGGCGGTGAGCTCGGGGCTGCGTTCCGCGTCGCCTTCTCCGGCCTGGCGGTGAGCAGCGCCCGGCGGCGGCTCGCAGCCGCCCGTGAGGTGAGCTGGGCCGCAGTCGCCCCTCTGCGCATCCCGTTCGCCGAGGTGCGCCGCGCCCGCGCGCTGAAACGCGAGGCGGCGATGGTCCGCCAGCAGGGAGAGAAGCAGGACCTCGACTTCTTCGGGACCGGCGGGGGATGGGCGGTGCTCGCCGCACTCCTCGTCGGCGTCGCCCTGTTCTTCCCCCTCATCGGCTCCGGTGCCCTCTCCGGCGGCGGACTCCTGCCGCTCGATTCGTCGGTCGGCCAGCTCTGGGCGGACCTCGGCTACGGGTGGCGCGACACGAGCCTCGGGTTCGTCGGCGCCGCGGACCCGTTCTCCGCCGTGCTCGCGGTGCTGGGAACCCTCACGTTCTGGCAGCCGTCGCAGTCGCTCGTGCTGCTCTGGATCCTCGCCGTGCCGCTCGCGGCGCTCGGCGCCTGGCTTGCGGCCGCACGACTGACGACCCGGGCAACGCTACGTGCGTTCGCCGCGCTCGCCTACGCGTTGGCACCGACCTTGCTGGTGGCTCTGCAGGGCGGGCGCCCGTCGGCGGTGCTCGCACACATCCTGCTGCCGTGGCTGTTCTTCGCCGGCCTCGCCGCCCGCCGGTCCTGGGCGGCCAGCGCCACCACGGCCCTGCTCGCCGCAGCGACGGCGGCGTGCGCCCCGATCCTCATCCCGGCGCTCGTCATCGCGTGGATCGCAGCCCTGGTCTTCGCCGGCCGTCGCGCCGCGCGGATCGCGTTCATCCCGCTGCCCGCCCTCGTGCTGTTCGCTCCGCTCGTGGTGCAGCAGGGAGCACGGGGAGCCTGGCTCTCGATCTTCGCCGACCCGGGCGTCCCGCTGGACGCACGACAGACGCCGGCCTGGCAGCTCGCGCTCGGATTCCCGGACGGCACCCTCGGCGGCTGGCATGCTCTCGCCACCGCCCTGCAGCTGCCGACGGCGTCGGCCAACCTGATCGTCCCGATCCTGCTGGCCCCACTCGGCGTGCTGGCGATCCTCGCTCTCTTCCTGCGGGGCACGGTCCGGGCGATCGTCGCCCTCCTGGTCGCACTCGTGGGCTTCCTGACCGCCGTCGCCGCCCTCCACGTCCAGGTCGCGGTCTCCGGTGGCACTGTCGTCCCGATCTGGCCGGGCACGGCGGTGAGCCTCTACTGGCTCGGGCTCATCGGCGCCGCCGTCCTCGCGTTGTCCGCCATCGGACGCGCCGCCGTCTATCCGGCCTGGGTCGCGATCGTGACGCTCGCGATCGCCGTCGTGCCGGTCGGGATCGTCAGCCTCACCGGTCACGCCGACGTCGCGGAGAGCGACGGCCGCACGATGCCCGCGGTCGTTACGGCCAAGGCGGCCACGCAGCCGCGCACCGGGACGCTGCGCATCATCCCGCAGGGCGAGGGCGGCATCCGCGCCGAGATCGTGCGGGGCAGCGGTCAGACCCTCGACGACCAGTCGACGCTCGCGGACACGCAGCGCACCCTCACGGCCGACCAGCGCGCTCTGGCACAGCTGGCAGGCAACCTCTCCTCCCGCAGCGGATACGACGCCTCGGCAGAGCTGAAACGCCTCGGCATCGACTTCGTGCTGCTGACGCCTCCGCAGACCGCTCTGCCCGGGCAGGACGCTACCGCGGGGGACGCCACACGGACCCGCGCGGCCGTGGCGATGGATGCGAACCCGCTTCTCGCGCCGGTGGGCGTCACCTCCACTGGCCGGCTCTGGGCGTTCGACCGCGGAACATCCGATGTCCCGGCCGCCGCGCAGATCCCCGCGGACGCCGGAGGTATCTGGCGCGTCATCGTGCTTCTCGTGCAGGGCATCGTCATCGGCCTCACGGTGCTGATGGCCATCCCGACCACCCGGTCCGCGGACCGCATCTCCGAGCTCTCCGCCCGCCGGCCCGACCGTCGACGCCGCGAGGAGGCCGCTGTCGAGCCCGACGACGAGCCGGAGAAGCCGGCCGCCGCCGACAGCGTGGCGGACGAGAGCCTGGATGAGTACGAGGCCGAGCCCGACGACGAGGCGATCGTGGAGTCCGCCGAGGAGGAGGACGTGCCCGAGGTCGAGCCGGTTGTCGAGGCGGAGCCCGCCGTCCAGGAACCAGCCGAAGCACCGGAAGCCCTGGAGGGCTCGGCCGCCCTCGTCGATGACGCCGACCTGGACAACCCCGATCGCTCCTTCGAGCGGGAAACGGAGCGCGTCACGACGCCCCCGTCGCCAACGACGCTCGAAGACGGACTGGAGGAGACCATCATCCGACCCCGACGAGACTCCGACGGAGGCGACCGTGGCTGACCGGAGAGGCCTGGCGCGCATCGGTGCCCGCGCCGTCGGCGGGCTGATCGGCGCCGGCATCGCCGTGGTGGCGGTCGTCGGCGCCACCCTGTTGCCCCTGCCGGACTTCGCCATCGGCGCTCCCGCCGAGACGGTCACCCCGGTGCCCGCCGATCAGCAGCGAGTCTGTCCGGGTCCGGTCCTGCAACTGGCCGCCGACGCCGGCGAAGCGACGCGGCCCAGCGCCGTCGGCACCCCGACCTACGCCTCCGCCGCGGGCGAGGGGGACGTGAACATCACATCCCTGAAGTCCGACGCGGACACGACTTCGCGTTCGCAGGCCCCGCAGGTCGCTTCGGTCTCTACCCCGCAGAACGCCGCCAAGCCTCCTCTCTTCTCGGCCGCGCAGCTGCAGAACGCGAGCGCCGACGATCTGGCCGGCCTCGCTGCCGCGGCCTGCGTAGAGCCAGGCGCCGACACGTGGCTCGTCGCCGGTTCGACGGCCCTCGGGCAGACAAGCCTCGTACTCCTCGCCAATCCGAGCGAGGTCGACGCCACAGTCGACCTGACACTCTTCACCGAGACGGGCCCCGTCGATGCCCCGGGCGCTGCAGGGATCCTTGTCCCAGCCGGATCGCAGAAGGTGGTTCCCCTCGCCGGACTCGCTCCGTCCGCCGCGGCGACCGCCGTCCGCGTCCAAACGAGCGGTGGCGAGATCGCGGCCACGCTCCAGCAGAGCTTCGAGCAGGGCATCCAGCCGCGCGGGGCGGAGCTCGCCGGTCCCACCGGTCTGCCTGCGCGTCAGCAGATCGTTCCCGGTGTGACGATCGCCTCCATGGCGGCCGTCCAGAGCGAGCAGTCCGCCGAGGGTGTTGGATTCGCATACCCGGTGGTTCGGCTTCTCGCCCCCGGCAACACGGACGCCCAGGTCACGATCGGCGCTGTCGGCGAGACGGGAACGGCCGTCGGCGACTCCTACGCGACGACCGTGAAGGCCGGAGAAGTGGCCGAGATCCCCCTCGACCACCTGAAGGACGGCAGCTACACCGTCACCGTGAACTCGAGCGTCCCCCTGGTCGCCGCCGTCCGGACGACCGTGATCGGGTCCAAGTCGCGCGACTTCACGTGGTTCTCGTCGGCTCAGGAGCTGAGGGGGGAGCTGCTGGCGTCCGTCCCGTCGGGGGCCGGCGCGTCCCTTCACTTCGCCAACCCGGGCGAGAAAGATCAGACAGTCACGGTGACCGGTAGCGGTTCCGGGAAGAAGCCGTCCAAGCTCGTCGTCCCCGCCGAAGGCGGAGCGGTTCTCCGCGTCTCGCCGGACAGCTACCGCATCACGGGCGCGGACGGCCTGCGCGGCAGCATCAGCTTCGCCGCGGACGGTCGCGCGAGCAGTTTCGCGCTCACTCCGCCCGGCCCGCTCGCCGCACCTATCACGGTCTACCCGAACTGACCGGAGGGGCGGATTGCCCCTCGCCGATCAGACGTGCCGGATCAGAAGTGCCGGTAGCGGTCGGGGGCGAGGTCCCACGGGTCCTTGCCGAGCAGCTCGGCGACCGCGCGGAAGACGCATCCCTCGATGTACATGCGGCGGTGCAGCTCGTCGTCGTGGTGCAGCTTGGTCAGGCGCTGGATGGGCACCCGGTAGAGCACGATGCGCCGGTGGGCCGCATCCACCCGCCAGCGGTCGACGCCGTCGGCGCCCGAGTTGCCGATCGGAGTCGCAGCGACCTCGAAGTGCACGTTCGCCAGCTCCTCCGGCCAGACGCCCTTGAGGTAGTCGGCGGTGGATGCGACGGTCATGTCGAAGAAGTCGATCCGGTTCTGCAGCATCGGCAGGTGCGGGCCGGTCACCGGACCCCGCGCGCCTCGGCCGTGCCTGCTCCGCCAGCGGCTGGTCGCCGGGGTCTGACTGCTGGTGCGGCGGTTGCGGGGCATGTCGCCATCCTACGTCGGCCGCCGTCGGGTAGTCTGAGCCCGATGTTGAGCCGTCCCTGTTCCCGTGTCGCGTGTCCTCGCGATGCCGTTCAGACGCTCACCTACGTCTACGCCGACTCGATGGCCGTGCTCGGACCGCTGAGCCTGAAGCACGAGCCGCACTCGTACGACCTGTGCGCCATCCACGCCGAGCGGCTGTCCGCGCCGCAGGGCTGGCAGATCGTCCGGCACGTCAGCGTCGCCGACGCCTGACTCCGGCGCCTGACTCCGGCATCCAGGGCGGCCGTCGCGATAGGTTAGGGCCATGAGCATCACCGACCCGCGTCTGCAGTCCGTCGTCAAGACCTACGACATCCGTGGACTGGTCGGGAAGGACCTCACGGAGGAGGTCGTCGAGGCCATCGCCGCGGCGTTCGTGGACGAGGTCCAGGCCGCGAGGACCGACGTCATCGTCGGCCACGACATGCGCGACTCCTCTCCGGCTTTCGCCGCCGCCTTCGCCCGCGGCGCACAGGCGCGCGGTGCCGACGTCGTGTCGATCGGGCTGTGCTCCACCGACGAGTCGTACTTCGCCTCCGGCTACCTGCAAGCGCCCGCCGCGATGTTCACCGCGAGCCACAACCCTGCGACCTACAACGGCATCAAGCTCTCCCGTGCCGGCGCCCAGGGCCTCAGCATGGACACCGGTCTTGGCGCGGTACGCGACCGCGCCGCCGAGTACCTGCAGGACGGGATCCCGGCCGTCGACCGCCCGGGGACCTTCCGCGAGGAGGATGTGCTCGAGCGCTACGCCGCCTACCTGCGCTCGCTCGTCGACCTGAGCGGCATCCGGCCGATCACGGTCGTCGTCGACGCGGGCAACGGGATGGGCGGCCTGACCGTTCCGGCCGTGCTCGGAGAGGCCGCCGGGCTCCCTGCGCTGCCCATCACCGTCATCCCGCTGTACTTCGAGCTCGACGGGACGTTCCCCAACCACGAGGCCAACCCGCTGGAGCCGAAGAACATCGTCGACCTGCAGCGCGCGGTCGTCGAGCACGGCGCCGACCTCGGTCTCGCCTTCGACGGCGACGCCGATCGCTGCTTCGTCGTGGACGAGCGCGGTTCGGCCGTCACGCCGTCCGCCGTTGCCGCGATCGTCGCCCTGCGGGAGATCGCGCGGGCACGAGCAGAGGATCCGGACGCGGAGATCACCGTCATCCACAACCTCATCACGTCGAACATCGTCCCCGAGACGATCGAGGCCGCGGGGGCTGTCCCGCTGCGGACCCGCGTCGGCCACACTCTGATCAAGGATGCGATGCGCCGCTCCGGCGCCGTGTTCGGCGGCGAGCACTCGGCGCACTACTACTTCCGCGACTTCTGGAGCGCCGACAACGGGATGCTCGCGGCGATGCACCTCCTCGCCGAGTTCGGCGCGCAGGACCGCCCGCTGTCCGAGCTGTCCGCCCGGTACACGCCGTACGCGATGTCGGGGGAGATCAACTCGACCGTCGCCGACGTGCCCGCCGCCTTCACCCGCATCGTGGAGGCGTTCACGCCGCGCGCCGACTTCGACGAGCTCGACGGGCTCACGGTCACCGGCCGGGTCGGGCAGGAC
>Ga0256775_1000407_pt1 | contig 10442 bp, 9 predicted proteins | sample MC6MC0926MT_FD_186036 | JGI IMG/M metagenome (GOLD analysis project Ga0256775, IMG submission 186036) | Metatranscriptome of enriched soil aggregate microbial communities from Iowa State University, Ames, United States - MC6-MC0926-MT... | ecosystem: Environmental > Terrestrial > Soil >...
CCGCCTTCAGCACAAGCTGCCACACTGACTGCTACTGTCTTTCGTGCCCCTTGAGTGAAGGAACACCCCCGCCCATGAACCAGGAACTGCTCTGGGTCCTCGGCCTGCTGGCTGTCGTCGTCGTCCTCTTCGTCATCAACCGCCCGCGCATGGACGTGGTCGCCCTGCTGGTGATCCTCGCCCTGCCACTGTCGGGCATCCTTACCGTGGAGCAGGCGCTGGCCGGCTTCAGCGACCCCAACGTGGTACTGATCGCCGCCTTGTTCGTCATCGGCGAAGGTCTGGTGCGCACGGGCATCGCCTACCGCATCGGTGAATGGATGAGCGAACGGGCGGGCAATAGTGAGGCGCGCCTGCTGGTGTTGCTGATGGTGTCGGTGGCTGGGCTGGGTTCGGTGATGAGCTCAACAGGGGTAGTCGCAATCTTCATCCCGGTGGTGCTGAGCATTGCCGCACGCCTGCAGATTTCGCCCAGCCGCCTGATGATGCCATTGAGCTTCGCTGGCCTGATCAGCGGCATGCTCAGCCTGGTGGCCACGCCGCCCAACGTGGTGGTGCACAGCGAACTGGTACGCCATGGCGAGCAAGGTTTCAGCTTTTTCAGCTTTACCCCGTTCGGCCTGGTGGTGCTGGTGTTGGGTGTCGGCTACATGCTGCTGACGCGCAAGTGGCTAAATGGCGAAGTGCGCAAGGACGGCCGCGTGGAAAGCCGCCGCACCCTGCTCGACCTGGTGCTCGACTACAAGCTCAACGGTCGCGAGCGGCGCCTGCGCATCCGCCCGCATTCCCCGCTGATCGGCCACACCCTGGGGGAATTGGAGTTGCGAACCCGCCACGGTGCCAACGTGATCGGCATCGAGCGCCAGCACAAGTTCACCACGCGGGTGATCACCGCCGACTCCAGCACCGTGCTGCACCAAGGTGATGTGCTGCTGCTCGACCTGTTCGCCAACCGTGATGACCTGCGCACCCTGTGCCAGACGATGCAGCTGGAACCCCTGCACTTCAAGGCCGCCTACTTCATCGACCAATCCCAGGAGCTGGGCATGGCCGAAGTGTCGCTGCCACCCGGATCGCAACTGATTGGCAAAAGTATCCTGGACCTGGCCTTTCGCACCCGCTATGACCTCAACGTGGTCGGCCTGCGCCGCGAGCAGGTGGCAATCGACGAACACCTGGTGGAAGAACCGCTGCGCTTGGGTGACACCTTGCTGGTGGTCGGCCCGTGGAAGGCGGTGCGCCAGCTGCAAAGCCAACCCAAGGATTTCCTGGTGCTGAGCCTGCCCGCCGAGATCGACCAGGTGGCACCAGCCCGTACCCGTGCGCCGTATGCGTTGATCAGCCTGACAGTGATGGTCGGACTGATGGTCAGCGGCGCGGTACCCAATGTGATCGCCGCGCTGATCGGTTGCCTGCTGATGGGCGCCGGGCGCTGCATCGACATGAACAGCGCCTACCGGGCCATCCACTGGCAGAGCCTGGTGTTGATCGTCGGCATGCTGCCATTCGCCCAGGCCCTGCAAAAAACCGGCGGGATCGACCTGGCGGTGGGCGGGCTGGTCAGCTTGCTGGGCGGCGCCGGGCCGCTCGCCATGCTCGCCTGCCTGTTCATGGTGACGGCGGTGATCGGCCTATTCATTTCCAATACCGCCACCGCCGTACTGATGGCGCCCGTGGCCATCAGCACGGCGTCACAGCTGGGCCTGTCGCCCTACCCGTTCGCCATGACCGTGGCCCTGGCCGCCTCGGCGGCGTTCATGACGCCGGTGTCCTCGCCGGTCAACACCCTGGTGCTCGGCCCTGGCCAGTACCGCTTCGCCGACTTCGTCAAGGTGGGCGTGCCCTTCACCGTGCTGGTGATGCTGGTGGCGCTGCTGATGGTGCCATGGTTCTATGGATTATGAGGGTTGCTGCAGGAAATAGAGGCTATTTGACATCATCTTGCGCGATCGCGGCAGATTGACATCAAGTAGCCTGTGGAAACACACTGACACGTTATTGCCCCAGGTGCCTAACGCCGTTGTCCTGGATTTCGTCTCCGCTTGTCGGTCGAGCCTATGGTTTTTCCAGCCCAATCGCGCTTGTTGCCCTATGCCGTACTGTTCGGCCTGACCTTTGCCCTGACCCTGGGCGGTATCCTGGCACGGCCTATCGAATCCTTGTCGCTGTTCTGGCCAGTCAATGCGGTGCTGGCCGGCGTGCTGCTGCGTTACCCGCGCCAGGCCGGCCCAGTCGGTTTCACGTTGGTGTGGCTGGCCATGGTTGCTGCCGACCTGGCCTGCGGCAGCGCCTGGGCCCCGGCGCTGTGGTTCAACCTGTGCAACCTCGGCGTGGTGGTGACCGTGTGGCTGCTGCTGTCCCGCTTGCCACGCGTGCACCGGCGTATGCGCAGCCCGCATGGCGTGCTCAGCGTGTTCGGTGCCAGCGCGGCGGGCGCCACGGTGGCGGCCAGCCTGGCCTGCGTGATGGCTGCACCGTGGTTCGAGCAATCATTGCGCTCGACCTGGTTGGCTTGGTTCAGCGAGCAGTTCTCGACCAGCGTGCTGGTACTGCCGGTACTGCTCACGGCGCCGTCGGCCCGCGCGCTGGTGCGCAGCGGCGCCCAGGCGATCCGCCTGGCACCCTTGCTGGTACTGTTGGCCTCCCTGGCCTTCAGCATCCTCTTCGGCGGGCCGGGGGCCATTGCCTTCCCGATCGCGGCGCTGCTGTGGTGTGCCTGGACCTACTCACCGTTCCTGGTTTCCCTGCTGACGCTCACTGCCGGCAGTACGCTGATCGTCGCGGTGGCGCAGAACCTGATGCATTTCAGCGTGCCGCAAAGCGAACCTGGGGTCACTACCCTGATGTCGGCCCGCCTGGGTATCGCCATGCTGGTGCTCGGCCCGCTGGTGGTCGCTTGCGTCAGCCAGGCCAACCGCAGCCTGCTGGCGCGTCTGGCGCACCAAGCCACCATCGATCATCTGACCGGCGTGTTGACCCGCAGTGCTTTCACTCGCCGCGCCGGTGCCCTGCTCGATAGCCGCCAGCAGCATGCCCAGGCGTTGCCGCTGACCTTGATGATGCTCGACATCGACCATTTCAAGTCGATCAACGACCGCCATGGCCACGGCGTTGGCGACCAGGTGCTGCGCCAGTTCGCCCGCACCCTGCAAGACCAGTTGCACGAGGGTGAGTTGCTGGCACGCATGGGCGGTGAAGAATTCGTGGTGATGCTCCCGGGGCTGGCGCCGGAGCGCGCCAAGTTCACCGCCGAACGCCTGCGCCGCGCCGTGCAGGACCTGCACGTGGCGCAGGGCGATGCACGCCTGCAGATAACCGTCAGCATCGGCCTCGACGGCTGCGCCGCAGACGTTGCGGCGCCAAGCCTGGACGAGCTGCTGGCCCGCGCAGATCAGGCGCTGTACCGCGCCAAGGCCCACGGTCGCAATCGCGTCGAACTGGCCGCGGCGCAGCGCGAAGTGGTCTGACTCAACCGTTCAGCAAGTCCCAGGACAGCTTGGCGATCAACACGCACAGCAGAATCAGGAACAGCCCACGGACAAACCCTGCGCCCTTGCGTACGGCCAGCCAGGTGCCGGTCAACGCCCCCAGAATGTTGCACGCCGCCATGGGCAGGGCAATGGCGTACAGCACATTGCCAGTGGGCACGAAAAACACCAGCGCCGCCAGGTTGGTGGCGATGTTCACCACCTTGGCCGAGGCCGAGGCATGCAGGAAGTCCAGGGCGAAGAAGCGAATGAACAGGAAGATCAGGAAACTGCCGGTGCCCGGCCCGAACAGGCCATCATAGAATCCGATGGCTCCGCCGATCAGCACCGCCAGGCACTGTTCCTTGCGGCCAATCTTCGCGGGTTTGTGCAGGGTGCCGAAGTCCTTCTTGCAGAAGGTGTAGATCGCCATCAGCACGATCAGCACCAGCACCGCCGGGCGCATCACGCTAGGCGGCACCAGCGACACCGTGGCGGCGCCTGCAAAAGACATGACGAACGCGCTCAGCGCCGCCGGCACGATCAGTCCCCAGTCCAACGTCACCTTGCGTATGAACGAGCGCGCCGCAAAAGCAGTGCCGCACACCGAGGCCAGCTTGTTGCTACCCAGCAGGGCCGCCGGCTGCGCCGTGGGCAGTACGTTGAACAGCGCCGGGATCTGGATGAGCCCGCCGCCGCCAACGGCAGCGTCGATCAGGCCAGCAGCGAAGGCGAACAGGGAAAGGACAGCGATATCCATCATGAAGCGGTTCCAGGCAGTGATTGCAGACTGCAAGGCTAATCAAAGCGCCGCGTTTGTGTTGAAATGCCATATTGCAAAAACTGCAACAAGGAGACGTTCATGGCATTGGACATGCTGCGCGAAATCCAGGCCTTCGTCAGCGTCGCGCACAAGCGCAGCTTCGTCGCCGCCGCGCGTGCCCTGGGCCGCTCACCCAGCGCGGTAACCCGTGCGGTGCAGGCCCTGGAGGACAATACGGGTTGCAAGTTGCTCAACCGAAACGCCAACGCCGTCACCCTCACCGATGCCGGTGAGCGCTTGTTGCCGCATGCCGAGCGCTTGCTGGATGTGCAACGCGATGCGGCGGACGAGCTGGCGGCACTCAGCGGTAGCGCGCAAGGGTGGATCCGCTTCGGTGTGCCGCTACTGCTCGGCGAGCATGTGCTGCCCGGGGTACTGGCCGCGTTTTCCCAGCGTCACCCACAGGTGACCCTGGATGTGCACTACGGCGATGCAACCCTCGACCCCTTGCTGGGCAAGCTCGATTTCGTGGTGCGCGGGGCGTTCCCGCAATCGAGTGAGCTGATTGGCTACCCACTGTGGCGCTACCAGCGCCACGTGTATGCCAGCCCTGACTACCTGGCGCGTAACGGTATGCCCCAACGGCCGGAAGAACTGGCCAATCATGCGCTGATCCTGCACACCGCCCCGCGCATCCTCAAGGCCTGGCACTTCTACCGCGAGGGTCGCATCACCAGCCTGCGCCCGCAGCCACGGTTGCGCCTGAACTCCGGCGACGCGGTGTACCACAGCACCCTGGCTGGCGCCGGCATTGCCCGCCTGGCCGATTGGGTGGGCGAGGCGCAAGTGCGGGCTGGGCGGCTGGTGCGTGTATGCCCGCAATACCGGCTGACCTCGAGCACCGGCCAAGACCCGGAAATGCACGCGGTATACCCCGCCGGCGAGCTGCCAGCGCGGGTCCGTGAGCTACTGCAGGCGATACGCCTGGCGGGTGCAGCGGGCACTCAACGGCCCGACTGAGTGCTGTTCAAAATCTGCTCAATTTAACAGAAGCCGCCAACGGCTTGGCTTACAGCATTTTATCCACAGACCTACCCACGTTTTTTGTGGACAGATTTCCCCTTGCAAAGAAAGACTTATCGCACGCGCAGCAGCGCCATGTTGGCCGCCTTGACCAGCTCGATCCACTCCACCGCAGTGATCACACCCGACTGCTCCAAGGCTTCGGCACTGCGCAATGCCTGATCATATTCATCCTCTTCGAGGGTACCTGCGGTGAGAAAACGGCTACGCCACTCCAGCATGGCTGAAGTGCCCTTCTTGCATTCCATCTATGTATTGACTCCAAGGCAAAAGACCGGCCCGCGATGCGACCCATTATGACGCGAGCGGGAGAGTACACGAGCGTTTTGCACTTGAGAACGACTTGCAGCTACCGCTAGTCCAGCGGTATACCAAGACGCGCTGCCGTAAATGGGCAGGGAGTGGGCCCGTCAGGCGAATGAGACGGGCCGGAGGGTCGGCAGACGTCAGCTTGGCGGAATGGTGCCCAGCAGGCCTATCAGAATGGTCAGCAGCAGAAAGCCACCCAGAAACAGCGCAAGCTTGCCCATTGGAACCTCTTCATGTGGAGTGGGGATGTAGAGCATTGTCGGTTCTGCGCTGATACGGTTACAGATTCAGGTTGGTGGAAAAAAAGCGTATCAGATAGCCCGTTCACACCATTGGCTGGAGCTTTTTCAAGGGCAACCAACCCAGTTCGCCATTGCGCTGTCGCCGGCACCAGGCCCAGCCGTTGAGCAGGCGCAGCGTGTGTACCAACTGGCCGGGGTCGGCATCGAGTTCGTGCGCCGAGTAGTGCTCCAGCGCCCTGCCCTGGCCGACGCCGAGCCGCTCGATCAGTTGCGCCGGCACCCAACCCGGCACCTGCCCGTCACAGCGGCACAGGTACCAGTCCTGCCAACCGGGCTCCCCCTCGTAGCGCTGGCCCACCTCCAGCAAGGTGCCTTTGGCGAAGCGCAGCGGCGTGGGGTATTCACTGCGATGGGTTTCGACGACAACGTATTTCATGAGCCGGTCCCTGGCTGAAAAACCGTGAATCGTAGCAGAGCCGCCGGGCCAGGCCTGCGCAGTGGATTTGTATCTTTGTGTGTAAAAACTGCGACCTGACACACAAGAACGCGCGCGGCACGCGCTGCGGACACATCGTCGATACAGCGACCTTCTTTACTGGCGTGCATCCAACAGCACCCACGGCCAAGCCAAGGAACGCCCCATGCACGCTCGCCCTACCTGCGCAGTACGCCGCTTCAAACACGCCACGCTGTTTGCCTGTGCCTTACTGCCGCTTGCACTCATGAGCGCGGGCTCATCCTCTGCCGCCCCCGCGCAGCCACAGACAGCAGTGGTTGCGGCGGATGACTTCGGCCCCCTCAAGCACATCAAGGCTGGTGTGCTCGACGTCGCCTATGTCGAACAAGGCCCGGCTGACGGCCCGGTGGTCATCCTGCTGCACGGCTGGCCCTACGACATTCACAGCTTCCAGGAGGTTGCCCCGACCCTGGCCGCGCAAGGCTACCGGGTGCTGGTGCCCTACGTGCGCGGCTATGGCGCAACCTGCTTCCTGTCGGCGCAGACGCCCCGCAACGCCCAACCTTCGGCGCTGGCCAGCGACGTGATCGCCTTCATGGATGCGCTGCACGTTCAACGCGCCGTGCTGGCCGGCTTCGACTGGGGGGCTCGCACCGCCGATATCGTTTCGGCGCTGTGGCCCGAACGGGTAAAGGCACTGGTATCGGTCAGTGGCTATCTGATCAGCAGCCAGGAGGCGGCCAAGGCCCCATTGCCGCCGAGTGCCGAGTTGCAGTGGTGGTACCAGTATTATTTCGCCACCGAGCGTGGCCAGGCTGGCTATGAGAGGAATCGACACGCCTTCGCCAAACTGATCTGGCAGACCGCGTCGCCGCAATGGGCGTTCGACGACGCCACGTTCGAACGCAGTGCCAAGGCCCTGGACAACCCCGACCAGGTGGCCATCACCGTGCACAACTATCGCTGGCGCCTGGGCCTGGCGCAGGGCGAAGACCGCTACGCCCCACTGGAAGCGAAACTGGCCACGTTCCCCAGCATCAGCGTACCGACCATCACCCTTGAAGGGGACGCCAATGGCGCGCCTCATCCACCTGCCGAAGCCTATGCACAGCGCTTTACCGGTAAGTACGAGTACCGCTTGGTCAGTGGCGGTGTGGGGCATAACTTGCCGCAGGAGGCACCGCAGGCGTTCGCCAAGGCCGTGGTGGATGCAGATCATCTGTAGGCCTTGAGGGTTAATTGCTACACGAGGTTTCAGCCCCACCGGCACCGGCCCGCCAGCAGCCGCCAAAACACTGCGACAGGGTGACTGCCGAGAAGTGCAGCAAATACAGGGCTCGGCTGCGGGCCTGAACTGCACGAACAGATACAGGTGCAGTTCAAGCTTGTAGGATGTTTTTCCATCTATCGTAGGGAATGTCTTCGTCACCCCCATTTGCTGTATGAAACCTCAGTATCCGCACGCATGTTGAACTGCTACGGTCCATTTTTCCTACACCGGCACGGATGCCTTCAGCGTAAGAGTTCTATGGACCCATTCAATACATCCGGCCTGGCACTGCACAAAAACCTGCTCGCATTGCGCAAAGAGCGAGATCACCTGAAAACCCAGGGCAAGGAGGAGGAAGCACAACGGCTTACGCAGACAATTGCAGGGATAGAAGCGACAGTGGCAGGGCTTCCCAAGGGGATAAAGCCGCCGACGTTGCAATAGCGGCAATACCCTGCCCTCTGCGTTTTTTCAACAAGCCGCCCTGCTACGTACACGCTTGGGCATCCCCCCCATGCAGGTAACGACAAAGGCAATCACCAACGCCCCGGTCCCCAGCAGGAAGATCAGTTGCTGGTTGGAGCCCTCCACCAGCATGGCGATCAGTGCCGGCGTCACCGCTGCGGCCCCCATCAAGGTAATGCTGACCAGAGGCGTGAGCTTGCCGGTTGGGTCGTTGGTGGTGATCAGTGCCATGTAGTACGACAGCGACAACACCCACCCGAAGTTGAGCAGCAGCAACGCGACGCACAGCTGCATCGGTGTACGGGTATGGCCCGTAAGCATGGCAATGGAGATGAACACCGCCACCAGCCCCACGGTGATCATCAGTTGGCGGTTGACCCGCGCGCCTAGCAGGCTGGGCAGTGCAGCGCCCGGCAGGCCGCCGATGGCCGACAGGCCGAACGCCCAGCCGATATCGACGCCGCCAATGCCCTGATCACGCGCCAACTGATCGATAAAGCCCCAGACACAGTAGATGCCGATCTGCATGAATAGCATGCCCAGCAGCGCACTGCGCCCCGTACGTGCCAAACCACCCTGGGCAGGGGTGCCCTCGCCGCTTGCCAGCACGGTCGCCGGGCGACGCGGCAGCACCAGGCTGGCGCCGCAGATCAGCAGGTACCAAAGGCCGAACGAACACAAGGCCGTCACGGCACCGCTCTGGGCGGCAAGCAATGGCAGTGCTGCGGAAAACAACGAATACTCCGGCGTCTGCAACAACAGCATCAGCCCGAACGAACGGTCCTGGTTGGGCAACCGGCCCAACGTGGTCACCGCGTAGGCATAGACCAACCCCGCGCAGGTACCGGCTGCCAGGCGCACAGTCAGCAGCATCAGGTGGGTGGTGGCGAAGGCGGTAGCAACGCTCAAGGCCACGCACAGGATGCCGACGGACAGGCACAGGCTGCGCCCTCCATGGCGTTTCATCAGCGGTGGGCACAGCAAGGTGCCCAGGGTCATGCCGATCATCTCGACCGACACCACCCAGCCCTGCAGGTCGAGTGGCAGGCTCAGCCGCTCCGTGATCAACCCCATGAAGATGGGCTGCACCCCACAAACGATGAACGACGTACAGGCAATGAAAATGAGTGCGGCACGCAGCAGCTTGGAATCATTGATCATGAAAGGCCCCCGACACGGTATTTGTTTTTATTGTGGGTGATGCCCGCCCGCAAACGCCGTAGCAGGCGGCTGGGCGGGTCACGTGCTCAATGCTGGGCCGAGCGCCATGGCTTTGAAAGTTAATTATCGGAATCGACTGCAGTGGGCTTTTTAATGCACGCCCGCATCCATATATGCACTGCTGTCGATTCTGATAATTAATTTGAGCCGTGCCCGCTTCCTCCCTACCGTGTGACGTCATCCAAGCCTCGGAAAAAGGCCCGACCATGAACGACCGTGAGTTCATCAATGCCATCGACCAGAATGGCCTGCCCCTGCACATCGCTGTGAAAAACGGGCGCATCACCCACATCGGCCCGCAACGCGCCGCGCAAGCGGCCCGCGAAACCATTGACCTGGAAGGCCTGCTGGCTTTGCCGGGCTTTGTCGACGGCCACATCCACCTGGACAAGAGCTTCGTCGGCGACCGTTGGCGTCCGCACCAGCCGGTAGCCTCCTTGCGTGAGCGCCTGGCCGTGGAAAAACGCGAACTCGCCAGCGCCCCACCCATCGTCGAGCGCGCCAACGCCCTGATCCGCCAGGCTGCCTCGTTCGGCACAATGGCCATGCGCTGCCATGTGGACGTGGACGCCACCACGGGCCTCACCCACCTGCGCGCCATCCTCGAAGCCCGCGAACAGTGGAAAGACCTGCTCGACATCGAGCTGGTGGCCTTCCCCCAGGCCGGCGTGGTGACCTGCCCCGGCACCGCCGAAGTGCTGGAGGCGGCCGTGCGCGAAGGCGTGCAGGTGGTCGGCGGGATCGACCCAACCACCCTGGACAGCGACGCCGAAGCCCAGCTGGATATCGTCTTCGGCATCGCCGAGCGGCATGGCGTGAAGGTCGATATCCACCTGCACGAGCCAGGCGACATCTGCATCGCCCAGCTCGAACGTATCGCTGCGCGCACCCAGGCACTGGGTATGCAGGGGCTGGTGGCGGTCAGCCATGCGTATGGGTTGGGCGATGTAACCGACAGCGTGGTCGACCGCACGGCCGCGGTGCTGGCCCGCGCCGGTATTTCAATCATGACCAACGCCCCCGGCGAGCACGCCTTCCCACCGGTGCTGCGCCTGCGTGCCGGCGGCGTGCGGGTGTTTACTGGCAACGACAACATCCAGGACGCCTGGTGGCCCTACGGCAACGGCGACATGCTGCAACGGGCGATGCTGGTCAGCTACCGCTC
>Ga0256775_1000410_pt1 | contig 10401 bp, 9 predicted proteins | sample MC6MC0926MT_FD_186036 | JGI IMG/M metagenome (GOLD analysis project Ga0256775, IMG submission 186036) | Metatranscriptome of enriched soil aggregate microbial communities from Iowa State University, Ames, United States - MC6-MC0926-MT... | ecosystem: Environmental > Terrestrial > Soil >...
GCGGATTCGCCGCGGTCAGCCGAGCTTGCGTGCCGCGGTCGCGACCTCCTGCAGCTCTTCGGCCGCCTCGTCGAGAGAGATCACGCCGTAGTCCCAGCCCTTGCGTCGGTAGACGACGCTCGGGCGCATGGTCTCTTGCTCGACGAACAGGTAGAAGTCGTGACCGACGAGCTCCATGTAATACAGAGCGTCGTCCACGGTCATCGGTACGGAGGCGAAGACCTTCTTCCGGATGACGACAGGGGAGTACTCCTCCTCGGCCTCCGATTTCTCCTCCGTCTCATCGGACACGGCGGGCAGTGCGCCGGTTCTCACCTGGTCCAGCACCGCGACGGGAGCCGCCGCGAGGCCGACCGCGCTGAAGCCGTCGGTGCTCGCCTCACGCAACGAGGTCGGTCTGTGCTGACCGCGATGGACCTTCCGTCGGTCCTTCGCCCTGCGCACCCGTTCGAGGAGCTTGCCGAGCGCGATGTCGAAGGCCGCGTACTTGTCCTGTCCGGTCGCCTCCGACCGCACGACCGCCTTCGGGCCGACGAGGGTCAGCTCGACCCGGTCGTCGCCGTTCTGGCTGCCCAGCTTCTCGTTGTGCCTGCTGACCTTGATCTCGAACGAGATCGCCCTTTCGGCCAGGTGCGCCACTTTCTCAGACTTCTCGGTGGCGTACTCCCGGAAGCGATCAGTGATACCCAGGTTGCGTCCGATGATGTTGATGTCCATGGAGACCTCCCTGTTCCGGCGTGACGACCGCCCGGATCACGAAGGGCGGATCGACCACACCTTTTCGACTACCGTAGTGCCGCCGACCTCATTAAGAAACCGGAAAACATACGGCATCCCCCCTGGGTCTTCTGGGTGCTCCCTGAAGACGTCCTCCGGCTCGGAGCGGCGTCCGCGCGATCGCTGCCGCACCCGCTACGCGGCCACCTGCCGCATGGATGGCTCTGGCCGCCTCGGCGATGGTCGCCCCGGAGGTGACGATGTCGTCCACGATCAGGCACGTGCGGCCCGCCAACCTCTTCGAAGCCACGAAACTGCCCCGCCGGTTGCCGGATCGCTGCGCTGCATTCAGCCCTGCCTGGTCGGCCGTCTGACGCGACAGCCGGAGCGCTCGCCAGAGCGGCGGGACCAGGATGTGCGCACGGGCGAGCACCGAACGGCTCGGGTGGTAGCCCCTCCGGCGCCACGCGGACCGGGTGGAGGGAATGAGCACCGGCAGCAGCGCCGCGCCGGCGGCGGCAGCGTCTGCTGCATCACCGCCTCCGCGGGCGGCTTGCCGTTGCGCTTCGGCCACCGCGGACCGCAGGGCACGCGCCAGCGCTCGCACCACATCCACTCGCCCGCCGTCTTTGTAGGCGAGCAGCACGCGCCGGGCGACGCCCTCGTAGCTGAGCGCCGACCAGACCGGGATGTCGCCGACGGCGTCGAGCCGAGTGACCGGACTCAACTCGGCTTCGCACTCGTCGCAGAGCGAGCGATCGGGACGGCGGCAACCGGCGCATCGCACGGGGAGGACGATCGCGGCGGCGTCGAGCAGGGATTCACGGACCAGGGTGTGAGCTGTCATGGTTCGAGCATCGCGGCGAGGCCGTCTCGGCCGACCTCCTACCACCCGATCTGTGGAGAACCCCCGCGTCGCCGAGGCTGTGAGCATGTGATGGTCGGCCTACGGCTGACCGAGCTGCACCGCCACGGCACCCACCTTGTCGGTCTGCGCCTGCCAGCCCGTGCCGGTCGGCGCCAGAAGCGTGCCGTCCGCGCTGAGGACGACGTAGGGAGCCAGGCCCGACGCTCCGACGATCGTCCGACCGCCGGCCGGGCCCGAGGTCGTCGTCTGCTCGCCGCCGACCGTCTGCTGCGCGATGCTGGTCGCTTCACCGTTCGTCGAGCTGAGCACCGCGATGGTGAGATCGGAGGTCCAGGCAGCTGATCGCGGCTCCGACGTCGGCACCGCGAGCTCGACCGGTTCGGTGAGAGAAGTGGGCGACATGTTGCCCCCTCGCACGATCCCCGCGGCCATGAGCGAATAGCCGGTCTGGGTCCTGAGGAGCGCCGCGATCCGCGTGCCGTCCCGGGAGACCGCGAGCGAGAGGATGGCGGTCGCGTTCGGCCAGACGGCCGTCACGGCATGCGGCTCTGCGCCGGTCGCCGTGGCGACCTGGACGGCGTTCGGCGTCGCGGCGGGCACCGACCAGACCCAGCCGTCGGCGTCGAGCGACGGTCCGATGAGGCCGGGCCGCGCATCCACCCGCACCGGATCGCCGTTCTTGCGCACCGAGTACACACCGGCCTGCGACAGCACAGCAGCCTGATCGTGCGAGGCGCTGAGGGTGATCGCCGAGGGGTGCAGCGACGCGACCTTGTCGCTGAGGCCGCTCAACGCGCTCACGGTGTCGCCGTTGAGCGGGCCGAACACGTCTCCGCGGTCCACGAACGGATGCGAGTCGACGGACGGATTCCGGATGGGCAGAGCGGCGGCACTGAGCGACGGGACCTGCTGGACATTGCCCTCGATCGACAGCTGGACGCTCTGAGCCAGGCTGCCGAGGGACTGCTCCAGCTGGAACTGCATCCGCTGCAGCTGGGTGGGATCGGCCTGGGCCGCCTCCGAGCTGAGGTCGACCCTCGCCACTCCGCCCGCGGTCGTCACCGAGGGCACGGCGAGCTGGGTCCCCTTCGGGAACGCGGTCGTCACCGCCCCCGTCAGCCACGGCGCAGGGCCGGCGAGCAGGGAGCTCGCGACACGTGTCGCAGCCGATGCCACCCGCGCCGGGAACCAGCGCGCGTCCGGGACGAGGTAGGCGTAGCCGGGACTGAAGAAGTACAGGGTCTGCTGCGTGTAGACGGCCCGGAACGTGGGATCGTCGATCACCACGCCGTTCGGGGCGACGGAGATGCGCCACTCCCCGTTCTCCTTGACCAGCTGGTAGTTCAGGCCGACCGGGGCCGTGCTCCCCACGGGGTGGAACGCACCGACGGCGTCGATGTTCGCGACGGGGGTCACATCCACGCGCCACAGCGTGCCCTGATCGTCGTAGCTGCGGTTGCGCCCGTCGTCGACGGTGACCGACTCGTCCGGGTTCCAGTTGGCCGCCATGGACCGGGTCAGGTACTCGCGGGCGATGGCGAAGTTGTTCTTCGGGCTCGAGGCGGCATCGATGAAGCCCTGCACGATGCGCTGCTGGGTCGCGCCCTTCTCGGGCGGCGACGGGTTGAAGTCCAGGTCGAGCGGGTCGTTGACCTGCGCCACCGGCGCTCCCTGACGCACCGGGCCTGAGTCCGGGATGCTCGCGCACGCGGCGAGCGCCACCAGCACCAGTGCGGTCGCCGACGCCACCGCGGCACGCACGCCCCATGACCGCCTGCGCCCGTTCATGCGTGGGCCTCGCTCCCGGTCGTGGCCGGGTTCGCCGCCGGCATGGTCGCACCGGCGTCCACCGGGGGAAGCGGCAGGGGCGACGCGGTGATCTCGCGTCCGACGACGCGCGGAAGGGTCAGCCGGAAGCACGAGCCCGCTCCCGGTGCCGACCAGACCTGCAGCCAGCCGGAGTGCAGCGTCGCGTCCTCCAGCGAGATCGCGAGTCCGAGACCGGTCCCGCCGAGCGTCCGCTTGCGCGACGGGTCGGCCCGCCAGAACCGGTCGAACACGTGCCCCGTGTCCTGCGGGCTCATCCCGATGCCGTAATCGCGCACGGTGAGGGCGACCGCGCTCTCGTTGCTGTCGACCGTGATGACGACCGGGCGTCCCTCACCGTGCTCGATCGCGTTGCCGATCAGATTGCGCACGACGCGGCGGATGCGGCGGGGGTCCATCGGCACGTCGAAGTAGCCGCCGGGTGCGTCGAGGGACAGTTCGGATCCGTTCTGCTCGGCGAGCGTCCGGAGCTCGTCGACGCAGTCCTCAGCCAGCCGCACCAGGTTGGTCGGCTCGGCGTCGAGCACGACCGACCCGGCGTCGTACCGGCTGATCTCGAGCAGGTCGGAGAGCAGGCGGTCGAACCGCTCGATCTGGGTGTGCAGCAGCTCGGCCGTCCGGGCGGTGGCCGGGGCGAACCCCTCCCGCTGGTCGAAGATGACGTCACCGGCCAGCCGGATGGTCGTCAGCGGGGTGCGCAGTTCGTGCGACACGTCCGAGACGAACCGCTGCTGAAGTTGCGACAGCGTCGCCAGCTGGTTGATCTGGCTCTGGAGGCTGTCCGCCATCCCGTTGAACGACCGCGCGAGGGTCGCGAACACATCCTCCCCGCGCTCCGGGATGCGGACGGCCAGGTCACCGGCGGCGAGCCGCTCGCTGGTGCGCGCTGCGACGCGGATCGGCTCGACCACGAACCGAACGATCACCCAGGTGATTGCGCCGATGAGCAGGATGAGGGCGAGGCCGGCCAGCAGCAGCGTGTTCTGCACGAAGAGCAGCGTGTTCTCCGAGTCGCGCAGGTTGTAGCCGATGTAGAGCTCGTATTTGCCGTACGACGGCAGTGTGAGCTGGGATCCGACCACGATCCCCGGGTCTGTGTCGCCCGCGGCGGGCAGAGCGACCGACTGGTAGTACTGCTTCGATCCGCCGTTCTGCACTTTCTCGCGCAGCTCGGGCGAGATGACCGAGTTCATGGCCGGGCTCCCGCGGTCGGGAGGGGCGAGGATGCCGGTGTCCTGCCCGGGCACGCGGTATGCCGCGACGAGGCGGCTCGAGGTCGAGGCCTGCACGCTCTGCAGGACGGTGTTGAGCAGATTCTTGCCCGCATCCCCCGACGACACGTCGGAGGCGTTCAGAGTCGACTGCGCGGTGGTGGTCGCGCGACTGGAATCGCGGAGCGCCTGGTCGAGCCGCGACTGGTACAGGTCGTTGCTGATGCTCAGCGACATGTACACGCCGGTGACGAGGATGGCGACGCCGGTGAGCAGCAGCGTGATGGCGACGGTCCGCAATTGCAGCGAACTGCGCCACAGGCGCGCGAGACGGGTGGGCGCCTGGCGCCACCAGTCCCGAGTCGGCCACCGCGCGCCCATCCGTGGCTCCGGTCGCTAGGCCGCAGCGCCGGCGCGGTAGCCGACGCCGCGCACGGTCATGACGATCTTCGGGTTGTCCGGATCCTGCTCCACCTTGGCGCGGAGGCGCTGCACGTGCACGTTCACCAGACGCGTGTCCGCCTTGTAGTGGTAGCCCCAGACCTGCTCCAGCAGCATCTCGCGCGTGAAGACCTGCTGGGGCTTGGAGGCGAGCGCGAGCAGGAGGTCGAACTCCAGCGGCGTGAGCGCGATGCGGGTGTCTCCGCGGCGCACCTCGTGCCCTGCGACATCGACGACCAGATCGCCGACGGTCAGCTCGTCGGTCGGCGGGGTGGCGGGCGCGGGCCGCAGCCGGGTGCGGATGCGGGCGACCAGCTCCTTCGGGTTGAAGGGCTTCACCATGTAGTCGTCGGCCCCGGACTCGAGCCCCTTCACGACGTCGGCGGTGTCGGACTTCGCGGTGAGCATGATGATCGGAGTGCCCGACTCTGCCCGGATGCGACCGCACACCTCGATGCCGTCGAGGCCGGGGAGCATCAGGTCGAGAAGGACGAGGTCGGGCTTGGACGACCGGAAGGTGTCCACTGCGAGGGATCCGTCTTCGCAGAAGACGGGGTCGAATCCCTCGGTGCGGAGGACGATGCCGATCATCTCCGCAAGCGCGGTGTCGTCGTCGACAACCAGGATGCGACTAGTCATGTGCGAAGTTCCCCGAACCCCTCTCGAGCGGCCTCTGGCCGTGAAGTGACATGACCAGCGTAATGGAGCAGTCTGCTACCAGCTTGAATGAAACCATTACGTGCCCTGTGGATGGGACAGCGCGCGCGAGAGCACTGTGCCAGCATGGGAGCAACGCACGGGGGGAACGAAAGGTACGGCGTGAGCGACGAACAGAACTGGCAGGCGCCCGGCTCGAACGGGTCTACGCCAGAGGGCGGGCCGCAGCAGCCACCGCAGCACGGGCAGCAGCAACCGCCGCAGTACGGGCAGCAGCCGCAGTACGGGCAGTACGGCCAGCCGCAGTACGGGCAGTACGGTCAGCAGCCGGGATGGCAGCAGCCGCCGGCGGGCCAGCCCGGATGGCAGCAGGCCTACCCGCAGGGTGGCGCGCAGCCGGCATGGACTCCTCCGCCGAAGCCCGGTCTGATCCCGCTGCGGCCGCTGACGCTCGGTCCGCTCCTCGCGGCGCCCTTCCAGGCACTGCGTCGCAACCCGCGCATCACGGTCGGTTCGGCGCTGCTGCTGCAGGGCATCCCGTCCATCCTGGTCAGCGTCGTGCTCGCCGGCGGCATCGGGCTGCTGGCCGTCCGCGTCTTCTCGGGCGACGCCCAAGACCAGCCGGCGCTCCGGGCGGGCCTCATCGGAGGCGCAATCCTGCTCGGCGTGCTCTCCCTCGTCATCTCGACGGTTTTCAGCGCCCTGCTGCAGGGGGTGATCGTCGGCGACGTCGCCCGCGAGTCCCTGGGCGACAAGCTGACGTTCCGAGCGCTATGGCAGCTGGTGCGCGGTCGGATCGGGGCCTTGATCGGCTGGACGCTGCTCTACGCCCTCGCCTGGATCGTCGCGATCGCCCTGGTGGTCGCCGTCGTGGTCGCGCTGGGTGCCCTGGGCGGCTCCGCCGGCGCCATCGGAGCCGTACTCGTCGGCGTCGTCGGCGGCCTCGCCCTGATCCCGCTGGCCTTCTGGATCAACACCAAGCTCGCGATGGTGCCGAGCGTGATCGTGCTCGAACGCCTGCCGCTGACGCAGGCGGTCGCACGGTCGTGGCGCCTCACCACCGGCTACTTCTGGCGGACGCTGGGCATCATCCTGCTTGTGTGGGTGATCGTCTACGCCATCACGCAGACCGTCGCGATCCCCTTCGGCCTGATCGGCGGACTCGCAGGCGGGGTGTTCGCGCCGACGTCGGCGACCTCGGCGGATCCCATGCAGGAGGTCCTCGTCACGCAGCTGAGCGTCAACGTGCTCTCCAGCATCGTGACGTCGATCATCGGAGCGATCGGCAGCGTCATCCAGACGGCGGCCGTCGCCCTCCTCTACATCGACCTCCGTATGCGCAAGGAGGGACTCGACCTGCAGTTGGTGCGCTTCGTCGAGGGGCGGCAGACCGGTCAAGACCTGCCCGATCCCTATCTTCCGCAGGCGCAGCAACCGCAGCAGCACCAGCCTCCGCAGCCGCCCGCCGGGTGGCCGAACGCCTGACCGTGATCCGCTTCGACGTCCCGGTCGACCCCAGCTCGCCGGAAGCGCAGAACTGGCTGCGCGACGAACTGTCGCGCCCGGAATACCAGTCGGCGAAGCCGACGTGGTTCGATCTCGCCTCCAAAGCGGTGCAGGACTGGATCGGGTCGCTGTTCCAGGGCGCGGGCGGTGACGCCGCGCCCGTGCTGCTCCTGGTCGTCGTCGTGGTGATCGCCGGCCTGATCGTGGCCGCATTCTTCCTCTTCGGGCGGCCACGGATCAACCGCCGCTCCGCTCTCGATCGGCGCGCGTTGTTCGGAGCGGACGAGGCGCGCAGCGCCGCCGACCTGCGTGCATCCGCAGAACAGGCGGCACGTCAGGGCGACTGGGTGACCGCTGTCGAGGAGCAGTTCCGTGCGATCGCCGTCTCCCTCGACGAGCGCACACTCGTCCACGTGACGCCGGGAACGACGGCGAACGAGTTCGCCGTGCATGCCGCCCGGATCGCGACCGACGAGGGCGAAGCGCTTCGGCAGGCCGCCCGCGCGTTCGATGAGGTCCGCTACCTCGACCGACCCGGCACCGAGGCGGCGTACCAGCACCTCGTCGCGCTGGATCAGCGGCTCCAGCGCGTGCGCGTCCCCCTGCCGGCGGTGAACGCATGAGCGCACCGACACCCGTCCGAGGCCCGGAGACGGCCCAGCCCGAGACGATGCGCGACCGCCAGGCGACGCCACAGGCGGCGACGGCACAGACCCTGACGGTCCGGCAGACCGCACGCCGAGCGCTCCCCTGGATCGTGCTCGCCGTGATCGCGATCGTCATCGCCCTCGGCGGCGCGCTGCTCACCGGCGGACGCGTCGCGCCGGGCACGACGCTCGACGCGACCAATCCCGCGCCCGCCGGAGCGAAGGCGGTCGCGCAAGTGCTGCGCGGGCAGGGGGTGGATGTGCGGAACGTGTCGACACTCGACCGCGCCACGGCGGCCGCGGCGGACGGTGCCACCGTGCTGGTCTACGACCCGCTCGGCAACCTGACCTCGGACGGTTATCGCGCCCTGACCGGCGACGGACGGACGCTGGTCGTCGTCGAACCGGACTTCGAGGCGCTGCAGACCCTCGATCGCGATGTGACGGCGGCGGGCGCACCCCGCGGGCCCGCTCCCGCCGACTGCACGGTGCCGGCCGCAGAGCGCGCCGAGCGCATCGACCCGCGCACCACGTCCACGACGGAGGATGTCGTCGTCCCCGGGACCTTCCGGGTGGCCGACGATGCAGCCGCGTGCTTCTCGGACACCGGCGGTCGCGCCTCGCTCGTGCGCACCTCCTTCAACGCCTCACCCGTCTACCTGCTCGGGTCGGCCGCCGTGCTGACCAACGACGGCGTCGACCGCCTCGGCAACGCGGCGCTCGCCCTCAACCTCCTCGGCGGCCACAGCACTCTGGTCTGGTACCTGCCCTCCCTCGACGACCGCCCGGTCAGCGGACCACCGGACATCGCCGAGCTCACACCCGGGTGGGTGACCCCGGTGATGCTGCTGCTCGTCGTGGTGTTCATCGCGGCGGCCATCTGGCGCGGCCGCCGCTTCGGCCCGCTCGTCGTCGAGAGCCTGCCGGTGGTGGTGCGCGCCGGCGAGACCCGCGAAGGCAGGGCGCGGCTCTACCAGCGGTCGTCCGCCCGGCTCCGTGCGGTGGACGCTCTGCGCGTCGGCACCATCGGCCGACTCTCCGCCCTCGCGGGTCTGCCGAGTACCGCAACCGTGCCGGAGGTCGCCGACGCCGTCGCCGCGCTCACCCGCCGTGACCGGCTGGCCGTCCGCGACCTTCTGGTCGAGCGCATCCCCCAGACCGACCGCGACCTGATCGCGTTGTCCGACGAACTCGCGGAGCTCGAGAGAGCCACCGCATCCGCCGTTACGCCCTCCACGGGCCCGACCGGAAGAATGGATGAATGACAGACGTCACGACGGGGACGGCGTTCCCCTCCTCCCCCGGCGCACCCGCTGACGCGGCGCGCCTCCGCTCCGCCCTCTCCGCCGTGCGGACCGAGGTGGGCAAGGCGGTCGTCGGCCAGGACGGCGCGGTCACCGGGCTCATGATCGCTCTGCTGGCCCGCGGCCACGTGCTGCTGGAAGGCGTGCCGGGCGTGGCGAAGACCCTGCTGGTCCGCTCGCTCAGCCACGCGCTCAGCCTCGACACCAAGCGCGTGCAGTTCACCCCCGACCTGATGCCGGGCGACGTCACCGGCTCTCTTGTCTACGACGCCCAGACCGGCGGTTTCGTGTTCCGAGAGGGCCCGGTGTTCACGAACATCCTGCTCGCGGACGAGATCAACCGGACGCCCCCGAAGACCCAGTCGGCCCTCCTCGAGGCCATGGAGGAGCGCCAGGTCAGCGTCGACGGCGTCAGCCGCCGCCTGCCGGACCCGTTCATCGTGGCGGCGACGCAGAACCCGATCGAGTACGAGGGCACGTACTCCCTGCCCGAGGCGCAGCTCGACCGCTTCCTGCTCAAGCTCACGCTCGACGTGCCCGAGCGGGACACCGAGGTGGAGGTGCTCCGCCGCCACGCCGCCGGGTTCAACCCGCGCGATCTGGCTGCCGCCGGGGTGACGCCGGTGCTCAGCGCCGCCGAGCTCCAGGCGGCCCGCGAGTCCGCCGCCCGCGTCGGCGCGAACGCCGACGTGCTGGCCTACATCGTCGACCTCGCGCGCGCGACCCGCCGCAGCCCCTCCGTCCGCCTCGGCGTGAGCCCGCGCGGCACCACTGCTCTGCTCGCCGCGGCCAAGGCCTGGGCGTGGCTCTCGGGCTACGACTCGATCACCCCGGACCACGTGCAGGCGATGCTCGTGCCGGTGTGGCGCCACCGCATCCAGCTCCGCCCCGAGGCCGAGCTCGAAGGGGTGGGCGCCGACGCGATCCTGCGGTCGATCGTGCAGCAGGTCCAGGTTCCGATCTAGGCCCCGCTGTGACCGTATCCGGACGTTTCGTCGCCCTGCTCGCGCTCGGCGTGCTTCCCGTCGTGCTGCTCGGCGGTGCGACGGGGATGGCGTACGCCGCGCTCGGCGGCTGGCTGCTGCTCTGCGTCATCCTCGGGCTGCTCGACCTCCTGCTGGCAGCGTCCCCGCGTGCGGTCGCGGTCGGGCGCACCCTGCCCGGCCGGGTGCGTCTCGGCGCCGAGGCCGTCTCGGAGCTGTACGTGACGAACACCGGCCGAC
>Ga0256775_1000414_pt1 | contig 10354 bp, 10 predicted proteins | sample MC6MC0926MT_FD_186036 | JGI IMG/M metagenome (GOLD analysis project Ga0256775, IMG submission 186036) | Metatranscriptome of enriched soil aggregate microbial communities from Iowa State University, Ames, United States - MC6-MC0926-MT... | ecosystem: Environmental > Terrestrial > Soil >...
ACTCCGGTCCCGTCCTCCGGGCGGGCGTGGGAGAGTGGTGGTATGACCCGGACCACCACCTTCCGCGCCCGCCTTCTGCGTTCGGGCGCGGAACCGCAGACGGTGACCGTCCGCTCCGCGTCGGACGCCCCTCCGCGCACGCTTCGACGCGCGGCCGGCGGAGGCGGGACGCTCAACTTCGACGTCTACGCGCTGCTGGATGCGGACGGTTGGCCCGCATCCGCCACGTACACATACGTGGAATCCCTCTCGCGCGAACCCGCCGCCCCCGACGCCTGATTCCTCTGGCGTCGAGGTGCACGTTGTTGCGGTCGACACGCCGTGGGAGTGCGCAACAAGGTGCACCTCGGCGAAGGGGATCGCAGAGGTGGAGGGGCGGGTCAGGTGGTGGGGGTGGCGGCGGCCGCTGCGCGGGCGGCGGCGGGGAGGGCGTTCAGGATGCGGTCGACAGCTGCCGCGTCGTGCGCGGCGGTGACGAACCACGCCTCGAAGACGCTCGGCGGCAGCGAGACGCCCTGGTCGAGCATCGCGTGGAAGAACGCACGGTAGCGGTATGCCTCCTGGCGCTGCACCTCGGCGTACGTCCGCGGAGCCCGGTCGAAGTCGCCGAAGACGACGCTGAACAGGTTGCCCGCGTGCTGCACCCGGTGGGCGACTCCGGCGGCCGAGAGCGAGTCCGAGACCCCCGACGACACTGTCTCCGCGACGGTGTCGAGGCGGTCGTAGACGGCCTCGTCGGCGTTCGCCAGCGTGGCGAGACCGGCGGCGACCGCGACCGGGTTCCCGGAGAGCGTGCCCGCCTGGTACACCGGACCGGCCGGCGCGAGGAAGTCCATGAGCTCGGCGCGTCCGCCGAGGGCCGCCAGCGGCATCCCGCCGCCGATGACCTTCCCGAAGGTCACCAGGTCGGGCGTGTAGCCCCGGTCGAGTCCCCAGAAGCCAGCGTCGCTGACGCGGAAACCGGTCAGCACCTCGTCGAGGATGAGCAGCGCGCCGAATTCATGCGCGAGGTCGGTCAGTGCGGCGTTGAAGCCGGCGTCCGGCGGGACGACGCCCATGTTGGCGGCGGCGGCCTCGGTGATGACGGCGGCGATGTCGGGGCCCTGCGTCTCGAAGACCGCGCGCACCGCATCCAGATCGTTGTACGGGAGCACGATCGTCTGGGCTGCCGTCGCCTCGGTCACGCCGGCAGAGCCGGGGAGCGCGAGGGTCGCGAGGCCCGAACCGGCCTCGGCCAGAAGGCTGTCCGAGTGCCCGTGATAGTGCCCGGCGAACTTGATGAGCAGCGGCCGGCCCGTGAATCCGCGGGCTAGCCGGATGGCGCTCATCGTCGCCTCCGTGCCGGTGGACACGAGCCGCAGCTTCTCGATGAACGGGACACGGCCGATCACGGCCTCGGCGAGCTCGGTCTCGGCGGGAGTCGACGCCCCGAAGGACAGGCCGCGCGCTGCCGCCTGCTGCACCGCATCCACGACGGCGGGATGCGCGTGGCCGAGGATCGCCGGACCCCACGACGCGACCAGATCGACGTACTCGCGGCCGTCCGCGTCGGTGACGTACGGGCCGGAAGCAGACACCAGGAAGCGCGGGGTTCCGCCGACCGAGCGGAACGCGCGCACCGGCGAGTTCACACCGCCCGGGATGACGCGCTGCGCCCGCTCGAACTGCTGCTCGTTCTCGTCGTTCATCGCAGCCACCCGGCCACCTCCGTCGCCCAGTAGGTCATGATCGCGTCGGCGCCGGCGCGGCGTGCGCCGATCAGCGTCTCCTCGATGATCCGGTTGCGGTCGATCCAGCCGTTGGCCGCCGCGGCCTCCACCATCGCGTACTCCCCCGACACCTGGTACGCCCAGACCGGGACGTCGCTGATCGCGGCGACATCGCTGAGAACGTCGAGGTAGCTGAGCGCCGGCTTCACCATGAGGATGTCGGCGCCCTCCTCCAGGTCGAGACGCGCCTCGCGCAGGCCCTCGCGGCGGTTCGCCGGGTCCTGCTGGTAGGCGCGGCGGTCACCGGAGAGCTGCGAGTCGACGGCCTCGCGGAAGGGTCCGTAGAAGCCGGAGGCGTACTTGGCCGCGTAGGACAGGATGACGACATCCGTGTGCCCGTTCTCGTCGAGGGCCTCGCGGACGGCGGCGACCTGGCCGTCCATCATCCCGCTGAGGCCGAGGAGCTGCGAGCCGGCCTCCGCCTGCGCGACCGCCATGTCGCGGTAGCGGAGGAGGGTGGCGTCGTTGTCGACGTGACCGCGCGCATCCAGGACCCCGCAGTGGCCGTGGTCGGTGAACTCATCGAGGCACAGGTCGGTCTGGACCACGAGCGCGTCGCCCACTTCGTCGGCGAGCACCCGCGTCGCGACGTTGAGGATGCCGTCGGGATCGGTCGCTCCGGAGCCGATGGCGTCGCGCTCTTCCGGGACGCCGAAGAGCATCAGACCGCCGAGGCCGGCCTCAGCAGCCTCGTTCGCGACGCGCTTCAGCGAGTCGAGGCTGTGCTGGGAGACACCGGGCATCGAGGCGATCGGAACAGCCTCGGTGGCGCCTTCTCGGACGAAGAGCGGGAGAATCAGCTCGGCGGGGTGGAGGCGGGTCTCGGCGGTCAGCCGGCGCATCGCCGGGGACTGCCGCAGCCGTCGGGGCCGGATGACGGGATGCAGTTCACTCACTCACATCAGCCTACGCCCGGCGAACTGAGCGTCCTCCCAGCAAACGGCTCCGGACTTTTTCGCGCGAATGCGCTGCGGGAAGCCGAAAAACTCAGGAGTCGTCGGCGTCGCGGGCGCGCGCCTGCGCGACCTGCACGACGGCGTCGATGAGGGATGCGGCGGTGCGCTCGGCCGCGATCACATCGACCCTGAGGCCGAACGAACGGGCGTCGCGCGCCGTCTGCGGACCGATGGCCGCGATCAGCGTCGACTCCGGGACGGGGCCCAGCTGCTTCTGCACCTGCTCGGCGACCGAGCCGCTGGTGACCAGGATCGCCTGCACGAGCCCGTCGCGCACGTCGGTGATGACTTTCTCTGGCACCGGCACGCCGACGGTCCGGTAGGCGACGACCGACTCGACATCGTGCCCGATGCGACGCAGCCCCTCGGTCAGGAGGGGCTTCGCGATCTCCGAGCGGAGGGTGAGGACGCGCAAGGGGAAGGCGCCCTGGGTGGCCGCCTCCCATTCCGCGAGCAGGCCGCGGGCCGAGTTGTCCTCCGAGGGCACCAGGTCGACGTGATAGCCGGCGGCGGCGAGTGCGGCAGCGGTCGTCTCGCCCACCGCGGCGACCCGTGTCGTGGGCGGGACGACGGCGCGCTGGGCGCTGAGCACATCCACTGTCGTGGCGCTCGTGACCGTCATCCAGTCGAACTCGCCGTTCGCGAGCCGGGCGAGGGCCGCCTCGAGCGCCGACGCGTCTGCGGTCGGAGCGAAGTTGATCATCGCGGCGACGACCGGCGATGCGCCCTTCGCCCGCAGGTCGGCGGCGACGGAGTCTCCCCACGGACCGCCGCGCGGCACGAGCACGCGCCAGCCGGCGAGCGGCTTCGGAGTCGGAGCGGTAGTGGTCATCGATCGCTCCCGAGTGGAGCAAGCGACGCGGCCCCGGCCTCCAGCAGCTCGGCGACCACGCGGGCGCCGACATCCTGTGCGGCCTCGTCGAGGTGAGCGGCGCTGAGGGAGTCGGGAGTGGCGGCGTGGGATGCGGTGAGCTTCTCCGTGCCGTCGGGGCGGTACACGGTCGCCGTGAGGAAGAGCAGGCCGTCGTCGACGAGGGCGGTGGCGCCGATGGGAGCGGCGCATCCCGCCTCGAGGCCGGCGAGCACGTGGCGCTCGGCGGTCACCGACGCGTGGGTGGTGACATGGTCGACCGCTGAGAGCGCCCGGGCGATCGGCCCGCGGCCCTTCTCGTCTCCGGCGCGGACCTCGAGCGCGAGCGCGCCCTGGCCGGGAGCGGTCGGGACGAGCGACAGCGGGAAGTAGTCGGTCACGGCGTCGAGGCGGCCGAGACGGCTGAGGCCCGCCGCGGCGAGCACCACCGCATCCAGCTCGCCGTCGCTCACCATGCGGAGACGCGTGTCGACGTTGCCGCGCAGGTCGACGACGTCGAGGTCGGGACGCTGCGACTTCAGCTGGGCGACGCGGCGCGGCGATCCGGTTCCGACGCGGGCACCCTCGGGGAGGGTCTCGAGCGTCAGACCGTCACGCGCGGCGAGGGTGTCGCGGGCATCGGCGCGCTTGGGGACGGCGCCGATGACGAGCCCGGGAGCGGGCGCAGTCGGGAGGTCCTTGAGCGAGTGCACGACGAGGTCGACTTCGCCGGCGCGCAGGGCGTCGCGCAGGGCGGTCGCGAACACGCCCGTGCCGCCGAGCTGAGCCAGAGACTCTCGCGATGTGTCGCCGTGGGTGGTCACCGTGACGAGTTCGACATCCAGCCCGGTCGCGCGCGCGATGGACTCGGCGACGGCCGTCGTCTGTGCGACCGCCAGCGCGCTGCCACGGGTGCCGATGCGCAGCACGCCCTCGCGGCGCTCGGCGGCGCCGTCGACCCTCGTCACGGTCCCGCTCACGGCGCGAGCCCCGCAGCGGCGGGCTTGAACCCGAGCCGGACGTTCTCGCAGCAGCCGGGGCGGCACACGTCATACCAGGGGCCGAGCGATGTCATCGCCGGGCGCTGGTCGACGGGGACGGCGTCGCGGCGCTCCAAGACCAGGTCGACCAGGCCCTTCACGTACGCCGCATGGGTGCCGGGGGTCGGGACGCGGACGGCGACCAGGCCGTTCTCGTCGCTGGTCTCCATCGCCTCGTTGTCGAGGTCCCAGAGGACCTCCATGTGGTCGCTGACGAAACCGAGCGGAACGATGACGACGCCCTTGATCCCCAGGGCGGGGAGCTCGGCGATGCGGTCGTTGATGTCCGGCTCCAGCCACGGCATCGACGGCGGTCCCGAGCGGGACTGGTAGACCAGATCCCAGCCGACGGTGCCGCCGGTCGCAGCGTGCGAGACGACCTCGGCGACCGCGAGGTGCTGGGCCGCGTAGGCGCCGCCCTCGCCGAAGCCGCGCTCGGCCGGCCCGGACTTCGCCGCGTCGCTCGACGGGATGGAGTGCGTCGAGAAGAGGATGCGCACCTCGGTGGCCGGGTCGATGCCCGGGAGCTTCTGCTGCAGCTCGTCGATGGCGTTCTTCACGCCCTCGATGAACGGCTCGACGAAGCCAGGGTGGTCGAAGAACTGGCGCACCTTGTCGATCTGGATGCGGCCCTCGAGTCCCGTGGCCTCCAGCGCGCCCGCGAAGTCCTCGCGGTACTGGCGGCAGCTCGAATACGAGGAGTACGCGCTCGTCGCGATCGCGATCAGCTTGGTGAAGCCGCGCTCGTCGGCCTCGCGGAGGGCGTCGGCGAGGTACGGATCCCAGTTGCGGTTGCCCCACAGCACCGGCAGGTCGATGCCGCGCTCGGCGAGCTCCGCCTCCAGGGCCGCCTTGAGCTCGCGGTTCTGGTCGTTGATGGGGCTGACGCCGCCGAAGTGTCGGTAGTGGTGGGCGACCTCTTCGAGCCGCTCCTCCGGGATGCCGCGACCGCGGGTGACGTTGCGCAGGAAGGGGATGACGTCATCCTGCCCCTCCGGACCGCCGAACCCGGCGAGCAGGATGGCGTCGTACGCGGTCGGCTCGGTGACGTGCTCCGGACCCGCGGCGGCAGCCGGGGTCGCACCCAGCACGCGCTGGGTGGTCTGCGCATCCGTCACTGCAGGACCTCCACGACCTCGGCCGGCTGGATGCGGCGACCGGTGAAGAACGGGACCTCTTCGCGCACGTGGCGACGCGCCTCCGTGTAGCGGAGCTCGCGCATCATGTCGACGAGGTCGGTGAGCTCGTCGGCCTCGAGCGGCAGGATCCACTCGTAGTCGCCGAGGGCGAACGAGGCGACCGTGTTCGCGAGGACTGACCGGAACGCGGCGCCCTTCCGGCCGTGTTCGGCGAGCATCTTCGAGCGCTCTTCGTCCGGCAGCAGGTACCACTCGTAGCTGCGCACGAACGGGTAGACGCAGAGCCACTCCTTCGGGCCCTTGCCCCGGAGGAACCCGGGAACGTGGGCCTTGTTGAACTCAGCGTCGCGGTGGACGCCCATGGCGTTCCAGGTCGGGAGGAGCGCCTTCAGCAGCCGCGTGCGACGCAGCTGGCGGAGTCCCCACTGCAGCGCCTCCGCCTCGGGACCGTGCAGCCAGATCATGACGTCGGCATCGGCGCGGAGGCCGGAGACATCGTAGAGTCCGCGCGTCGTGACGTTCTGGAGCTCCATGTCGGCGATCACGCCTTCGAGCTCGGAGACGGCGGTCGGCACGTCCGTGCCGTCGAGGTCGTCCGGTCGGGCGGGATCGCGGCGCAGCACAGCCCAGAGCGTGAATCCGGTCGGGGTGTCGGTGGGGGTGTCGGGGGTGGTCGACTCTGCCGGAACGGCAGCCGGGGTACTCATACCCACAGTCTCCCTCTCAAACCTGAGAAGGCCAAAAACGGGGAGGCGCTCACCGTCGGATGAGACGGACGACGCCCCAGACGGCGAGGGCGGTCGCGGCGACCGCCCCGGCCGCGATACCGGCGAGGCCCAGCGGGTTGTCCCGACGGAGTCGCTCGATCGTCTCGGCCGCGCGCTTGGGCACGTTCAGCTTGTACTCGATCGCCTCTACCGTGGCGGCGAGCTCGGCCCGCGCCCGGTCGACGTCGCTGCGGTCAGTTGTCATACTTCCCCAGTCCCTTCAGCGCGTCCGCGTCTTCCTTGATGCTGTCGATGGTCTGCGAGGGGGCGACGCCGTCCATCTTCTTGAACGAGCGGATACCGACCAGCGCCAGAATCACGGCGATCACGACCAGTGCGCCGAAGACGATGAGCGCGGCCGCCCAGGCGGGCAGCGCGACCGCGATGCCGAGGATGGCGGCAGCGACCAGCGTCCCGAACGCGAAGAACAGGAAGAAGGCGGCCCCGGCGAGGAGCCCTATGCCGACGCCGGCATACTTCGCCTTCTCGGCGAACTCGGCCTTGAGGTGGTTCAGCTCGGCCTTCAGCAGCTCGACGATCAGCCGGGGAAGGTCGGAGATCAGCTGGACAAGAGGTCGGGCCTTCGCCCGTTCCGCGCGTGCGCGCTCCCCCGGTGTCCGCATCTGCTGCGGTCCGGACGCGCCGGCAGCGCCTGCGGCTCCCCGCTCACGGTCGGTCATCGGCGTCTCCCCTCGTCGCTTCCGTACAGTACCCCCGTCAGGACGACGTGTCGCTGCTGCCGTCTCCCGCGCGGATGGCGGCTTCGGCGGCGGGCGACGGATACGGCGCCCGGGACTCGCGGCGGCGGCGGTTCGCCTGCACGACGAGCTTCTTCACGGTGATGTACGCGGTCTCTGGGAACTCGCCGACCTTCGCGGACACGAAGTCCTCCACCGCGTGCACCTGCTTCTGCACGCCCGGCGACTGCCACGCCTGCGTCGCCGCGGCTTTGATCTGGTCGTACCGTTCGCGTCCGGCGCGGGCGCCGAGCACGTAGCCCACCGCCGCTCCGGCGACGAAGAGGAGTTTGCCGCGCATTCCGTCTCCTAAGTGTCGAGTCCCTGTTCGGTGGTTCCTGAGGCGTCCGCCTGGAGAGCGGCCGTCAGGGCCCTCCAGCGTAGACCTCTCGCGCGCTCGGCAGTCCGGCGCGCATCCGGGATGACGGAGGCGAGGCCCGTACCGGTCAGCCAGGACCCGGTGACCTCGAGACCCTCGACGCCGTCGACCTCGGTGCGGACCCGCTGGATGCGTTCCCGCTGCCCCACTGTCGCATACGGGAGGGCGTTCGTCCAGGGGGTTCGGGCGAATGCGGTCACGGAGGATTCCGCGATCGGAATATTGAGCAGCCGGGACGCGTCGGCGACCGCCAGAGCACGCAGTCCGGCGTCGTCCAGGTCCCGCGTCTCCGCCGCGCGGCCGGCGCGTCCGTAGGAGAGCCGGACCACATGGCGGCCGGGTCCGGCGGCCTCCGCTACCCAGGCCCACTTCGCGCTGGAGTGGGTCATCGCCTTGGCACGAACATCCGTGCCGGGAACATCAGCGACGAGCACGCCCGTCCCGACCGGGGTGGTCGAGAGGCGGTCGTCGTCGACCACGAGGGTCACCAGCTCGACGCTGGAGGCGGCGGGCCAGTCCAGGCCCGCGAGGTCGGCGAGATCGCCTGTGTCGCCCGGCGCCGTCTCGAGTGCGGGGAGGAGCCGCAGCGAGGCGTCGGCCGGAGCGGCGAGCACCACGACATCGGCCGGGAGTTCGTAGCCGTCGGCCGTGCGCACGACCCAGCGGGCCGGGCGGGACGCCTCCGCGTCCGGGACGGTCGCCGTCGCCTCGTCGCCCGCGAGCGACTCGGCCAGCACCGACTCGATGACAGCGCGCGCCGTCTCCTCGGCATCCGGCGCACTCCACCTGTCGATGGCCGCGACCGCGGCACCCGTGCGAACCGTCCCGCCGCGCGCCTCGACGTCTGCGGCGAGCGTCTCCGGCAGCCGCCACATCCCGCCGCGGATCCCGCCGACCGCGCTCCCCGCCTTCGATGCCGACCGCAGTTCGCCGACCGCGCCGGACAGCGAGCCCAACCTGGTGAGCGCGGAGTTGAGCCCCGGGGCGACCACTTCGACATCCAGGTCGTCGGGTGCGGCCGAGTACACGCCGGTCGCGACCGGGGCCACGAGGAGGTCGAGCACTCTGCTTCCCATGCGCTTGCGGACGAGCGTGCCGAGGCGACGCTCCTTGCCGATCTTCAGCACCGGCATCAGGCGGTCGAGGTACGCGCGCAGAGCTCCGGGCCAGCCGATCGCCGCTACGACATCCTTCGCCAGCGGCGAGCTCGGGATGCCGAGCAGCCCGGCCTTCGGGAGAGGAACGGAGCGACTCCCGTGGCGCACCCAGGCGCCGGAGGGGTTGGGCTGCACCACGTCGTCGTCGAGACCCAGGTCGCTGAGGAGCTCGGCGACGTGGCCGCCGCGGGTCGCGAAGCTCTCGGCACCCGCATCCAGCGTCATCCCGCCGAGGGGAAGCGGCGCGACACTGCCGCCGACGCGGTCGGAGGCCTCGAGGAGGGTGACCTCGAACCCCGGACGGGCGCACTCGCGCGCGACGACCAGTCCGGCCATCCCACCGCCGACGACGACGATGCGCGTGGGCGGCGCTTCGACCGCGTGGCGGATCTCCTCGCCGATGTCGTCGCCCTCGCCGCTCACTCCGGTCGCCACCCGTGCACCAGCTCGACGACGCGCGTCAGAACAGTGGGGTCGGTCTCCGGCGGGACGCCGTGACCGAGGTTGAGGATGTGCGCGGGCGCCTCGCGGCCGCGGTCGAGCACGTCGCGGACGTGCGCTTCGAGCACCGGCCACGGCGCGTCCAGCATCGCCGGGTCGACGTTCCCCTGCACCGGCACGACGTGCCCCAGACGGCGGCTGGCCTCGTCGAGCGGGATGCGGTAGTCGACGCCCACGGCATCCGCCCCGACCTCGTGCATCGCCTTGAGCAGCTCGCCGGTGCCGACGCCGAAGTGCACGAGCGGGACGTTCCGCACGACGTCGTCGAGCGCAGGCTCGGCGTCGCCGGCTGCCGCGGTGCGGGGAAGCTCGTACGCCAGGTCGCGGACGTGCGACAGCGCCCAGGCCGAGGCGGGGGCGACGTGGGTCACATAGTCGTGGAGCGAGAGCGACCCAGCCCACGAGTCGAAGAGCTGGGCGGCGCTCGCGCCGGCGAGCACCTGGGCGCGGAGGAACGCGCCGGAGACGTCGGCCGTCCACTCCATCAGGCGGGCCCACGCCTCCGGGTCCGCGTGCATGAGCGTCCGCGCGCGGATGTGGTCCTTCGACGGACCGCCCTCGACGAGGTAGGCGGCCAGCGTGAACGGAGCGCCGGCGAAGCCGATCAGCGGGGTGCTGCCCAGCTCGGCAACCGTGATGCGCACGGCCTCCTGGATCGGCGCGAAGACGCTCTCGTCGAGCGACGCCGGATCGATCGCCGTCAGGCGTTCGACATCCGCCGCCGTGCGGACAGCCTGAGCGAACACCGGTCCCTTGCCCGGCACGATCTCCACATCCACTCCCGCGAGCTTCAGCGGGACGACGATGTCGCTGAAGAAGATGCCCGCGTCGACACCATGGCGCCGCACCGGCTGCAGGGTGATCTCGCTCGCCATCGCCGGGTCGAGGCAGGCGTCGAGCATCCGCGTCCCGACCCGCAGTTCGCGGTACTCGGGCAGAGAGCGCCCCGCCTGACGCATGAACCAGACCGGGGTCACCTCCTGGCGTTCGCCCTGGTACGCCCGGACGAGGGGGCTGGAGGCGGTGAGGCCGGCGGCGAGGGGATGGTCGGAGGCGAGG
>Ga0256775_1000416_pt1 | contig 10324 bp, 9 predicted proteins | sample MC6MC0926MT_FD_186036 | JGI IMG/M metagenome (GOLD analysis project Ga0256775, IMG submission 186036) | Metatranscriptome of enriched soil aggregate microbial communities from Iowa State University, Ames, United States - MC6-MC0926-MT... | ecosystem: Environmental > Terrestrial > Soil >...
CAGGACGTGTTCCTGCAGATGTCCCCGGAGGCGTACGCCGGGTTGACGTCCTGGATCGAGGCGACGCCGTCGCGCGTCGGCTCGGTCATCTGATCCCAGCTCTCCGAGGACTCCCATGCGTCTCGTCGTCGCCCGGTGCGCCGCCCGTTACAGCGGCCGGCTCAACGCGCACCTGCCGCTCGCGACGCGGCTGCTCGTCGTCAAGGCCGACGGCAGCGTGCTGCTGCATTCGGACGGCGGCTCGTACAAGCCGCTCAACTGGATGAGCCCGCCGTGCACGCTCGCGGTCGGCGAGCCGGACGACGAGTCGCGCGCCGCGGGCGTCACGCAGACGTGGGTCGTCCAGCACCAGAAGTCCGACGACCGGCTCGAGATCGAGCTGTACGACGTGCTGCACGACTCGGCGCACGACCTCGGGGTCGACCCGGGGCTCGTCAAGGACGGTGTCGAGGCGCACCTGCAGGAGCTGCTGGCGGCGCAGATCGTGCTGCTCGGCACGGGCCACAGCCTGATCCGGCGGGAGTTCCCGACGGCGATCGGTCCGGTGGACATCCTCGCGAAGGACCCGTCGGGCGGCACGGTGGCGGTCGAGATCAAGCGGCGCGGCGACATCGACGGCGTCGAGCAGCTGACCCGCTACCTGGAGCTGCTCAACCGGGACCCGCTGCTGGCGCCGGTGCGCGGCGTGTTCGCCGCTCAGGAGATCAAGCCCCAGGCTCGCGTGCTCGCCACGGACCGGGGGATCGGCTGCCTGGTGCTCGACTACGACGCGATGCGCGGGGTCGACGACGTGGACGCCCGCCTGTTCTGAGGCGGGCGCTGCAGGGCTCCGCGCCCACGTGTTCTGAGGCTTGCGCGGGGCTCGGCTCACCCGTTCTGAGGCCCGTGCCGGGCGCCGGCGGCCGTCGGCATCGGCGGGGCGGGCAGGATTCGTATGGCGTGGATCACTCACCCCAGTACTTGAACATGTTCAACTGAACATGTTCAAGTAGGAGCATGGCCGACGACGACAGGCTCGACACCCGCTCCCACATCCGCGCCACCGCGCTGCGGCTGTTCCGGGACCGCGGCTACGCCGCGACCACCATGCGCGCCATCGCCGAGGAGGCAGGCGTCGCGACCGGCAACGCGTACTACCACTTCGCGTCGAAGGACCACCTGGTCCAGGAGCTCTACCTCGACGTCAACCGCGACCACGCGTCCCGGGTCCGAGCGGCGCTCGACGCGGGCGGCGACCTCACCAGCCGGCTCCGTACGGTGATGCTCGCGAGCGTCGACGCGTTCGCCGACTACCACGCGTTCGGCAGCGAGTTCGTCACGGTGGCGATCCGTCCCGGGTCGGCGGCGAGTCCCTTCTCGGCGGCGTCGGCGCAGGCACGGGAGACGAGCCAGGACCTGTACCGGGAGGTCGTCGAGGGCGCGTCCCCGGCCGTGCCGGAGCCGTTGCGTGCCGAGCTGCCCGAGCTCCTGTGGCTCGCGCAGCTCGGCGTGACCCTGTTCTGGGTCTACGACACGTCGCCGGACGCAAGGCGCACCCGCGTGCTGGTCGAGGGGGCCGCCCCGCTCGTCGGTCGGCTCGTGCGCCTGAGCCGGCTGCCGGTGCTGCGGGGCGTGGTCGACGACCTGCTCGGGCTCGTCCGGGCGGTGCGGGCGTGAGCGCCCCGCTTGAGCCGTGGGCGCTCGACGTCGTCCACGCGGTCGTGGCGCTCGGTGCCGTGGTGGTGCTGCCGGTCGGGCTGCGCGCGCTCCCCGCCGGTGGTGTACCTCGACCGTCGTCGTGGGCGTGGCCCGTGGCCGGACTACTCGCGGGCGTCGCGGTGTGGTGTCCCGTCGGGCCTGTGGCGGTCGCCCTCGTCGTCCCGTTCGTGGCCGCGTGCGCGGTGCTGGCGGCGTGCGCGGTCCGTCTGGTGCTCGTCCGGCCTCGACCTCGCTGGGCGGTCGGTACGGCCGTCGCTCTCGCCGCGCCGCTGGTCGGTGCGCTCGCGCTCGTCGCGGAACGGGGCGGGTGGGGGCTGCTCGGGTTCGCGGGCGACGAGCTGACGCTCACCGCCCCACACCTGCTGTTCGCGGGCTTCGGCGCCTGCCTCGTCGTCGCGCTGCTCGTGCGCGCGGTCCCGTCGCGCCTCGCCGCGGTCGCCGCAGCGGTGACCCCGGCCGGCGTGCTCGTCGTGCTGCTGGGGTACTTCGTGTCCGACGAGGTCGAGCTCGCGGGTGCCGTGCTCCTGACCGCGGGCGTGTGGTGTGCCGCCGGTACCGCCGTGACGTCGTCCGCCGGGGGGAGCCGCGCGCTGCGGCGGTTCGCCGAGGTCGGTGTCGTGGTGGTCGTCGTCTCGATGGCCCTGGCGCTGTGGTGGGCGACGGGTGAGGCGACCGGCCTGCGGCACCCCGACCTCACGTGGATGGCAGCGACCCACGGCGTCCTCAACGCCGGAGGAGTCCTGCTGTGCCTCGTCCTGGCGCTCCGCACGACCCGACCGCCGGTGCAGCCGGACGGCGACCTGACGTACGAGCCGGTGGGAAGGACTGAGACGGGCGAGCTCCCGTCGGGCTACCGGTACCTCCGGGTCCGCCACCGGGTCCTGGCCGTCGCCGACGCGGTCGACCGGGAACGGCTCGGCGAGGCGCTGCTCACGGGTCGCGTGCACGCCGCCGCGCGCGTGGAGATGCGCATCGACGGCGGGCGCGCGACGCCGGGCACCGGCGTCCTGACGAGGGTCGGCATGGGACCGGCCAAGCTCACGGAGCCGTGCCGGGTGGTCTGGTCGACGCCGTACGGGTTCGGGTACGGGACGCTCCCGGGTCACCTGTTCCACGGCGAGGAGGCGTTCTCCGCCGAGCTGGACGGCGACGGCCTGTGGTTCGTCGTGACCGCGTACTCGTCTCCGGCGACCGGCTGGGTCCGGGCGCTCGGGCCGCTCGTCGTCGTCGGGCAGCGCCTCTACCTGCGTCTGCTGGCCCACGGCGCACGCCGCGTCCTCCGAGGCGCAGCCGTGGCGGCCGAGCCGGTGCGGTGAGGTGCCCGATGAGTGTCACGACCGAGCCGGCGCCGACGCAGGAGGTCGTCGACGCGAGCGCCGTGCGTGGACCGGCCGCGATCGCCGCGGTGTGCGGGCGCTGCGTGGGTGTGCTCGCGATCGGCAACGTGGTCGTCCCCGTGGTCGGGGCCGTCGCGACGGGCAACGCGATCGCGGCCGGCTTCGTCGTCTACGTCGCTGGGCTGGCCTGGATGATTGCGCTGGTCCCGGTCGCGCTCGTCGGATGGCCCGCCGGCCTGCTGACCGCGCACCTGCTCCGCGGACAGTCCCGTGAGCGGGTGCACGTCCTGGTCTTCGCGCTGGTCGGTGCGGTCCTCTGCCCGGCGCTGCTCGCGCTCGCCCAGCTCCCGGTCGGAAGCGAGCCCGGGGTGGCGCTGCTCGCCGTCGGGGAAGGTGCGTTCGGCGCGGGCGGCGGCCGCTGGTGGACGGGCCACGCCCGACGACGTCGGGCGGCGCGCGCGGGCGTCGCTCCCGCGACGGACGGCGGAGGTGCAGCGAGCACCGACGCGCCTGCGGCAGGATGACGGCGTGACCGCTGCGACCGATCCCGTCCAGACCCTCGTCCGTGGCCGGGTCGTGACCCCGTCCCGTGTGCTCGACGACGGCGTCGTCGTCGTCGAGCAGGGCGTCGTCACGTGGGTCGGCCGCACCGAGCACCTGCCCGACGGCTGGGGGCCGGCGCCCGAGCCCGCGGGCACGGTCCTGCCCGGCCTGGTCGACCTGCACTGCCACGGCGGCGGGGGCGCGAGCTTTCCGGACGCGACGGACGCGGCCACGGTGCGCCGGGCGGTCGACGAGCACCGGCGGCACGGAACGACGAGCCTCGTGGCGTCCCTCGTCACGGCGCCGCGCGACGTGCTGCTCGCGCGGACGGCGCTGCTTGCGGACGCGGCGGACCAGGGCGACCTGGCAGGTATCCACCTCGAGGGACCGTTCCTGTCGGCGGCGCGCTGCGGCGCGCAGAACCCCGACGACATGCTGACCGGCGACCCGGCGCTCGTCGCGGAGGTCGCGCAGGCGGCCCGCGGGCACCTGGTGACCATGACCGTCGCACCCGAGGTCCCGGGGGTCGCGGACGGCGGCGGCGACGCGGACGACGTGCTCGCGGCGCTCGTTGGCGCGGGCGCGGTGCCGTCGATCGGGCACACCGACGCGTCGGCCGAGCAGGTGGAGGCGGCCGTGGACCGCGGGTTCGACCTGCTCGCGGCGTCGTCCACGCGGGCGGTCCGGCTGACGGCGACGCACCTGTTCAACGGCATGCGCCCGCTGCACCACCGGGACCCGGGACCGATCGCCGCGTGCCTCGCGGCGGGGGCGCGCGGCGAGCTGGTCGTGGAGCTCGTCGCGGACGGCACGCACCTGGCGGACGGCACCGTGCGCAGCGTGTTCGACGTGGTCGGCGCGGACGCGATCGCGCTGGTCACGGACGCGATGGCGGCGGCCGGCATGCCGGACGGCGACTACCGCCTCGGTCCGATGGCGGTGCGGGTCGCGGAGGGCGTCGCGCGCATCGTCGACGAAGACGGCGCGTCGGGGGCGATCGCCGGGGGAGTGGCGCACCTCGTCGACGTGCTCCGGCAGGTCGTCGCGGCGGGCATCCCGCTCGTCGACGCGGTCCGGGCCGCCGCCACGACGCCGGCCGAGGTGCTGGGACGGCGCGACATCGGGGCGCTCGTCGTCGGACGTCGCGCCGACCTGCTGGTGACGGACGACGACCTGCGTCCCGTGCGCGTGATGCGCGAGGGCCGCTGGCTCGAGGGCTAGGCCGGCGCCGGTCCCGAGCTCTCGCGCACGGTGAGCACGGGCGACAGCAGCCGGGTCTCGGCGGGCTGGTCGCCGTCGAGCCGCGCCGCGGCCATGTCGACGGCGACGGAGCCGATGGTCATGGCGGGGATGTCGACGGCCGTGAGCGGCTGCGGCTGACCGACGGCGACGTCCTCCGGGCAGACGGCGACGACGGAGATGTCCCGGGGGACCTCCTTGCCGCGCTCGCGCAGCGTGGCGAGGACGGCCGGCAGGGCGACCTCGTTGTGCACGATCAGCGCGGTGACGTCGGGGAGCTGGTCGAAGACGCGGTCGACCGCGTCGACCGCGCCGGCGTGCGACGACTCGCACGGCACGAACAGCCCGGCGATGCCGCGGCGGGCCGTCTCGGTGGTGAACCCGTGGACCATGCGCTGCGCGTACGTGGTGCGGCGCTCGAGCACGAGGTGCGGTGACCCGACGAGCGCGATCTGCCGGTGGCCGAGGTCGGCGAGGTGGTCGACGGCGAGCCGGGCGGAGGCCTCGAAGTCGAGGTCGACGCACGACAGGCCCTGCGGGTCGCGCGGCAGGCCGATGAGCACGGCGGGCTGCTTCTGGCGGCGCAGCAGGGGGAGCCGGGGGTCCTCGGCCTCGACGTCCATCATGATGAGCGCGTCGACCATGGACCCGGCCGCGACGCGGTCGACGCCCGCGAGGTCGTCCTGCGTGAGCAGCAGGACGTCGTGCTCGAAGTCGCGGGCGCGCGTGACGACGCCGGTGACGAACTGCATGATGACGCCGACGTTGACGTCGACACGCAGCGGGGCCATGAGCGCGAGCACGTTGGTGCGCTGCGACGCGAGCGCCCGGGCGCCGGCGTGGGGCCGGTAGCCGAGCTCGCGGACGGCCCGCTCGACGCGCGCCCGGGTGGGGGCGGAGATGGGCCGCTTGCCCGACAGGGCGTAGGACACGGTCGACACGGAGACGCCCGCGGCGCGCGCGACGTCGTCGATCGTGGTCACGGCGGCACCTCCAGTAGTCATGGCCCTGACACACTGCCGGGGACGAGGGTCACCCTATCCGGCCGTGCGTCGACGACGGTCGACCGCCTCTGTCGCGGCGTTGCGAGTCGGTGAAGCGCTTCGACGCTAGCGTGCATGCATGTCCAGATTCAAGTATCGAAGATGGCGCTAGACACGTCGAAATCGGCGCGCTAATGTCATCGAAGCGCTTCGACGCACAAGGGCGTTCCTGCCCAGACATCCACTCGATGAGGAGACCCCGGATGAGGATCAGCACACGGCGTTGGGCGGCCGTCACGACCGCCGCTCTCCTGACGCCGCTCGCGTTGGCCGCCTGCAGCAGCGGCGGCTCGGACAGCTCCGGCGACGACGGTGCCGACGCCAAGACGCTCACGATCTGGCACTACGAGAACGACGAGTCGGCCATGGGCCAGGCCTGGAACAAGGCCGTCGAGATCTTCAAGGACGAGCACCCCGGGGTCACGGTCGACGTCGAGCACCAGACGTTCGAGCAGATCCAGAAGAACGCGAAGATCGTGCTCACCGGCGACGACGTGCCCGACGTCATGGAGTACAACAAGGGCAACGCGACCGCCGGGCAGCTCGCCTCGCAGGGCCTGCTCACGCCGCTGACGGACGTCGCGAAGGAGAAGGGCTGGGACGGCAAGCTCAGCGGCTCCCTCGCCACGACCGCGAAGTACGACGAGGACGGGCTCATGGGCTCGGGCGACTGGTACGGCGTGCCGAACTACGGCGAGTTCGTGGGCGTCTACCTCAACGACGACATGTTCGCGGCGAACGGCATCGAGGTCCCGACCACGTTCGACGGCTTCGAGCAGGCGCTCGCCGCGTTCAAGGCCAAGGGCATCACCCCGCTCGCCGAGGCCGGTGCCGAGTACCCGCTCGGCCAGCTCTGGTACGAGCTCGTGCTGCACTACGGCGACCGCGCGCTCGTCGACGACTACCAGCTCTTCAAGAACGACGTCGACTGGCACGGCGACGCGATGACCAAGGCCACCGAGAAGCTCGACGAGTGGATCAAGGCCGGCTACATCGCCTCCGACTCGGCGGGCCTCACCGCCGAGGACATGGGCACGTCGTTCATCGCGGGCACCTACCCGATCATGGTCTCGGGCTCGTGGTGGTTCGGCCGACTGACCAGCGAGATCACGTTCGACTGGTCGCAGACGCTGTTCCCCGAGAACACGCTCCACCCGGGCTCGTCGGGCAACATCTGGGTCGTCCCGACCAACGCGAAGGCGAAGTCGCTCGCGGAGGACTTCATCGACATCACCCTGCGGCCCGAGGTCCAGGACGTGCTCGGCCAGGCGGGTGGCCTGCCGGTCGCCGGTGACGTCTCGAAGATCACCGACCCGAAGACCGCCGAGCTCACCAAGAACTTCACCGACATCCTCGGTGACGACGGGCTGGCCTACTACCCCGACTGGCCGGTCGCCGGGTTCTACGACGTGATCGTCAGCCAGCTGCAGTCGCTCGTGAACCAGTCCAAGTCGCCCGACGAGGTCCTCGACGGCCTCGCGGACGCGTACGAGTCCGGCAAGAAGGACCTGCTGGGCGAGTGATCCGACGGCCCCGGGCGCACCACACCGGCGCCCGGGGCCCCGGACCTCTCCCGGACGGAGGAACCTCATGACCCTCGAGTCGCTCGAGCGCGCCGACGGCGCGTCGACCACCGCCAGCCCGCCGGCGGGCCCGACGAGGCCCCGGCGCAGCCGACCCGGATGGGTGCCGTACCTGCCGTACCTGATCCCGGGCGCTGTCGGGTTCGCCGTGGTCATCGGGATCCCGTTCGTGCAGAACGTCATCCTCAGCTTCCAGAAGTGGAAGGGCGGCATGGCGCCCCACCACTGGGTGGGGCTCGAGAACTACACGAACCTGCTGGCCGACGAGCAGTTCTGGACGTCGTTCCGGAACTCCATCTCGATGATCGTCGCGATGGTCGTCGTCCCGACCCTCATCGGCCTCGTGCTCGCGTCGGTCCTGTTCGACTACCTCGGCAAGACGTTCGGCTCGCGCAGCGCGGCCGTCCTGCGCGCCACGTACTACCTGCCGCAGATCCTGCCCGTCGCCGTCGCCGGTGTGCTGTGGAACTGGATCCTCAACGCGCAGACCGGCGCCGTGAACGAGGTCCTGCGCTCGTGGGGCGTCGAGAACCCCCCGAACTGGCTGGGGTCGCCCACCACCGCGATGCCGAGCGTCATGCTCGTGCTCGTCTGGGTGCAGATCGGCTACCCGGTCGTCGTGTTCATGTCCGCGCTGCAGCGCGTCGACCCCGAGCTGTACGAGGCCGCGGAGCTCGACGGTGCCGGCTGGTGGCGGCGGTTCAAGGCCATCACGATCCCGCAGATCCGCCCCGAGACGTTCGTCGTGGTGCTCACCTGCACCGTCGCCGCGCTCAAGGTGTTCGGCCCGATCTACGTGCTGACCCGTGGCGGCCCCGAGAGCTCGACGCTCGTGCCGAGCTACTACTCGTACCTCAACTTCTTCGACAAGTCGAAGGTCGGCTACGGCGCGGCCGTCGCGAACGTCCTCACGCTCGTGATCGTGATCGTCGCGGCCCTGATCCTGATCATGCAGGCGCGCTACGAGCGCAGGGAGGAGGGTCGCTGATGGCCACCGCAACGCTTCCGGCACCCGCCGCGGCAGCGAAGAACAGGAGCCGGCACCACCGCGGCACCGCCCGCTGGGTCGTCCTTGCCCTCGCGGTCCTCGTCGCGGTCGCGATGCTCGTGCCGTTCCTCATCATGCTGCTCAACGCGTTCAAGTCACCGGCGGACTACTCGCAGAACGGCCCGCTGAGCTTCCCGCACGAGTTCTACACCGAGGGCGTCAAGAACTTCTGGACGCGCGTGAACTTCCCGCAGAAGCTCGTCAACAGCATCTGGATCTCGGGTGCCGTCGCGATCGCGGGGACGCTGCTGTCGCTGTTCAACGCGTACGCGATCGGCGTGGGCCGCGTGAAGGGCCGGCTGTGGATCGTCACGCTGTTCCTGCTGGCGACGATGCTCCCGCAGGAAGCGCTCATCTACCCGCTGTTCACGATGGCGTCCGACGTGGGCCTGTCGAACTCGCCGTGGTCGGTGATCATCATCTTCACCGTCATCCAGTCGGCGTTCGGCACGTACCTGCTGAGCTCGGTGCTCGGCACGTTCCCGAAGGCGCTGCTCGAGGCGGCCGCGCTCGACGGCGCGAGCCGGTGGCAGGTGCTGTGGAAGGTCGTCTTCCCCGTCGTCCGCCCCACGCTCTCGGTGCTGATGATCTTCTTCTTCATCTGGACGTGGAACGAGTTCTTCATCCCGCTCGTGATGCTCACGACCAACGACACGCAGACGATCCCCGTCGCGCTCGCCTCCCTGCAGGGCGACCGCATGATGGACGCGCCGACGACCAACGCCGGGGCCCTCGTCTCGCTCGTCCCCGCCGTCATCTTCTTCCTCCTCTTCCAGCGCACGCTGACCCGCGGCGTCACCGCCGGGTCGGTCAAGTGACGTCGACCGGAACACGAGCAAAGGCACAGGCATGAAGTTCACCGACGGCTACTGGCAGCACCTCCCGGGCGTCCGCGTCCTGCACCCGCGCGCGGTCGCGGACGTGAGCGTCGAGCAGGACACGCTCACCGTCTACGCCGCCACGGCGCCGCTCACGACGCGCGGCGACACCCTCAACCGCCCGCTGGTCACCGTGACGTTCAGCAGCCCGATGGACGACGTGATCGGCGTCCGCATCGAGCACCACACCGGTGGTGTGGACCGAGGACCCGCGTTCGAGCTGGCCAGGACCGGCGCGGACGTGAAGGTGGTCGGCCCGGAGCAGGACGAGGACGGTGTGGCGACGTTCCGCGCCGGCGGCCTCACCGCCCGGGTGTCCACCCGTGGGGCGTGGGGCGTGGAGTTCGAGGCCGACGGCCGCGTGCTCACGTCCTCGACCCCCCGCAGCGTCGGAGTCGTCACCGACGCTGCGGGGGACCCCTACGTGCACGAGCAGCTGACCCTCGGTGTGCGCGAGCACGTGTACGGCCTGGGGGAGCGGTTCGGCGCGTTCGTCAAGAACGGGCAGTCCGTCGACATCTGGAACGCCGACGGCGGCACCGCGAGCGAGCAGGCGTACAAGAACGTGCCGTTCTACCTGTCCGACCAGGGGTACGGCGTGTTCGTCGACCACCCGGGCAAGGTGTCGTTCGAGGTCGGCTCCGAGGTCGTGTCCCGCACCCAGTTCTCCGTCGCCGGCGAGGTGCTGCAGTACTACGTGATCCACGGCCCGACGCCCAAGGACGTGCTGCGCCGGTACACCGCGCTCACCGGACGCCCGGCGCGCGTCCCGGCATGGTCCTACGGCCTCTGGCTGTCGACGTCGTTCACCACCTCGTACGACGAGGACACGGTGATGTCGTTCGTCGACGGCATGGCCGAGCGCGACATCCCGCTGAGCGTCTTCCACTTCGACTGCTTCTGGATGCGCGGCTTCCACTGGACGGACTTCACGTGGGACCCGGCGACGTTCCCG
>Ga0256775_1000422_pt1 | contig 10235 bp, 6 predicted proteins | sample MC6MC0926MT_FD_186036 | JGI IMG/M metagenome (GOLD analysis project Ga0256775, IMG submission 186036) | Metatranscriptome of enriched soil aggregate microbial communities from Iowa State University, Ames, United States - MC6-MC0926-MT... | ecosystem: Environmental > Terrestrial > Soil >...
CCCTCGACGACCTCGAGCAGCAGCCGGACCATCTCGCCCGCGATGCGCTCGAGCGGTTGGTGCATCGTCGTGAGCGCGGGGTCGAGCGTCGCGGCGAGGCCCGAGTCGTCGAACCCGCCGATCGCCACGTCGTCCGGCACCCGGCGACCCGACTCGCGCAGCACCTGCATCGCACCGGCGGCCATGAGGTCCGAAGCCACGAAGACCGCGTCGAGGTCCGGACGGCGCTGCAGCAGCTCGCGCATCGCCGCGGCACCGCCGGCGCGCGTGTAGTCGCCGTGCGAGACGAGCTCCTCGTCGAACCGGTCGCCGAGCTCGGACCGGTACCCCTCGAGGCGCTGGCGGCCACCGGGCGTGTCCAACGGGCCCGTGATCGTCGCGACGCGCGTGCGGCCCGAGTCGAGCAGGTGCCGGGTCATCCGCGCGCCGCCGCCGCGGTCGTCGGCCGCGACGTACCCGATCTCCGACTCGTAGCCGAGCGGCATGCCGCACGAGATCGTCGGGATCTGCTGCTTGACGAGCGACGCGAGCACGGGGTCGCCGGCGTGCGACGAGATCAGCAGGACCCCGTCGACGTGCCCGGCGCCGACGTACTGGAGCACCTGCTTCCGCTCGTCGGCCGTGCCCGCGACCATGAGCAGCAGCGGCATGCCGCGGGCGGCGAGCGCCTGGGCGGCGCCGCGCAGCAGGATCGAGTACGTCGGGTCCTCGAACAGCAGGTGCTGCGGCTCGGTGAGCAGGAACGCGACCGAGTTCGAGCGGCCCGTCACGAGCGAGCGGGCGTGCTGGTTGGTGGAGTAGCCGGTGGTGCGGATGGCCTCCTCGACGGCGGCGAGCGCCTCGGGCGAGACCCAGTGGCCACCGTTGATGACCCGGGACACGGTGCCGCGGGACACGCCGGCGGCCGCGGCGACGTCGCGGATCGTCGGCCGCCTGCGCGGCTGGGCTGTGGGTTCCATCGGACCGAACTCTAGGGCGCCGGTGCGGGGACTCAGGCCTTGACCGCGCCGGCGGCGAGGTCGACCTGCCAGTACCGCTGCAGGGTCAGGAACAGGGCCGCGAGCGGGATGATCGACAGCAGCGCACCGGTGATGACCGAGGTGTACATGGCCGGCTGGGACGCGCCCTGGTTGAGCAGCCCGGAGAGGCCCACGGTGATCGGGAACAGCCGGTCGTTGCCGAGCATGATGTACGGCAGCATGAAGTTGTTCCAGATCGCGACGAACTGGAACAGGAACACCGTGACCAGCCCGGGGACCATCATCGGCACGGCGATCCGCGAGAACGTCCGCCACTCGCCCGCGCCGTCCGTGCGGGCCGCCTCGAGCACGTCGTCCGGCACCGACGCCGCCGCGTAGATGCGCGACAGGTAGATGCCGTACGGGCTGATGATGCTGGGCAGCAGCACCGACCAGTACGTGTTGGTCAGGCCCACCTCGGCGAGCAGCAGGTACTGCGGGATCGCGAGGATGACGCCCGGCACGAGCACGCCCGCGAGGATCACGTTGAAGATCGCCCGCTTGCCGGCGAACTGGTACTTCGCCAGCCCGTACCCCGCCATGGCCGAGACCGCGACGGACAGCAGCGCGCCGACACCCGCGTACAGCGCCGTGTTCGCCATCCACCGCCAGAACAGGCCGCCCCGGTAGGCGGACAGCTCCTGGACGTTCTCCCAGAGGTGCGTCGACGGTGCGAGCGTGAACGTGGTGAACAGCTCGCCCGCGCTCTTCGTCGACGCGGTGACGACCCACAGGACGGGCAGCAGGCAGTAGGCGGCACCGAGCAGCAGGACGAGCGTCGCGCGCGTGCTCGGACGCTGGCGGCGTTCCTTCGTCGGACCCGGGTGCGTGACGGCCACCGGCGGTCGGGTCAGGGTCGTGGTCATCAGTCATCCCTCCTGAGTTTGTGGTCGGGATCCCGCTGCGCTCCGCTCCCGGCACGTGACGCTGCGCGCCCCGCACCGTCCGCGGAGCTCCGCGTCATCCCTCCTGGGCGAAGGCGCGGCGCTGCACCAGGCGCAGGAAGCCGAACGAGAGGGCGAACGTCGCCACGGCGATCACGACGGACGTCGCGGCTGCCGAGTAGATGTCGTCGCGCGTGAACGCGTCCCGGTACACCGTCATGAGCGGGCTCCACGTGGAGGAGATCGTGTTGGTCAGGGGCCGCAGCGTCATCGGCTCGGCGAACACCTGCAGCGTCGCGATCATCGAGAACAGGAACGTGAGGATGAGCGACGGCATGACCACGGGCACCTTGATGCGCCACGCGATCGCGACCTCGCTCGCGCCGTCGAGCCGCGCCGCCTCGTACAGCTCCGACGGGATGGCCTTGAGGGCGGTGTAGATGACGATCATGTTGAAGCCGACGCCGCCCCACAGGCCGATGTTCGCGATGGCGAACATGACCAGCCCCGGGGAAAGGATGTCGGGCACGTCCCAGCCGAGCCTGTCGAACACGTAGTAGAACGGGCTGACCCGCGGCAGGTAGAGGAAGCCCCACAGCAGCGACGCGATGACGGCGGGCACGGCGTACGGCAGGAAGATCGAGACCCGGGAGAAGCCCTTGGCACCGGTGCGCCGGGCGTCGAGCAGCAGCGCGAACAGCAGCGCCAGGCCGAGCATGGTCGGCACGAGGATCAGGCCGTAGACCACCACGCGCCCGACGGACGCGACGAACGCCGGGTCGGTGAGCGCGCGGGCGTAGTTGTCGAACCCGGCCCACACCTCGGTGCGGGCGCCCTTGCCGAGGCCCAGGCCGCTCACCTTGACCGTGCGGAAGCTGAGGTAGAGCGCGTAGCCGATCGGCAGCGCGAGGAACAGCGTGAACAGCACCATCGCCGGGGCGAGGTAGGCGTACGGGGCGAGGCGTCGGCGCCGTCGTCCGGCGGGGACGGCGGCGGTGCCGGCCGTCACGGTGGTGGCGAGAGACGTCACGGGTCCTCCTGGGGGTGCGGCGGGCCGCCCGACGCGGCTGTGCACGTCGCGCGTCGGGCGGCCCGGGCGGCGTCAGTCCTTGACCGTGAAGCCGGAGCTCGTGAGGTCGTCGACGGTCGCCTTCTGCATGGCGGCCACGGCGTCGAGGAACGCGGACGCCTGCTTGGCCTCGGTGGCCTTGCCGAACTCGTCGTTGTACGCGGAGTACGCGACGTTGACGTTCGGGCCGTACGTGAACGGCTGCACGGTCGTCGCGATGTCGGCCGCGACCGTGTAGAAGTCCGGCTGGTTCGAGAAGAACTCGGGCGGGCTCGCGAGCGCCTCGGCCTGGCCGGGCAGGTCCGCGGGGTACAGGCCGCCCTTCTGGGCGAGGATCGTGACGGCCTCCTGGTCGGAGTTCATCCACGCGATGAACTCGGCGGCCTCCTTCGGGTGCTTCGACTGCGTCGTCACCGAGCTGGCCGAGCCGCCCCAGTTGCCCGTCGCGTCGTCGCCCTCGGACCACTGCGGCATGGGCGCCATCTTCCACTTGCCCGCGGTGTCCGGGGCGTTGCCCTGCAGCACACCGGGCGCCCAGATCGCGGAGACCCAGCCGGCCTGCGTGCCGTCGTTGAGGGCGGCGTTCCACTCGGGCGTGTACATGGGCTTGTTGTCGATGACGCCCTTCTCGACGAGGTCGCCCCAGTACTGCGCGACCTTGTTCGTCGCCTCGCTGTCGATGTCGACCGACCACGCGTCGCCGTCGATGCCCCACCACGAGGCACCGGCCTGCTGCGTGAGGCCCGTGAACCAGCCGGCGTCCGTCGCGGAGAACGTGCCGAGGTACTTGGTCGGGTCGGCCGTGTGCAGCTGCTCGGCGACCTGGGCGTACTGCTCCCACGTGGTCGGGACCTGCAGGCCGTACTGCTGGAAGATGTCCTCGCGGTAGTAGAGCTCCATCGGGCCCGAGTCCTGCGGCACGCCGTAGACGGCGTCGGAGCCGAGCGTGACGGCCTCCCACGTGCCGGCGGCGAAGTGGTCCTTCGTGCCGTCGGGCAGCACGTCCGCGATGTCGGCGAGAGCGTCGGACGAGACCAGCGTGGGGATCTTCTGGTACTCGGTCTGGAAGACGTCGGGGGCGCCCGAGCCGGCCTTGATGGCCGTGAGCAGCTTGGTGACGGCCGGGTCGCCGCCGTCCTGCTTGTTGACGGTCACGTGGATGTCGGGGTTCTTCGCGTTCCACGCGTCGACGACCTCCTCCATGCCGGGCGCCCAGGTCCAGAAGGTCAGCTCGACCTTCCCGCCCGAGGAGCCGGTGGAGTCGCCGGACGTGTCGTCGCCGCCGGACGAGCAGGCGGTGGCGAGGAGCGCGGTCGCGGCGACGACCGCCGCAAGCCGCAAGCTGGTGTGCAGACGCATCTGACCTCCTTGTCATGGTCCGTCGCGGGGAGCGCCGGACGGGGGCGCCGTACCGGCCGCCTTACCTGTGCACGCTCACAGTAACGATCACCATCGAACAGTTGTCAACACGTCCGTCCCTGGTGTTATCTACCCGTTGTGAACGGTCACAGTTTGCTGGGACCGTGCACAATCCTCGCCCGTCCGACGCACCTGGGGTGTCATGTCCGACCAGCACCACGCACCGGTTCCGCCCTGGCCGACCGGGCTCGACGGCATCGCCTACGGCGGCGACTACAACCCCGAGCAGTGGCCCGAGGACGTCTGGCTCGAGGACGTCGCCCTCATGCGCGAGGCCGGCGTCACGATGGTGAGCGTCGGCATCTTCTCGTGGGCGCTGCTCGAGCCGAAGGAGGGCGTGTACGAGTTCGCCTGGCTCGACCGGCTGCTGGACCTGCTGCACGACCACGGCATCCGTGTGGACCTCGGCACGCCCACGGCGTCGCCCCCGGCGTGGTTCTTCGCGACGTACCCGCACGCCCGGGTCGTGACCCGCGACGGCACGACGCTCGGCTTCGGCTCCCGCGGCATGGCCGGTCCCAGCTCACCGGAGTACCGGCGCGCGGCCGTCGGCATCACCACCGAGCTCGCCCGCCGCTACGGCCGCCACCCCGCCGTCGCCCTCTGGCACGTGCACAACGAGTACGGCGCGCCCGTCTCCGACGACTACTCCCCCGCGTCCGCCGCCGCCTTCCGCACCTGGCTGCAGGCCCGGTACGGCACGCTCGACGCGCTCAACGACGCGTGGGGCACCGCGTTCTGGGGCCAGTGGTACGGCGACTGGTCGCACGTCGGCGTGCCGGCCGTCGCGGCCAGCGTCGTCAACCCTGCCCAGCGGCTCGACTTCGCCCGGTTCACCGACCACGCGCTGCGCGAGTGCTTCGTCGCCGAGCGGGACGCGATCCGGGCCTACTCGGACGTGCCCGTCACCACCAACTTCATGGCCGGCGCGTGCCCGTCGACCGACCTGTGGGCCTGGGCCCGCGAGGTCGACGTCGTCTCGAACGACCACTACCTCACCGCCGCCGACCGCCGGGGCCACGTCGGCCTCGCGCTCGCGGCCGACCTCACCCGGTCGGTCGCGGGCGGCAAGCCGTGGATGCTCATGGAGCACTCCACGTCGGCCGTGAACTGGCAGCCCCGCAACGTCGCCAAGCGGCCCGGCGAGATGGCGCGCAACGCGTACGCGCACCTCGGGCGGGGTGCCGACGCCATCCTGTTCTTCCAGTGGCGGGCCTCTCGGTCCGGCGCCGAGAAGTTCCACTCCGCGATGCTGCCGCACGCCGGCACGTCGTCCCGGGTGTGGCGCGAGGTCACCGCGCTCGGCGCCGAGCTCGGCCGGCTCGCCGAGATCCGCGGCTCCCGCGTGCACGCCGACGTCGCGATCCTGTGGGACTGGGAGTCGTTCTGGGCGCAGGACCTCGAGTGGCGGCCCAGCGTCGACCTCGACCACCGCGAGCGCGTCAACGCGTTCTACGAGCGGCTCTGGCAGGACGGCGTGACGGTCGACTTCGCGCACCCGTCGTCCGACCTGTCGGGGTACCGCATGGTCCTCGCACCGGCGTCGTACCTGCTCACGGCAGCGGACGGGGTCAACCTCGCGGCGTACGTCGAGGGCGGCGGGACGCTCGTCGCGTCGTACTTCTCGGGCATCGTCGACGAGCGCGACGCCGTGCACCCCGGCGGTTACGGCGCACCGCTGCGCGCGGCCCTCGGCCTGGGCGTCGAGGAGTTCCTGCCGCTGCGCGCGGGCGACACCGTGCACCTCGACTGGCGTCCCGGCACCGACGGGCACGCCGAGCTCGTCGGCGACGTGTGGACCGACGACCTCGTGCTCGACGGCGCCGACGTCGTCGCGACGTACGTCGACGGCCCCGCCGCCGGGCGGCCCGCGATCACCCGGCACCCGCACGGAGCGGGCACGGGGTGGTACGTGTCCACGCGGCTCGACGTCGACGCGCTCGGCGTGGTCCTCACCGACGCGTACGCCGACGCCGGCATCACCCCCAGCCCCCTGCCCGGCGAGGTCGAGGTGGTCCGCCGACGCGGCGAGCAGGCCGACTACCTCGTCGTGCTCAACCACGGCGACGAGCCCGTCGACGTGGCCGCCCGCGGCACGTCGCTGCTGACCGGCGACGTCGTCGACGGGTCCGTCAAGGTGCCCGCCGGCGGGTACGCCCTGGTGCGGCAGCCCCGCACCGACTGACACGTCGCCGCGGACCGGGTCGGCCACTCGGCCGGGGTCGCGCCCGCTACCCCTCCCGGGCTGCGGTCCGGGCCCAGGGACGACGGGCAGGGAAAGGCCGGTCGGCGCTCCCTCCAGCGCCGGCCGGCCTCGTCCGTCTCCCCGTGCGGCCCCTCAGCCCGCCGCGGAGAAGTCCAGCTGGTCGTCGACCACGGCGATGACCGACCACGTCGACCCGTCCGCGTCGGACAGCTCGTACGTCGGCACCAGCACCGCCGCACCGTCCGGCAGCGTCGTCAGCGCGACGCCGAGCCGGGCCTTCGTGATCACGACCTCCTGCACCGGCCAGCCCAGCTTCCCGCCGGCCTTCGGCGTGGCGGGGACCGTCGGCGTGGCCTCGGGCGCCGGCATCATCTCGGCCGTCCCGTCGCCCGCACGGGCCGTCGCCAGCGGCATCACGCCGCCCGACGCTCCACCGAACCGCGGGTCCCCGAGCCGCTCGACGGCCTCGGACGGGCTCACGACGTCGTACGTGCCGAGCTCGACGAGGGGCGCGAGCGACCCCCACGCCGACTGCACGCCGTCGCCCAGCACCGTGAAGCTCCACGTCACGCCGGACCGGGTGCCGTCGACCACCTGGTAGGCATTCACGCTCGCCGCCTGCGACGTCCCCGAGTCCGCGATCTCGAGCTCGTACCCCGCCGGGTCGACGCCGAGCGCGCTCATGAGGTCGCGCGCCTGGGCCTTCGCCTGATCGGAGTCCGGCGCCGGTGCACCGCTCGGCACGCACTGCGACGGCAGGTCGACCGACGGCTCACCGGGGGCGATCGCCGACCCGGTCGCGCCACCGTCCGCGCTCCCGTCGGTCGTCGACCCCTGGATCTTGTCGGGCGCCGACCGCACGCACGACCACGGGTCCCGCGTCGGGTCGTAGTACGACATGCTCGCCGTGCCGTCCGGCGACAGCGTCACCGACGGACCCGTCCCGTCCTGCGGGCCGACCGTCCACGACCCCCACTGCTGCACCGGCTCGCCGGTGACGTGCAGCACCGCCGCGACCTTCGCGGCGGTGTCCGCCGAGAACACGCTCGCCGCGTCCATCGCCCACGCCTTGCCCGACCCGCCCTCGTCGGACAGCCCGCTCGACGAGAACACCGTCCGGCCGCCCCACCACGCCGACGCCTTGTCGGTGGCCATCGACGGCGCCATGCCCGCCGAGTCCCGCGCCGCCTCCGGAGCCACCGCCGGGTTCTGCAGCGCGATCGCCGGCGCCGCCGTCCCCTGCTCGCCGCCACCCGCACCGCCGCGCGCCGCGTCGCCCGCGACGTACCCGGCACCGCCGATGACGACGACACCCGCGACCGCCGCCGCGACCTGCAGCCAGCGGGCCGGGCGGCGCCGGGCACGGGCCGCACCGAGCTCGTCGACCGTGATCTCCTCGACGACGACAGGGTCGCCGCCGGCGGCCGCGGGGACGCTCGCCGTCGTCGTGCGGTGCGTGGTCGTCGTGCCGTCCGCATCCACGTCCGCCGTCACGTCCGGCAGTGCGGCGCGCACGCGGGCGAGGTCCGGCTCGACACCGGTCGCGGGGTCGGCCGCACGCAGCCGCGCGAACGCCTCGTCGTCGGGCTCGGCCGGCACAGGGGTCTGGTCGTCGCTCATGGTGTCCTCCGGGACGTCGTTCTCTCCTGCCCCGTCTGTGTCATGACACCGGCACCCCTTGCACGGGTCGCTGGTCCGGCTGACCCGGACGTCAGGCGTCCTGGGCCGCCCACGCGTCGCGGAGGCGGGCCCGCGCGCGGCTCAGGGCGGCGTCCGCGCCCCCGCGGCCGATGCCGAGCACCTGCGCGAGCGCCTCGCCCGTGAGGCCCTCCCACGCGTTGAGCAGCAGGATCTGCCGGTCGCGCGGCGCGAGCGCAGCGAGCACCTCACGGACCCGCTCGTCACGGACGGCGCGCAGCGCGGGGTCGTCGTCGTCCGGCTCGTCCGGCACGACCGCCAACGGCACGGGCCGGTGCTTGCGACGGTGGTTCGCGACGACGAACCCGGCCGTCCGGTACAGCCACGGCAGCTCGGCGTCGTCGGGCACGTCGTCGCGCCGCCGCCACGCGACGGTGAGGACGTCGGCGGTGAGGTCCTCGGCGTCGTCGCGCGCGCACCGCCGGGCGACGAACCGGAACACCGCCCGCGAGTGCTCGGTCACGAGGCGGTCGAACCAGGCGGCGTCGTGCGGCACGGCCGGCTCGTCCGCCAGGCGCAGCGGCAGCACGGCGGCGGTGTCGTCGTCGTGCGTCCGGCTGTCCGGCGTGCTCGGTGTCCGCGGCGGCACGGGGGCTCCCTGGGTCGTCGGGTGCGGACCGTCGACGGCCCACACCCGCACTCTGTTCCCACGCCCCCGGTTCTTGCACGCACCCGACGACGACTTCTCGGCGGGTGCGTGGTGGACGGGTCAGAGCCCGTCGGCGACCACCGCGGTGACCTTGAGCCACGCGTCCCGGGTGCGCGGGTGCAGCGCGTCGTAGTCGATCGGGCCGCCGGACACGAGCGCCTTGTCGTGCGGCACCTCCAGGACGGCTCGGGTGAGCGCCCCGAAGTGCGAGCGCAGCCGCCCGCGCAGGTCCTTGTCGACCTTCGGCTCGGGCGCGGACAGCACGGTGACGGCCTTGCGGACCGCCTCCTCCTTGCCCGACGCACGCAGCGAGTCGAGCGCCCACGCGGCCGACTGCGCGGTGTCCTCCCGGATCGTCGACACCACGACGATCTGGTCGGCGAGCCCGACGGCGGCCTGCCAGTTGGAGGCCCGCATGTTGTTGCCCGTGTCGATGACGAGCACCCGGTAGAACTGCGAGAGCACCTGGTGCAGCGACCGGAAGGACGCGGCATCGACGCTCGAGATCGACGCCGAGCTCTCGTCGGACGCGAGCACGTCGAACTGCTCGGTCGGCTGCGTCCGCACGTACTGGTCGAGGTCCCCGATCCGCACGGTCCCCCGGGCGGCGAGACGCGGCAGGGCGCTCAGCAGGTCGACCGCGGTGTTGGTGTGGTCGGTGTGCGACGAGCGCCAGCCGAGCGTGCCGCGCGTCTCGTTGTTGTCCCACGCGAGCGTGTACCCGCCGCGCTGCAGCCCGAACGTCGCGGCGAGCAGCATCGTCGCGGTCGTCTTGTGGGCGCCGCCCTTGGGGTTGATGATCACGACCGTCTTCGGCCCGTCGAGCGTGCGACGCACCGACGCCGACGCGACGCGGCGGCGCTGCTCGGCGCGGCCCGGACCCGGCGAGATCGCCCCGAACGTCAGCCGCCGGACGCCCGCCTGCCAGCCGTGCTCCGCCGGGCCGCCGGTCGCCGGGTGACGGGCGGCGAGGAGGTCGTCGAGCGTCGGGAGCTGGCCCGTGTCCCGGGCCTGGCTGCGCGTGCGGGTCGGCGGGGCCGCGGGGGTGGTCGTGGCCGGCGTCGCACTCGTGGTCGTCGCGCTCGCCGAGACCGGGACCGCGGCCGCGGCCGCGGCCGCGGGGGACGACGGCATCGGGGTCGTCGGTGGCGTGGCCGCCGCGGTCGGTGCGGAGTCCGTGGTGACGGCGGGCACCGGCCCGCTCGCCGTGCTGACGGTCTCGGCCGCGTCGCCCTCCGGGGCCTCGTCGACCACGCCGTCCGGGTGGATCAGCAGGGACCACACGCCGTCG
>Ga0256775_1000434_pt1 | contig 10149 bp, 8 predicted proteins | sample MC6MC0926MT_FD_186036 | JGI IMG/M metagenome (GOLD analysis project Ga0256775, IMG submission 186036) | Metatranscriptome of enriched soil aggregate microbial communities from Iowa State University, Ames, United States - MC6-MC0926-MT... | ecosystem: Environmental > Terrestrial > Soil >...
AGGCCTTCGATGAGGATGGCGGTGATGTTTCGTTCAGCTACGGCACCAACGATTCCACACATGTTTATTGCTCCTGGCTGATCGCGGCGCAGATCAGGTTGATGCCGCGGGCTTGAATCTGTTCGCGCGCTGCTGCGGGCAGGCGCTCGTCTGTAATAAGGGTGCTGACACTGCCCCAGGGCAGCTCAAGGTTGGGGATCTTGCGCCCGACCTTGTCAGACTCGACCATCACGATTACTTCGCGGGCCACCTCGGCCATGACTCGGCTCAGGCCCAGCAGTTCATTGAAGGTGGTGGTACCGCGGTTCAGGTCTATGCCGTCAGCGCCGATGAACAGCTGATCGAAATCGTACGAGCGCAGTACCTGCTCGGCGACCTGGCCCTGGAACGACTCGGAGTGCGGGTCCCACGTACCGCCCGTCATCAGCAGCACCGGCTCGTGCTCGAGCTCGCTGATGGCCCGGGCCACGTTCAACGAATTGGTCATCACAACGAGGCCGGGCTGGCGGCCCAGTTCGGGAATCATGGCGGCAGTAGTGCTTCCGCTATCGATGATGATCCGCGCGTGCTCGCGAATACGGCCCACGGCGGCGCGGGCGATGGCCTTTTTGTAGGCGGACACCGGCAGTGCTGTTTCGCCAAGCATCTCTTGCGGGACAGGCACCGCGCCGCCATAGCGGCGCAATAACAGCCCGTTGGCCTCAAGGGCGGCAAGGTCTTTGCGAATGGTCACTTCCGACGTCTCGAAGCGCTTGGCCAGCGCATCGACACTGACCTCGCCCTGCTCGCTGAGCAGGGCCAGGATGTTGTGTCGGCGCTGGGGGGTGTTTCGTTTCGACATGGGTGGTTAAGTTTCGATTCGAAAGATAATGATTGCAATCAAAACCTAACTCACGCATTTCGTCAAGCGCTCGCCGCCCTGTGGATAATTCTTGCGGGAGCGCCAGGATGTCGGACAGGACGACGAAGCGATCGCCTTCCTTGACCAGACCCATGGCGATACCGGCGACCGGCGACTTCACCGGCACGCCGGCGTCCATCAGGGCCAGCGAGGAACCGCAGACCGAGGCCATCGACGAGGAGCCGTTGGATTCGGTGATTTCCGACACCACGCGGATGGTGTACGGGAAGGCTTCCAGCGACGGCATCACTGCCAGCACGCCGCGCTTGGCGAGGCGGCCGTGGCCGATTTCGCGACGCTTCGGGCCCATCATGCGGCCGGTCTCACCCACCGAGTAGGGGGGGAAGTTGTAATGGAACAGGAAGTTTTCCTTGTACTCACCAGCGACGGCATCGATGACCTGGCCATCACGGGCGGTGCCCAGGGTGATGGTCACGATGGCCTGCGTTTCACCGCGGGTGAACAGCGAGGAGCCGTGGGTACGCGGCAGGATGCCGGTCTTCACGGCGATCGGGCGGACGGTGTCCAGCGCACGGCCGTCGATGCGGACCTTGGTGTCCAGCACCGAGTTGCGCATGGTGCTGTATTCCAGCTCGCCGAATTCCTTCGACAGCTCGGCCGGGTTCCAGCCGTCAGCGGCCACACGGCCAGCCAGCGACTCGGTCACGTCCTTCTTGATCGCCGAGATGGCGTCACGGCGCTGCAGCTTGTCGCGCACCTGGAAGGCTTCGCCCAGGCGCGGGCCGATGGCTTCCTGCAGGGCGCTGATCAGGGCGGTGTTCTTGGCCGGGGCTTCCCAGGTCGACGGCTTGGTGCCGGCTTCCACGGTCAGCTCGTTGATCGCGTTGATGACCTTCTGCATTTCGCGGTGACCGAAGGTCACAGCGCCCAGCATCACGTCTTCGGACAGCAGCGCGGCTTCGGATTCCACCATCAGCACGGCGTTGGCGGTACCGGCGACCACCAGTTCCAGCTCCGAATCCTTCAGTTCGGTCACGGTCGGGTTGAGGATGTACTCACCGTTCTTGTAACCCACCTTGGCGGCGGCGATCGGACCCTTGAACGGGGTGCCGGCCAGCGACAGCGCAGCCGAGGCGCCGATCAGGGCAGCGATGTCGCCATCGATGTCCGGGTTCAGCGACATCACCGTGGCGATGATCTGAACTTCGTTCTTGTAGTCTTCCGGGAACAGCGGACGGATCGGGCGATCGATCAGGCGCGAAATCAGCGTCTCTTTTTCGGTCGCGCGGCCTTCGCGCTTGAAGAAACCGCCCGGGATACGGCCACCTGCGTAGAACTTCTCCTGATAGTCGCAGGTCAGGGGGAAGAAGTCCTGGCCCTCACGCGCGCTCTTGGCGGCAACGGCGGAGACCAGCAGCACGGTGTCGTCGAACTTGACGATGACGGCACCGCCGGCCTGACGGGCGATTTCGCCGGTTTCAAGCGTGACGGTGTGCTTGCCGTACTGGAAGGTTTTGGTGATTTTTGCCACGGGGGTTTCCTTGGATGATGCTTTCTTCAATGGACCGCAGGCGACCCTTGCCGCCGACGGGTGACCGGTTGTCCGGCCCAGGCGTTTATTGCGGTACTACCAAAACAAAACCGCGGCGCATTCCTGCGCCGCGGTGGGGGTTCGTGCTTAGCGACGCAGGCCGAGCTTTTCGATCAGGGCCTTGTAACGCGGAGCGTCTTTCTTCTTCAGGTAGTCGAGGAGGCTGCGGCGACGGTTGACCATCTGCAGCAGGCCACGACGGCTGTGGTGATCCTTCTTGTGGGTCTTGAAGTGGCCGGTCAGCAGTTCGATGCGGGCGGTCAGCAGAGCGACCTGGACTTCCGGGGAGCCGGTGTCAGCCGCGCTGCGCTTGTTTTCTTCAATGACCTTCTGGGTGTCGATCGACATATCGGTTTTCTCTTGGATGCGTGGCCCGCAGAAACGTCCCATTGACGTACCGCGCGACTCGCCGTGAACGAAAGGATGAACCCGCAGAACGCGGGAAGCCTGAAAAGGCCGCGGAATTGTAACGTCAGCGGCCCTGCGGAACAAGGACCGGGGTGGGCTCCGGGCTGGGACGGTCAGAGGTTGAACAGGCGCTGCGGGGCCAGCAGACCGGTCTCGTCGACCTGGCCCAGGCCCTGGATCGCCTCGTCCGGGCCAAACACGACCACCCCACCCTGCGGCCAGCTGGCATCGCGGATGCGCTGGCCCACGCGGAAGCGCCGGGTCTGCTCGTCGTCCAGGCTGACCCGGGGGTAAGGGGCCAGACCCGCGTCCAGCGGCAGCAGCAGGGCCTCCATGCCCGCCTCGTCACCCTGCTCGGCCAGGGCGCGCAGGGTCTCCAGGGTGACCATCGGCGCCTCGCGGAAGGGATCCACCCACAGCCGGCGCAGGCCGGCGATATGGGCGCCGCAGCCCAGCGTTTCGCCCAGATCGCGGGCCAGGCTGCGGATGTAGGTGCCTGAACCGCAGGTCACCCGGAGCGACAGCCGGGTCGGTTGCTGCTCGAGCACTTCCAGCGCGTGCACCTCCACATCGCGCTCCGGGGCTTCGATCGCCTCGCCGCGGCGCGCCTTCAGGTACAGCGGCTCGCCGCCCTGCTTGAGCGCGGAGTAGATCGGGGCGCGCTGACGGATGCGCCCGCGCAGCGGTGCCAGCGCCGCCTCCAGCTCGGCCGCGCTGATGGCCGGTACCGGCCGCTCGCGCAGCACGGTGCCATCGGAATCATCGGTATCGGTGGTCTGGCCCAGCACGACCTCGGCGTCATAGGCCTTGGCCGAGCCCAGCAGCAGGCCGGCGATCTTGGTGGCCTCACCAAAGCACAACGGCAGCAGGCCGGTGGCCAACGGATCCAGGCTGCCGGTGTGGCCGCCCTTCTCGGCGCGGTACAGACGGCGTGCCACCTGCAGGGCTGCGTTGGAGCTCATGCCGGTCGGCTTGTCGAGCAGCAGGATGCCATCCAGGCGGCGGAACGAAATTCGAGGTGCCATGCATTCAATTCAAAACGGCGCCGTGTGGCGCTGCCGGTCAATCCGGCCTCCGGCGGAGCGGTCGCGCTGCGACAGGCCCCGCCCCATAAGACAACAGCCCTTTCGGGCTGTTGGTCCATCAGGCATTCTTTTCGCCTTCGTCGGCAGCATCGTCGCCACCGTCGTCATCGCCCTGCCGGCTCTTCTCTGCCGCCAGCGTATCGGGCAGATCGCGCAGGAGGTTGTCGATGCGCTCGCCGCGATCCACCGAATCATCGTAGTGGAAGTGCAGCTCGGGCACGTGGCGCAGCTTCATCGCACGCGCCAGCTCCATCCGAAGCCCCCAGGCCAGTTCCTTCAGGCCCTTCATCGCTTCCACCGAACGCTCGGGCATCAGCGCCGTGACGAAAATCTTGGCATGCGCCATGTCACGGGTGATTTCCACGTCGGAGACGCTCACCGAAGGCAGGCCGTGTTCACGCACTGCGTTGTGCACGAGTGTTCCCAGTTCACGGCGGATCTGGGCGGAAACACGGTCGGTTCGATGGAAGGTCTTTGGCACGGTAGGCGGACTCGTCTTGAAGGGTGATGCGAAAGCGAAAAAGCCGGACCGCGTGATGGGGTCCGGCCTGGAACATTACAGGGTGCGCGGCACTTCGATACGCTCGAAGCACTCGATCTGGTCACCCGGCTTGACGTCGTTGTAAGCCTTCACGCCGATACCGCATTCGGTACCGTTGCGGACTTCCTCGACGTTCTCCTTGAAGCGGCGCAGCGATTCCAGCTCGCCTTCGAAGACCACGACGCTGTCGCGCAGGACGCGGATCGGCTTGCTGCGCTTCACCGTACCTTCGATGATCATGCAGCCTGCGACCGCACCGAACTTCGAGCTGCGGAACACATCGCGGACCTGGGCGATACCGATGATCTCTTCGCGGATTTCCACGCCGAGCAGACCGGAGGCCACCTGCTTCACCTGATCGATCACGTCATAGATGATCGAGAAGTAACGCAGGTCCACACCGTTGGACTCGATGATGCGACGCGCGGAGGCGTCGGCACGCACGTTGAAGCCGATCACGGTGGCCTTGGAGGCAACCGCCGAGTTGGCGTCCGATTCGGTGATGCCGCCCACGCCGGAGTGGATCACGTTGATGCGGATGTCGTCGTTGGACAGCGCGACCAGTGCCTGGCTCAGCGCCTGCACCGAACCCTGCACGTCGGCCTTGATCACCAGGTTCAGCACCTGCTGGCCATCGCCCTTGCCCAGGGTCGCCATGATGTCTTCCATGCGGCTGCCCGCGGACTGCACCAGGCGCGATTCACGGCGCTTGGTTTCGCGCTGCTGCGCAACGTCCTTGGCCAGACGCTCGTCTTCAACCACGACGAAGTCATCGCCGGCATCCGGCACGCCGGACAGACCCAGCACCTGCACCGGAATCGACGGGCCAGCCTGGTCGGGCTGTGCGCCGGTTTCGTCGAACAGAGCGCGCACGCGGCCGTACTGGATACCGCAGACCAGGTAATCGCCCTTCTTCAGCGAACCCTGCTGCACCAGCACGGTGGCGATCGGGCCACGGCCCTTGTCCAGCGAGGACTCGATGACCACGCCGCTGGCGCGGCCGTCGGCCACGGCCTTCAGCTCGAGCAGTTCGGCCTGGATCGAGATCGCGTCCAGCAGGTCGTCGATGCCCAGCCCAGCCTTGGCCGAGATCTCGACCATCTGGGTATCGCCACCGAAGTCTTCGGACACGACCTGCTCGGTGAGCAGCTCGTTCTTGACGCGCATCGGATCGGCGCCGGACTTGTCGATCTTGTTGATCGCCACGATCAGCGGCACACCCGCCGAACGGGCGTGCTGGATGGCTTCCTTGGTCTGCGGCATGACACCGTCATCGGCCGCCACCACCAGCACCACGATGTCGGTCAGCTTGGCACCGCGGGCACGCATGGACGTAAACGCCGCGTGGCCCGGGGTATCCAGGAAGCTGATCACGCCCTTCGGCGTTTCAACGTGGTACGCACCGATGTGCTGGGTGATGCCACCGGCTTCGCCCGTGGCGACCTTGGTGCGGCGGATGTAATCCAGCAGCGAGGTCTTGCCGTGATCGACGTGGCCCATGATGGTGACCACCGGCGGACGTGCCACCGGCTCGCCCTGGTTGCCACCGGCCAGCGCCAGCAGCGCGTCTTCGGCGTCGTTGGTGTTGGCACGGATCACGTTGTGGCCGAGTTCTTCGGTCACCAGCGCGGCGGTGTCGTGGTCGATGGTCTGGGTGATGGTCGCCATGACGCCCATCTTGAACAGCGCCTTGACCACATCGCCGCCCTTGACGGCCAGCTTCTGGGCCAGATCGGCGACGGTGATGGTGTCGCCGATGGTGACGTCACGCACGATCGGAGCGACCGGACGTTCGAAACCATGGGCGCCACCGCCGCTGCGCGACTGGTTGCTGTCACGGCGGCTGCCGTGCTGCACGCGCCCGGTCGGACGACCGCGCGAGTTGCTGTTGTTGCCGCGACGGGCACGATCGGCGGCCGACAGATGCAGCTGACCGGCAAAGCGGTTGCCACCATCGTCGTCGCGCTTGGCGCCCGGACGGTTGTTGTTGTTGTTCGAGTTGCGATCGTCCGAACGCGGCGCCGGACGGGCAGCCGACGGCGCCGCCGCGCGCGCATTGCGCGCCGGTGCGTCGGCAGCAGCCGGCTTGGCAGCAACCGGGGCCGGGGCCGGCGGTGCGTTCTTGGCCGCTTCAGCAGCGGCTTCGGCCGCCTTGCGCTCGGCTTCGGCACGTTCCTTGGCGTCGATTTCTTCCTGACGCTTGCGGGCGATTTCCTCATCGCGCGCACGGTCCTTCTCGGCCAGTGCGCGCTGCTCGTCCAGATTGCGCTGGCGGGATTCCTCCAGCTTGCGCAGGATGTCGGCGCGCTCCTCATCCGCGGTCATCGGCTTGCCGCTGGCGTCCTTCATGTAGGTACGCTTCTGGCGCACTTCCACGTTGACGGTGGTCTTGCTGCGGCCGGCGCTGACGGTCACTTCCTGCAACTTGCGACGGTTCAGGGTGATCTTCTTGGCGGCTTCATCGGTGCTCTCGACGGGCTGCTCGGTCTTGCCGTGCGAGCGACGAAGGAAGCCCAGGAGCTTCACCTTCTCGGTACTGGTCACGACCTGGTCGGGACCGCTGAACTTCATGCCGGCTTCGGCAAGTTGTACGAGCAGTTTATCGACCGGGGTATTGACCAGTTCGGCAAGCTTGCGGATGGTGGTTTGCTGCGACATTCGGATCCTATGATCTGGTTGGCGCTCCCTCGAAACGTGCGAAGGCAGCGCGGAGTCTAAGCCCTGAGCGGGTCAGGGCACTGTTCATCGCTGGCTCATTCGCCGCGCTCCAGGCGGGCGATCTCCTCGGCTCGGGCGGCAAGGATCAGGGCGGCGGCGCGCTCCTGGTCCATGTCCTCGATGCCGAACTCGAGGATCTCGTCGGCGGCCAGGTCCGACAGGTCCTCACTGGTACGCACGCCGTGACCGGCCAGGGCGTAGGCAGTTGCCTCGTCCATGCCTTCCAGGGCGAGCAGGTCTTCCGACGGCGAGCCGTCTTCCAGACCTTCTTCCACCGCCAGCGCTTCGTTGAGCAGCGCATCGCGGGCACGGGCACGCAGCTCTTCGACGATGTCTTCGTCGAAGCCTTCCACGGCCAGCAGTTCGCCGACCGGGACGTAGGCGATTTCTTCCACGGTGTTGAAGCCTTCGGTCACCAGGATGGCGGCGATTTCTTCATCCACTTCCAGCTTGTCCATGAACAGCTGGCGGGCAACGCCCTGCTCTGCCTCGGACTTGGCGGTCACCTGGTCCTGGGTCATCACATTGAGCTGCCAACCGGTCAGGCGGCTGGCAAGACGGACGTTCTGGCCGCCCTTGCCGATCGCCTGGGCCAGGCGTTCTTCCGCCACGGCCAGGTCCATCGAGTGCTTTTCTTCATCGACGATGATCGACTGCACTTCCGCCGGTGCCATCGCATTGATGACGAAGTTGGCCGGGTTCTCGTTCCACAGCACGATATCCACGCGCTCGCCATTGAGCTCGTTGGACACGGCCTGCACGCGCGAACCGCGCATGCCGATGCAGGCACCGATCGGATCGGTACGCGAATCGTGGGCCAGCACGGCGATCTTGGCGCGGTCGCCCGGATCACGTGCGCAGGCCTTGATCTCGACCAGGCCCTGGCCGACTTCCGGCACTTCGAGCTTGAACAGTTCGATCATGAATTCCGGGGCGGCGCGGCTGATGAACAGCTGCGGGCCACGCGGTTCCGAACGGACTTCGGCCAGGTAACCGCGCACGCGGTCGCCAGCGCGCAGGACGTCGCGCGGAATGCCCTTGTCCTTCGGGATGAAGGCCTCGGCGTTGCCGCCCAGGTCCACATAGATGTTGCCGCGCTCGGCGCGCTTGACCACACCGGTGACCAGTTCGCCGACGCGATCCTTCCACGCATCGACCACCTGCTGACGCTCGGCCTCGCGCACGCGCTGGACGATCACCTGCTTGGCGGCCTGTGCGGCGATACGGCCGAAGTCCGGGTTTTCGATCTGCTCTTCGATGAAATCGCCGACTTCCACGCCGTCGGCTTCATCGATGGCGTCCATCAGACGGATCTGGCGGTCCGGGGACTCCATGACCACGTCATCGGCCACCACTTCCCAGCGGCGGAAGGTTTCGTAGTTGCCGTCCTTGTGGTCGATCGACACACGGGCCAGCACTTCTTCTTCCGGGTAACGCTTTTTGGCAGCCGAAGCCAACGCTGCCTCGATGGCATCGAAGATGACTTCGCGCGGGACGCCTTTTTCGTTGGCGACCGCATCCACTACCAGCAAAAGTTCCTTGCTCATTGGCTCACTCCGCGCGCGGCTTTTTGGCCGCCGGCTCGTTGGATGGTTTCTTGTTCGCCTTGCCACCCTGTTTGGGTGCCGGGCCAGTCGGTTTGGTCGGAGCCAGGCCGAGGGCGGCCCAGTCCGGCATGATGCGTGCCTTGTCGATGTTTTCGATGTCGGCGGTAAACGGGGCATTGTCGACCTTGAAGGTCACCGTGCCTTGTTCGATATCCACGGCGAGGATCTCGCCCTGCAGACGGCGGCGGCCGTCCTGCGGCAGCTTCAGCGTCACCTTGGCCGATTCGCCGATGGCGCGCTGGAACTGCTCGCCGGTGAACAGCGGGCGGTCCACGCCCGGCGAAGACACTTCCAGCGTGTAGTTCGCCGTGATCGGGTCTTCGACGTCCAGCTGGGCGGACACTTCGCGGCTGACGCGTTCGCAGTCGTCGATGTTGACGATGCGCTCGGGCTGTTCGGCCAGCGGCACGTCGATGTAGAGGCGCAGCGTGGCACCACCCGGGGCGGTCAGATATTCCACGCCCAGCAGCTCGAGACCCAGCGACTGAACGGTGGGGGCGAGCAGATTCGCGATTTCGGTTGCCTTGTCGCTCACAGTCGGCCTTGATTCGTTGAAAAGAAATACGGTCTGGTCCACGGCTTGGACCACCTTCCGGAAACAACAAAGGGCCCGTTGGGCCCCTGTCCGGTACAACTCCGGTCATGCTGGATTCCGGTGCAGATGCGCACGTGGTGCGCCTCTGCGAGCCCAGCGTTCCGGGGGTCACGGCGGCCTGGGTACAGGTTGCCGTTCCTGGAAGCCGGTTGCGGGGCCTGTTCACGTCCGTTGGAAGGATATGGATAGACAGTCCGCTAAGCCACTGATGATAGCCGTTGCACCGGGCTGGTGCAATGGTTGGGGTGGTTTATGGTGCCTGTATTCGGAAAGCTGAACAGCCAAGCGGGCATGTCACCTCCGTCGTGGGCGGCGGCGCGGGAAGGTCCGCGGGACGCGCCGTGAGCCCATCCATGGGGCTCATGGGCGACATCCATGTCGCTCCGATGGTCCGGCCAACCTGCCCACACCGCTGCCTACGGAAATGGCTGGCCAGTCACTGACGTCGCAAGCAAAGGCGGGAAACATTTCAGGCGACGACCTGTCATTGACGGTGACTGGCCGTCGATCATCGTCGCCGCAGCCGTCATCACCCCGCCCCGTTCCGCCGACCTTCCACTGTCGCGCCGCGCCGCGCCGCGTCGCCGATGCCGATGCCGATGCCGATGCCGATGCCGATGCCGATGCCGATGCAATAACGAAAAAAGCGACCCCGTTGCCGAGATCGCCTTTTCGTCTACTGCATCTGCACTGCAGATTTTCTGTGGTAGCGGGGGCAGGATTTGAACCTGCGACCTTCGGG
>Ga0256775_1000436_pt1 | contig 10131 bp, 13 predicted proteins | sample MC6MC0926MT_FD_186036 | JGI IMG/M metagenome (GOLD analysis project Ga0256775, IMG submission 186036) | Metatranscriptome of enriched soil aggregate microbial communities from Iowa State University, Ames, United States - MC6-MC0926-MT... | ecosystem: Environmental > Terrestrial > Soil >...
ACCAGGTACAGCCCGCCGGCCGAAGGCGGCGACGTTCGAGGCGCTGTGATGGCCCCGCGCAGCTTGAGCACGACAGGATCGACGGAACCCTGCTGCGCGGCACCGCACGCGGCGGCGGCGCGGCGGAGGCAGTGAAGCGCCCCGGCTCCCGTTGGAGCAGGCGCCTGGGCGGCCGCGACTTCGCGTGCAGCCGTTCTCGTCGACGCCGGCGGCCCTTCGTGGACGTGGCACCCGACGAAGGTCATGCCGATGGTGCTCGGCGCTTGTCGGACCAACGCCGAGTCAGGACAGGATCTCTCCGCGCCGGGGCTACGTAGGTGCGAGAGCGTGCACCAATGTCGTGGCTCTCGTCGCCAACTCTCCCCGTCGGTAGGGTCGCGCCATGGCTCGGCGACTCGCGGGACATCGGCGGGCGGCTGCGAACCAAGCCTCGGCGCAGATGCCCTCACCAGGTGCGCCGTCGGCTGGCATCAGCCGACGAGAACCAGTCTGGTGGGTGCGTGACGTTGTCCTCGGCGTCACACTCGTCCTGCTCGGAGCGCTGGCAGCTGGATGGCTCGATGACCGCCGCTCAGACCGTGAGCAACGGGCTGCGGACCTGCTGTACGTCCGCTCTGCGGCCGGCACGAACCAGCTCGTGATCCTCGACGATGGCGACCTGCACGACCAGCCGCTCGCGGGCCTGAACCTGCACCAGGCGCACCTCCTGCGCGCGAACCTGTCCGGTGCGAACCTGCGCAGCTCCATACTTGACGCCGCGCGGCTCAACGGCGCGAACCTGGCGGGCGCGGACCTGTTCTACGCAGACCTGCGTTACGCCGACCTGCATGGCGCTGACCTTCGCGGGGCGAACCTCGGAGGTGCGACGCTCGCGCGCGCGGACCTTCGCGGTGCGGACCTAACCGGCGCCACGATGCTGCCGCCGGGCATGGGCGCGAAGTCCGGCAGCGTCAAAGACGACCAGAAGACGTGGGCCATGACCTTCGGGAAGGGCGCCTGCTGGGACGAGCACACGACATGGGCGTTCACCCTCGAACCGCCCGCGAACAATGTCTGCGCCAGCGACATCGACGTCGGGACGACAGAGGCCGAGGACCAGGCGCCTACGTCATCATCTACGCCAACTCCCACACCCTGACGCCGGGCACGAGGCGCAGGACCACCGCCACGACCCTCACGAGGGCGTCAGCCGGGATGTTTCTAGGCTAGGGGCTGGTCTTGGGACGCCCGGCATTTGCGCTCCGCGGCCTACGGGTGATCGACGAACGCGGACCGCGGCAATTGCGCCCAGCCGCCCTGGTCGGAGCACCACTGGCAGTCCGACCAATGCCAGGCGTAAGGGTCTTCGGGGTGCAGGTGGCCGCGTGCGCCCACTGCGGCCGCCTTGGGTGCCGTCTCGCGCCACCTGACGCCGGGCAGCTCGGCAGCGCCGCGGCGGTAGAGCTTGGTGCCTATTCCGAGGCCCACGAAGTCCTCCCACTGCGGTGGGAAGCTCTTCGCGTTGATCGCCCCGAAGTGGCCCAGACCCGGCCGCTCCTCCTGCTCGGTGAAGGACAGGCTCAGTCCGGTCGCGCGATGCTCGACGAGGCACGATCCGTTGCCGGTGCGGATGAGCATCCCGTCGTCCGCCGCGATCACGCGCAGCTCCTCGACGCGTTCGATGACGTGAGCACGGATCGCCTCGGGTGTGAGCAGCTCCGCGAGCCCCGGTAGCTCCAGGGCGAGGACGTTCCGGGGGTCACCGTAGAAGTGCCGAGGGTCGATCGCGGTGAAGCTCGCGCGCTCGAGCCGCTCACGCACCTCCGCGACCAGATCGTCGAGTGCAGCCAGGACCTCCGGGTGGAAGGCGTTGCGGTAGGAGATCTCGCGCCGACGGACTGTGACCGCACCACGGATCAGCCTGGCGGCGATGTCCTCCTGGGTTTCACGGTCTAGCGGCCGCGCGAGCCTCTGCTGCTCCGCCTCCTTCTCGCGGACCTGCCTGCGCAACTCGGCCCGGCTGCCGAAATCCCACCAAGAGAGCCTGTCGAGCTCGCATCGGAACTCGCGAGCCTCGCGAAGCCGGACGGCCTGCGCCGCCAAACCACTGACGTAACGCCGTCGCTTCGATTCCTCTTCATCGGTCATGGGCTTCACGTTGTTGTTGTCGGGCCGAATGCGCGCAGTGCTGAAGCGGCGCCTGGTGTGCGGTGCGTCACCGTGTTGCTCGCTAGCCGATGCTGCCGCGCCTGCGTGCCGTCCTTCAGAGTGATTCTTCAGTGAGGACCGAGTGAGGGGACCGCCGGCGCAGAGCAGTCATGCACGTGAGGCTCCCACCAAGAGAACGGGCAAGGAACGCCTACGTTCGGCCGGTCACTCGCTCGGCTACGACGCCGATCCCGGCACGCTCGCGATATCCCCGTCGAGGAGGAACGTCGTCCCTGCGAGACCTCCCTGGCGCAGTAGGTCCAGGGCCAGAGCCCGCACGGCAGCCCGCAGGCCGGCGACGTCGTCATCGGCGCGGATCTCCCGCGTGGAGGTCTCCACCTCGAACAGGGGGCGGCCCTGGATCTCGTAGGTGCGGGTGATCGGGTGCGGCTGGGCCAGGTGCAAGGGCTTACCAGCTGGCTGGTTCCAGGCGATACCTACGCTCACGGCGTAGGCGGTCCGGTCCCCGGTAGCGCGCGCGGCCGCGGCGATGCTGGCGACGAGCCGCAGCACGGACGACTCGAGTTCGTCGGTCGGGGCCGCCAGGCCGGCGAAGCCGCTTACCTGTGGGTCGCGCAGTCGCTCGACGACCGTGACCGATCCGTCGAAGTGCAGGTCGGTCTGGAAGCCGTCACCGTCACCACCACCGGAGACCAGCCGGCGCAGACCGGGCGCGGTGTTGAGGTCATAGACGGTCGTGTCGGTCGGGTGGCCGTGGATCTCGCGGTACAGATCGTGGGTGTCGCGCAGCCGATCGGCGGCCTGCTTGTGGGTGAGCTCGAGCTCCGGCTGTGCATCGACCGGGACGCCGGCGCCGACGAACCACGCTGGCGCCTCATGGAAAAGGTGACGGACCTGCCGTTCGGCGGCGGCATACCGTCGAGTGAGGAGCTCCTCGAGGGCGGCGGCTCGACGGAACCGGCGCCGGTAGGCGCCCTCGAGGTCCCGGTCGGTCATCCATTCCGTCGTCGGCCCGTACCGGTAGGGCGCCTTGAACGCCTCCTTGCCCTGGCGCAGCAGATGGGGCACGTCGGCGCTGTCTGGTACCCGCACGACGAGCGCGCGCCCGGACCCGTCGGGGCTCGTCACGGGGATCAGCTGCAGGCGCGCGACCGGCGGGTGCAGCTGAGCGGCCGCCGACTGCCGCAGCCGCTTCTCGACGTCGTCACGGTCGAATGGCCCGACGTCGGTCATCCGCATCGCGACCTTCGCGCCGTCGCCGCCGGTCAACTCCTCCGCAACTCCGTAGACGATGCATCCGCCGCCGCTGTTGGCCATCGCTGCCACGTCCTTGGCCCACTCCTCCTGCCAGCGCCCCTTGCTATCGTCGAACGGGAGCTTCTGCTTCCAGTCCAGCGACTCGTTCTCCGGCACCCGCGCGGCGACACAGGCCTCGAGCAGCTCGTAGGTAAGTGCCGACGGCGCGCTACCGAGCGCACGGTGGATGGACGTGTACACGAGGTGGCCTTCCTGAGCACGATGCGCTGCCAAGCGTAGAGACGAGCACCGCTTTTGCGGTCGCTCACGTCGAGATGCCCGCCAGATTGACGACGCTGGGCGTCGCGACCCGGCGGGGTCCGCAGCCTGACCGGGCAAAGTACGCCGGCCCACGGCGAGACCCAGTGCGAGTGGCTCCTCACCTGCCGCGCAGGGACGTTTCGAACGAGCCGTACGCCAATACGTACGCCAACCAACCTCTGTCCGTCCACGTTCGGGGATGTCCGCAGCAGACCCCACAGCGCCTTGACTAGCACCGACGGACGTCGACGGACGCGGCTGGATATCGGTCCCATCTCTGACACGGAAGAGGTCACTGGTTCGATCCCAGTATCGCCACCAGCATTAGCGCAGGTCAGGCAACCTTTCGAGATGGCCTTTCTTGTACCCGTGACACGTACGTGCCACGAACCCCCGCTCACCCGACGCTACGCGGGTCGGCGCCCGAACCCGTGGCGACTGGCACGCGGCGTGTCAGCCCTCGCCCTTCCGGCCCGAGCCATGCACTGCGCGCGCTACCTGCGGACCGACGTCGAGCCTGTCGGGATGACGCTGCTCACGCCGATGCGGTTCGGCGTCGGGACGGGCGAGACGTACGGGGGTGACGTTGTCTCTGCCCGTCGCGGTCGTGTCGAGGTCCCCTGGACCACCCGCAGCCGCGCACCGGCTATGCGTGCGGCGGAACGTCGGCCGGGAGCAGTAATGGCACGCATGGGTGCCAGTACTGACACGGTGCGCGCAACGTGAGACATCTCCGAACGTCCGCGCGCAGCGCTACCGTCGGCGCATGACCAGCGCAGAGGTCGTCGATCGTTGCTTCAGATGCGGCGGCGCGCTGCCAGGAACGCGCGACCCGAACAGCCCGCTGATCCTGATGTTTTGCACGACCTGTATCCCGATAGGAACTGCGTTTCAGCGTGAGATCGGCCAGCTCGACGCCGGTCACGAGGCGGGCGCGACTGGATTCGTTGACGTCGACGCGACTCGTGATGACCTCGGCGAGTTCGGTACGCCCGAGCATCCTCGAATCGTTGAGATCCCTCGGGGTACGTACGGGGACGTTGTAATCGAGCGCAGGCCCGGAGAGCAGGTGGAGGTTCGATCGGGACCCCTGCGCGTTCGGATCGTCGCACGGTTCGGTGAGGTCGGACGCAAACCGACGATCGAAGTCCGCGTGACGCTCAACGATTGGTCACGCCGACTGGGGATCCTCACGGATCGTCTCCAATGGTTCGACAGGGGCGCTGACGAACACCTTGAGGTCGTCACACGGGCGAGGACGAGCGAGATCCTCTGGACCTCGGGTTGGACGAAAGTCAGCGACCACAAGTTCGGCGGGCACCGCGAGGAATCGAGCGAGGTGCTCGAGGGGATGTCGCTGTCGATCCTTCCGCCGCGCAGTCCGCTCGGCGACGGTGTGAACTCGGATTGACCAACGCGCCCGCGCGCGGGGCGGGAATCCGCCGATGCGATCTCGAGCACCTGTGCAAGGGCCAGCGCCGATCACCCCAGGGCACCCGGCTCGTCGCGTCCACGGGCAGCCTGCGTGCCGAGCGCGCATCGTCCGCCCGCCGATCAGGAGCGCCGTCCCTTGCGTCGATCGCGCCCGAGGCCTTTCAGCACACCGCCCGGTGCCACGCGCCAACGCCTCTCGTCGAGCGTGAACTCGACGACGACATCTCCACTGTCGGTCTCGTGCGGGAAGAGGAACTCGTCGGGTGCGCTGATCGCGATCCGCGACCCAGGGAGCAGGACCGCCCGCCGCACCGGATCGACCTCTTGCGACGGCACGCGAGCGACCACGTCGAAGATCGGCCACTCGGAGCCGTTGCGCACGACTAGGTAGGTCCCCTCCGGATCAGCCCCGCCGTCGACGGCAACAGCGTCGGCGGGGTCGAGCCCTGCGGCGTACACAAGCAATCCCCCGACTCGTCGAGCCTGCCCGCGTCGCGAGCGCCGCTTGTCGGCTTGCCAGAGCACGACGGCGATGACGGCAGCAGCCCCGGTTGCGATCGACTCCAACGCCGACCAATCGAGTTGCCATGCCCCGGTCAAGAACTCGGAGGTGTGCATGCTCGATCGTGGCAGGCCATCCCGGCGCGCGGCCGTCGATCCGCCGGGCGCCGGGCGTCACCTTGCGCCGACATGCGACCGCTCAGCGTCGCCGTCACGATGTCCACTCGGCCGGCACGGCGAGCCCAAGCCCGTCGGCGACCGTCAAGGCTACGGGCGCGCCTCAGCGCCCTACACGAGCCGGTATCCCCAGATCTGGCGGGGTTCGCTGATCTGCCCGAGGTGCACGTTCGAGCGGAACGCACGCGACTATGCCGCCTCGCCCTCGACCAGCAGCTCGCGCACTCGCTCGGGAGGACGCGCGGCAGCCGCCCGAGCCGCGTCCCGGGCCCGCACCCGGGCCATCTCGGCGCGCTTGCGGCACCTGAACGAGCAGTACCGCGCACGAGGGTCGCGATCGACCAGGACGACCGTGCAGTGCGGGCCCACGCACACCCGCTCATCGGCCTCCGGGCGGCCCTCCGGCACATCGGGGGCGGTCCGCGCGCGATCGGCGGGATCCGGGCGCGATCGGGTCGACGCTCGCCCGTCCGGCTCAGGGTGTGCGGAACCTGGGGCGCGGGGTGCGCGAGGCCGCGACGGAAGAGAACCCGGGGCGGTACCCGTCGCGTTCTTCATCGCCGTTCGCCTTTCACGGCCTCGGGGTGGGCATCGTCATCGGCTATTCCGCTGGTCGGGTGTCGTGCGGCATGTACGGTCTCGCCCGTGAACGAATCTCCGACCCCGGACGAGGAGCGGACTCCCTGCGACTACTGCGGCACGCCCGTCCCGGAGCTGTGGTTCGGGCTGGAAGTCACGCGCCCGTACCCAACCTCCGATGGCGAGATCTCTCGGTTCAACCGCGAGTACGTGGACTTGATCTTCTGTAATCAGCAGCACGCCGCGTTGTGGATGCAGACAGCGCTCCCGGCGCTCGATCCGATCGCACCGGACGGCGACCCGGTCTGGCATCCCCATGCGAACGACCGATTCTTCTGGCCGCTCGTCATCACTGGCGCAGTCATCCTCGGCGGACTCGTCGCGGTAGGTGCATTCACCCTGCTCAGGCAGATCTTTGGGCTCTAGGCGCGGCGAGTTCACGCCGTCCGACCCGCTCGACGTCGCGTTCGCGGTCATCACGACTACCTAGCGCATCGCCCGCAGCACGGCGTCATGCTCGACCGCCTTGCGGGCGGCGTAATTCTCGGCGTGCTGCCGCCGGGCGATCACTTCGCGGACCAGTTCCCTCGCGTAGTACTCGTCGCGCTGCAGGAGGTAGTTCTCGTTCTCGGCGTCGAGCATCTGCTGCCACGTGAGCCCGTGCGCGACGGGCGTCGCCACGATGTCGCAGGCGCGTCGTCGTCGTCCTCGTCGGGTATGCCGATGTGGGCCCAGCGCCGCCCGGCGTCGACGAGCGCGTCGGCCTAGGCGAGCACGAGGGCACGCTCGGCCTGCGCGTCGAGACGTCGCATTGCAGCGACCCCACGCCCGCGCACAGCCGCATCAGCCTCGGCGACCACGGCGACCGTCGCGGGTGATGGTCCGGGACCGGCCGCACGGATTCTGACGACCCGTGACCCAACGACGGCGGGCAGATCGACGAGCGAGCTCTCCTTGATGGGCACCGCGACGCACCACCCTGGCGAGCCCGTTGCGGCGCTGCGGCGGCGACCACTGATCGGCATCGGGGTTCGCAGCGAACCCGATCGACGAGGCGTCGAGCAACCCGGCCGCGACCAGCGCGCGCAGGTCGTCGAGCCGGGCGTATCCGCCGACGAGGTGCTCGCGGGCGTGCAGCCCGACGTCGACGCGTCGGCCGAGCGAGCGGCCGAACTGGCGCGGTTCTACCTGGCGAACGGATTCGCCTGGACCGCGCACGGCTCTCGTCGGGAGCTGGCCGACGAGGACAGGCGCAGGGCGCGTCGAGAGGTGCCAGTCGGCGCGGCGAGCCACTACGGCCACGCCGGCACGGGACGATGACTGGCATGCTGGCCTGGATCGGGACCAACGCCGTAGCGCTCCTAGCGCTCGTGATTTCTGTCGTCGCGACCGTTCGTCAGCGCCACCGCGTCATCGTTTCGGCGAGAAGCACGATCGTCAATATCGAGATGCCGCCGGATGAGGTACCCGGCCGAGCACGACGCGCGACACCGACCTTCGTCTCACATGCGATGGTCGAGGTCACGGTCTCGAACGTCGGCCGACCAATCAGCATCACGAATCTCCGACTTGAACCCGACCCGGCGCTCGCGTCGGCGCGCGACGGCGTCCTCTTGGTCAACGTCCCGAGGAGCACTCACGCGCATCCGTACATGGGCGACCTGTTCGAGCGACGGATCTCATTCGGCGGGCTTCCGGCGCGGGTCGACGACGGCGACACGTTGCGCATCATCGCGCTCGTGCTACCACCTACTGATCGATCTGAGATCCCGCCTGACGGACGCCTCAACGCGCGTGCAGTTGTGACGCTCTCAAACGGACGCCACAAGCGCTCGAAGCTGATCACGCGGCTTCGCGTTGCGATCCCCATCGACCCTGAGAGCGACTAGCTCTCGCGCCGCCCTCGCCGTGCACCGTAGTCAAGGCCAAACCGTGCGGGATCACCGCGGTGAAGTGAACTGGCCGCCGACGGAGGCCGAGGTGCAACGCCGGCTAGCTCGACGTGTCTAGGTCTGCGTGCGCTTCTCGCGGGTCGACCGTCTCTCGGCGGCTCCCGGAGCGAGGCGCTCAAGGATGTCGGCGGTGCGGGGGTTCACGCGTTCATCCGGCTGGACGTAGTGCAGCTTGGTGATTGCGGTAGACGTGTGCCCTAGCAACTCAGCTGCTAGATCGATGCCTCCCTCGCGGTCGATCGTCGTCGCGACGGTCCGGCGGAAGGCGTGGGGCGTCACGGCCCCCACGCCTGCCGCACGGAGTGCTTCGCGCAGTCTGCGGCGGACGTTGGCCGTCGTGAGCGGCGTCCCGTTCCGGCTGAAGAAGATCAAGTGGTCCGGTGGCAGGGCGCCGGTGGTGTCTAGGCGCTTCCGGAGTGCGTCGATCGTGAAGGAAGGAATGGCTACGGTCCGGATCGCCTTCGCAGACTTGGGACTGTCCTGCCGAAAGGTCGGTTTTCCCCTCGGGGAGACGATCGTCCCAGCGATGCGAACGGTTGGCTGCGTCACGCCCAGCTCGACGTCGCACATCCGAATGGCGAGCGCCTCACCGATCCGGGCCGACGTACCGACCATCACCTCGATGATCGCCTCGAGCTGCCCGTCGGGCTTGGGGCCGTTGTACGTGGCGTCGCGCCGCCAGGAGGCAACGGCGTCGCGGATGACGTCGAGCTCGACCGCTTGGATCGCAATCGGCGTTCGCGGTGGGCGTTTGATGCGCCGAGTGCCGGCAACCGGGTTGCGGTCGATGGCTTCGAGCCGGACGGCGACTCCCATGACCAGGCTGAGGATCTTCTTCGAGTGGACGGCGCGCGCGTAGCTGAACGCACGCTGCTTCGTCAGCCAGCGCTCTACCCTGCCAATCGTGATCTCGCGCAGGGCGAAGTGCTCGAAGGCGGGGAGGAGGAGGTGCGTCGCCTCCCACGCGTAGCGCTCGCGCGTGCTGACTGCGAGCTCGCCCTCTGAATCGAGCTCCGTGCGCCAGTACTCGACGAGTACCGGAAACAGGGTGTCCCCTGTGATCTCCGAGGCGGCCTTGAGCGTGTCGTCGCCCCTGGCGATCTTCTGTCGGAGTCGGCGCTTTGCCTCGGCCGCGCTGGCGCCCGACGCCTCCAGCTGTCGGTACCGACCGTCGGCGTCGCGGTACCGAACGCGGGCGCGATGACGACCGTTGGCGCCCTTCTGAGTCGAGATCTCGCCGAAGGTCCCGACCGCCAGCCGGGCCCTACTCACAGGGGATCACCGACCGCCTGGCGCTGTACCGGGCTCGCTCTCGCGGACAGTCTCCAACCACGCCCGTACGTCCGAGAGGGCGAACTTTAGGTGCCGGCCGATACGGACGGCGCACGGTCCCTTCCCCTCGGTCCGCCATCGGTAGATGGTCACGACGGGGACACCGACGTACTCGGCCAGTCTCTCGATGCTGAGCAGCGGCTCGAGGGCGTCGATCGGGGCCGAGGTCGAGGCTTCTGTGGGTGGCGTGTTCGTGTTCATACCCACAGGTGTGCGTGCCAGTGCGCAACACGGAACGGCTGTGCACGCGGTTGCCCGTTTTCGAGTACGTGACCTGCGCTTCAGGCCCTGCGCACCGCTGAAAGCGCGGGATAAACGCGGGATCGGGCATCTCCAGAGACTCCTCAGGCCTGGTGAGACACCGTCTCACCAGGCCTGATGCGTCGGGCTGACAGGATTTGAACCTGCGACCCCTTGACCCCCAGTCAAGTGCGCTACCAAGCTGCGCCAC
>Ga0256775_1000437_pt1 | contig 10124 bp, 10 predicted proteins | sample MC6MC0926MT_FD_186036 | JGI IMG/M metagenome (GOLD analysis project Ga0256775, IMG submission 186036) | Metatranscriptome of enriched soil aggregate microbial communities from Iowa State University, Ames, United States - MC6-MC0926-MT... | ecosystem: Environmental > Terrestrial > Soil >...
CCGTCCGATCACCCCGTCCGGCGTCTGGGCCCAGACGAGACCGATCACACCGCCACCGGCGCCTTGATGCCCGGGTGGTGCTGGTAGCCGACGACCTCGATGTCCTCGAACGTGTAGTCGAAGATCGACGCCGCCTTGCGCAGCTGGAGGGTCGGCAGGGGGAACGGCTCGCGGGAGAGCTGCTCGGTCACCTGGTCGACGTGGTTGTCGTACACGTGGCAGTCGCCGCCGGTCCACACGAGGTCGCCGACCTCGTGCCCGGTCTGCTGGGCGACCATGTGCGTGAGCAGCGCGTACGACGCGATGTTGAACGGCACCCCGAGGAACAGGTCGGCGGAGCGCTGGTAGATCTGGCACGAGAGTCGGCCGTCGGCCACGTAGAACTGGAAGAACGCGTGGCAGGGCGCGAGCGCCATCGACGGGATGTCGGCGACGTTCCACGCCGAGACGATGTGCCGCCGCGAGTCGGGGTCCCGCTGCAGGTTCTCGACGAGCTGCGCGATCTGGTCGACGTGGCCACCATCAGGGGTCGGCCAGCTGCGCCACTGCACGCCGTACACGGGCCCGAGCTCGCCGTCGGCGTCGGCCCACTCGTCCCAGATCGTCACGCCGTGGTCGCGGAGCCACTGCACGTTCGACTCGCCGCGCAGGAACCACAGCAGCTCGTAGGCGACCGACCGCAGGTGCACCCGCTTGGTCGTGACCAGCGGGAAGCCCGCCGACAGGTCGAAGCGCATCTGGTGCCCGAACACGCTGCGGGTACCCGTCCCGGTGCGGTCGGACTTCGGCGTCCCCGTCGCCATCACGAGCCTCAGGAGGTCCTCGTACGGGGTCTCGACGACGGCTGCGGTGTCGGTCATGGCGCCAAGGATAGGTCGGCCCCATCGGCGTCGGGCCGGCGGCTCGCGGGCCGGGACGCAGTTCGGCAGGTGCGCCCGTCGGGTGCGCGCGACACTGTGCGGATGACCACGTCGCTGCCCCCGACAGTCGCCGCTCACGTCCCCACCGAGATCCTCGTCGACGGCGCCTGGCGCCCCGCACGGAGCGGCCGCACGTTCGAGGTCGCCGACCCCGCGACGACCCGGACGTTGTTCGACGTCGCGGACGGCGGCGAGCAGGACGCGCTCGACGCGCTCGCGGCTGCGGACGGCGCCTTCGCGGAGTGGCGGGCGGTCGCGCCCCGGCAGCGGGCCGAGCTGCTGCGGGCCGTGTTCGAGACGATCACGGCACGCACCGAGGACATCGCCGCACTGGTCACCGCCGAGGGCGGCAAGCCGCTGGCCGAGTCCCGCGCCGAGGTCGCGTACGCCGCCGACTACGTGCGGTGGTACTCCGAGCAGGCCGTCCGCCTCGACGGCCTCGCCCGCCGCGCGCCGTCGGGCACGAACCACCAGCTCGTGCTGCGCCGCCCGGTGGGCCCCGCGCTGCTCATCACGCCCTGGAACTTCCCGATCGCGATGATCGCCCGCAAGGTCGCGCCCGCGCTCGCCGCCGGTTGCCCCGTCGTCGTCAAGCCCGCGCAGCTCACCCCCCTGACGACCGCGTACGTCGCCGAGATCATCCGCGCCGAGCTCGTCGAGCGCGGCCTGCCCGCCGGGGTCATCAACGTGGTGCCGTCGTCGTCGGCCCGGTCCGTGTCCGGTCCGCTGCTCGCCGACCCGCGCCTGCGCAAGCTGTCGTTCACCGGGTCCACCGAGGTCGGCGCGAACCTGCTCAAGCTCGCGGCGGACAACATCCTGCGCACGTCGATGGAGCTCGGCGGCAACGCTCCGTTCCTCGTGTTCGACGACGCCGACGTCGACGCCGCGGTGGAGGGCGCCGTCGCGGCTAAGATGCGGAACTCCGGCCAGACGTGCGTCGCGGCGAACCGGTTCCTCGTGCAGCGCGGGATCGCCGACGACTTCACGGAACGGCTCACCGCCGCGTTCGAGAAGCTCGTCGTCGGCCACGGCGCCGAGAGCGGCACGACCGTCGGGCCGCTCATCGAGAAGTCGGCGGTCGACCGCGTCGAGGAGGTCGTGGCCCAGGCCGCCGACGCCGGGGCACGGGTCCGCATCGGGGGCGACCGTCCCGACCGGCCCGGCTACTTCTACAACCCGACCGTGCTCGACCGGGTCGACCCCGGGCTCCGGCTCGTCACCGAGGAGATCTTCGGACCGGTCGCGCCCGTGGTGACGTTCGGGTCCGAGGAGGAGGGTGTCGAGCTCGCGAACGGCACGCCGTTCGGGCTCGTCGCGTACGCGTACACGCGGGACGTGGCACGGGTGCTGCGCCTGGCCGAGTCCGTCGAGACGGGCATGCTCGGCGTCAACCGCGGCATGGTCTCCGACGCCAGCGCACCGTTCGGCGGGGTCAAGGCGTCCGGGCTGGGCCGTGAGGGCGGCGAGGCGGGCATCGAGGAGTACCTCGAGTCGACGTACGTCGCGCTCTGACGTCTTCGCTGCTCAGGGGCGCACGGGTAGGGGCCGCAGCGCCACGCGGCCTTCCCGGGGCCGTCCGTCCGCGGCCGGTGTGCGACAGTGGCCCGCGTGACCCTGCCCGCCGACGACGCCCGACGGGTCGCCGTCCGCCAGGCCGTCTCGGTGTCGGTCGCGACCGGCCTGTACGGCGTGTCGTTCGGGGCGCTGTCGGTCGCGGCCGGCCTCTCCCTCCCCCAGACGATGGCCCTCAGCCTGCTCATGTTCTCCGGCGGCTCCCAGTTCGCGTTCGTCGGCGTGCTCGGCGCCGGGGGCGCCGCCGGGGCGGCCATCGCCACGGCCGGGCTGCTCGGCGTCCGCAACGGGCTGTACGGCCCGCAGGTCGCTCCGCTGCTGCATGCGCACGGCTGGCGGCGGCCCCTTGCCGCACAGCTCACGATCGACGAGTCCACGGCGGTCGCGACCGCGCAGCGGGACCCGGCGGCCGGGCGGGCCGGCTTCTGGTGGACGGGCGTCGGCGTCTTCGTCATGTGGAACCTCTTCACGCTCGGCGGGGCGCTCGTCGGCGACGCGCTCGGCGACCCCCGCCGGTACGGCCTCGACGCCGCCGCGGCCGCCGCGTTCCTCGCCCTCGTCTGGCCGCGGGTCACCGGACCTCGCGCCCGGCTCGCTCAGCTCGTCGCCGCCGGGGCCGTGCTCGTCGCGCTCGCGGTCACGCCGTTCGTGCCCGCAGGCGTCCCGGTGCTGCTCGCCGCGGTCGTCGCGATCGTCGCAGGGATGCTGGTGCGGCCGCCCGCACCGCCCGACCCGGAGGGGACGGACGACGCGGTCGACCCCCGGCCCGGCGAGGCGCCGTCCGCCACGTCCGACCGCCACGACCCGGAGGTGACACCATGAGCGACGCCGCCACCTGGATCGCCGTCGTCCTCGCGTGCGCGGTGTGCTTCGCCCTCAAGCTCGTCGGCCACCTCGTGCCGGAGCACTGGCTCGCCAAGCCCCGGGTGGCACGCACGGCCGCGCTCGTCACGGTCGCCCTGCTCTCCGCGCTCGTCGCGGTGCAGGCCGCGACGACGGGCCGCGCGCTCGTCGCCGACGCCCGCCTGCCCGCCCTCGCGGTGGCGGCTGTCGCCCTCGCGCTGAGGGCGCCGTTCATCGTCGTCGTCGTGCTCGCCGCGGTCACGGCCGCCGTGCTGCGCGCGATGGGCATGCCGTAGCCTCGCCCGGACCCGTCGCTCGACTCCCGGAGACCCCGATGACCCTGTTCCGTGAGACCGCCGACGTGTCCGTGCGGCCCGCGGTGCCCGGCGACGAGCAGGCCCTGGCCGACGTCCAGCTCGCCGCGTGGCGGCACGCGGGCCTGATCGGCGAGCACGTGCTCGACCTCGTCGACCCGGCCGCCATGACGCAGCAGTGGGCCCGTGCCATCACGACGCCGCCCGCCGAGGGCTTCCGGGTGCTCGTCGCGTGCCGCGGCGCCGACGTTGTCGGGCTCGCGTCGCTCGCTCCCGTCCCGGCGCCCGAGGGCCGGCCGTTCGACGCGCCGGGCGGCGCGATCCTGGCCCTCGAGGTCGCGCCCGACGCGCAGCAGCGCGGGCACGGGTCGCGGTTGCTCGCCGCCGTCGTCGACCTGCTCCGGCAGGACGGCGCGGACCAGGTGCACACGTGGGTGCTCGACGGCGACGAGGCGCGCGAACGGTTCTTCGCCGGCGCAGGCCTCGGTCCGGACGGCGGGACGCGCGACCTCGCGACGGGAGACATGCCGGACGGGTCGCAGGCGACCGTCACCGAGCGCCGCTGGTCCGCGTCGATCTGACGCGACGACGGGCCGAGGTCGGCCGAGGTCCGACGTCACGACCCACCCGGACGCCCCGGACGCCAGGCGTCAGCTCGTCCGGGCCCGGTGCAGACGGCTGGCGGTCCGCAGCGACGCACGCGCCTGCTTGCGGTCGCCCGCGGCGTCGTACGCGAACGCCAGGTGGTACCAGGACCGCCAGTCGTCCGGGTTCGCCTCGGTCCGCTCGCGGAACTCCTCGAACGCGGCACGCGCAGCGGTCCGGTCGATGCGGCCGCCCGGCGAGCGCGGCAGGTCGTCGACCGGCAGCTCGTCGGCGTCGGCCAGCTCGTCGGCCATGCGCTGCACGTCGATCGCCAGCCACCACTCCCGCGCGACGAGCCAGATCACGAGCAGCGGCAGCAGCCAGAACGCGAGCCCGAGCACGACGCCGACGGGCTCACCGCTCGTGACGAGCCCGCTGGCCCGCAGCGCGACGAGCCACACGTAGACCGCGAGAAGCGCCGTCAGGACGACCGCGGCGAGCAGCGACGTGCGGCGGACCCGCTGCGACGACCTGGCCACGTCAGGCGAGGTCGAGCAGGTGCTCGAGACCCACGGTGAGCCCGGGCCGGCGGCCCACCTCCCGCACGCCCAGGAGCACGCCCGGCATGAAGCTCACGCGGTCGAACGAGTCGTGCCGGATGGTGAGCTGCTCCCCCGCGTTGCCGAGCAGGATCTCCTCGTGCGCGACGAGCCCACGCAGCCGCACGGCGTGCACGCGCACCCCGTCGACGTCGGCGCCGCGCGCCCCGTCGATGCCCTCGCTCGTCGCGTCCGGGCTCGGCCCGATGCCGGCGGCCGCACGCGCCGCGGCCACGGCCTGCGCGGTGTGCCGGGCGGTGCCGGACGGCGCGTCGATCTTGTTCGGGTGGTGCAGCTCGACGACCTCGACGGACTCGAACCAGCGCGCGGCCTTCGCCGCGAACGTCATGGCGAGCACGGCGCCGAGCGCGAAGTTCGGCGCGACCAGCACGCCGACGCCCGGACGGTCGGCGAGGTGGTCGCGCACGCGTGACAGCGACGCGTCGTCCCAGCCGGTCGTGCCGACGACCACGTGGATCCCGGCGTCGACCAGCGCGTGCACGTTGCCCTCGGTCACGGCCGGGATCGTGAAGTCCACCGCGACCTGCGCGCCGGCGTCGGCCACCACGCTCAGGTCACCGTCGGCGTCCAGCGCCGCGACGAGCTCCAGGTCGGGGGCGTCCTGCACCGCCCGGACCACCGTCGCACCCATGCGTCCCACCGCGCCCAGCACGGCCACCTTGATCGGTTCGCTCACGGGGTACGACCCTAGCCGCCGACGGCGGTGCCCAACGCCTCCGCGATGCCGCGCTCGAGCCGGCGCAGCTCCAGCAGGCTCTGCCCGGTGAACCGCTCGACCTCACGCGGCGGGTAGGCGGCCTGCACGTACCAGCGGATCGCGCCGAGCACGTCCTCGGGCCCGACCGGTCCCGGGCCGACCGCGTCCCGCACGAACGCGCTGAACCGCACCGCCGCGAGGAACACGTCGGGCGCCACACCGAGGTGCTCGACGACCCACCGGTGCAGCGTCCCGACCGCCAGACCCGCGTTCCGGGCGACGTCGGACGACCGGACCAGCCCGTCCGACTCGAGCACCTCCCGGACGACGGGCTCGAGCAGCGCGAGCGTCGGGTCCTCCTGCTCCGGCCGGAACCGGGCCGCCAGCCCCCCGCCGAGCAGGTGGCCGGCGTCCTCGTCCTGCCCTGCCTCGAGGGCGACCGAACACGCCGCGGCGACCTCGGGCGACAGCAGCGTCTCGACGGGGTCCAGGCGGTCCGTCACGGGGCGCGCGACGCCGAGCCGCGCGAGCGCCAACGGGTCCAGCTGGGCTCCGACGCGCGCCGCCGGACCGCGCTGCTCGCGGACGACCGCGCGAGTCGCGAGGCCGCGCACGCCGGAACCGTCGGGCGTGCGGCGCTGCGTGAGCGGGTCCACCAGCACGCCCGGTGTGCCGACGGCGACGACGACGAGGCCGTGCCCGTCGGGCAGCACCACCTCGTGGCTCACCGCGCCGGCCGGGTGCCGGACCACCCACAGGTGGTCCACGAGCTCGTGCGCCCCCGGCGGGGGTGCGAACCGGCGGTACCCGATGTCGTCGACGGCCATGCCTCATCATCGCGCCCGCACCGGCGCTCGACCATCACCCGCGACGGGTCGACGTCGGGGTCGCCGTCGCGATCCGTCCCCACACTCGGGCCGGCCGCATCAAGGTCGCGCCGCGCGCGGCCGATGCACCCTCATGCCACGCCTCCCCCGCGTCGCCCCCACGCCGGCCGCCGTCGTCACGTACGTCGCACTCGGCACGTTCGCCCTCACCTACGGGCTCATGTCGTGGTCCGACGCGCTCGCGCAGGCTGAGGCGGGTGAGTGGGCGTGGGCGACGGACCCCTCCGTCTTCGTGCGCGACGCGGTCCCGTGGTCGCTCACGGTCGCCGTCTGGAGCGCCGTGGCCTGGGTCGTCGGCCGCCGGCACCGCTGGCGCGCGCCCGTGCTCGCCGTGGTCGTCGTGGGCGGGTGGACGCTGCTCGCGTGGCTGTCGGCCCACGTCGCCATCTGGGCCACGGGTTGGTACGTCCCGTGGCCCGGACCGGTGGAGGGCACGGGGCATGGCGAACCGGCGCCCATCTACCCGTACGAGTCGCCGATCGTGCTCCGGCCCGGCGCCGTCACACCCGTGGCCGTCGTCGCGGCGGTCGTCGGCACGTCGTGGCTCGCGCACCGCAGGTCGCGCAGCGAGCCGCCCGCAGCCGTCGTGACCGCACCGCGGGCGCGCCGGACCGCGATCGCCGTCCTCGGCCTGCCCGTCGTGGCCGCCGTCGTCGCCGCCGCGTTGCTCCAGCTGTCCCCGGACGACTACCTGACGACCGCGCAGCGGCTCGTCGCCGTCGTCGTCTCCCCCGCGTTCACGCTTGCGCTCGCTGCCGGAGCCGCGCTGCTGCTCGGCGGAGCCGGACGGGCCGGACGGGTGCTCGTCGTGCTGGTCGGGCTGACGGCCGTCGGCCCGCTCGCGCTCGGGTGGTTGCGCGGCGGGCCGGACGCCCTGCTCGGCAGCGCGGCGCTGGGGACGATCGCGATCGCGCTCGCGGCGTGCGTCCACCCGCTCGGGACGTGGCTCGCGCGACTCGAGGAGGCGCCGCCCGCTCCGCTGCCGCCGTCAGTCCCCGAACGGGCCGACGCGCACCACTGACCGCGGGCGGGACGCCAGCTCGGCCGCGAGCTCCTGCACGTCGGCCGCGGTGACCGCACGGATCCGGTCGAGCGACTCGTCGACGCTGAGCAGCTCCCCGTGCACGAGCTCGGCCTTGCCGAGCCGGCTCATCCGCGAACCGGTGTCCTCCATGCCGAGCACGAGCCCTCCGGCCAGCTGGCCGAGCGACCGGTCGAGCTCCGCCTGCGTGATGGGGCTGTCCGCGAGCCGCTCCCACTCGGAGATCATGAGCGCGACGACCTCGTCGACCTTGCCGGGCGTGCAGCCCGCGTAGAGGCCGAAGATGCCCGTGTCGGCGTGCCCCGACGCGAACGAGTACGTCGAGTACGCCAGGCCGCGCTTCTCGCGGATCTCCTGGAACAGGCGCGACGACATGCCGCCGCCGAGCACCGCGTTGAGGACCGAGAGCGTGAACCGCCGCGGATCGGTCGCGGTGAGCGCGGTGCCGCCGACGATGACGTTCGCCTGCTCGGTGTGCCGCCGGATCGTCGTCTCGACGCCGTCGGCGGGCAGCCCGGACGTGCCGGCGAGGGCCGCGGCGCTCGTCGGGAGGCGGCGACCGGTCGGCTCCTGCGCGCCGTCGAGGTCCCAGCCGCCCGTGGTGAGCGCCTCGGCGACCTGCGCGCACAGCGTGTCGTGGTCCACGCCACCTGCCGCCGTCACGACGAGGGTCGACGGCTTGTAGTGCCAGCGGTAGTGCTGCCAGACGGCGTCGCGCGGCACCGCGCGGATCGTCTCGGGCGTGCCGCCGATGGGCCGGCCCAGCGGGTGCTCGCCAAGCACGACGGCCGTGAACTGCTCGTGCACGACGTCGCTCGGGTCGTCGTCGTTCATCGCGAGCTCTTCGAGGATGACGCCGCGCTCGGTCTCGAGCTCGTCGGTGTCGAGGCGCGCGGAGGTCACCATGTCCGCGATGACGTCGACCGCCATCGGGAGGTCCGTGTCGAGCACGCGCGCGTAGTAGCACGTGTGCTCCTTGCCGGTGGCGGCGTTGGCCTCACCACCGACGGCGTCGAACGCCTCCGCGATGTCCATCGCGGTGCGGCGCGCGGTGCCCTTGAACAGCAGGTGCTCGAGGAAGTGCGTCGAGCCGTGGTGGCCGTCGGACTCGTCGCGCGAGCCGACCCCCACCCAGGCACCGACGGTCGCGGAGCGCAGACCGGGCATGCTCTCCGTGAGCACCCGGACCCCGCCGGGCAGGACGGAACGACGCACGAGGGCGTCGCCGTCCTGCCCGACGGCCTGCTCGGCGCCCGGGAAGCCCGGGCGCACGAGCGGCAGGTCCAGCGGCACGTCAGGCGTCGACGGACGCGGGGGCCTCGGCGGCGGGCTCGCCGCCCTCGGCACCCTCGTCGATGACCGCGTGCAGCGACAGCTTGCCGCGCGGGTCGATCTCGCCGATCTCGACCTGGACCTTCTGGCCGATCGAGAGGACGTCCTCGACGTTCTCCACGCGCTTGCCGCCCACGAGCTTGCGGATCTGCGAGATGTGGAGCAGACCGTCCTTGCCCGGCGAGAGCGAGACGAACGCGCCGAACGTGGTGGTCTTCACGACCGTGCCCACGAAGCGCTCGCCCACCTCGGGCATGTGCGGGTTGGCGATCGCGTTGATCGCCGCCCGCGCGGCCTCCGCCGACGGACCGTCGGTGGCGCCGATGTAGACCGTGCCGTCGTCCTCGATCGAGATGTCGGCGCCGGTCTCCTCCTGGATCTGGTTGATCATCTTGCCCTTCGGGCCGATGACCTCGCCGATCTTGTCGACCGGCACCTTCACCGTGATGACGCGCGGGGCGAACGGGCTCATCTCGTCCGGGACGTCGATCGCCTCGGCGATGACGTCGAGGATCGCGAGACGCGCCTCCTTGGCCTGCGTGAGCGCGCCGCCGAGCACCGAGGCGGGGATGCCGTCGAGCTTGGTGTCGAGCTGGATGGCCGTGACGAACTCGCGCGTGCCGGCGACCTTGAAGTCCATGTCACCGAACGCGTCCTCGGCACCGAGGATGTCCGTGAGCGCCGCGTAGCGGGTCTCGCCGTCCACCGTGTCGGACACGAGGCCCATGGCGATGCCCGCGACGGGCGCGCGCAGCGGGACGCCCGCGTTCAGCAGCGACAGCGTGGACGCGCAGACCGAGCCCATCGACGTCGAGCCGTTGGAGCCGAGCGCCTCGGAGACCTGACGGATCGCGTAGGGGAACTCCTCGCGGCTCGGCAGCACGGGCATGAGCGCCCGCTCGGCGAGCGCGCCGTGGCCGATCTCGCGCCGCTTCGGCGAGCCCACGCGGCCCGTCTCACCGGTCGAGTACGGCGGGAAGTTGTAGTTGTGCATGTACCGCTTGCGCGTCTCCGGGGAGAGCGTGTCGAGCTGCTGCTCCATGCGGAGCATGTTCAGCGTGGTGACACCCAGGATCTGGGTCTCGCCGCGCTCGAACAGCGCCGAGCCGTGCACGCGGGGCAGCACCTCGACCTCGGCCGACAGCGTGCGGATGTCCCGCAGGCCACGACCGTCGATGCGGAAGCCGTCCGTGAGGATGCGCTGGCGGATGAGCTTCTTCTGCACCGAGCGGTACGCGGCGGAGAGCTCCTTCTCGCGACCCTCGAACTGCGCGGAGAGCTGCGCGACGACCTCGGCCTTGATCTCGTCGAG
>Ga0256775_1000440_pt1 | contig 10121 bp, 4 predicted proteins | sample MC6MC0926MT_FD_186036 | JGI IMG/M metagenome (GOLD analysis project Ga0256775, IMG submission 186036) | Metatranscriptome of enriched soil aggregate microbial communities from Iowa State University, Ames, United States - MC6-MC0926-MT... | ecosystem: Environmental > Terrestrial > Soil >...
GCTCGCGCAGGTCCTGCACCGTCGACAGCAGGGCCAGGCTCGCGGAGCGGCGCAGGTCCGCGTCGAGCTCACGCCACGCGGTGAGGACCGCGACGAGGTCGGTCACGACCGCGTGGACGGTGTCCTCCAGACGGTCCCGGACGGCGGCACGGAGGGTCGCGTACGTGTCGGCGTCGCGGACGTCGGCGGGGGTGCGGTCGCCCAGGTGGGCGCGCATCAGGCGGTCGATCGCCGCGAGCTGCACGTCCGTGACCAGCGCGTCCGTGCTGGGGTACGGGCTCGCGGCGAGCGTGAGGGCCTGGGTTCCCGTCCAGCGCGTCGTGACTCGGGCGGGTTGGAGGCCGACGTCGAGGAGCAGGAGCCGGCGCAGGCCGCGGCGGGCGGTGTCCGGGCGGGCGGACTCGTCCGCGAGGGAGCGGACGGCGACCGATGACGTCTCGTCGACGAGCGTCGGGTAGGCGCGGACCTGCGGGCCGGCGTCGATGACCTCGGGCAGGCGGCCGTCGGGGAGGTCGGCGGGCCAGGTGCGCAGGCCGGTGCGCTCGAGCGTCACGAGGGGAGCGGCGCTGCTGGACGACGACGGCGCGGCGGGGAGCGGGCCGCCGTTCCGAGCGCCGGCACCTGCACCTGCTCCGGCACCTGCACCGGCACCTGCACCGGCACTTGCTCCGGACGACGGACCGGGCGTGGCCGTCCGCTGCCCGCCGCCCGAGGCTGCGCGGGCCTCCTCCATCGCCGCCCGCACGGCCGTCCGGACGGCCGAGTCGACGGCCTCCTGCGTCCGGGCCGCAAGCCGACGCTGCAGCACCTGGAGGTCCTTGCCCTCGTCGACCACTCCCCCGCGGTCGCCGACCACGCGGAACGTCATCCGCAGGTGCGCGGGCAACCGGTCGTCGTCGAACGCGTCCTCGGGCACGTCGACGTCGCGCAGCTCGCGCACGGCCCGACGGAACATCTCGCGGAACGACGGCGCCGCGTCCCCCGCCCGCACGGTGTCCTCCCACGAGGCGGTGTGCGTGGCGAGCCAGGCCTCGATCCCGCGGGCGACGTCGGGAGCGGGCACGAGCTGGACCCGCACCGCTTTGGGAAGGGACCGGATGGTTGCCGTGACGAGCTCCTCCCGCAGGCCCGGGACCATCCACCCGAAGCCGTCCGGCGTGAGCCTGGCGAGAGCCGTGAGCGGGATGTGTACAGTCACGCCGTCCGCTTCTGTACCAGGCTGGAACTGATATGTCAGCGGCAGGCTCAGGTCGCCCTGCGGCCAGCGCGACGGGAACGCCGACTCGTCGATCGCATGCGCCTCGTCGCCCACGATGAGCTCGCGCGTGAACGTCAGCAGGTCGGGGACGTCGGTCTTCGCTTTCCTCCACCAGTGGTCGAAGTGGCGGGCGGAGACGACGTCGTCGGGCACGCGCTCGTCGTAGAACCCGAACAGCACGTCGTCGTCGACCACCAGGTCACGTCGTCGGGCGCGGGCCTCGAGCCCTTCGGCCTCGGCGAGCAGCCGGCGGTTCTCGTGGAAGAACGCGTGGTGCGTGGTCCACTCGCCCTGCACGAGCGCGTGCCGGATGAACAGCTCGCGCGCGTGCTCCGGGTCGACCTTCGCGAACAGCACGCGCCGCTGCGCGACGATCGGGACGCCGTACAGCAGCACCTTCTCGAACGCGACGGCCGCGCCCTGCTTCGACGACCACGCCGGCTCCGAGTACGTCCGCTTCACCAGGTGCGCGCCGACCTCCTCGGCCCACTCCGGCTGGATGCGCGCCGCGTCACGGGCCCACAGGCGCGACGTCTCGACGAGCTCGGCGGCCATGACCCACGCGGGCGGGCGCTTGGCCAGGCCGGAGCCGGGGAAGATCGCGAAGCGGGCGCCGCGCGCGCCGAGGAACTCGTTGCGCGCGCGCCGGTCGGGACGACCGCCGCGCGCCGGGCCACCGCGCGACGGGGCCGCGACCTCGGTGGCCTCCTGCATGCCGATCTGCGACAGCAGCCCCGACAGGACCGAGACGTGGATGCGGTCGGCGTCCCACTCCAGTCGCAGCGCTCCGCGGACGGGCTGGTCGGACTCCGGCACGTCGGCGGTCGTCGTCCGTGCACGCGGCGGCTCGACCCGGATCCCGAGCGGCTTCGCCAGCTCACGGAGCTGGGTCACCACGTCCTGCCACTCGCGTATCCGCAGGTAGTTGAGGTACTCCGAACGGCACATCCGGCGGAACGCGTTGCCGGACAGCTCGCGCTGCTGCTCGCGCAGGTACGTCCAGAGGTTGAGGTAGGCCAGCAGGTCGGACGTGGGGTCGGCGAACCGGGAGTGCAGCTGGTCGGCGCGGTCGCGCTCGTCGGCGGGCCGCTCGCGCGGGTCCTGGATCGAGAGCGCGGCCGCGATGACCATGACCTCGCGCGCGACGCCCCGACGGCCGGCCTCGACGATCATCCGGGCCAGCCGCGGGTCCATCGGGAGCTGCGCGAGGGCTCGGCCGGTCTCGGTGAGCCGGGTGGTGCCGTCGACGGACTCCAGCGCGGCGAGCTCGGTGAGGAGCTGCACGCCGTCACGGACCGCGCGCACGTCCGGCGGGTCGACGAACGGGAAGCCGGTGACGTCGTCGGGCGACGCCGCGACCCCCACGGCGATCATCTGCAGGATGACCGACGCCAGAGATGTACGAAGGATCTCGGGCTCGGTGTACATCGGCCGCGACGTGAAGTCGTCCTCCGAGTAGAGGCGGATCGCGATGCCGTCGGCGACACGTCCGCAGCGGCCCGAGCGCTGGTTCGCCGACGCCTGCGAGATCGGCTCGATGGGCAGCCGCTGCACCTTCGTCGCCTTGGAGTACCGGCTGATGCGCGCCGTGCCCGGGTCGATGACGTACCGGATGCCCGGCACGGTCAGCGACGTCTCGGCGACGTTCGTCGACAGCACGACGCGCCGGTGCGGGTGCCGCTCGAACACCCGGTGCTGCTCGGCCGCCGACAGCCGGCTGTAGAGGGGGAGGAGCTCGACGGCCTGCGGGTGCCGCGGGTCGGTGACGCGGGCGCCGAGCGACGTGCGCAGGGCGTCCTCCGCGTCGCGGATCTCCCGCTCGCCCGAGAGGAACACGAGGATGTCGCCCGGACCCTCGGCGGCGAGCTCGTCGACCGCCTCGGTGAGGGCCGTCATGAGGTCGCGGTCCTCGGTCGCCTTCTGCCGCGTCCGCCGCCCAGGGGCGGCGTCGCCCTCGGGGGCCTCGACGTCGGGGGACAGCGGTCGGTACCGGATCTCCACCGGGTACGTCCGCCCGGTGACCTCGACGACCGGCGCGGGCACGCCGTCCGGGTGCTCGTCCGTCGCAGGCCCCGCGAAGTGCCGCGCGAACCGGCCCGAGTCGATCGTGGCCGACGTGATGACGACCTTGAGGTCCGGCCGGCGGGGGAGCAGCCGCGTGAGGTAGCCGAGGATGAAGTCGATGTTGAGGGAGCGCTCGTGCGCCTCGTCGATGATCAGGGTGTCGTACGCCAGCAGCTGCGGGTCGCGCTGGATCTGCGCGAGCAGGATGCCGTCCGTCATGACCTTGACGAGCGTGTTCTCGCTCGACTCGTCCGTGAACCGCACCTGGTAGCCGACGAGCTCGCCGAGCGTCGTGCCGATCTCCTCGGCGATGCGCTCCGCGACCGACCTCGCGGCGATCCGGCGCGGCTGCGTGTGGCCGATCTGCCCCGCCCGGCCACGACCCAGGTCGAGGGCGATCTTCGGGAGCTGCGTCGTCTTGCCCGAGCCCGTCTCACCCGCGACCACGACGACCTGGTGGTCGCGGATCGCCGCGGCGATCTCGTCGCGCCGGGCACTGACGGGGAGCTGGTCGGGGTAGACGATCGCGGGGAGGACCACGGACTCGCGGTGGGCGGCGGCCCGGGCCCGACGTGCGGCGGCACGCCCGTCGTCCTGCGGCGGACGACCACCGCGGCGAGCGTCCTGGCGAGGTGCGCCGTCGCCCGACGGGCGGCCGCCGTTGCGTCGTCGGGCGCCGCGCCCTCGTCGTCCGGAGCCCTCACGCCTTGCGTCCCCGCCCTGGGCGCGCCCGTCGTCCGGACCGCGAGGGCCGGCAGGGGAGGGGGCGGAGGAGGTCACGACCGTCGATTCTCCCAGGTGCCCGGGAGACGTCGCGCGCTGATTCCCCGGTCGCCTCCGCGGGCTCGACGACCCGCACGGCGGCCGCCGTTCCTGCGCCGCGCCGGACGAGGCGCCGCGGGTGCCGCCACAGCAGCGGGGCCACGAACGTGCGACCGCGACCAGGCCGGGTCCTACAGTGGCGCGCATGAGTGACGACTCCGCCGTCCAGCCGGCCACCGACGGCGAACGGCGTGCGCTCGCCGCGCTGGAGGCGGCCGGGATCGGCTTCTCCGTCAGCCGGCACGGACCCGTCAGCTCGCTCGCCGAGGCGGCGCGGGCGCGCGGCATCGAGCCGTCGGGGATCGTCAAGACGATCGTCGTGCGGCGCGGGGACGACGACTTCCTGTTCGTGCTCGTCCCCGGCGACCGGACCATCTCGTGGCCCAAGCTGCGGGCCCTGCTCGGCGTGAGCCGGCTGTCGATGCCCGACGCGGCGACCGCGCGGGACGTCACCGGCTACGAGCGCGGCACGATCACCCCGTTCGGGTCCGTGCGGGACTGGCCGGTGGTCGCGGACTCCCGGATCCCCGGGCGGGCCGTGTCGATCGGCGGCGGCGCGCACGGCGTCGCCGCGACCGTCGACGGGGACGAGCTGACGAAGGCGCTGTCGGCGACGGTCGCGGACGTGACCGACCCCGAGTGAGGGTCAGTGCGCGACGAACGCCGTCGGTCGCATCGTGAGGACCACGCGCACGGGCGCGTCCGGCGGGTCGTACGACGTCCCGTACCGGGTCATGAGCGAGCGGTAGAACGACGCGTCGGCGTCGTCCGGCTCCATGCTCTCGACCACTCCGCGCACCTCGATCGACCGGTACGGGTCGTCGGGGTCGTGGATCGAGATCGCGACGCGCGGCTCCGCCTGGAGGTTGCGGTACTTCTGCCGGGTCGTCGTGTGCGTGAATCGGATGACGTCGCCGTCGTGCACGAACCACATGGTGCTGGACTGCGGCGCGCCGTCCGGGCCGATCGTCGCGAGGTGCGCGTACAGCGGGCGCTCCAGGAGGTCGGCGTGACTGGCGGGGAGCTCGGTGCTGGCCATCCGGTGACGCTATCCGGACCCGGGAGATCCGGCGCCCGGATGTGTGGGAATCGGAGGAATCGGTCCGTTTCGGGTCGCGTGCGCGATACTTGCGGGTACGGTCATGGCGCCGGTCCCGAGAAAGCGGTACCGCACGCGTGGATGTGACGAGGCGAGGAGCCATGGAGCTGATCGAGCACTCTGCTGCCGCCGGGACGATCACGGTGGAGGCGCAGGAGGGCCGGACCGTCGTCGTCCTGGCCGGGGAGATCGACGCGGCGCTCCGCGAGGAGGCGAGCACCTCGATGGGCCTGGCGCTGATGAACGGCGTCCCCGTGGTCATCGACTCGTCGCCCGCCACGTTCATCGACTCGTCCGGCCTCGCGTTCGTGCTGCAGCTGCACCTCGCGGCGCGCGAGGCCGGCATCTCCGTCACGCTGCACGACCCCGGGCGGGTGCTGCGCGACGTGCTCGAGATGGTGGGGCTGTCGGACGAGCTGCCGCACGAGCCGGAGCACGTCGCGACCGTGTGACGCGCGTCGTCGACGGCGTGTCGTCGGCGGTTCGTCGGGCGGGTCCGGGACAGGCCGGGCGGCCTCTCCGGGAGTGTCGGAGGGCTCGGTTACGGTCCGGGCATGCGGATGCTCCACACGTCGGACTGGCACCTGGGCCGGTCGCTGCACGGGGTCGACCTCCTCGACCACCAGGCGGCGTACCTGGACCACCTGGTCGACGTCGTGCGCTCCGAGTCCGTCGGCGTCGTGGTGGTCGCGGGGGACGTGTACGACCGGGCGATCCCGCCCGTCGAGGCCGTCACGCTGCTGTCCGACGCGCTCGCGCGACTGACCGAGCACGCGACGGTCGTCGTCACGTCGGGCAACCACGACTCCGCGACGCGGCTGGGCTTCGGGTCGGGGCTCATGCGGGAGCGGGTGCGGCTGCGCACGCGTGTCGCCGAGCTCGCCGAGCCCGTGGTGCTTCCCGACGACGAGGGCGACGTGCTCGTGTACGGCATCCCGTACCTCGACCCCGACTTCGCGCGGGCGTCCCTCGCGGACGACGGCGCGGCGCCGCTCGCGAGGTCGCACGAAGCCGTGACCGCGGCGGCGATGCGGCGGATCCGTGCCGAAGTCGCGGGGCGTCCGGTGGAGTCACGCACGGTCGTGGCGGCGCACGCGTTCGTCGTGGGCGGCCTGCCGAGCGAGTCCGAGCGCGACATCCGGGTCGGGGGCGTCGACCACGTGCCCGCGGGGGTGTTCGACGGGGTCGACTACGTCGCGCTCGGGCACCTGCACGGGCCGCAGCGGGTCGGCGGGTCGGACGGCACGGTCCTGCGGTACAGCGGGTCGCCGCTCGCCTACTCGTTCTCCGAGCAGCACCACGCCAAGTCCACGGTGCTCGTCGACCTGTCCGGGACCGGTCCCGTCGGGACCGAGCTCGTGGCCGCGCCGGTGCCCCGCCGGCTGGCGGACGTCACGGGCACGCTCGACGACCTGCTCGGCGCGGCCGGCGAGGCGCACGTCGACCACTGGGTCCGCGTGACCGTGACCGACACGCACCGTCCGCAGGACCTCGTGCGGCGGGTGCGTCACCGGTTCCCGCACGCGCTCGTCGTGCAGCACCGCGCGGCAGACGGGAGCGCCCGGCCGAGCCGTGCCACCGAGGTGACCGGCGCGCACGACCCCCTCGACGTCGCCGCGGACTTCGTGCACCACGTCACCGGTGTCGCGCCCGCGGCCGACGAGCTCGCGGTGCTGCGTCGGGCGTACGAGCAGGTCGCCGACGTGGAGCGGAGCGCCTGATGCAGATCCGCTCCCTGATGCTGCAGGCGATCGGGCCGTTCGCCGACGCGCACACCATCGACTTCGACGCGCTCGGCGCCTCCGGCCTGTTCCTGCTCGACGGCCCCACGGGGTCCGGAAAGTCGACGCTCATCGACGCGATCGTGTTCGCGCTGTACGGCAAGGTGGCGTCCGCCGAGGCCAGCGACGACCGGCTGCGGTCGGCCTTCGCCGCGGACCACGTCGAGAGCGTCGTCGACCTCGTCTTCGAGGTGTCGTCCGGGCTCTACCGGGTGCGCCGCACGCCCGCGTTCCAGCGGGCCAAGAAGCGCGGGAGCGGGACGACGACCGCGCAGGCGACCGTCAAGGCCTGGCGGCTCCCGGCCGACGCCGACGTGCACGGCGGGCCGGCGGTGCTCGACCTGGTCGGCGTGCCGCTCGGCAACCGGCTCGACGAGGTCGGCGCCGAGATCCAGCGCGCCGTCGGCCTCGACCGCACGCAGTTCGTGCAGACCGTCGTGCTGCCGCAGGGCGAGTTCGCGCGGTTCCTGCGGTCCGACCCGGACAAGGAGCGCCGGGTCCTGCTGCAGAAGATCTTCGGCACCGAGGTGTACGAGCGGCTGCAGGTGCGGCTCGGGGAGATGCGCGCCGAGTCGAACCGGGCCGTCGAGGCCGCACGCGGGGGGCTCGACGAGGCCGTCGCGCAGCTCGTGGGTGCCGCCCGGCTCGACCCCGACGAGGCCGACGCGTTGCGGTCCGCGGTCGACGAGGCGTCGCGCCGCGGCGGACCCGTCGAGTCGCTCGCGGACGACGTGGCCGGTGTCGTCGACCAGCACGTGCAGCGGCTCGCCGGTCTCGCGGTCGCCGGCGGGTCCGCCGCTGCCGAGGCGGAGCGCGTCCGGCAGGCAGCGCGGGCGTCGCTCGACGCCGCCGTGGCGACCGCGGCGCTGCTCGAACGGCGTGACCGGCTCCGGGCCGAGCAGGCTGCGCTCGCGGCGCAGGAGGACGTGCAGGCCGAAGCGGTCGCGCGGCTGACGGCCGGTCGGGCTGCCCGGTCGGTGCACCCGCTGCTGGTCGCGGCCGACGCCGCGGAGGTCGCGGCCGCAGCGGCGCGCAAGGCCCTGGAGGCCGCACTCGACGTGGCGCCCGCCGACCTCGTGGGTCTGGCTGGGGGGATCGCGACGGGCACGGGCGCGTCGGGCCGTGCGAGGTCGGGCGCCGACGGTCCGAGCGATCCCGGGAGGGACGTCGACGGCGCATCAGGGCGCCTGCCTGACGCCGAGGGGCTGCGGCTGCGGCTCACCGACGCGCACCGGCAGGCGGTCGCCGACGCGGCCGTGCTCGTGCGGGTCGTCGCCGTCGAGGCCGGGCTCGAGGAGCGGCGGAGGGCGTTGCGCACCGGGCTCGACGAGCTCGACGACCTGGCCGCGGAGGTCGCCGCCCACGACGAGTGGCTCGCAGGTCGGCCCGCCGAGCGGGAGGCGCTGGCAGGCCGGCTCGACGCGGCACGGACCGCGGCGGCACGGCTGGGCGAGCACGAGGCCGCGCTGCGGTCGGCCGCCGAGCTGCGGGACGCCGTCCAGGCGCTCGGGCTGGCCCGCACCTCGCTGGTCGGTGCCGAGGACGCCTGCGCGGCGGCAGCACGCGACGCCGTGGCGGCGGTCGAGCGCGAGCGGGACCTGCGGCAGGCCCGGATCGCCGGCCTCGCGGGGGAGATCGCCGCGTCGCTGGCCGACGGTGAGGCGTGCCCGGTGTGCGGCGGCGTCGACCACCCGGACAAGGCCGTGCTCGGTGCGGACCACGTGTCGGCCGCGCAGGTCGAGCTCGCCGAGCACGCCCGGACCGCCGCCGAGACCGCGCTGACCGAGGCGCGGTCGCACGTGGACGTGCTCCGGGAGCGGGTCACCGGGCTGGTCGCCCGGGTCGGCGACGCCACCGAGGCGTCGGCCGCGGAGGCCGTCGCGGCGGCCACGGCGCTGCTCGACGAGTGCCGGGCGCACGTCGCCGACGCCGCCCGGCTCGCCCCCGAGGTCGACGGCTTCGACGAGGCCACCCGTGCGCGGCAGCAGACCCGCACGGCCCGGGACCAGGAGCGCACCGCACGCGCGGCCACGCTCGACGCCGAGCGTGCGCTGCTGAGCACCGCCGAGACCGAGGTCATCACCGCCCGCGCCGACCACCCGACCGTCGCCGCCCGGCACGCCGCGCTCGAGGAGCGCGTCGAGGTCTCGGCCGACCTGCTCGCCGCCCTCGCCGAACGGGAGACTGCCGCCGAGCACGCCGCGCTGCGCGACGCGGAGCTCGCCGTCGGGCTCGCCGAGGCCGGGTTCGAGTCGGCCACGGCCGCCCGGGACGCCCTCGTGCCCGCCGACGTGCTGACCGAGCTCGCGTCGCTCGTCGCCGCGTACGGGTCGGCGGTCGACCGGGTCGCCGCCGGTCTGGCCGAGCCCGCGCTCGCAGCCCTCGCGGACGACGCCTCCGTGGACCTCGCGGCCGCGCAGCACGACGAGCGGGAGGCACGTGCCGCCGCCGACGCGACGGCCGCCGTCGCCTCGCTCGCGGCCGACCGTGCCGAGGCCGCCGCGAGGGCCGGCGACGCCGTGCGCACCGCTGCGGGTGTCCTCGTGCGCCGCCTGCGCGACGCCGCTCCCGTGACCCGGATGGCCGGGCTCGCCGCGGGCAACGGCGGGGACAACGGCAAGGGGCTCTCGCTCGCGACGTTCGTGCTGATGCGGCGGTTCGAGGACGTCGTCGCCGCCGCGAACGAGCGCCTCCTCGTCATGTCCGACGGGCGGTACGAGCTCGAGCGGTCCGACGAGAAGGAGGACGTCCGCTCGCGCAACACCGGGCTCGCGATGCGGGTGCTCGACCACCACACCGAGCAGGCGCGCGACCCGCGGTCGCTGTCCGGCGGGGAGACGTTCTACGTGTCGCTGTGCCTCGCGCTCGGCATGGCCGACGTCGTCACGGCCGAGGCCGGGGGTGTGGACCTCGGGACGCTGTTCGTCGACGAGGGGTTCGGGTCGCTCGACCCGCACACGCTCGACCAGGTGCTCGCCGAGCTCGGGCGGCTGCGTGCGGGTGGGCGGACCGTCGGCGTCGTGAGCCACGTCGAGGCGCTCAAGCAGTCGATCGCGGACCGCGTCGAGGTCCGACCCACCCCGCAGGGACCCAGCAC
>Ga0256775_1000441_pt1 | contig 10120 bp, 7 predicted proteins | sample MC6MC0926MT_FD_186036 | JGI IMG/M metagenome (GOLD analysis project Ga0256775, IMG submission 186036) | Metatranscriptome of enriched soil aggregate microbial communities from Iowa State University, Ames, United States - MC6-MC0926-MT... | ecosystem: Environmental > Terrestrial > Soil >...
CAGCAGCACGACGATGAGGATGAGCAGTGCTGCGGCGTAGCGCATGTCGCTCGGGATGAACAGGTTGGCGACCTCGACGACGACGCCGATGACGATCGAGCCGACGAGGGCGCCGAACGCCGCCCCGAGGCCACCGAGGGTCACCGCCGCGAACATCAGCAGCAGGAGCGCGGCGCCCATGCTCCAGCTGGTCGCGTTGAGGTAGAGGCCCATCAGGACGCCGCCGAGGGCGGCGAGAGCGGCACCGAGCACCCACACGAGGCGGATGATCCGCTCGACGCCGATGCCGGAGGCGGCCGCGAGGGCGGGGTTGTCGGACACGGCCCGCGTCGCCCGGCCCACGCGGGTTCCGAGCAGGAAGTACGCGACGCCACCGAGCACGAGCGCCGCGATCGTCACCGAGACGAGCGACGTGACCGTGACCCGGACGGGCCCGAACGTGAGCGTCGTCGGGTTGGTCGTGACGATGCGCAGCGAGCCGCCGCCGAAGAAGAACTGGTACGTGTACTGCAGCGCCATCGACAGACCGATGGTCACGATCATCTGCTGCGTGGTGCCGACGCGCCGGCGCCGCAGGGGGTGCCAGATGCCGGCGTCCTGCAGCCACCCGCTCGCGGCGCCCGCGAGGACGGCGAGCACGCCCGACACGACCAGGGGCAGGCCCAGGAGCTGGCACCCGACGTACGCCAGGATGCCGCCGAGCGTCACCTGCTCGCCGTGCGCGAAGTTGCTCAGGCCCGTCGTCCCGTAGATGAGCGAGAGCCCGACGGACGCGAGCGCGAGCAGGATGCCGAAGATGAGGCCGCTGACGGTCTGCTGCGCGAGCCGGTCCCAGCTGAAGCCGGTGTCCTGCTGCGAGTTGGTCGGGGTGCCGACCTCGCCGTTGCCGGTGGGTGCTCCGGTCGCGCCGGGGGTCGGCGTGGGCCCGGAGCCGTCCGCCGCGACGAGCGGGAACAGGGCACCGGTGGCTTGACCGAGCTCCGCGTTGACGGTCCGCGGGTTCGCGGCGGGGTCGCGCAGCACGTCGCCCTCGGGGAGCGTCGCGGTGTCGACCTTGACCGTGTAGGGGCCGGCCACCGTGACGGGGGCGGACCAGCGTCCCTCCGCGTCCGTGACGACCGTGACGGTCGTCCCGGCACCGGCGATCTCGATGCTCACGCCGGGAGCGGGCTCGCGGTCGCTGTTCCGGATGGTGCCGTTGATGCACCCGGTCGCGAGGTCGGCGACGCAGGTGGCCTCCGCGGCGGCGTTCGCGGGGGCTGCGGCGAGCAGGGCGGTGACACTGAGGACGAGGACGGCCAAGGCCGTCCGTGCCCTCGTCCTCCACCACGGCGACCGGGTCGGTGCGGTGGTGGGGGAACGGTCCACGGTGGCGACATCTCGCACCTGGATCCTCCGTACGTCGTTCGTCTGGAGCGTGGTCACTGGGCTCGGCGGCGCTGCCGGGCTCGGTGCGGGTCCGCCGGGTGGCAGGACGATAGGCACGGATTGTGTCCTGTTCATTACGTCAAAGCGAGCACCACGCACGAACTGGGCAGTCGGGTGACCCCGGAACTGGGCGAACGTCCAGGAAATATGGCCTTCCGGACGCGAGGGGCTAGGCACGCCGGTACCGGCTGCGCCATGATCGACGTCGGCGCCGTCGCGGGCAGATGCGGCGCCTGCCTGACCGGATCCCCCTCATCCCGTCTGGAGGCTCGTCGCCGTGCGCCCTGGAGTCCACGTCCGCAGTGCTTGCCCGCACGACCTCGAGGACCTGGTCGATCTCTGCCTCGCCGCACGCCTCGAGGCGGGCGTCGGTTCGCAGCTGTGCACGGAGGACTCCGAGCGGTTGAGCGCCCAGCTCGGGACGCTGCTCGGGACGCCTGGGGGCGAGGTGCTCATCGGCACCGTCGACGACCAGCCGGCCGGCCTCCTGCTGGCCCGGATCGTCGGACCCGGCCCGTTCACGGACGTGTCCAGCCTGCACCTGGAGGCGCTGTTCGTGCTGCCCGACGCACGACGCCGCGGTCTCGGGCACGCGCTCCTGTCCCGCGCGCTCCAGCTCGCGGAGCAGGCCGGCGCGACCGAGCTGTACTCGTCCCCGCTCCCGGGTGCCCGCGGGATGCAGCGGTTCCTCGCGCGGCTCGGCTTCGCGCCCGCCGCGGCCCACCGGGTCGTGACGACCGCGGTCCTGCAACGTCGCCTCACGCACGAGGTCGGTCCCGCGTCGATCACGCCGGCGGTCCGTCGGACGGGTCCGCGCGGGCTCGAGGACCTCATCGCGCGCCGCCGTCAGGTCCGTGAGGGTCGCCGCCGGCAGGACGAGTCGAGTCCCGCGGACGCCGCGGCTCAGGCCCGCGCGTCGATCAACATGCAGGTGAGCCGCGCAGTGCAGAGCCGCCGGCCGTCCTCGTCCTCGACGACCACCTGGTAGCTGACGAGCGTCGACCCGAGGTGCAGGGCGGTCGCCGTGCCGGTGACCGTGCCCGAGCGGGCCGAGCGGTGGTGCGTCGCGCTGAGCTCGATGCCGACCGCCGCCCGACCGGGGCCCGCGTGCACCTGCGCGGCGTAGGAGCCGAGGGTCTCGGCGAGCACGGCCGAGGCGCCCCCGTGCAGGAGGCCGTACGGCTGCGTGTTGCCCTCGACCGGCATGGTGCCGACGGCGCGGTCGGCCGCCAGCTCCACGATCTCGATGCCCATCCGGGCGAGCAGCGTGCCGTCGGTGGACGGCAGGGCGGGGAGCGCGTCAAGGGTGTCGGACATGGCAGATAGGTTGACACCCGTGAGCGACGCACAGCCAGCCGCCCCTGCCCGACTTCTGCTGATCGACGGCCACTCGATGGCCTACCGGGCGTACTTCGCGCTCCCGGTGGACAAGTTCGCGACGTCCACGGGTGAGCCCACCAACGCGGTGTTCGGCTTCGTGTCGATGCTCGCCAACCTGCTGCGCGACGAGGCGCCGACGCACGTCGCCGTGGCGTTCGACGTGGGCCGGACCACGTTCCGCACCGAGCAGTACGAGGCGTACAAGGGCAACCGGAACGCGACCCCCGAGCCGTTCAAGGGGCAGGTCGCGGTGATCCAGCGGGTGCTCGCGACGATGCACATCCCGGTGCTCGAGAAGCCGTCGTTCGAGGCGGACGACATCCTCGCGACGCTCTCGTCGCAGGCCCGCGCGCAGGGCATGGAGGTGCTCATCTGCTCCGGCGACAGGGACTCGTTCCAGCTCGTCAACGACGCGGTGACCGTGCTCTACCCGGTCAAGGGCGTCTCGGAGATGGCGCGCATGACGCCCGCGGCGGTCGAGGCGAAGTACGGCGTGCCTCCGCAGCGCTACCCGGACCTGGCGGCGCTCGTCGGGGAGTCCAGCGACAACCTGCCCGGCATCCCCGGTGTCGGCCCCAAGACCGCCGCGAAGTGGATCCTCACGTACGACGGCCTCGAGGGCGTGGTCGCGCACGCCGACCGGGTGTCCGGCAAGGCCGGCGAGTCGCTGCGCGAGAACCTCGAGCAGGTGCAGCTCAACCGCCGCCTCAACCGGCTCGTGGACGACCTCGAGCTCCCGCTGGGCCCCGAGGACCTCGCGGCCCGGCCGTGGGACCGTCAGGAGCTGCACACGATCCTCGACGAGCTCGAGTTCCGCACGCTCCGTGACCGGCTGTGGGCGATGCTGCCCGACGAGGGCGGTGCGGCACCGGCCGCGGTCGCCGCCGCGGCGCTCGACGTCGCCACGATGGGCGCGGGGGAGCTCGCCGCCTGGCTCGCCGCCCGGGCCGGCCAGCCGCTCGGCCTCGACGTCCGTGGCTCGGGTGCGCCCGCGGGTGGCGACGCCTGGGGGATCGCGCTCGCCGACGCGGGCGGGCAGGCAGCCGTCTTCGACCTCGCCGAGATCGCACCGCCCGACGAGGCCGCGCTCGCCGCGTGGCTCGCCGACCCGGAGGCGCCGAAGGTCGTGCACGCGGCCAAGGAGGCGTGGCACGCGCTCGCCGGGCGCGGGCTGCCGATCACCGGCGTCGCGTTCGACACCGAGCTCGCGGCGTACCTGTGCCAGCCCGACCGGCGCGCGTACGACCTCGCGGACCTCGCGATCGGCTACCTGCACCGCGAGCTCGGCTCCGAGGACGCGACGCCGGACGGGCAGGGTGCGTTCGACCTCGAGCTCGACGGCACCGACGAGGGCCGCCGGGCGGCCGTGCGTGCGGCGGCGGTGCGCGACCTGTCCGACGTGCTCGCAGGCGAGATCGCCGACCGGGGGGCGACGCACCTGCTCACCGACCTCGAGCTGCCGCTCGTCGACGTGCTCGGGCGTATGGAGCGGACCGGCATCGCGATCGACGCGGGCTACCTCTCGGGCCTCGAGCGGTCGTTCGACGCGGCCGTGCAGGAGGCGGCCGCCGACGCGTACGCGGTGATCGGCCGCGAGGTGAACCTCGGCTCGCCGAAGCAGCTCCAGGAGGTGCTGTTCGACCAGCTCGGCATGCCGAAGACGAAGCGGATCAAGACCGGCTACACGACCGACGCCGCGTCGCTCACGGACCTGTTCGCGAGGACGCAGCACCCGTTCCTGGAGCACCTGCTCGCGCACCGCGACGCCATCCGGCTGCGCCAGACGGTCGAGGGCCTGCTCCGGTCGATCGCGCCCGACGGCCGGATCCACACGACGTTCCAGCAGACCATCGCCGCGACGGGCCGCCTGTCGTCGGCCGACCCGAACCTGCAGAACATCCCGATCCGCACCGAGGCCGGCCGTCAGATCCGCCGGGCGTTCGTGGTCGGCGACGGCTACGAGACGCTGCTCACGGCCGACTACTCGCAGATCGAGATGCGGATCATGGCGCACCTCTCGGGCGACGAGGGCCTCATCGCGGCGTTCCGGTCGGGGGAGGACCTGCACAGCTACGTGGGGTCGCGCGTGTTCGGCGTGCCGACGGACGAGGTCACGTCCGCGATGCGCTCGAAGATCAAGGCCATGTCGTACGGCCTGGCGTACGGGTTGTCGTCGTACGGACTCTCACAGCAGCTGTCGATCGAGGTGTCCGAGGCGTCCGCGCTGATGCAGGACTACTTCGAGCGGTTCGGCGGTGTGCGGGACTACCTGACCGGGGTCGTCGACGTGGCCCGGGCGACGGGCTACACGCAGACCATCCTGGGCCGCCGCCGGTACCTGCCTGACCTCACGAGCGACCACCGCCAGCGCCGCGAGGCGGCCGAGCGGATGGCGCTCAACGCGCCCATCCAGGGCAGCGCCGCCGACCTCATCAAGGTGTCGATGCTCGGGGTCGACCGCGAGCTGGCGCGCCGCGGGCTCACGTCGCGGCTGCTGCTGCAGGTGCATGACGAGCTCGTGCTCGAGGTCGCCGCGGGGGAGCGGGACGAGGTCGAGCAGGTGGTCCGGGAGCAGATGGGCGCGGCGGGCGACGCCGCGACCGACGGACCTCTCGACGTGCCGCTGGACGTGTCGGTCGGCGTCGGTGGCAGCTGGCACGAGGCAGGGCACTGACCCTGCCCGCCGGGCCGGCCGACCCAGCGGGCAGAGGGCAGCGGCCGCCGGGCCGCTCGCCCGCGGTCACATCGCACGTCTGACATGTCGAACTTTCGTGTGACTTGTCGAAAGATTTCGTGTACTTCACCCGGTGATCTGCGCCACACTCTCCGCGAGTGGCAATGACGCCACGCAGTCCCGTCACTTGGGAGGCGTACGTGACAGACACGTTCGAAAGTCCACGAGAGACCGACTACCAGCGGGTCCAACGAAGCGACGAGTTCCAGGCCCTGCGGAGCCGGTTCCGTCGCTTCGTCTTCCCGATGACCGCCCTGTTCCTGGTGTGGTACTTCGTCTACGTCCTGCTCGCCGACTACGCGCACGACTTCATGTCGACGAAGGTGTGGGGGAACATCACCGTCGGCCTGCTGTTCGGTCTGGGCCAGTTCGTGTCGACCTTCGTCATCACGATGGTCTACGCCCGCTGGGCCAACAACCGGCAGGACCCGGTCGCCGAGAAGCTGCGCCGGCACATCGAGGACGGCGAGCTCGAGGGCGGTGAGGCCCTGTGAGCGCGTCCCTCTTCACCCTCGTCCGCGCCGCGGAGACCGAGCAGATCGGCGAGCCGTGGGTCAACATCGCGATCTTCTCGGGCTTCGTGCTCGTGACGCTCGTCATCGTGTTCCGCGCGTCCCGCAACAACAAGACGGCGGCCGACTACTACGCCGCGGGGCGGTCGTTCACCGGCCCGCAGAACGGCACCGCGATCGCCGGTGACTACCTGTCCGCGGCGTCGTTCCTCGGCATCTGCGGTGCCATCGCCATCAACGGGTACGACGGCTTCCTGTACTCGATCGGCTTCCTCGTCGCGTGGCTCGTCGCGCTCCTGCTCGTCGCCGAGCTCCTGCGCAACACCGGCCGGTTCACGATGGCCGACGTGCTGTCGTTCCGACTCAAGCAGCGTCCCGTCCGGATGGCCGCCGCCCTCGCGACCCTCACTGTCGTGTTCTTCTACCTGCTCGCCCAGATGGCCGGCGCCGGCGGTCTGGTCGCGCTGCTGCTCGGCGTGACGGGTACGCAGGCGCAGGGCATCGTCATCGCCGTCGTCGGCGCGCTGATGATCCTGTACGTCCTCATCGGCGGCATGAAGGGGACGACGTGGGTCCAGATCATCAAGGCCGTGCTGCTGATCCTCGGCGCCGCGGTCATGACGCTGTGGGTGCTCGCCAAGTTCGGGTTCAACTTCTCGGACCTGCTGCAGGGCGCGGTCGACGCCGCGGGTGAGGGCGGCGAGGCGCTGCTCGGTCCGGGCAAGCAGTATGGCGCGACGTCGATGAGCCAGCTCAACTTCCTGTCGCTCGCCCTCGCCCTCGTGCTCGGCACAGCGGGCCTGCCGCACGTGCTGATGCGGTTCTACACGGTGCCGTCGGCCAAGGAGGCCCGCCGGTCGGTCGTGTGGGCCATCTGGCTGATCGGCATCTTCTACCTGTTCACGCTCGTGCTCGGCTACGGCGCGGGTGCGCTCGTCGGTCCGGAGAAGATCACGGCGGCCCCCGGCGGCGTGAACTCGGCGGCGCCCCTGCTCGCCTACGAGCTCGGCGGCACGATCCTGCTGGGCATCATCTCGGCCGTCGCGTTCGCGACGATCCTCGCGGTCGTGGCGGGCCTGACGATCACCGCCGCGACCTCGTTCGCGCACGACATCTACGCGAACGTCATCAAGCGTGGCGAGGTCAAGCCCGACGGCGAGGTGCGCGTCGCCCGGATCACGGTCGTCGCGATCGGCATCCTCGCGATCATCGGCGGCGTGTTCGCGAACGGGCAGAACGTCGCGTTCCTCGTGGCGCTCGCGTTCGCGGTCGCGGCGAGCGCGAACCTCCCGACGATCCTCTACTCGCTGTTCTGGAAGAGGTTCAACACGTCGGGCGCCCTCTGGAGCATGTACGGCGGCCTGATCTCGTGCCTGGTGCTCATCGCGTTCTCGCCCGTGGTCTCGGGCAAGGTCGACCCGAAGACGGGTGCGAGCCTGTCGATGATCAAGGACACGAGCATCGACTTCCACCTGATCCCGCTCGAGAACCCGGGGCTCATCACGATCCCGCTCGCGTTCCTGCTCGGCATCCTCGGGACGTACCTGAGCAAGGAGAAGCCGCACCCGGAGAAGTTCGCGGAGATGGAGGTGCGGTCCCTGACCGGCGCGGGCGCCGAGAAGGCCGTCGTCCACAGCTGACGCGGTGGCAGGGCGGGTCGGCGGCCGGGATCGGCGCCGACCCGCCCTGTCGTGCGTCGGGGTCAGGGCCGGTGGGTCACGAAGATCGCCGTGCCCGGGATCACCGCTCCTCGGACCGGCCCCCACCCGCCCCAGACCCGCGCGTGCCCCTCGGGCCACTCGGGCTCGACGAGACGGTCGACGACGAACCCGGCGGCGACCAGCTCGGCCACGTGGTCGCCGAGCGTCCGGTGGTACTCGGCGTACCGCACGCGGCCGGACGCACCCAGCTCGACGTACGGGCGGCGGTCGAAGTACGAGCGGTTCACGGTGAGCCCGACCTCGGACGGGTCGTCGGGGAACGCCCACCGCACGGGGTGCGTCACGGACAGGACCCAGCGCCCGCCGGGCCGCAGCACGCGCGCGACCTCGGCGTGGATGCGGTCCGCGTCGGGCACGAAGGGGATCGCGCCGAACGCGGTGAACGCGACGTCGAACGAGGCGTCGGCGAACGGCAGGGCCCGCGCGTCGGCTACCACGGCCGGCGTCAGGACCCCGGTGTCGCGGTCGTAGCGCCTGCCCGCCTGCAGCATCCCCGCCGAGACGTCGGTCGCGACGACGTCGACGCCCTCGCCGACGAGCCAGCGCGAGCACTGCGCGGCACCGGCACCCACCTCGAGCACCCGGGCGCCGGTGAGGTCGCCGAGCAGGTGCGCGTCGGACTCCCGCACGCCTTCGGGGCACCAGCAGAAGTCGGCCGGGCCGAGGAACGCGCCGTGCTCGTCGAGGTACTCGTCGGCGTTCGCGTCCCACCACGTCCGACCTGCGCTGCCGCCCTCGGCGGGTGGGACGTCGAGGTAGCCGGCCTCGGCCAGCGGGTCGTCGTCGGGCACGTGAGCGTCGTGAGCCATGCACCCAGTCTGCTGCCTGACCTGGGACGGAAGGCATGGGATGCTGGCGGACGGCGCGGATACGCTGGCCGGACGGCAGCCCGACGATGCGCTCCGACCAGGTCCTCGAGACGATGAAGGAGTGCAGAGCGTGCGAGTCGGACTGCTCACCGGTGGAGGCGACGTGCCGGGCCTCAACGCGGCGATCCGTGCGGTCGTGAAGCGCGGCGAGGGCGAGTACGGGCACTCGATCATCGGCTTCCGCAACGGGTGGAAGGGTGTCGTCGACGGTGCGTCCGAGCCGATGACGCGCCAGCACATCCGCAACGTCCTGCCCGTCGGCGGCACCCTCCTCGGCACGGCGCGCTACCACCCGCACCGGGCGGACGGCGGCATCGACGCGGTGCTCGCGACGCTCGAGGCCGAGCGCATCGAGGCGCTGATCTGCATCGGTGGCGACGGCACGCTGCACGCGGCGAGCAAGGTGGCCGAGGCGGGCATCCGGATCGTCGCGATCCCCAAGACGATCGACAACGACGTGTGGGGCACCGACCGCTCGATCGGGTTCGACACCGCCGTGACCATCGCGACCGAGGCGATCGACCGGATCCACACCACGGCCGAGAGCCACAACCGCGTGATGATCGTCGAGGTCATGGGGCGCGACGCCGGGTGGATCGCGACGACGGCCGGCATCGCCGGGGGAGCGGAGCTCGTGCTCACGCCCGAGGAGCCGTTCGACATCGAGCGCATCGAGCGCTTCCTCAAGCACCGCCACCGCGCGCACGCGAGCTTCTCGATCGTCGTCGTGGCCGAGGGCGCCGTCCCGGCCGAGGGCACCGCGATGCACTACGAGACGCAGGTCGGGAAGTTCGGCCAGATCGTCGCGGGCGCGATCGGCGAGCGGCTCAAGGTCGAGATCGAGCAGCGCACGGGCTTCGACACCCGGGTCACGGTGCTCGGCCACGTGCAGCGCGGCGGCATCCCGACCCCGACGGACCGGATCCTGGGATCGCGGTTCGGCGTCGCGGCGATCGACGCGGTGGCCCGCGGCGAGTCGGACGTCATGACGGCGCTGTGCGGCGAGCGCGTCGAGCTCGTGCCGCTCTCGGAGGTCGCCGGCAAGGTCAAGCGCGTGCCCGAGGACCTGCTGGCGGTGGCCCGGGCCCTCGCCTGACCGACAGATCCGGCGACGGCGCGGGCGGCTTTGACCGCCCCGAGGTCGCCCAGATAGGGTAGACGGCGGTGCCGCGCGCCTTCCCGCAGTTCAACGTGCTGGTTCGACCAGCATCGACGGCACGGGGGTCTGGACTCGTCCAGAGGCGCGATCATGCGGCCCCGAACCCTGTCCGCACAACTTCCATGTCCGCAACGGAGCCCATCCCTACATGAGCATCTCCACCCCCGCGAAGCCCGCAACCCCGCAGGTCGCGGTCAACGACATCGGCTCGGCCGAGGACTTCCTCGCCGCGATCGACGCCACCATCAAGTACTTCAACGATGGCGACATCGTCGAGGGCACCATCGTCAAGGTCGACCGCGACGAGGTCCTGCTCG
>Ga0256775_1000448_pt1 | contig 10074 bp, 7 predicted proteins | sample MC6MC0926MT_FD_186036 | JGI IMG/M metagenome (GOLD analysis project Ga0256775, IMG submission 186036) | Metatranscriptome of enriched soil aggregate microbial communities from Iowa State University, Ames, United States - MC6-MC0926-MT... | ecosystem: Environmental > Terrestrial > Soil >...
CGGCCGACCTGGCGGCGCTGGCCGGCGCCGACGTGGCGAGCGGCCGTGCGGGAGGGGTGCCCTGCGACGTGGCCCAGAGCATCGCGCAGCTGAACGGAGCGGCGATGACCGACTGCGATCAGAACGGGACGGTGGTCACCGTGACCACATCCACCCCCTACCTCGCCTTCGCCTCGACGGCATCGGCGCGTGCCGGACCGCCCGGCGGGTAGGTTCCGAAGCCGGAGGTGTCCGCGCGATGCCGACGGGTTCCGATCAGTCGAAGACGGTCTCGAGGTAGCGGTATGAGACGGCGGTGGGGCGCTGCCCGCGGCCGTCGTCGGAAGCGTATTCGAGCTCGGCCCCCGACGCTCTCACATAGAGGTAGTGCTTGGAGCCAACGGGTGCCGAGATCTCCAGGCGAGGGCGGGCGTCGCCGGAGTCGAGGAAACCGGTCGAGATCGTCTTGCCCTCCAGAGGTCCGTCGATCAATTTGGCGGTGTACATCATCGTCGTTGCCATACACGTATTGTCCTCCCGACGGGATCGTCGGCATAGGGTCGGTGGGTGCTCCGTCCCTGGGCCGTCCGTTCGGTCCGGCGCGGGGAGGGCGTCCGCCCGGGGCTGCGCCGACGGCGAACGCCGAACACTCGATTAGGCGGACAAGCGGCGAAGGTGTGTATGGTTTGCCTGTCGGCCGCACGGACCATCCCAACAATGGATCGGCGCCTTCAGGGGGAGCGCGCCACGCCGGTCCAGTCGTGACGACAACCGTGAGCTGTGGCGACACAGTGTGTGCATATATAAGAGGAGTCAGGTGCCTGACACGAAGAAGCTCGTCATCGTCGAGTCTCCGAACAAGGTGAAGTCGATCGCCCAGTATCTCGGCGACGGCTACGAGGTCATGGCCTCGGTCGGGCACATCCGCGACCTCATCGAGCCGAAGAACCTGCCGCCCGAGCTCAAGAAGGGGTCGCTGGGCAAGTTCTCCGTCGACGTCGAGAACGAGTTCGAGCCCTACTACGTGGTGTCCGACCAGAAGAAGAAGACGGTCGCCGACCTCAAGCGTGCTCTCAAGAACGCCGACGAACTCCTCCTCGCAACGGATGAGGACCGCGAAGGAGAGGCCATCGCCTGGCACCTCGTCGAGGTGCTGAAGCCCAAGGTCCCCGTCAAGCGGATGGTCTTCCACGAGATCACCCGCGAGGCCATCGAGAAGGCTCGCGACAACACCCGCGAGATCGACACGGCTCTGGTCGACGCTCAGGAGACACGCCGCATCCTCGACAGGCTCTACGGCTATGAGGTGTCTCCCGTCCTCTGGCGCAAGGTCGGACCGGGTCTCTCGGCCGGTCGCGTCCAGTCCGCGGCCACCCGGCTCGTCGTCGACCGCGAGCGCGAGCGCCTGGCGTTCGTCCCGGCCTCGTACTGGGGGCTGACCGCACAGCTGGCTCCGGAAGACGCGAACCCCTTCGAGGCGCGCCTCGCCCGGATCGACGGCGACCGCGTCGCAACCGGCCGCGATTTCGACGACCACGGCCGCCTCACCACGAAAGCCCGGACGCTCGACGAGGCCGCCGCGACCACGCTCGCGGCGGCGATCCGTCAGCCGAGCACGACCGTCGCCGTCTCCAAGGTCGACTCCAAGCCCTACTCGCGGCGCCCCGCCGCCCCGTTCACCACCTCGACTCTTCAGCAGGAGGCGGCGCGCAAGCTCCGCTTCTCCGCGCGGCAGACGATGAGTGTCGCGCAGACTCTCTACGAGAACGGGTACATCACCTATATGCGCACCGACTCCGCGTCGCTGTCGCAGCAGGCGACGAACGCTGCGCGGACGCAGGCGGCGAAGCTGTACGGCCCGGAGACGGTCCCTGACAAGCCGCGCACCTACGCGTCCAAGAGCAAGAACGCGCAGGAGGCGCACGAGGCGATCCGTCCGTCGGGCGAGACCTTCCGCACCCCTGCCGAGCTGGAGCGCTCGCTGCGCGGACCCGAGCTGCGCCTGTACGAGCTGATCTGGAAGCGGACCGTCGCCTCCCAGATGGCCGACGCGAAGGGCCAGACGGCATCCGTCACCGTCGAGGCGCGCGTCTCGGAAGGACCGCTCGACGGGACCGTGGCCGAGTTCACGGCCAGCGGCACCGTGATCACGTTCCGAGGCTTCCTGAACGCCTACGAGGAGAGCCGGGACGAGGAGCGCAACAGCAGCGACTCGGCCGAGGCCAAGCTTCCGCCGCTCACCGAGAAGCAGGCCCTGACCGTCCGCGACATCGCCGCCGACGGCCACGAGACCACCCCGCCGCCGCGCTACACGGAGGCGAGCCTCGTCAAGACGCTCGAAGAGCTCGGGATCGGGCGCCCCTCCACCTTCGCGAGCATCATCTCCACCATCATCGACCGCGGATACGTGACCCAGCGCGGTCAGTCCCTCGTCCCCAGCTGGGTCGCCTTCTCGGTCGTCCGGCTGCTCGAGGACTACTTCGGCGACCTGGTGCAGTACGACTTCACCGCCGAGATGGAGGATGACCTCGACCGCATCGCCGATGGCGAGGCCGAGCGCATCGACTGGCTGAACAGCTTCTACTTCGGCAGCGACAAGCACAAGGGCCTCCGACGGGTCATCGACAACCTTGGCGACATCGACGCCCGCAGCATCAACTCCATCGCCATCGACGACGGAGTGACGCTCCGCATCGGCAAGTACGGCCCCTACCTCGAGGTGTCCGAGCCCGATGCCGGCCCCGACGCCCAGCCGCGCCGCGTCAACATCCCGCCGGAGCTCGCCCCCGACGAGCTCACGCCCGCCAAGGCGCACGAGCTGATCGAGGCGCCTGTCCAGACCGACCGCGTGCTCGGGACGAACCCCGAGAACGGCAAGCTCGTCCTCGCCAAGGACGGACGCTTCGGACCGTACGTCACCGAAGCCGACCCCGAGGACGAAGCGGCAGCCGATCCCAAGACCGGCGAGGTGAAGGAGCCAGCGAAGACCAAGAAGGCCGCCGCCGCCAAGCCGCGGACGGCGTCCCTCTTCAAGTCGATGGATCTGGCGACCCTCGACCTGGACACCGCGCTCAAACTGCTCGACCTCCCGCGCGTCGTGGGAGCCGACCCGGAGAGCGGCGAAGAGATCCAGGCGCAGAACGGCCGCTACGGCCCGTACCTCAAGAAGGGCGCCGACACACGGTCGCTCCCGAGCGAGGATGACATCTTCGACATCGACCTGCCGGGCGCGCTGGAGCTGTTCGCCCAGCCGAAGTACGGCAACCGCCGGGCGTCGAGTGCCCTCAAGGAGTTCGACGCCGATCCGGTCAGCGGCAAGCCGATCCGCGTGAAGGACGGCCGCTTCGGCCCGTACGTCACCGACGGTGAGACCAACGCCACGATTCCGCGCGGCGAGACCGTGGACGAGGTCGACTTCGACCGCGCGGTCCAGCTGCTCGCCGACAAGCGAGCGAAGGGACCGGCCAAGAAGCCGGCGCGGAAGACCGCTGCAGCCAAGACGACGACCGCCAAGACGACGACGGCCAAGAAGCCCGCCGCCAAGAAGCCGGCGGCCAAGAAGTCCACGACCGCCGCGGCGAAGAAGTCCGCCGAGTGAGCGAGGGCCTCTTCATCACGCTCGAGGGCGGCGACGGGGTCGGAAAGTCCACGCAGGCGGCTCTCCTGGAGGAGTGGCTCACCGGGCGCGGCCGCACCGTCGTGCGCACCCGCGAGCCGGGCGGTACGGACGCGGGCGTCGAGATCCGCGAGATCGTCCTCCACCACCGCGGAGACATCGCGCCGCGCGCCGAGGCACTCCTCTACGCAGCCGACCGTGCGCACCACATCGCCACGGTGGTCCGTCCGGCCCTGTCCCGCGGCGACATCGTTGTCCAGGACCGCTACATCGACTCGTCCGTCGCCTACCAGGGCGCCGGGCGCGTCCTCGACGCCCAGCAGATCCGCGACCTCTCCCTGTGGGCGGCCGAGGGGCTGCTCCCGGACCTCACCATCCTCCTCGACCTCGACGAGGACACTGCCCGCACCCGCCTCGACTCCGCGCGCACCCGGTACGACCGTCTGGAGGCGGAACGCTCGGACTTCCACGCCCGCGTCCGCGCCAGCTACCTCGCGCTGGCCGAGCAGGAGCCCGAGCGCTTCCTGGTCGTGGATGCGAGCCGGCCCGTCGAGGAGATCGCCGCGGAGATCCGCGACCGCCTCGCCCTGCGCGTCTGAGGACCGTCGTGCGGAGACCGAGCAAGCGTGTCCGTCGTGCCAGCTAGCCTGGACACCATGACGGTGTGGGACGAGCTCACGGGGCAGGACGAGGCGATCGAGGTCGTCCGCGCTGCCGCGATCGGCTCCGCCGCAGGCAACGGAGCCGGTGCTCCCGGCCGCGGGATGACGCACTCCTGGCTCATCACCGGCCCGCCCGGCTCCGGCCGATCGAACCTCGCATACGCCTTCGCGACAGCGCTGCTCAGCCCCGGCACGCCCGAAGGCGACCTCGCCACGCGGCGTCAGGTCGATGCCCGCACCCACCCCGACCTCGCCGTCCTGAGCACCGAGCGCGTGATCATCTCCATCGATGAGGTCCGCGCCCTCGTCGCCAGCTCGCAGTTCGCGCCGTCGGTCGGCAGATACCGCGTGATGGTGATCGAAGACGCCGACCGGATGACCGAACGCACCTCCAACGTCCTGCTGAAGGCGCTCGAGGAGCCGCCGGAGCGGACCGTCTGGATCCTCTGCGCGCCGAGCGACGCCGACCTTCTCCCGACCATCCGCTCCCGCGTCCGCACCGTGCGGCTGCGGGTGCCCAGCGTCGACGATGTCGCCCGCCTCATCCAGCGGCGCGACGGGGTGGATGCGGAGACCGCCGAGCGCGCTGCCCGCCACGCGCAGAGCCACATCGGCATGGCGCATCGCCTCGCCACCCACGAGGAGGCCCGCCGCCGACGCGAGCAGACGCTCGAGCTGGCCCTCGGAATACGCTCCGTCTCCGACGCCGTCCTCGCGGCGGCGACCCTGCTGGAGATCGCCGGCGCCGACGCGAAGGCGATCACCGAGGAGCGGGATGCCGAGGAGCGCGAGCACGCCCTCCGCTCGCTCGGGATCGAGCCGGGCGGGACGATCCCGCCGGCGCTCCGCGGCCAGCTGCGCCAGCTCGAAGAGGACCAGAAGCGCCGAGCGACCCGCAGCCTCCGCGACGGCATCGACCGCATCCTCGTCGACCTGCTCTCGCTGTACCGCGACGTCATGATGATCCAGCTCGGCAGCGACAGCGAACTGGTGAACCGCGAGCTGCGCGCCGAGCTGGACGCTCTCAGCACCCACACGACTCCGGCCGCTACGCTCGCCGCGATGGACGCCGTCGCGACCGCGCGTGAACGCATCGACGGCAACGTCGCCCCGGCCCTCGCCCTCGAGGCCATGCTGACCACCATCCTGCGCGGCACGACCGCTCGAAAGGGGACCGACCTGTGATCACCCGACCCGGCCGTGCCCCGGTACGCGACCAGGCCGCAAGACGGCGCACCGCCCGCACCGCGGCCGTCGCGCTCGCCGCCGTCGTCGCCCTGACCCTCAGCGGCTGCGTGACCTGGTTCCTGCCCGCGAAGACGGTGACGACGTCCACTCCCGCTCCTGACGACGTCTCCGCCGAGCTGCAGCCGTACTACAGCCAGGTGCTGCACTGGACGAACTGCAGCGGCGGCAAGCAGTGCACGACCGTCAAAGCCCCTCTCGACTGGGACCACCCCGGCAAGGGCGACGTCGAGCTCGCGCTCATCCGTCAGCCCGCGAAGGGGACCAAGCAGGGGTCGCTGCTCACCAATCCCGGCGGCCCCGGCGCATCCGGCTTCGACTTCGTCAAGGACTCGGTCGACTTCGTCGCCGACGACACCCTCCAGCAGCACTTCGACATCGTCGGCTTCGACCCCCGCGGTGTCGGCCGGTCCACCGCGGTGAAGTGCTACGACGCCGAGCAGATGGACCAGTACCTGTACGGCATCACCCCCGGTGAGCGCGGCTCCGACCAGTGGATCGCCGAGAACACCACCATCGCCAAGGACTTCGGCGAGGCGTGCAAGAAGAACACCGGCGCTCCGCTGCCGAAGGTCGACACGGTCAGCGCCGCGCACGACCTCGATCTGCTCCGGGCGACGCTCGGCGACAAGAAGCTCAACTACCTCGGCTACTCGTACGGCACCTACCTGGGCGCCGTGTACGCGGGGCTGTACCCGGGGAAGACCGGGAGGCTCGTGCTGGACGGCGCGCTCGATCCCGCCGCCTCGAACTTCGACGTGACCGAGGTGCAGGCCAAGGGGTTCGAGAGCGCGCTGCGCGCCTACCTGACCGACTGCCTGACCCGGAAGGACTGCCCGTTCACCGGCACGGTGGACGACGCGATGAGCACGGTCGGGCAGCTGCTCGCGTCGGTCGAGAAGAGCCCGATCCGCAACTCCGACGGTCGCGAGCTCGGCGCGAACACCCTCGTGACGGCGATCATCACGCCGCTGTACGACGCGACCGCGTGGTCGTACCTCGACAAGCTGTTCGAGTCGGTCATGAAGGGGAGCGCATCCGTCGCCTTCTCGCTGGCTGACACCTACAACAACCGCGACGCCGACGGCACGTACTCGGATAACTCCACCGAGGCGTTCGTCGCCATCAACTGCCTGGACTACACCTACGACGCCGATCCCGCGCTGATGCGCCAGCAGGCGGCGGAACTGGCCAAGGCGGCCCCCGTGATCGGGCCGTACATGGCCTACGGCGACATCGGCTGCGCCAACTGGCCGTACCAGTCGACCGGGCAGCGCGGTCCGATCTCCGCGGACGGCTCGGCGCCCATCCTCGTCGTCGGCACCACCAACGACCCGGCGACGCCGTACGTCTGGGCGAAGAACCTCGCCTCCGAGCTGCAGAACGGGCACCTGCTCACCTATAAGGGCGAGGGGCACACCGCGTACAACAAGTCCAACTCCTGCGTGAACGACACGGTGGACGACTACCTCGTCAACGGTACCGTTCCGACCGACGGGAAGACCTGCTGATCCGTCGGCGTCCGCCGTTCGGGTGAGTGGTGCAATTTTGCAGGGAGTGAAATAATCGACGTCGTGTCAGTGGCCCCCGATTCCACGCTGAACGAGCTCGGACTCCGCGAACGGAAGCGCATTGCAACCCGTCGCGCGATCCAGCTCGCCGCCGTCGAGCTCGCCAGTGAGCGCGGATTCGACCGCGTCACGATCGACGAGATCAGTCACGTCGCGAACGTCTCGCCGCGGACCTTCTTCAACTACTTCCCCTCGAAGGAGTCCGCCATCATCGGCGAACTCCCGGAGCTTCCGGACGAGGAGACCATCGAGGAGTTCATCTCCGCGGGGCCCAGCCAGCCGATCCTCGACGGAATCAGCACCCTGCTGGTCGCCGCGATCGACCTGGGCGAGACCGTGGACGGGGAAGCCGAAGCGCCGCAGGCGCCCGAGAGCGTCCACCGGCTGCACACCCTCCGTCGGGCCCTCCTCAAGGACAACCCGGAGCTCTTCGCGCTGCGCATGGCCAGCATGCACAAGTTCGAGGATGCGCTGAGCGGCGTCGTCCAGCGCCGCCTCGCACACGACGACCCGGCTCTCGCTGCCGACGAGGAAGCCCTGCACCAGCGCGCCCGGTTGGTGACCTACGTGGCCTTCGCGGGCATGCGGCACGCGTGGTCCTGCTGGGCCGACCACGGCGGCGTCGAGCCGCTCTCCGACCGCCTGCGCAGCTCGTTCGAGCAGCTCTCAGCGCTCGGAACGCAGGTCCGCTGACACCGTCCCGGCATGGTCGGCAGCACCCCGCATGATCGGGTAAGCTATCTTCCTGTGCGTCGGACGGAAGTCCGGCCCACGCCGCCCTAGCTCAGTCGGCAGAGCATCTCACTCGTAATGAGAAGGTCAAGGGTTCGATTCCCTTGGGCGGCTCCAGAGAAACCCCTGGTCATGCGCATATTTGAGTGAAGACTCTGGTATCAAAATCGTTCGTTATGGGGCAGACGTGGGGCAGCGTGCTCCTTGATGCATGGTGGGGCCTGAAACCCCTCGACACCTCTTCCGCGGGTTCAGCTCTCGCGAATGGTCCGGAGCCGGTCGAAGAGAATGTCGAAGTCTTCGCAAATCTCATCGGCTGTGAGCTGTGCAGCGACGTCCAGCGTTTGTTTGCCAGTGCCAGCAAGTAGCGCGTCAGCACCTTCCCATAGGATCTTTTTGCCGTCTGCCGTAAGGAACACGTCTGGGGCGTCCGAATCGCAAAAGTTGGATCCGACCGCGATTCCGAAGTTGTCCGCCAGCATGGTCTGCACGTCTTCAAGTGGGCGGCCGATCGTGCGAGCCACAGCTTCGGGATGCATGACGTAGTTGTCGATGTTGCGCCGGCGCCACGTCAAGGCGTAAAACCCGTCGGAGGAAGCGACACTCTTATCCGTTAGGTCACTGGCAACGGAGTTGAGGGACGCTTCGTCTCTATCGCGAAGGCTGACGGCAACCAAACCTGGAATGTCCTCTCGCAATGCCAGGAAGAGCTGCTTCCGATCCTTATGCGCCTTGTTGTTGATCCAGATCGGCCACTGGGCCAGTTCGGAGGAGCTCCGAATTGCGGCGACACGCTCCAAGATGGATCGGTCACTCGTCCCCTCGACGAACAACACTCGCTTTTGCTTGCGCACCGGATCGATGTTGGGCCCGTACTGCGACCCAAGGCCCTCCAGCAAGCCGACCTTCTGGAAATCTTGCGTCAAGTATCGAGTCGCTGGGGTCCCGGTCTGGGCTTCAAGGATCCGAGTGCTCGGCCAGTGACGAAGCAGTTCAACCGAGTGCGTGGCGACCAGTACCTGCTTGCCTTTCAATGACACGAGGTTGGATAACGACTCCATCAAGTCGACCTGAAGTGTTGGATGCAAATGCGCGTCGGGTTCGTCCAAGAGCAAGACATCAAACTTCGGGGAGGTCGCAAGCGCGTACACGCTTAGCCACTGCAAAAAGCCGCTCCCCTCCACCATCAGGTCGCGTCTGCTGTAGTCGGGGTATCTCTTAAGCTGGTACCCCTTGACGTCCCCCTTATCGAGATCGATTTGGATATAGGAGTGGTACTCCTCCTTGAATGGTTCCACGAGGAGTTCGGCGTTGAAGCGGAGCCGAAGAGTCTGTTGCAGCAACTCCCAGGCGTCGGTGGCTCGCAGCGTGTTCAGGTCGGACTGCAGGATCCTCGACTTGCCTTCTTTAAGCCTGCTGCGCTTTCGCTCGTTTTCCTCGTAGGCCTCCAGCAGCAAGTTTCGCAAAACCGCTCCGGCGAGACCCTCTCCAATCCGACGTCGACGGATGGCAGGGGACACCCGTGTTTCCCTGCTTGTTATGCCGGCGAAAGGAGGAAGGTAGGCCAGCACCGGTATCTTCGCGCCTGGCTCCAAGTTGGTGGCGGTTACCCGTACGAAGAGCCTGTCGTTTGCCAACGCCAGGCCGAATTCGAGGTGCTGAGCTTCACCCGATTCACTTAGCCACTCGCAGTCGATTCGCATTGTGTATCCGTCGGTGTCCCCGTCTGCAGCTTTCCGCTGCGGGCGGAGGTTGGTCCACAGGTGCTTAAGTGACGGGAGTGCGACAGGGCTGAATTCATCGTTGCCGGGGCCGAGGCCCTGATGGTGAGCCCCGACGAAGAATGCGCCCTCACCCTTCTCCATTGCAATTGCTGTACGGCAGAACTCCCAGACAGCAAGTCCGTGGAGCAGGCTCGACTTGCCTGCGTTATTACCCCCGGCGATCAGCGTGATCCCCTCAGGCAGTAGCTCGATCTCTTCATCTCTGAAGCGCTTGAACTTGCGAAAATGAACCTTTGTGATCATCTGCCCCTCCCACGACGGACACTAGCGTTCACAGGTTCCGCGTAGCGATGTCGGGCTACCCCAGTCGTGGGGCAAACGTGGGGCAAACCGCGCCAGCTGTTGCCCGCAATTGACTGTGATTCGCTGTGTCCGAACTCGTAACTTCCGCGGAATCATGCGGAGGTACGGCAATTGGCTGATTCGCTGCGACTCACTTTTGCCCGCCAATCCATCTCGTAATGAGAAGGTCAAGGGTTCGATTC
>Ga0256775_1000450_pt1 | contig 10070 bp, 12 predicted proteins | sample MC6MC0926MT_FD_186036 | JGI IMG/M metagenome (GOLD analysis project Ga0256775, IMG submission 186036) | Metatranscriptome of enriched soil aggregate microbial communities from Iowa State University, Ames, United States - MC6-MC0926-MT... | ecosystem: Environmental > Terrestrial > Soil >...
GGGTGCGACCTGCACGCTCGGGTGCTGCTCCATGAACGTCGTCGCGAGCTCGTCGAACGCGGCCTGCAGCGACGCCGCGGCGAACACCGTGAGGTCGCCCGTCAGCTCGGGTCCGACCGTCGAGGTCGAGGTCGACGTCGAGGCGTCGGCCGGCCCGTCGGTGCCGTCGCTGCACGCCACGAGCGCGAGGACGGCCGTAAGCGCGAGCGTCCAGGCCGTCGCGGTCCGGCGGGTCGCCCTGGCGAGCCTCACCGGTGCCCGCTCGGGGTCTCCACCAGCACCGTCGTCGCCTTGACGACGGCCGTCGCGCGCGACCCGACCTCGAGCCCGAGCTCCCGGACCGCCTCGCTCGACATCAGCGAGACCACGCGGAACGGCCCACACTGCAGCTCGACCTGCGCCATCACGGTGTCGAGCGTCAGGGCGGTCACGATCCCCATGAACCGGTTGCGCGCGGACGTGCGGCCCGCGTCGGCGTCGTCCGGGGTCCGAGCGCGCTCGACGGCGACCGCGGCGAGGTCGGCTCCGTCGACCACCTGGCGCCCCGACTCGTCCACCGCGGCGGCGAGCGTGCCCGCCTCGACCCACCGGCGGAGGGTGTCGTCGCTGACGCCGAGGAGCGCGGCCGCCTCACTGATCCGATACTGCGTCACGAACCGCGATCCTAGCCCGCATCTGCGACCCGATATGCCGTTCATGGTCCGCTCGTGCGGAGTTCTGTCGTCCAGACCGCGCGACCGCCCCACCAGCGGTAACGTCCGGTCATGGCGAAGGCGCACAAGGACAAGAAGCAGGACACCCCGAAGATCTCGAACAAGGTCTACGAGGCCGAGCTGTTCCGCCTCCAGGCCGAGCTCGTGAAGGTCCAGCTGTGGGCGCAGGCCACCGGCGCGCGCATCGTCATCCTGTTCGAGGGCCGCGACGCCGCCGGCAAGGGCGGCACCATCAAGCGGATCACCGAGTACCTCTCCCCCCGCGTCGCGCGCATCGCAGCGCTGCCGACGCCGACCGAGCGCCAGAAGACCGAGTGGTACTACCAGCGGTACGTGTCGCACCTGCCGGCGGCGGGCGAGATCGTGCTGTTCGACCGGTCCTGGTACAACCGCGCGGGCGTCGAGCGGGTCATGGGCTTCTGCACGCCGCAGGAGTACAGCCAGTTCATGCGCCAGACGCCGATCTTCGAGCAGATGCTCGTCGAGGACGGGATCCTGCTGCGCAAGTACTGGTTCTCGGTGTCCGACGAGGAGCAGCTCCGCCGGTTCCGGTCGCGGCTCAACGACCCCGTGCGGCAGTGGAAGCTGAGCCCGATGGACCTGGAGTCGATCAGCCGGTGGGAGGAGTACTCGCGGGCCAAGGACGAGATGCTCGTGCACACCGACGTGCCGGCGAGCCCGTGGTACATCGTCGAGTCGGACGTGAAGAAGTCGGCCCGGCTCAACATGATCAGCCACCTGCTGTCGACCATCCCGTACACCGACGTGCCGCACGAGAAGGTCGTCCTGCCGGACCGGCCCGCGGCCTCGAACGGGTACGTGCGGCCGCCGCGTGAGCTGTCGACCTACGTGCCGGACCACGTGGCCGAGCTGCGCGGCGACCCGGAGAAGCATCTCTAGACCTTCCGATCCGCCACCGTGACCTGACGCTTCGCCGGCGGCGAACCGGCGTTGCACCTCGGGGCCTGACCTGCGACGTTGGACCGCATGGCCGCGCCCCCCATGACCCCCGGACCCGCGCTGCGCGTCCGCGTCCCCGGCCTCAACCCCGCCGTGCGCGACTTCCTCGCGACCGAGGCCGGCTCGGCGGTCGTGCTGCTGTCCGCGACCGTCGTCGCGCTCGTCTGGGCGAACTCGCCGTGGAGCGCCGCGTACGACGACCTCTGGACGACGACCGCGGGTCTGCACATCGGCGGCTGGAGCCTGGACCTCGACCTGCAGCACTGGGTCAACGACGCGGCCATGGCGATCTTCTTCGCGGTCGTCGGCCTGGAGATCAGCCGCGAGGCCACGAGCGGTGAGCTGCGCGACAAGCGGACCGTCGCCGTCCCCGCGCTCGGCGCCCTCGGCGGGCTGCTCGTGCCCGTCCTCATCTACCTGGCGTTCAACGGCGGCACCGACGCGGCGCACGGCTGGGGCGTCGTCATGTCGACCGACACCGCGTTCCTCGTCGGCATCCTCGCGCTGTTCGGGCCCGCGTGCCCCGACCGGCTGCGGCTGTTCCTGCTGACGCTCGCGATCGTCGACGACATCGGCGCGATCACCGTCATGGCCGTGTTCTACACCGAGGACGTCGACCCGCTGGCGCTGGCGCTCGCGGGCGTCGTCGTGGCCGGCATGCTCGTCATGCGGTGGCTGCGGGTGTGGCAGCTCGCGCCGTACGTCGTCGCCGGCATCGTGCTGTGGCTCGCCGTGCAGGCGTCGGGCGTGCACGCGACCCTCGCCGGTGTGCTCGTCGGGCTGCTCGTCCCCGCGACCGTGCCGCAGCGCGAGCAGGTCGAGGCCGTCCCGGCGTACGCGGGCGACCTGGTCGACGACACGACCGCCGAGCGCGAGCACCTCGCCGAGCTCGCCGCTCGGGCCGCCGTCCCGACGAGCGACCGCCTGCAGCGCGTGCTGCACCCGTGGAGCGCGTTCGTCGTCGTCCCGCTGTTCGGCCTGGCCAACGCTGGGATCCGGCTCGACGCCGAGACCCTCGGCGCGGCGCTCCACTCGCGGCTCAGCATCGGCGTGGCCGTCGCGCTCGTGCTCGGCAACGCGATCGGCATCACGGGCGCGTCGACGCTTGCGATCCGGCTGGGCCTCGGCGAGCTGCCCGGGCGCGTGCGGTACGGCCACCTGCTCGGCGGCGCGGTGCTCGCGGGGATCGGCTTCACGATCTCGCTGTTCATCGCGCAGCTCGCGTTCGACGACCCCGCGCAGCTGTCGGAGGCGAAGATCGGCGTGCTCGCCGGGTCGCTCACCGCGGCCGTGCTCGGGTCGGTGCTGCTGCGGTGGCTCGGCGAGAGGCTGCCCCTGTGCTCCCCCGCGTCGGTCGGCCCTCCGCCCGCGCTGCCGCCGCTGCCGTGGCGTGGGCCGGCGTGACGCGCCGGCTCAGACGCCGTCCGCGAGCGCCGCGTACCGGTCGAGGATCCGCGGCCACTCGGTGAACTTCCCGCGGTCCGCGCCGTTCTCCTGCGACCAGCCGCCGTGCTCGAACGTCATGACCGTGCCGCCCTCGGAGTCGGCCTCGAACGTGACCGTGATGCGCGTCGGGTGATCGCGCGTCTGGCCGAGCGTCGACGAGTGCACGAGCCTCGCGGCGGCCTGCACCTCGAGGACCTCACCCCACGGCAGCGCCCCGCGGGTCGCGTCCTCGAGCAGCACGCGCCCCCCGACCCACGGCTCGATGGTCGCGCCGACGAAGCCGGCGGGGTCGAGCGAGTAGTCCGGGTGCCACCAGCGGCCGATCTGCTGGACGTACGCGTCGAACGCCGGGCCCGGTGCGCACCGCAAGTGGTACTCGTACCTGATCGGCGACAGGTCCATCGCCCGATGGTGGCGCGGGACCGGCCGTCCCGCCAGGCGTGCGATGCGTCGGGGACGGCGTCAGGCCAGCGGGTCGTCGGGGCCGTAGGTGCTCAGGCGGAGCCGGCGGGCGTCCTGCTCGGTGATCCGGTCGGCAGCCGCGCGCAGCGACGCGACCGTGTCGGCGCCCGCCCGGACGAACCGGCCGGACAGGTCGTCGAGCTCGCCGTCGCCGAACGCGACCACGAGCTCGGCGACCGCCTCGACGGGCGTCCACTCGGTGCGCTCGGCGTGCACGGGCATGCCGCTGGTCATGTCGGTGACGACGACGCCGGGGGCGAGGTCGAGCACACGGATGCCGCGGTCGCGGTACTGGGCGTCGAGCAGCGTGGTGAACCGGGCGAGCGCGCCCTTGCTGATGCCGTACCCGGTGTACGACGTGCCGCGGTTGTGGCCCGACCCCGAGTTCATGTTGAGAACCCGGCCTCCGCCGCGGGCCAGCATCCCCGGCAGCACGGCGTGCGTGACGAGCATCGGCCCGCGCACGTTCGTCTCGACGACCCGCCACATGTCCTCGACGTCGTCGTCCCCGAACGGCACCTCGGCGTGCTCGAGCACGCCCGCGTTGTTGACCAGCAGCCCGATGCCGCCCAGGTCGGCGTCGACGCGCGCGACGGCGTCGGCGACTGCGGTGACGTCGACGAGGTCGGCGGCGGCGACCGTCGCGGACCCGCCGTGCGCGGCAAGCTCCTCGGCGACGGCGTCCAGGTGGCTGCGGGTCCGCCCGACGAGCCCGACCGCATACCCGGCGGCCGCGAGCCCGAGGGCCACGCCGCGGCCGATGCCCCTCCCGGCGCCGGTGACGAGTGCGGTCCGCGGGGTCGGTGAGGTCATCGGCCCATCGTGCCGCATCAGGCCGTGGCCGCGACCGCCTGGTCGACGGCCTCACGCAGCCGGCGCAGGTCGGGGCGGCCCGTGTACCGCACGCCGCCGACGAAGATCGTCGGGGTGCCCGTCACGCCCCCCGCGACACCCGCCGTGTAGTCGTCCTGCACCGCCCGGGCGAACCGCTGCGCACCGTCGCCGGCGACCTCGTCGGGGTCGATCCCGAGCGCACGGGCCGCGGCCCGCAGGTCGCGCTCCGTCAGCCGGTCCTGGTGGCTCATGAGCTCGTCGTGCATCTCCCAGAACAGCCCGTGCGCCGCTGCCGCCTCGGACGCGAGCGCCGCCGTGAGCGCGTGCGGGTGCACCTCGAACAGCGGGAAGTGCCGCCACACGAGCCGCACGCGGCCCGCCGAGGTGTCGACGAGCTCGCGGAGCACCGGGGACGCGGCACGGCAGTACGGGCACTCGAGGTCGCCGTACTCGAGCACCGTCACCGGGGCGTGCGGGTCGCCGTAGACGTGTCGGTCGGCGGGGGTCGGGTCAGCCATGCGACGACTATGCCCTGCGGGTCAAGGCGGGCGTCACGACCGGTGCAGCCGCCGAGGCAGCAGCGGGGGGCTCGCGGTGCCGTCGCCCGCGACGATCCCGTCGACCACGTCGTGCACCGCGTCCGCGGCGCTCACGCGGGCACGCCAGTCGAGCTCACGCTCAGCGCGAGCCGTGTCGAGCACGGGCGCGGCGAGGGCCATGTCGAGCCAGCCCGGCCCGACGGGCACCACGCGGGCGTGCCAGGCGGCCGCGAGCGCGGCACGCACCGTCCCCGGCGGCACCTCGCGCACGGCTCCCGCGCCGACCACGTCGGCGACGTCCTCGCCGCGCAGCACGTCGGGCGCGGCGATGTTGAACGCGCCCCGCACCTGCCGCACGACGGCCTCCCGGTACGCCTCGGCGAGGTCGTCGGCGTGCACCGCCTGCAGCCGGAGCCCCGCGGGCCACGGCAGCACCGGCAGCCGGCCGTCGAGCAGTCGCTTCGGTACGAACGGCCCGAGGAAGTAGCGGGCGATCTCGTGGCCGGCCTCCCGCTGGAACACGAGGGCTGGTCGCAGCCGGGCGACGACGAGGCTCGGATGGGTCGCCTCGGCCTCGTCGAGAAGCCGTTCCTGTGCGGCCTTGTGGACCGAGTAGGACGACGACCGGACGCCGTCGGTCGGCCATCCCTCGCCACGCGGCACGTCGTCGGGCGCCGGCGAGTACGCCCCGACCGACGACGCCGCCACCACGTGCGGCACACCCGCCCGCACGACGGCGGCGAGGACCCGGCGGGTGCCCGACACGTTGACGTCGAACAGCCGACGGCGGTCGTGGCTCGGCTGGATCGCCCACGCGAGGTGCACGACCGCGTCCGCCCCGGTGAACACCTCGGTGAGACGCGAGACGACGACCTCGTCCGGCACCGCCTCGCCGAGGTCGCACGACACCCACGACGCCACCCGGTACGGCAGCGGCGGCAGGCCGCTGGGCACGCGCCTGGCGATCCCGACCACGGACGTCACCGACGGGTCGGTCGCGAACCGCCGCAGGAGCGCGGTCCCGACGTTCCCGCTGGCACCGACGACGACGACCCTCATCGGCGCGTCCTCGGGGCCGTGGGCCTCGTCGGTCTCGCCGCGGGTGGTCGGGTTGCGCTCGTCACCCGCCCCACGCTCGCACCGGTCCGCGACCTGCGCATCCGGGGTCCGGTGCGGTCCGTTCCTGGTGCGAGAAGCCGGGCCGGGCAGGACGATGCGTCCATGCTGCGGACCCGGGTCGTCCCCGCGCTCGCCGCGCTCGCCCTGGCCAGCGGCTGCGCGGTGGGCTCGTCGGCGACGCCCGCGTCCGACGCGGGGACGCTCGGCGACGCGGTCGCCGAGGCCACGTCCGCGGTCCAGACGACCCGGGTCGCCGCCCGCCTGCTGCGCACCGACCGGGCGCCCGCGACCGTCGTCGACACCACCATGGACGACTCCGTGCACGTGCTGTCCGACGCGACGTTCGCGATCACCACGCTCGTGCCGGGTGACGACCGCGCCGCCGCGTGGCGCGACGACGCCCTCGACGCGGTGAACGAGGCGTCCGGCGCGGTGGCGCGAGCACGTGACTGGGCGAACGGCGTCGGCTCGGCTGCGACCGTCCGGGCGGACCTCGACGCGAGCGCGCAGCGCCTCGACGACCTCGGCGCCCGCCTCGACGCAGCGGCGGGCCGATGAAGCGGCTGCTCGGTGTCGCCCTCGGCATCCTCACGGCCATCGGTGGCTTCCTCGACATCGGGGACCTCGTCACCAACGCCGTCGTCGGGTCCCGGTTCGGCCTCACGCTCGCGTGGGCCGTGCTCGTCGGGGTCGTCGGCATCTGCCTGTTCGCCCAGATGTCCGGGCGGGTCGCCGCCGTGAGCGGGCGGGCGACGTTCGAGATCATCCGCGAGCGCCTCGGCCCCCGGACGGCCGGCGCGAACCTCGTCGCGTCGTTCCTCATCAACCTGCTCACGCTCACAGCGGAGGTCGGTGGCATCGCGCTCGCCCTGCAGCTCGCCAGCAGCGTCGAGCCGCGACTGTGGATCCCCGTCGCCGCGCTGGCCGTGTGGCTCGTCATCTGGCGCACGAAGTTCACGATCATGGAGAACGTCACCGGGCTGGTCGGGCTCTCGCTCGTGGTGTTCGCCGTCGCCGTCTTCCAGCTCGGCCCCGACTGGTCCGCGCTCGCCGAGCAGGCGCTGTCCCCCACGGTGCCCGCGCAGGAGGGCGCCGCGTCGTACTGGTACTACGCGATCGCGCTGTTCGGTGCCGCGATGACGCCGTACGAGGTGTTCTTCTTCTCGTCGGGCGCCCGCGAGGAGCGGTGGACGGCGAAGGACATCGCCGAGTCCCGGCTCAACGTCATGGTCGGCTTCCCGTTCGGCGGGGTGCTGTCCGTGGCCATCGCCGCGTGCGCGGCGATCGTCTTCCTGCCGCAGGCGATCGAGGTGTCGTCGCTGTCGCAGATCGTGCTGCCCGTCGCCCTCGCCGGCGGCAAGCTCGCCCTGGCCGTCGTCATCGTCGGGATCGTCGCGGCCACGTTCGGTGCCGCCCTCGAGACGGGCCTGTCCAGCGGGTACACGCTCGCGCAGTACTTCGGCTGGTCGTGGGGCAAGTTCCGCCGGCCCGCCCAGGCCGCGAGGTTCCACCTCTCGATGATCATCGCGATGCTGGTCGCCGTGGCGGTGCTCATGACGAGCGTGGACCCCATCCGCCTGACCGAGTTCTCGGTGGTGTTCTCGGCCGTCGCCCTGCCGCTCACATACCTGCCGATCCTGCTCGTCGCGAACGACCCCGAGTACATGGGCGAGCACGTCAACGGCCGCGCGACGAACGCCCTCGGGCTCGTCTACCTCGTCGTCATCGTCGTCGCGTCCGTCGCGGCGATCCCGCTGATGATCGTGACGGGAGCAGGATCATGAGCCCGCGCATCCGCCGCTCGGCACGGCCGTTCCCGCCCGACGAGACCCTGCCCGAACCCCCTCGGCCCGCCGGGCTGGTCCTCGACGCCCAGCTCCACCTGCTCGACCGCCAGACCCTCGACGTCGACGGCGTGCCCGTCTCCACCGTCGACGACCTCGAGATCGGCCCGCACGAGTCCACGTCCCTTCGCGGCAGCGACACCGTGCTCGTCAGCGGCCTCCTGTACGGCCCGGTGTCCGTCACCCGCGTGTTCGGCGGCCGTCCACCCGCGTCGCGCCTGCACCGCGTCGACTGGCGGCACGTGACCGACGTCGGCACCACGATCCGCCTCGGCGTCCACGGCGACTCCCTCGACGTGCTGTGGCTCGAGCGCTGGGTCCGCGACCGCGTGATCGGGCGCATCCCCGGAGGCCGCCATGATCCTCGGTGACCTGCTCGACTCCCCTGTCGTCGATCCGGCCGGTCGGGCGCTCGGGTTCGTCGTGGACGTGCGGCTCGTGCTCGACGGGCCTGTCGAGGGGCTGCTCGCCGCGCCGCGCGTGCACGGGCTGCTCGTCAGCCCCCGGACCCGGACGTCGTTCCTCGGCTACGAACGCACCGGCGTGCGCGCCCCTGCACTGCTCGCCCGGTACCTGCGGTGGCGGCACCGGGGGTCGTTCCTCGTGCACTGGACGGACGTCGACGTGGCCTCGGCCGACCGGGTCACGCTCGCGGAGGGGTACCGGCGGTGGTCGCCGGCGATGTTCGGGGTCACGCACCAGCGGCCGTGACATCGCCCGCGGTGCGGTCGTGCCGAGCGCGACATCCGCTCGGCACGACCGCCAGGTCGCTCAGGAGCAGAGCACCGCGTCCACCGCCGCGTTGATCCGCTTGGTCGCTACCTCCGGGTCCTCCATCGCCGCAGGGAGCGCGGTGACCGCCACCGTCACGGAACGCCCGTCGGGCCCGACCCCGCCGCCGGTCTCGAACCCCATGATGCTGCCGCCGTGCCCCCACGCGACGCCGCCGCAGGACAGGTCGGTGCTGAACAGCCCGAGCCCGTACCGCATGCCCCACTCGGGTACGGCGTCGACGGTGTCCTGCATCTGCGCCAACATCTCAGGAGAGAGGAGCCGGCCGCCGATGAGGGCGACGAAGAACGCGTTGAGGTCGCTCGGCGTCGACACGATGTCGCCGGCGCCCCACGCGAAGGCCGGGTCGAGCTCGCTCCAGTCGACCAGCTCACCGCCGGGCGTCGACGCGTGGTAGCCGAGCGGGTGGCGGCCGCGGATCTGCTCCTCGCCACGGTCCGGGACGTACGTGTCGCGCAGGTGGAGCGGCTCGATGATCCGGTGCTCGAGCACCTCGGCCAGCGGCCGGTGCGTCACGTGCTGCACGATCAGCCCGGCGACCAGGTAGTTGGTGTTGCTGTACGACCACTCCTCGCCGGCCGGCTTGCCCGGCAGGGTGAGCGCCAGGTCGAGGAGCTCCCGAGGCTCGACGTAGTGGTGCCGGGTCGCGTCGAAGTCCAGGGCGGCCGTGTAGTTCGGGATGCCGCTCGTGTGCTGCAGCACCTGGCGGACGGTGATCGCGCTGCCGTCGACGCCGTCGCCGTGGACGAGGCCGGGCAGGTACGTCTCGACGGTCGCGTCGAGGTCCACGGCGCCTTCGTCGACGAGCTGCAGGAGCGCGACGGCGAGGAACGTCTTGCTGTTGCTGCCGATGCGCACCTGCCCGTCGAGCGGCACGCGCGCGCCCGTCTTGAGGTCGCTGACGCCCGCCCGGTAGTCGCGGCTGCGGCCGCGGGCGTCCTGGTACGTCGCGAGGGCGCCCGGGAACCCGACGTCGGCCACGAGGGCGTCGAGCTGCCCCTGGACGACGTCGGGCGACCCGCCGTGCGACGGTCGGCCGTTCGCGGTCGCCGGACCCGCCACCAGGGCACCCGTGACCCCGACGGCGCACAGGCCGGCCAGGATCGCGGCTCCCCGGACACGGCGGCGGGACGGGACGGACGTGGTCGTGCGCGTGCTGTCGCTCATGAGATCTCCTCTGCTCCCCTGCGTGGCAGGTCGGACTCGGTGATCCCAGCCTCTGTGGCGCTGCACGCGCGCAACCATCCGGTGGCCCCCTGAGCTCGTCGTCGGGGTAACCCCCGTACCGTCGGTCAGAAGAGCGTCCCCGCGCCCCCGACGGGTGACCGCTCGAGCTCGAGCAGGAACCGCTTGCGCTCGAC
>Ga0256775_1000453_pt1 | contig 10055 bp, 7 predicted proteins | sample MC6MC0926MT_FD_186036 | JGI IMG/M metagenome (GOLD analysis project Ga0256775, IMG submission 186036) | Metatranscriptome of enriched soil aggregate microbial communities from Iowa State University, Ames, United States - MC6-MC0926-MT... | ecosystem: Environmental > Terrestrial > Soil >...
ATCCACCCGTCCGATCCCCTCGAAGGAGTCAGCGTTGCCCGGAGAAAACCTCACCCGCATCGAAGCACAGGAGCGCGCGTCGCTCGTCCGCACCCACAGCTACGACGTCAGCCTCGACCTGACGACCGGTCCGGAGACCTTCCTCAGCACCACCACGGTGCGGTTCTCGGCCACCGCGGGTGCGTCGACCTTCATCGACGCGATCACGCGGACGGTCCACAGCGTGACGCTGAACGGTGCGGAGCTCGACCCGGCGACCGTGAGCGACGGGGTGCGCATCCAGCTCGACGGCCTCCAGGAGGAGAACGAGCTGACCGTGGTCGCCGACGCGATCTACACCAACACCGGTGAGGGCCTGCACCGCTTCGTCGACCCGGTCGACGGCGAGGTCTACCTCTACAGCCAGTTCGAGGTGCCGGACTCGCGGCGCATGTTCGCGGTGTTCGAGCAGCCGGATCTGAAGGCGCAGTTCACCTTCACGGTCACCGCCCCGGCGCATTGGGCCGTCGTGAGCAACTCCCCCACCCCCGAGCCGCGGGATGCGGGCGACGGCACGAAGGTCTGGTCGTTCGCTCCCACCCCGGTCATCTCCTCCTACATCACCGCGCTGATCGCCGGCCCGTACGAGTCGGTGCACAGCGAGCTGACCAGCCGCGACGGCCGCACCATCCCTCTCGGCGTCTACACGCGCAAGAGCCTCGCCGAGTACCTCGACGCCGACTACATCTTCGACAAGACCCGCGAGGGCTTCGCCTTCTACGAGGAGCGCTTCGACTACGCGTACCCCTTCGAGAAGTACGACCAGCTCTTCGTCCCCGAGTTCAACGCGGGCGCGATGGAGAACGCCGGAGCCGTCACCTTCACCGAGACGTACGTCTTCCGCTCGAAGGTCACCGACGCCATCAAGGAGCGCCGGGTCGTCACCATCCTCCACGAGCTGGCGCACATGTGGTTCGGCGACCTGGTGACCATGAAATGGTGGAACGACCTCTGGCTGAACGAGTCGTTCGCAGAGTACGCCTCCACCCTCGCGACCGCCGAAGCCACCGAGTGGACCGAGGCGTGGACGACCTTCGCCGCTATGGAGAAGAGCTGGGCGTACCGCCAGGACCAGCTGCCCTCGACGCACCCGATCGTCGCGACGATCAACGACCTGGAGGACGTGCAGGTCAACTTCGACGGCATCACCTACGCGAAGGGCGCCTCCGTCCTGAAGCAGCTGGTGGCGTGGGTCGGCCAGGACGACTTCCTCGCCGGTGTCGCGCAGTACTTCAAGAAGCACGCGCACGGCAACACGGAGCTCAAGGACCTCCTGGTCGAGCTGGAGGCCACCAGCGGCCGCGACCTCACCGACTGGTCGAAGAAGTGGCTCGAGACCGCCGGCGTCAACACGCTCCGCCCGGAGCTGACGGTGGATGCGGACGGCACGATCACCTCCTTCGCCGTTCTGCAGTCGGCGGCCGCCGATTACCCGACCATCCGTCCGCACCGCCTTGCGATCGGCCTGTACAACCTGCACGACGCCGGCGACGGAAAGCAGAGTCTGGTCCGCGACGAGCGCTTCGAGCTGGACGTCGACGGAGAGCGCACCGAGGTCGCCGACCTCGTCGGCACCCGCCGCCCCGACCTCGTGCTCATCAACGACGACGACCTCGCCTACGCGAAGATCCGCCTCGACGAGGAGTCGCTCAAGGTCGCCATCGAGCACCTCTCCGACATCGAGAGCCCGCTCGCCCGCTCGCTCGTCTGGGGTGCGGTGTGGGATGCGACCCGCGACGCCGAGACGAGCGCGAGCGACTACGTGCGCCTGGTGCTCGGCAACATCGCGTCCGAGACCGAGTCGACGACCATCCGCACCACGCTCAACCAGCTGGTGCTCGCGGCGTCCGCGTACGTCGCGCCCGAGCGCCAGAAGCAGACGGCTCAGGATGCGGCGTCCGCGCTGTGGGAGCTGGCGAAGGGCGCAGAGGCCGGCAGTGACGCGCAGTTCCAGTTCGTGAAGTTCTTCGCGGCGCTCGCCTCGACCGACGAGCAGCTGGAGACGATCGCGGCGCTGCGCGACGGCTCCGTGACGCTCGAGGGCCTGACGATCGACACCGACCTGTCGTGGGAGCTGCTCATCGCCCTCGTGGCGGGCGGCGCGGCCGGCAACGCCGAGATCGACGCGGCCCTCGCCGCCGACAACACCGCGAACGGCGGCCAGTTCGCCGCGCAGGCCCGCGCCAGCATCCCGACGCTGGAGGGCAAGCAGGCGGCGTGGGACTCGGTGTTCGGCTCCGACAGCCTGCCCAACACGATCGTCCGGTACACCGGCATCGGCTTCCAGCGCGCGAAGGACAAGAGCGTGCTCGCCCAGTTCGTCGAGCCGTACTTCGCCGCGCTGCAGCAGATCTGGACCTCGCGCACGTACAAGATCGCGGAGTACCTGGTCGAGGGCATGTACCCGGCACCGCTGGCGAACGAGGCCCTGCGCGACGCCACCCGCGCCTGGCTCGACGCCAACCCCGAGCCGGCGGCACTGCGTCGCATGGTCGTGGAGAACCTCGCGGGCGTCGAGCGGGCGCTCGCCGCTCAGAAGCGGGACGCGCAGTAACGGGCGCGCACTGACCATCCCGCCGCAACGAACGACGGAACGAGGGGCCTCACCGCGGTGGGGCCCCTCGTGCCGTGCCCGGGGCCGACCCGCCGTCGTACCGCGGGACGATGACGAGCCGACCCGTCACCCCTAGTCTCGGAGTCATGATCCAGCTCGATCACCTCACCAAACGCTTCGGCGCGAAGACCGCCGTCGACGACATCACCGTGACCATCCAGCCCGGCAAAGTGACGGGCTTCCTCGGCCCGAACGGCGCCGGCAAGTCGACCACCATGCGCATGATCATGGGGCTCGACCGCCCGACCCGGGGCCAGGCGCTCATCAACGGCAAGCGGTACGCCGAGTTCCGCTCGCCGCTCACCGAAGTGGGCGCCCTGCTCGACGCCAAGGCCATCCACACCGGCCGCACCGCCTATGCGCACCTGCTGTCGCTGGCGGCGACCCACGGCATCCCGAAGTCCCGCGTCCACGAGGTGATCGGCATGACCGGTCTCGAGTCGGTCGCGAGCAAGCGCGTCGGCGGATTCTCGCTCGGGATGGGACAGCGGCTCGGTATCGCCGCGGCCATGCTCGGCGATCCGGCGACGCTCATCCTCGACGAGCCCGTGAACGGACTCGACCCCGAGGGCGTGCTCTGGGTTCGCCAGTTCGCCCGGCATCTCGCCTCGCAGGGCCGGACGATCTTCCTCTCGTCGCACCTGATGAGCGAGATGGCGCAGACCGCCGACCACATCGTGGTGCTGGGCCGCGGACGCGTGCTCGCGGACGCCCCGGTGGACAGCATCCTCGCCGCCGCCACCCGCCACGCGGTCCGCGTGCGGACGCCCCAGCCGGAGCAGCTCGCACGAGCCGTCGCCGGCGCGGACGTTGCGGTCACCGGTGTCGAGGCGCAACTGCTCGAGATCACCGGCCTCACCGCCGCCCAGATCGGCGAGACCGCCGCGCGCGACGGGATCGTGCTCCACGAGCTGACCCCGATCAGCGCATCGCTCGAGGAGGCCTACCTCGAGCTCACCCAGGACGACGTCGAGTACCGCACGGAGGTCAGCCGATGAGCACCGCCACATCCCCCACCACCCCGGTCGGGCACCCGCACACCTCGCTCGGCCGGCTCAGCTTCCCGCGCGTGATCCGGTCGGAGTGGATCAAGCTCCGCACCCTCCGGTCGACCTTCTGGACGCTGATCAGCGCCGTCGTCCTCGTGGTCGGCATCGCCGCCCTCGTCGCCGTGGCGATCCCCGAGAAATCGTTGCTCGTCGACCGGGTGCCTGAGGGTCAGCGCGCCGCCATCGAGGCGCAGAGCGCGGCGTTCGCGACGACCGCCGCGACCGCCGGGCTGACCTTCGCGTCCCTCGTGATCGCGGTACTGGGTGTGCTCGTGATCAGCGGCGAGTTCTCGACGGGCCAGATCCGCTCGTCGTTCACCGCCGTCCCGCGCCGCTTCCCGGTGTTCGCGGCGAAGACGCTCGTGCTGTTCGTCGTGGCGTTCCTCGCCGGCCTCGTGTCGTCCGCCGCATCGTGGGCGGTCGCCGTCCCGATCCTCAACGGAAAGGGATACGAGGGCGACCTGCTGTCCTCCGACACGCTCTGGGCGATCCTCGGCGCCGGTGCGTACCTCGGTCTCGTCGCCGTCTTCGCGCTGGGAGTCGGCGCCATCCTCAAGTCGACCGCCGGCGGCATCGCCGGTGCCCTCGGCGTGCTGCTCGTGCTGCCGATCATCGCGAACCTCGTCAGCGGCCTCACCCGCACCCAGTGGGTGGCCGACGCGGGGCATTACCTCATCAGCAACGCCGGACAGGGCCTCGCCGGAGTCGGCAACGGCGACCTCGAGCCCTGGGCGAACGTGGTGACCGTGCTCGTCTGGGCGGCCGTCGCCTTCATCGCCGGATCGGTGCTGCTGCAGCGCAGGGACGCCTGACCCTCGTCGTGACCTCGGAGGCGACCACCACGCAGACCCCGGGCGGACTCGAACTGCCGAGACCGCCCGGGGTCGTGCGTCGTTTCTTCGGGGCGCATCCCCTCGCCGTCGACATCTTCGTCGCGGCGTTCTACCTCATCCCCTCGGTCGTCGGGGCGCTCGTCGTCTCGGCCGTCCACCCGACGCCGCAGGAGCTCATCCACCTCGTCCTGTCGGCCGTGGCCGGCGCTGCCCTGCTGGCACGGCGGCAGCAGCCCGCGGTCGTCTTCGCGATCGCGACCGTGCTGCTCGGCACCAGCGTCTTCCTCGGCCGCGACATGGATGTGGTGCCCACCCTGTTCGCTCTTTACGCGCTCGCGGTCTACCGCGCCATCCGCTCGGCGTGGGTGGCCTTCGCCGTGACCTCCGCCGTCACCGTCTCTACGCTCATCGTTCAGGTGCTGCTCACGCAGGCGAAGGTGTTCACGCCGCTCGAGACGGCGGCGATCCCGTCGGGCATCCTGGTGCTGTCGTTCAGCGTCGTCTCCGTGCTGATCGGCAGCAACGTCGGAAACCGCCGGCGCTACCTCAACGCCCTCATCGACCGCGCCCGTCAGCTCGCCCGCGAGCGGGACCAGCAGGCGGAGATCGCCGCCGCGGCGGAGCGGAGCCGTATCGCACGCGAGATGCACGACATCGTCTCGCACAGCCTCACGGTGATGATCACGCTGGCGGACGGCTCCGCGCGGATGGCGGATACGGCCTCCGATCGTCCGGAGTCCGAGCGGACGGAGCAGGCCGAGCGGTCGGCGCAGGCCATGCGCCTCGTCGCCGAGACGGGGCGCGGCGCTCTGGCCGACATGCGCCGCCTGCTCGGCGTGCTGCGCGACGGCGAGGACGGAGCCGCGGCACGGGAACCGCAACCGGGCGTCGGCGAGCTCGCGGAACTGGTCGAGACGTTCCGTGCCGCCGGTCTGCCGGTGCGGATCACCGTCACCGGTCTGCCCCCGGAGGACATCGGGCAGCAGCTCACCATCTTCCGCGTGGTGCAGGAGGGCCTCACCAACGCCCTCCGTTACGCCCCGACTGCGACGGCCGTGCGCGTCGTCATCGTCTTCCAGCCGGGGACGGTCATCGTGACCATCGACGACGACGCTGCGTTGCATCCCTCAGCCGGGCAGGGCTCCGGACGCGGGCTGATCGGCCTGCGCGAACGCGTCGGACTGTACGGCGGGACGCTGGAGGCGGGGCCACGACCCGGCGGCGGCTGGCGGGTCCGGGCGGTGTTCGACGCGGTGCGAGCGGCAGCGCCCGCCTCCACAGCGCCACCTCTTGCTCCGCCTCCTCCTCCAGACATGACGCCGACGCCCGCCCCCGCGACGACCCCGAAGGAGAACCCGTGACCGACGCCCCCATCCGCATCCTGCTGGTCGACGACCAGCAGCTGGTCCGCATGGGCTTCCGGATGGTGCTGGAGGCCGAACCGGACCTCGCCGTGGTCGGCGAAGCGGCCGACGGTGCCGAGGCCGTCCGGCTCACCGCGCAGGTGCGTCCGGATGTGGTGCTGATGGATGTGCGGATGCCGGTGCTCGACGGCATCGAGGCGACCCGGCGGATCGTCGAGACCGACCCGGGCGCGCGGATCATCATCCTCACCACCTTCGACCTCGACGAGTACGCGTTCGGCGGGCTCCGCGCGGGCGCGAGCGGGTTCCTCCTCAAGGATGCGCGTCCCGACGAGCTGATCGGCGCCGTTCGCGCGGTGGCCGCGGGCGATGCGGCGGTCTCCGGCCGGGTGACGAGGGCGATGCTGGAGATGTTCGCCGACCGGCTCCCATCGGGACCGTCGCCGAACCAGACCGGGCACGACCCGGCGGCCGCCCTCACCCCGCGCGAGCGCGAAATCCTGCTCGCCATCGGCGAAGGCCTGAGCAACGGCGAGATCGGCGCGCGGTTCTACCTCACCGAGTCGACGGTGAAGACGCACGTCGGGCGCGTGCTCTCGAAGCTGCAGCTGCGCGACCGCGTGCACGCCGTGATCTTCGCGTACGAGCACGGGCTGCTGGAGCGATGAACCGCCGCGCCCTCGATTCCAGCGACCGCCAAGGCGCGGCTCGCTAGGCTCGACGGGGTATGGAAATCCTCAAAGCGAACTTCTGGACCGATCTCGGATCCTGGGCGGTCGACGCCGGCTGGAACATCGTCAACGCCGTCTGCATCGTCGCCGGTGCCTTCCTCCTCAGCTGGATCCTGCGCGTCGTCATCCGCAAGGTGGTCGGCCGGATCGTCAGCGGCGTCAAGAAGGGCCAGAACGTCAGCGACACGCAGGCGCTCGTCGCGTCGCCGCTCGCGGCCGTCCGCGTCGTGCAGCGCACCCGGACGCTCGGCTCGGTGCTGACCAACATCGTCAACGTGACGATCGGCATCATCGCGATCATCCTCATCCTCAACGTCTTCGTACCTGACGTGCTCGGATCGTTCGCCCTGCTCACGGCCGCGATCGGCGCCGGTCTCGGTTTCGGTGCGCAGAACATCGTGAAGGACGTGCTCAACGGCTTGTTCATGGTCATGGAGGATCAGCTGGGCGTCGGCGACGTCGTCGACCTCGGCTCCGCGACCGGCGTGGTCGAGGCGGTCGGCATCCGCGTCACCCAGGTGCGCGACGTGAACGGCACACTGTGGTTCGTCCGCAACGGCGAGATCCTCCGCGTCGGCAACATGTCGCAGGGCTGGGCGCGCGTCATCATCGACCTGGCCGTGCCCTACGAGGCCGACGTCGAGGCGGTCGAAGCGAAGATGCTGGAGACCGCGACGGCGCTCGCGACGAGCGCCAAGTGGCGCTCGCGCATCCTCGAGAAGCCGGAGCTGTGGGGAATCGAGTCGATCTCGGCCGACGCGATCGTCATCCGCATCGTGCTGAAGACCCGCACGACCGCGAAGGACGACGTCTCGCGCGAACTGCGCCTCCGCCTCAAGCAGGCGCTGGACGAGATGGGTGTGAAGCTCCCGTCGCTCTCGGCCGTCGTGCTGAGCGGATTCGACAGCGCCGGGAGCGTCACGGGCGCGAAGCCGCCGCGGACCCGGCCGAGCCAGGCGGTGACGCCGGAGCCGCCGCTGAAGGGGCGCAAGGCGCGCGCGGCGGCGAAGCGGCAGCAGGCAGCGAGCGGACGCGTGGCGGATCCCGGCGCGATCCGGATCACGCCGGCGGTCGAAGGCGGTGCGTCGGTGCGGACGGCGGCGGAGAAGTCGGGCGCGGAGAAGGCGGCGGCGGAGAAGGCGGCCGCGGAGAAGCCGGGCGACAAGCCGGCGGACAAGCCCGCGCCCCGCAAGCCCGCGACGCCGAAGCCGGACGCCGATGCCGCGCCCGACGCCCGCCCCGACACGGACGGACCCGCCCGATGAGCATCCCCGTCGGCCCTCAGCCGAGCTTCTACGACCAGATCGGCGGACACGAGACGTTCGTCCGGCTGGTGGACGCGTTCTACCGTGATGTCGCCGACGACCCGGTGCTGAGACCGATGTACCCGGAGGAGGACCTCGGGCCGGCGAAGGAGCGGCTGACGCTGTTCCTGGAGCAGTACTGGGGCGGCCCGACGACGTACAGCGAGCAGCGCGGGCACCCGCGGCTGCGGATGCGTCACAACCCGTTCAAGGTGAACCCGGACGCCCGTGACCGCTGGCTGACCCACATGCGGACCGCGGTCGGCGAGCTCGAGCTCCCGCCGCTGCAGGAGGAGACGCTCTGGAATTACCTCGAGCGGGCCGCGTTCGCTATGGTCAACACATTCGAGGAGTAGCGCTCCTCCCGCCATCCCGGTGCCGAAGGAGACACGGATGACCTACGAACCCGACGCGATCGTCGTCGGCGCGGGCCTTGCGGGCCTGGTCGCCGCATCCGAACTGCTGGACGCGGGGCGCCGGGTCACGATCGTGGAGCAGGAACCGTCGGCGTCGTTCGGCGGGCAGGCGTGGTGGTCGTTCGGCGGACTCTTCCTCATCGACTCCCCCGAGCAGCGCAGGATGGGCGTGCACGACTCCCTCGCGCTCGCCCGCGACGACTGGTTCGGCACCGCCGGCTTCGACCGCGACGAGGACCACTGGCCACGGCAGTGGGCGGAGGCGTACCTGCAGTTCGCGGCCGGCGAGAAGCGCGCGTGGCTGCACGAGAAGGGCGTCCGCTTCTTCCCCGTCGTGGGATGGGCGGAGCGCGGCGACGGCAGGGCCGGCGGTCACGGCAACTCGGTTCCCCGCTTCCACATCACCTGGGGAACGGGACCCGGCGTCGTCGAGCCGTTCGCCCGCCGGGTGCAGTCGGCGGCGGCGAACGGACGCGCGGCGATCCGCAACCGGCACCGGGTGGACGAGCTGATCGTCGAGGACGGCCGGGTCGTCGGCGTGCGCGGCGCAGTGCTCGCACCCGACGTCGCCGGCCGTGGTGCGCCCAGCAACCGGGACGTCGTCGGCGACTTCGAGCTCCGCGCGCCGGTCGTCATCGTCGCCTCCGGCGGGATCGGCGGAAACCACGACCTCGTCCGCGCCGCCTGGCCTGCGCGGTTGGGCGAGCCGCCCGCATCCATGCTCTCCGGAGTGCCGGCCCACGTCGACGGCCGCATGCTGGGGATCGCGGAGACGGCGGGCGCGCACCTGATCAACGGCGACCGGATGTGGCACTACACCGAGGGCATCCAGAACTGGGACCCGGTGTGGGAGCGGCACGGAATCCGCATCCTGCCCGGCCCGTCATCCCTGTGGCTGGATGCGCACGGCGACCGGCTGCCGTCGCCGTTGTACCCGGGATTCGACACGCTCGGGACGCTGGAACACCTGCGACGGACGGGCTCGGACTACAGCTGGTTCGTGCTGACCCAGAAGATCATCGAGAAGGAGTTCGCGCTCTCCGGGAGCGAGCAGAACCCCGACCTGACCGGCAAGGACGTGCGGCTGCTCGCCAAGCGGGTCGCTCCCGGCGCGCCCGGGCCGGTGGAGGCGTTCAAGGAGAAGGGCGCGGACTTCGTGGTCGCCGACACACTCGACGAACTGCTGGCCGGGATGCAGCGCATCGCGGACGTCCCGCTCGACACCGAGCTGGTCGCACGGCACGTGCACGAGCGCGACCGCCAGCTGGACAACGAGTTCGGCAAGGACCTGCAGCTCGCCGCGATCCGGGCGGCGCGCCGGTACCGGGGCGACAAGCTGATCCGCGTCGCAACGCCGCACAAGCTGCTCGACCCGGCGGCGGGACCTTTGATCGCGGTCAAGCTGCACATCCTGACCCGGAAGAGCCTCGGCGGGATCGAGACGGACCTCGACGGACGGGTGCTGTCGGCCGACGGCTCGGTCGTCCCGGGCCTCTATGCGGTCGGCGAGGCGAGCGGCTTCGGCGGTGGCGGGATGCACGGCTACCGCGCCCTGGAGGGCACGTTCCTCGGCGGCTGCCTCTTCTCGGGCCGCCAGGCCGGCCGAGCCGCCGCCCGCGCCTGACGCGCGCTCCCGTCTCGTCCCTCCCGTCTCGCGCCCCTCCGCCCGCCGTCGAGTCCGCAAACTTTGCACGCTGAAGACCCG
>Ga0256775_1000456_pt1 | contig 10037 bp, 9 predicted proteins | sample MC6MC0926MT_FD_186036 | JGI IMG/M metagenome (GOLD analysis project Ga0256775, IMG submission 186036) | Metatranscriptome of enriched soil aggregate microbial communities from Iowa State University, Ames, United States - MC6-MC0926-MT... | ecosystem: Environmental > Terrestrial > Soil >...
CGCTGGATCGCGGCGCGCCAGCGCTCGTCGCGCGTGAGCGGCGGCGGCTGGACGACGCCCGAGTCGCGCTGCGCCTGCATTAGTGCCTCCTCGCGCTGGTGCTCGGCGAGGTCGGCGACGGAGATGGACCAGAAGAACAGCGGATGCATGATAACCACCTATCTGCGTTGACAGGTTACAGACTACCGTAACCCGCTATTGAGTTACAATGGTTACATGCGTACGAATGCTCCCGAGCTCGGAGCCGACCTGCTGGTCGACTTCCTCAACACGCTCGACGTGGAGGACGACGTCGACCAGCTGGCCGACGATAAGGGTCACCGCCGCTGGGCGTCCGAGCACGGCCTCGAGCCGGGGGACCGCGCGACCACCCAGCAGGCTCGGGATGCGCTCCGCGCGATCGTCAACGGCGCCGATTCCGGCACCACGCTTCCGGCTCTCGCGCTCCCCGTCGACGCCGCACCGGGTGCGGTCGGACTGAGCCCCCGCACCGCGGCGGACGCGGCCGTCGCCAGCGCGCTGGTCCTCAGCATCCAGGGCAAGCTCGGCCGCGTGAAGCTCTGCGGGGGAGAGGACTGCCGCTGGGCGTTCTACGACGCGTCCAGGAACGGCTCCCGGCAGTGGTGCAGCATGGAGGTGTGCGGCAACCGCCAGAAGGCGCGCACGTATCGCTCGAAGGAACGCGACGGCGCCTGACCGTCGCTACAGCCGCTCGGGCCGCAGCGCCCGCTTGACCCGCTCGACCGTGTTCGCGGGAGGCGCCTCGTTGTAGGCGTTGGCGAGCTCCTGCCCGGTCAGCTCGTGGATGGCCGCCATGATCGCATCCGTCGCCTGACGTCGTGCCCGCCCGGACTCCGCCGGACCGAAGTGCGACACATCGATGGGCGTGCCGAAGGTGACCGTGATGCGGTGCGGCTTCGGGAAGCGCGCTCCCACCGGCTGCATCTGGTCGGTGCCGATCAGCCCGACCGGGACGACGACGGCGCCCGTGGTCAAGGCCAGCCAGCCGATCCCGGTGCGGCCGCGGTACAGCCGGCCGTCGAGCGATCGGGTGCCCTCGGGGTAGAGCGCGAACGCCGCGCCCGTGTCGATGATCTTGCGGGACTGGTCCAGCGCCTCCTGAGCGGCCGCACCGGCGCCGCGCTTCACGCCGACGGCGCCGATCGCGGTGAAGAAGGCGCGGGAGACCCGTCCCTTCAGCCCGGTGCCCTCGAAGTAGCTGGACTTCGCCAAGAACTGCACGCGACGCGGAGCTGTCATCGGGATGACGACCGAGTCGATGAACGAGAGGTGGTTGCTGGCGAGGATCACCGGTCCCTGCTTGGGGACGTTGCGCTTGCCGATCACGCGCGGCCGGTAGACCAGCTTCAGCAGCGGCGCCATCAGGACGCGGCCGAGGAAGTACAGTGCGCCGGGCCTCTTCACCTCGGCGGCACCATCGTCGGGCTCGTCGATGCTCACCTATCGAGGTTAAGCGCGCTCGTATGCCGATGACGGCATGCTGCTCTGCGAGCGTGTCGAGCTCTCACGCTCACGGCTCGAGAGGGTTCTTCTCGGGGCAGCCGAAGCCTGCGGTGTAGACCAGGCACGCCTCGACGATGCCGGTGTACCGCACGGCCAGCGGGCTGCCGAACCATGCCGTGTAGATCCGCGAGAAGTTGAGGTTTCCGTAGGCCGCGCATGCCCCGCCGTCGCCGCCGAACGACGTCTTCAGCGTCTGCGCGTTCGGCTGGTACGGCGTGTAGTTGTACAGGTTCGCGGTGGCCTGGTTCAGGATGTTGACGCTGCCGGCGCCGCACGTCGCATCCGGGTGGTACTGGATGCGGTTGCCGCCGACCTTGTACCGCCAGTCGCCGGGGTGCACCGTGTACTCCCGGAACTGCCACGCCGCCCGGTAGACCTGGTTGAAGAACCCGAAGTAGCGGGCGTCGCACGCGGCGGTGTCGGGGCAGGCGTACCCGGTTGCCTTCTGGTAACCGGATGCGCTCGGCGCGGTGAGCAGCGACTGCTCCTTCTGCAGAAGCACGAGGAGCACGCGGGGGCTGATCGTGCAGGCCTTTGCGACCCGGGCGATGATGCTGCTGGCCCGCTCGTTCGAGCGTGCGGGCATCGCCGTGCACCGGTCCTTCGAGGCCTTCTGCGCGGGCGCATCCATCCGGAAGTCCGCGAGGCACGGCGAGTCGTCCTTCGGGCGGCAGGTGCGGTCGTCGAGGAACGACTGGATCTGCCCGGCCGTCATGGCGTCCGGGTTGTAGAAGCTGTCGTCGCTGATGATGTAGCCCGGATAGAACGGCGTCGGCGGCTCGGCGACCGCGGCGGCCGGGACGAGCGCGAGCGCCGCCGCAGCGGCGGACGCCGCGGCGATCACGCGCAGGCGGGGGAGCCGCATGGGGGCGTCCTAGCGGGAGGTCTTCAGGATGTCGACGACGAACACCATGGTGTCGGTCGCAGTGATCTCGCCGGATCCCTGCGCACCGTAGCCGTCGGCCGGCGGGACGATCGCGATGACCTGCGAACCGACCTTCTGGCCTTCGAGCGCCTTCTTGAAGCCCACGACGACGCCGGTCGTCTGGAAGGTGGCGGGTGCGCCGCGGCTCCAGCTGGAGTCGAACATCTTGCCGTTCTTCCAGAGCACGCCCTTGTACTGCACGGTGACGGTGTCACCGGGCTGCACCGTCTCGCCGTCGCCCTGCTTGAGCACCGCGATCTTCGTCTCGGTGGGCGGATCGGCCTTCGGGATGGTGATGTTCGGCTCGCCCGTCTTGGCGTTGAGCTTCACGGTCGGGAAGCCGGCCGTCGGGGCGACGGGCTTGCCGTCGGCGCGCGTCGGCGGGATGTCGACGACGTCGGCGACGAACACCACGCTGTCCTTGTCGGTGAGGCTGAGCTTGGAGAGGTCCGTGTTGCCGAAGGCCGCCTTCGCGGGCGAGGTCAGCACGACGCGCGATCCGACGTGCAGGCACTCGACCGCGCGGACGAGGCCGGGGACGTACGCCGTGTCGTTGACCTGGATGGTCGCCGGCGCCGTACCGTCGAAGCCCTGCGCGGCCGTGAGCTCTTTGCCGGTGGTGCCGTTGTAGGCGGCCAGCGCGATGTCTACGCTCGACCCGCCCTTCGCCTCGGCTCCCTTGCCGGTGATCACGACGGTGCGCTCCATGTCGGTCGCCTTGAGCGGCGACGGGATGCTGACCTTCGGCGTCGCACGGTAGTCACCGGTCACCTTCACCGACTTCGACGTGTCGCCGGACTTCAGGTACTGGCAGGCGTTCGCCGCGGGGGTCGACGACGGCGCCGGCGAGCCGGAGCTGCAGGCGGCGAGCCCGGAGACGAGCAGAGCGGCCGTGGCGGTGGCGGTCAGGGCCTTGAGAGAGGTACGCACGGTCGTCCATCCTGCCCTATCCGCCTCCGCCGTACCTGACAGCAGGTCATGGGTCCGCTGGATGCGCCACCTACGATGGAGGACATGACCCGCGAATTCGCCGTGCCCCAGTCCCGCCATCTCGTCACCGAGCTGCCCGGCCCCCGCTCGGTCGAACTGCAGCAGCGCCGGGTCGCCGCGGTGAGCCGCGGCGCGGGCACCCTCGCCAACATCTACATGGAGTCCGGGTCCGGTGCGATCCTCGTGGACGTCGACGGCAACCGGCTCATCGACCTGGGCTGCGGTATCGGCGTGACCACGATCGGCCACGCGCATCCCGCTGTCGCCGCTGCCGCCGCCGAGCAGGCCGCGAAGCTGACTCACACGCTCTTCACTGTGACGCCGTACGAGAACTATGTCGCCGTCGCCGAGAAGCTGGCCGAGATCACACCAGGAGACTTCGAGAAGCACAGCATCCTCGTCAACTCGGGCGCGGAGGCGGTCGAGAACGCCGTGAAGATCGCACGCAAGTACACCGGCCGTCGCGCCATCGCGACCCTCGACCACGCCTTCCACGGTCGCACCAACCTCACCATGGCGATGACGTATCGCCCCTGGCCGGAGCGTGCGGGAATGGGGCCGTTCCCCGGCGAGATCTACAGCCTCCCGATCAGCTACCCGTTCCGCGACCCCGAGGGGATGACGGGCGAGGAGGCTGCGGAGCGCACGATCGACTACATCCGCACCCACATCGGTGCGACCGAGCTGGCCGCCCTGTTCGTGGAGCCCATCCAAGGCGACGGCGGCATCATCATCCCGGCGCCGGGCTACTTCGCGCGCCTGGCCGAGTTCTGCGCCGAGAACGGGATCGTCTTCGTCGCGGACGAGATCCAGGCCGGCATCGGCCGCACCGGCACGTGGTACTCGATCGAGCACCACGGCGTCGTTCCCGACCTGGTCACGAGCGCCAAGGGCATCGCGGGCGGCTTCCCGCTGGCAGCCGTCACGGGCCGCGCCGAGATCATGGATGCGGTCCAGCCCGGCGGCATCGGCGGTACCTTCGGCGGCAACCCGGTGTCGACCGCCGCGGCCCTCGCGGTGTTCCAGGCGTTCGAGGACGAGGACCTCCTCGGCGAGGCCCGCCGCGTCGAGAAGGCGCTGTGGGCGCGGATCGGCGACTGGGCCGAGCGCTTCCCCGTCGTCGGCGAGGTGCGCGGCAAGGGTGCGATGTTCGGCATCGAGCTCGTCGTGCCGGGAACGAAGAAGCCCAACCCGGAGGCCCTCACCTCGGTGCTCGGCCACGCGACCCGCAATGGCGTGATCCCGCTGGACGCGGGCAGCTGGGACAGCGTGCTCCGTCTGCTCCCGTCGGTCGTCATCAGCGAGGAGCTCATCGACGACGCCGCGACCGTGCTCGAGGAGGCGCTCGGCCGGCTCGGCTGAGTCCGGGGCGCCGGCCGGACGTGTGGGGAGACGGGGCGGCCGGCCAGGGTCGCTGAGGGAGGTGCTCCTCGGGCAATCCGGTCGCCGCGCCTCCGTTTCTCGCGTTCACCCGGCGTGTCGCGCGTGCCCTCCTCCCTTTTCGCGCCTTCGCCCACCTCCGCGCGCGGCACGATCCGGGAGCGCCGCTCTCGGACGGCGGGCGGATAGGGAGGCGGATCCGTTCGACACGCCGGTCTCGGGCGCCGAACGGAGGAGGCCGTGGCACGACCTGTCCACGTATCCACCGTTTGTCACGGCACAGGCCGAGGGCGGAATGCCCACACGCCGCCGCCGCACCGCGTGCGTACGATGTCCCTCGTGCGCAGAGTCATCATCCTCGGGTCCACCGGTTCGATCGGAACGCAGGCGCTCGACGTCGTCGCGGCCAACCCGGACCGGTTCCGGGTCGTCGGTCTGAGCGCCGGGCGCAACGCCGATGAGCTGGCGGCGCAGGCGGAGCGGTTCGGAGTGGTGGACACCGCCCTGGGCGCCGACGACTCCGAGCTGCTGGTGCGCTCGGTGGAGGCGGATGTGGTGCTCAACGGCATCACCGGATCCGTCGGGCTCGGGCCGACTCTTGCGGCGCTGGAGGTCGGCGCGATGCTGGCGCTCGCCAATAAGGAGTCGTTGATCGTCGGCGGGGGACTGGTCAAGCGCGCGGCCGCGCCCGGCCAGATCGTGCCGGTCGATTCCGAGCACTCCGCCATCGCGCAGGCGTTGCGGTCCGGCACTCGCGAGGAGGTACGGCGGCTCGTGCTCACCGCGTCCGGCGGCCCGTTCCGGGGTCGGTCGCGGGACTCGCTGAGGGATGTCACTCCGCAGCAGGCGCTCGCGCATCCCACCTGGGACATGGGGCTCGTCGTCACGACGAACTCGTCGACCCTGGTCAACAAGGGCCTCGAAGTGATCGAGGCGCACCTGCTGTTCGACGTGCCGTACGACCGCATCGACGTGACGGTGCACCCGCAGTCCGTCATCCACTCGATGGTGGAGTTCATCGACGGCTCGACCATCGCCCAGGCGTCGCCGCCCGACATGCGCCTCCCGATCTCTCTCGGCCTCGGCTGGCCCGACCGGGTGGCCGACGTCGGGGCGCCGCTCGACTGGACCGCGTCGCACACCTGGACGTTCGAGCCGCTCGACGACGACGCCTTCCCGGCCGTGTCGCTGGCGAAGCGCGTCGGCCTGCAGGGTGGGACGTATCCCGCCGTGTTCAACGCAGCGAACGAGCAGGCGGTCGCCGCGTTCCACGCCGGCGCGATCGGCTACCTCGACATCCTCGGAACGGTGGAGCGGGTCGTGGATGCGCACGTGCCGTCCGGAGAGCTGACGCGCGAGTCGCTCGTCGAGGCGGAACGGTGGGCGCGCCGCAAAGCAGACCAGCTCATCGGACAGCGATAATCAGGCATACAGACGTCGATTCTGAGACGTCGTTTTCTGGCACGTCGCTTCTGGCACGTCGTTTATGGGGGATCCATGCGCAAGTCGGCCACGCTCATCGTCGGTCTCGTTCTTCTGTTCACCACGGCCGGATGCGCGGGAGCGCCAGGCTCGGCGGCGCGCCCGACCCAGACCGACCGTCCCGCGTCCGCCTCAGTGGAACCGACGGCGCCGGCGGTGGAGCCGATTTCCGCCATCGTGATCCTGGCGGACGGTGTGCGGTTCCAGGCGGGAGCGACAGCGCGCGAGACGATCGCCTACGACGCCCCCGCCGACGTGGCCCTTGCCGCATTCGCTGACGCGCTGGGACCGCAGAGCGGCCTGAAGGAACACGCGGCGACCAACCACACCCCTCCCACGACGGAGCACCAGTTCGGCGAGGGTGTGGCCGTCCTGGAACCGCACTATGAGGCGGGCGTGGAGAACGACCCGATGATCCGGCCTGTGTGGTCTGTCCGCGCGGGTACCGCGGCCATTGGCGAGGTGCGCATCGGCGCGGAAGGCGGGATCGCCGTCGGCTCCCCGGTCGAGGACATCCCGGGCTGGAACGACCCCGATCGGATGGGGACGCTGACGACGAGCACGGGCACCCTGGCCGAGCTGCTGGTCGTCGCGGCCCCCGGATCGCAGCTCGTCCCTTCCGCATCGTCGGGGGCGTACGGTGTGCTCGCCATCGCAGACCCGTATCCCGGTCCGGTCACGACCCTGATCGCACCCTCGCAGCACGGCGGCGCCTGAGCGGTCATAGCGGTCACCGAGGCGGCTCGCGGCCACTTCCAAGGCGCACGCCGCTAGCCTGAACCCGTGGATTCCGTGCTCCTGTTCGTGCTGGGCGTCGTCATCATCCTGATCGGCGTCGCTCTGTCGATCGCTCTGCACGAGATCGGCCACCTGGTTCCGGCCAAGCTGTTCGGCGTCAAGGTCACCCAGTACATGATCGGCTTCGGCAAGACGCTGTTCTCGTTCCGCCGCGGCGAGACCGAGTACGGCGTGAAGGCCATCCCGCTGGGCGGCTACATCTCGATGATCGGGATGTTCCCTCCGGGCAAGGAGGGCGGCCGTGGCCGCAATGCGACCACCGGGTTCATGCAGCAGATGGTGCAGGATGCGCGCGTCGCGAGCTCGGAGACCGTCGCCGTCGGCGAGGAGGAGCGCACCTTCTACCGCCTGCCGGTCTGGAAGCGCATCGTCATCATGTTCGGCGGTCCGTTCATGAACCTCGTGATCGGCGTCGTGCTGTTCGGCGTGCTGCTGATGGGGTTCGGCGCGCCGCAGAGTTCGACGACGCTCGCGACCGTGAGCCAGTGCGTGCTGCCTGCCGGGAGCACCGCCAAGACGTGCCCGGATGACGCACCGCAGGGTCCGGCGGCCGCGGCCGGACTGAAGCCCGGCGACACGATCGTCAGCATCGACGGCCAGAAGATCAGCAGCTGGGACCAGTCCACGGCGATCATCCGCGAGTCGGCGGGCCGCACCCTCACCGTCGTGCTCAGCCGCGACGGGGAGGAGCGGACGGTCCAGCTGACGCCGGTCGTCAACAAGGTGGCCAAGACGGATGCGAACGGCGCCGTCGTGAAGGACGCCGCCGGCGGCATCGAGACGCTGACCGTGGGGTTCGTCGGCATCGGGCCGGTGGCGAAGCTCGTGCCGCAGCCGATCACGGCCGTGCTCCCGGCGGTCGGAGCGCAGACCGGCGCCGTCTTCAACGTCTTCCTCCACCTGCCGCAGCGCATGGTCGACGTCTGGAACGCCGCCTTCGGCTCCGCCGAGCGCGACCCGAACGGCCCCATCAGCGTGGTGGGCATCGGCCGGGCGGCCGGCGAGCTGACGGCCCTGGACGGCGTCCCGGTGGTCGACAAGGTCTACACGATGATCGGGATGCTGGCATCGCTGAACATCGCGCTGTTCGTCTTCAACCTGGTTCCGCTTCTGCCGCTCGACGGCGGCCACATCGCCGGGGCGCTCTGGGAGGGTCTGCGGCGCACCTTCGCGAAGATCTTCCGCCGCCGCGATCCGGGACCGGTGGACATGGCGAAGCTCATGCCGCTCACCTTCGCGGTCGTCATCGTGCTGGGCGGGATGAGCGTCCTGCTGATGTACGCGGACATCGTGAAGCCGGTCAACCTCTTCGGCTGACATCCAGCCGCCTCCCACCGTGCCGCGTAGGATTGAGCCCGTGGCAGCAATCAATCTGGGGATGCCCAAGGTCCCCGAAACCCTCGCACCCCGTCGCAAGTCCCGTCAGATCCGCGTCGGCAAAGTCCTGGTCGGCGGTGACGCCCCGATCAGCGTCCAGTCGATGACCACGACGCCGACGACGAACATCAACGCCACCCTGCAGCAGATCGCCGAGCTGACGGCATCCGGCTGCGACATCGTCCGCGTCGCGGTGCCCAGCCGCGACGACGCCGAGGCGCTGCCGATCATCGCCAAGAAGAGCCAGATCCCGGTCATCGCCGACATCCACTTCCAGCCGAACTACGTCTACGCGGCCATCGATGCCGGGTGTGCGGCCGTCCGCGTCAACCCGGGCAACATCCGCAAGTTCGACGACCAGGTGGGCGAGATCGCCCGCCGCGCGAAGGCCGCGGACGTGTCGCTCCGTATCGGCGTGAACGCCGGATCCCTCGACCGCCGTCTGCTCGAGAAGTACGGCAAGGCGACCCCCGAGGCGCTCGTCGAGTCGGCCGTCTGGGAGGCGAGCCTGTTCGAGGAGCACGACTTCCACGACTTCAAGATCTCGGTCAAGCACAACGACCCCATCGTCATGGTGAAGGCGTACCGGATGCTCGCCGAGCGGGGCGACTGGCCCCTCCACCTCGGCGTGACCGAGGCCGGCCCGGCGTTCCAGGGCACGATCAAGTCGGCGACCGCGTTCGGCATCCTGCTCGGCGAGGGCATCGGCGACACGATCCGCGTCTCGCTGTCCGCGCCTCCCGCCGAAGAGGTCAAGGTGGGCCTGCAGATCCTGCAGTCGCTCAACCTCCGCGAGCGGAAGCTCGAGATCGTGTCGTGCCCCAGCTGCGGTCGCGCCCAGGTCGACGTCTACTCGCTCGCCGACAGCGTCACCGAGGGTCTGCAGGGCATGAGCGTTCCGCTCCGCGTCGCCGTCATGGGCTGCGTCGTGAACGGTCCGGGCGAGGCCCGCGAGGCCGACCTCGGCGTCGCCAGCGGCAACGGCAAAGGCCAGATCTTCGTCAAGGGCGAGGTCATCAAGACGGTCCCCGAGTCGGAGATCGTCGCGACGCTCATCGCGGAGGCCAACCGTCTCGCCGACGAGATGGAGGACCGCCCGTCGGGCGAGCCCACCGTCAGCGTCGGCGCGCACTGACCTCAACCGGTCGGCTACCCGTCACCCGGCGGCCGTCGCATCCGGCTGCTCAGCACCCGGCTGCGCCGCATCCACCGGCTCGAAGTGGATGCGGCCACTCGGGATGTCGGCTGCCGTCACCCGCAGACGCACGCGGTCGCCGGGCTGCACGCCGTCCCAGCGCGGGACGGACGCCGTGACGGCCGGGTCGTCGAGCTGCACCAGCACGGTGCCGTTGCGAACGGCGAGCACCGTGGTGTCCAGCACCGCTCCGATGCGCGAGCTGAGGAGCGCAGCCTCCACCCGATCCACGGCACCGGCGTCCAGCTGCGCGGCCAGCCGGTTCGATGCGCCCATGATCGAGGGCAGCTCACCGAGCGACGGCCGCGCCCAGTCGGGCACCGGCCGCCCCGCACAGAGCGCTTCGCAGACGACGAGGCCCCAGCG
>Ga0256775_1000457_pt1 | contig 10030 bp, 4 predicted proteins | sample MC6MC0926MT_FD_186036 | JGI IMG/M metagenome (GOLD analysis project Ga0256775, IMG submission 186036) | Metatranscriptome of enriched soil aggregate microbial communities from Iowa State University, Ames, United States - MC6-MC0926-MT... | ecosystem: Environmental > Terrestrial > Soil >...
CGATGGCCTCGGCCTCGATCGAGACCTTGGTCGTGGCCGCGGTGGCCGTGCCGAGCAGCGTGTACGTGCCCGTGACCGTGGTCCAGCCGTTCGCGTCGACCGTGGTCGCACCGACCCACGTGTACGCACCGTCGGCGACCGTGAAGTGCGCCTGCGTCGACCCGGTGGTGCCTGTGGCGAGCTTCACGCGCATGGACAGCGTGTACGGCGTGCCCGCCTCGAACAGGCCGGTCGGGGACTGGATCGTGTCCCACGAGTTGGTGCGGCCGCTGACCGACAGGACCTTGCCGGCGCCGTCGGCGACGACCGCGAGGGTCGGCGAGCCGCTCTGCGACCACGTGCCGTTGGTGCCGTCCTCGAAGTCCACCGCCGAGACCGTCTCGACCGTCGGGGTCGCCGGTGCCGCCGCGGGCCTGGTGATGAGGACGTCGTCGAGCAGGAAGCTCGGCAGCACGCCGCCGATCGCGCCGACCTCGAACGAGACGCCCGTCGTGGACGCGGTGGCGGTGCCAGGCAGGGTGTACGTGCCGGAGACGGTGGCCCAGCCGGACTCGTCCACGTTCGTCGTGCCGACCCAGGCGTAGGTGCCGTCGGCGACGGTGAAGTGCGCCTGCGCCGTCCCCGTGGTGCCGGCGGCGAGCTTCACGCGCGCGGACAGCGTGTACTGCGTGCCGGCCTCGAACAGGCCGGCGGGCGACTGCAGGGTGTCCCACGAGTTGGTGCGGCCGGAGACGCTCAGCACCTTGCCCGCGCCGTCGGTGACGACGCCCAGCGTCGGTCCGCCGCTCTGGGTCCACGTCCCGGTGGTGCCGTCCTCGAAGTCGACGGACGAGACGACCACGGGGGCCGGCGCGGCGCTCGCGCCCAGGCCCGCCGCGATGGGGACGGTCACCACGGCAAGAGCCGCGACGGCCCCGCCGATAGTTTCGAACAACCTTGGCCGTCTCATCGACGCTCCCTTGCGTGCTGTGACAGGTATCCGGGCCAAGGTAGAGGCCCTGTCCTGCGGAAACAATGCACGTATCGGGTGATGACCAGCCGATTGATCGGGATTACGTCCGACACTTTCGAGTTTCGGTCGAAACCCGACGAGGGATTCACCCGTTCGGCTCGGCCGACCGGCGGCGCGCGTCCACCCACGGGTGACGACGCGGGACGCGCCCCTCGTCCGGACAGCGCTGCGCCCCCGGGACCGTGCGGGTCCCGGGGGCGCAGACGTGGGCGTGGTCAGCTACGCCTGACCACCAGGGTTGCCGCCGACGACGTCGCCGACCCGGCCGAGCTCGTCGCCACGGCCCGGTACTGGGTCCCGTCGACGGCCGGCTTCGCGGTCACGCTGAGCGTCGTGCTCGTGGCGCCGGGGACCTTGGCCCACGACGACGAACCCTTCGCCTTCTGGTACCACTGCACCGTCGGTGCGGGGTACCCGGTCACGCCGACCGTGAACTTCGCGGTCGAGCCCGATCTGGCGGTCACGTCCTTCGGCTGCGACGTGATCGACGGCGCCGTGGGCGCCACCGTCACGGTCGCGGCCTCGGTCGTCGCCGAGCCGAGCCGGTTGGTGAACACCGCGCGGTACTGCGTGCCGTCGGTCTTCGCGCTGACCTTCACCGACAGCGTGGTGCCGTGCCCGGGAGCGGGCCGCCACTTCGACGACCCCGCCGCGCGCTCCTCCCACCGGACCGTCGGCACCGGGTACCCGGAGGCCGCCGCCGTGAGCTTCACCGTCGAGCCGAGCGCACCGCTCACCGACTGCGGCTGGGCCGTGACGACCGGCTTGGCCTTGGCCACCGTGACCGTCGCCTTGTCGGTGGTCGCCGACCCCTCCGAGTTCGTGAACACCGCGCGGTACGTGGCGCCGTCGTGCTTGGCGTCGAGCGTGACCGTGAGGCTCGGGCTCGTCGCCCCCGGCACGTCCTTCCACTTGTGCGTCCACAGCCAGCCGTCCGTGAGGACCTGCCACTGGACCGTGGGCGCCGGCTCGCCGGACGCCGCGGCGGTCAGGGTGACCTGCGAACCGTACGCGCCGGACACCGACTGCGGCTGCTGCGTGACCTGCGGCGCCGCGAGCGGCGGGGCCACCGGCCCGACGAGCTCGGCGACACCCCAGCGGGTCGTGTTCTGGTACGAGCGGCCGGTCGGGTCGGTCCACGAGTGGACCGCCGTGCGGACGCCCGCCGTGCCGTCGTTGACCTGGAAGTCGACGCCGGTCAGGTCACCCACGGACGCGGTGCGACCGAACTTGATGGACTCCTCGACGACGTAGCCGCCGTCGACGACCTTCGTCGCGCTCGTCAGCCGGTCCCCGATGACGTTCAGGTCCCCGCTCACGGACTGGAAGTTCTCGAAGTTGACCCGGTACTGGCCGTCGTCCGGCAGGTACGAGCCGTTCTTCGCGTTGACGGGGTCGAGGAACGTCTCGACCGAGTCCTGCTCCCAGGCGTTGGACGACCCGGCGTCGAGCGACGGGTCCGTCACCTCGAACAGGAGGTGCAGGGCGTCGTCCGTCCACAGCGCCTTGACCTGCGCCGTGGCGCCGTCCGCCGCGCCCTCGACGAGCGTCTCCGTCGTCACGACCGGCGCGTCGGCCCACGCCGCGTCGACGTCGCCGTCGATCGTCGGCGCCGACTCCGCCTTCGGGACCGCCACGTAGCCGACGGCCTCGACGAGGTCGAGCGAGCCGAGGCGCGCGCCGTCCTCCTGGTGGTGCGTGAGGTCGTTCCACGACGCGACCGTGCCGGTGGCGCCGTCGGTGGTCCGGACGTCGAACGGCGCCGTGCCGCCCTGCGTCAGACCCGCAGCCGGGAGGGTCGCGACGACGTCGTAGCCGCCCTCGACCTCCGCGACCACGCCGCCGGCCCCGGTCCGGTCGACCGTCACCGTGGTGCCACCGGCCGTGAACAGGTCCACCTTGTCGGCGGCACCGTCGTTCGTGGCGTCGGCGACGTGCACGAACGCCGTCAGGTGGTCGGCCGACCAGCGGACCTGGAAGCCCGACGCGCTCGTGCCGATCTGCGTGCTCGGCAGCAGCGTCCAGTCGTGCGCGTCCGTGCCTGCCGGGTCACCGGCGTGCGCGAGCGCGGTCTGCGTGAGCGTCGGCAGCTGCGACGGGTCGACGATGCCCCAGTAGGCCGGCTTGGCCTGCAGGTCGCCGTCGAACGGCAGCGGCCGGCCCTCGCTGCGCCACGACCGGGAGTCGTACGGACCCCAGATCGTCACCGCGAACAGGTCGGGGTAGGTGCGCAGCAGGTCGAACAGGTCCTTGTAGTAGTACCCCTGCTGCACGAGCTTGTTCTGCGTGATCGTCCCGTCGACGACCACGTCGAGCTCGCTGACGTTCTGCAGCAGCGGGAGCGTGCCGAACAGGTCGAGCGTCTCCTTCAGGCTCGCGATCGGCGTGGACAGGCTCAGGTGGAACTGGTTGCCGACGCCGTCCACGGGGACGCCCTGGGCGATCAGGTCCTGCAGGAGCGTGAACATCGCCTGCCGCTTGGCCGGCTGCTCCGTGTTGTAGTCGTTGATGAACAGCTTCACCGCCGGGTCGGTGGTGTCGCCGCCGTTGAACGCCTGGCTCGCGTACTCGAACGCCTTCGCGACGAAGTCCTTGCCCAGGATGTTGAACCACGGGCTGCGGCGCATGCCGTCGGCCTGGCTCTCGTCGATGACCTCGTTGACGACGTCGAACGACACGATCGGGTTGCCCGCCGTGCCGTACTCGCCGTACTTCTCGCGGAAGTGCTCCGCGACGGTGTCGATGTGCGTCTTCATCCGCTGCAGCAGCAGGGCCTGGTCGTCCGCGCTGTCCGTGAGCGGCGTGCCGTCGGTGTGCTCGAAGAACCACGCCGGCGTCTGGCTGTGCCACACGAGCGTGTGGCCGTGCACGCGGTCACCGTGGGCGATCGCGTAGTCGACGAGCGCGTCGGCGTCACCGAACGTGAACGTGCCCTCGGTGGGCTGGATCTCCTCCGGCTTCATGTCGTTCTCGGCGGTGATCTGGTCGTAGTGCTTGCTGACCAGCGTCTCGCCCGTGCCGGTGGTCTCGCGGCTGTCGATCGCGACACCGAGCGGCCACGGCACGACGTCCTGCAGCGACGGGATGCCCGTCTGCACCGGCGGGGCGGTGTTCCCGGTGACGACGACGTCGTCGACGAGGAACGACGAGGTGCCCGAGGCCGTCTCGAAGTACAGCAGCGCCGTCTCGGCCGCCGCCATCGTGTACTGCGCGCTGATCTGCACCCACGCCCCGGACGTGACGCCCGTGGCGGTCGCGATCGTGTCGTACGACGACGTGCCCGCGTTGTCGCGCTGGATGCTCAGGCGCACGTCCGCCGGGTCGGCGGTGCCGTCCGGCAGCTTGACCCAGGCCGAGATGTTGTACGTGCGGCCCGTCGTGAAGACGTCGGTCACCGACGCGCCGAGGCCGTGCCAGCCCTGCGTGCGGTCCGCGACGCTCACCGACTGCAGGCCGCCGTGCGCATCCGTGCTCAGGCTGACGACGGGGTTCGTCCCGTCGCCGCGCGCGCCCCATGCGCCGAGGTCCGTCTCGAAGTCGTTGGACAGGGCCGACACGCCGCCCGAGCCGCCGTCCTCCGCGGGACCGCCGACCGGCAGGCTGAACTGCCAGCCGAGCGCGAGCCGCTCGCTCACGACCGTCTTGACCGCGGCCAGCGTGCCCGAGCGGTCACCGCCGCCGTCGTGCGTCAGCACGATCTGGCCGGGCTTCATCGCCGTGCGGAGGTTGGCCGTGAGGGTGTCGACGTCCTGCGTCTCCCAGTCGGAGATCGTGTTGGTCACGCCGAGCGGCTGCATGCCGAGCGAGACGGCCGCGGCCGCGACGTTCGAGCCCCAGCTGCCGTTGGGCGCCCGGAAGAACGGCACCTGCGCGTTCGGGTCGCCGAGCGCGTCCCGGATGATCGCGAGGTTCTGCTTCATCTTGTCCTGCGCCTGCTCGAGCGTGAGGCCGCCCATGTCGGCGTAGTCCGTCGAGTGGTTGCACAGGGTGTGCCCGTCGCTGACGATCCGCTTGAGGATGTCCGCGCCGCCGCTGGCCTGGATGTTCTGGCCGATCACGCAGAACGTCGCGTGCAGCCCGTTGGCCTGCAGGTAGTCGAGCAGCTGCGTCGTCGTCTCGCCGTTGGGGCCGTCGTCGAACGTGAGCGCCGCGACGTTGCCCGTGCCGCGCGCGTTCACCGACGGGGTCAGCACCGGGTCGACGGCGCCGCCCGGGACCACGGACGTGTCCGGCGGCGGGACCTCCGCACCGGTGATCGAGATGTCGTCCACGAGGTAGCTCGGCGACGTGCTGTCGATGTTCGCCGCCTCGATGTAGAGCGTCGCGGCCGTGGCTGCGGCGGGCTTCGTGTACGTGCCGCCGATCTTGACCCAGCCGTCGGCGGTCGTGGTGACGGCGCCGCCGACCCACGTGTACGCGTCACCCGCGGCCGACGTCTCCTGCACCGTGAAGTGCATGCCCGACTCGCCCGTGGTACCGGGCGCGAGCTTGACCCATGCCTCGACGGTGTACGGCGTGCCGGCCTGGAACAGGGTGGCGACGCTCGTGGCGGCGCCGTTCCAGTCGCCGGTCCTGCCGGTGACCGAGAGGCTGTGCGTCCCCGCGTGCGCGTCGGTGTCCGTGACCGCGAGGGTCACCGGGCCGCGCGGGCCCCACGGGGTGTACGTGCCGTCCTCGAAGTCGTTGCTGAGGACGACGGTGTCGGCTGCCGAGGCGGGTGCCGCGAGCGCGACGCCGGCGATGGGGGCGATGGCCAGCGCTGCCGCTGAGATGCCGACTCCGATACTTTCGACGACCCGAGGTCGCTTCATCCGACGCTCCTTTGCGCAGATCCATGCTGAGGCGTGACCAAGGTACGCATCGTGGTGGATCACCCGCAATGCACGTTTCGTTCGAAACTTGCAGAACGCCGCTTTCAAGTATCGGCGGGCTGCTCATGAGGGCTCCAGCGGGTGAAGTCTGCGATGGGGCGGGATCCGCGGCCCGGACGTGCCGACATGTGGGGAGAAGACTTCCGTCGCCGACCCGCCCGGTCGGGCCCGCCACTGCTGCGAAGGACTCCCCCGGATGCACCGCACTCCCCTGCGCCTGATCACCGCGACCGCCGCCGTCGCGGCGGTCGCCTGCGTCACGCTCCAGGCCTCACCCGCGACGGCCCAGGGAGGTGACGTCGGCGGCCGGGGCAGCACGTTCTACCTGAACGACAGCTACACCGGCACCGCGAACCAGGTGTTCACCTACGGGGACACCGACGACGTCGTGTACTTCGGCGACTGGGACGGCGACGGCATCGAGACGCCCCTGATCCGCCGTGGCGTCACGTTCTACGTGCGGAACTCGAACTCCTCCGGCGCCGCCCAGTCGACGTTCATCTACGGCAACCCCGGCGACGTCGTCGTCACCGGGGACTGGGACGGCAACGGCACCGACACGCTCGCCGTCCGCCGCGGCGCCCTCTACTACGTGAAGAACTCGATGACGTCCGGCCCCGCCGACGTCGTCATGGGCTACGGGAACCCGGACGACACAGTGCTGGTCGGCGACTGGGACGGCAACGGCACCGACACCCTCGCCGTGCGCCGCGGCAACGCGTACCTCGTCCGGGACGTCATCAGCACCGGCGTCGCCGACTACACGTTCGCCTACGGCGACCCGGGCGACACCGTCCTCGTCGGCGACTGGGACGGCAACGGCACCGACACCCTCACCGTGCGCCGCGGCAACCGGTACTTCCTGCGGAACTCGACCACGAGCGGCGTGGCCGACGCCGTGCTGGACTACGGCAACCCGACCGACACGGCGTTCTCCGGCGACTGGAACGGTGACGGCCGGGACACCCTCGGCGTGCGCCGGCCGCCCGCACCCGCCCGGCCCGTCCCGCCCGCCGACGTCGACTGCGCGAACTTCCCGACCCAGCAGCAGGCGCAGTGGTGGTTCGACGCGTACTACCCGATGTGGGGCGACATCGCCGGCCTGGACGCCGACCACGACCTGCGGGCCTGCGAGGCGCTGCCCTAACGGAGCGTCGACTCCGAGCGGCGGGTCGTCACGGTCCCGTCCGGCCCCAGCGCGACCTCGATCCGCACCTGCCAGTCCGGGTCGGTCGCGGGGAAGTCGGACCGGGCGTGCCCGCCGCGGCTCTCCTCGCGCTCGAGCGCCGTGGTCGTGAGCACGGTCGCGACCGCGTGCACGTTGGTCGTCTCCCACTCGGCGACCTGCGGGTGCGCGAGCAGCCGACCGTCGTCGAGCCGCTCGTGCGCGTCCGTCGGGACCGCGGCCAGGGCCGCACCCGCCCGTCGCAGCCCGTCGCCCGACCGCAGCACGCCCGGCCCGTCGGACGCGATCCGTTGCACGCGCGCGCGGGACGCCGCGGCGACGAGCGCCTCGTCGCCGGGACGCTGCTCGGGCGACGACTGCCGCAGCACGCCCGACTGCACCTGGGACGCGATGTGCCGGGCCGCCCGGTGCGCGAACACCAGGCCCTCCAGCAGCGAGTTCGACGCGAGCCGGTTCGCGCCGTGCACACCGGTGCAGGCGACCTCGCCGACCGCGTACAGCCCACGCACCGACGACCGCCCGACGAGGTCCGTGACGACGCCGCCCGAGTGGTAGTGCTGCGCGGGGGCGACGGGCACGAGGTCGGTCGTGAGGTCGATGCCGTGCTCGAGCAGCCGCTCGTGGATCGTCGGGAACCGCTTGCGCAGGTAGTCGGCGCCGAGGTGCCGTGCGTCGAGCCACACGTGCTCCGAGCCGGTCGCGGCCAGCTGCCCGACGATCGCGTGCGCGACCACGTCCCGCGGCGCGAGCTCGGCCATCGGGTGCACCGCGGGCATGAACCGCACGCCGTCCGTGTCCAGCAGGATCGCTCCCTCGCCGCGCACGGCCTCGGACACGAGCGTGAGCTGCCCGCGGGCGCCCGAGCCGGCCCACAGGACCGTCGGGTGGAACTGCACGAACTCCACGTCACCCAGCACGGCGCCCGCCCGCAGCGCCGCCGCGATGCCGTCGCCCGTCGCCTGCGCGGGGTTGGTCGACGAGCGGAACACCTGACCGATGCCGCCCGTCGCGAGCACGACCGCCTTCGCGAGCGCCGCGCCGACGCCGTCGCGCTGCCCCTCGCCGATCACGTGCAGCGTCACGCCGCACGCGGCACCGGGCCCGCCGTCGGGTCCGGCCGGACCGGTGAGCACGTCCAGGACCAGCGCGTGCTCGACGACCTCGATGCCCGGGTCGTCGCGCACGGCCTCGATCTGCGCGACGAGCGCCCGAGACACCTCCGCACCCGTCGCGTCGCCGCCTGCGTGCACGATCCGGTCCGCGTGGTGCCCGCCCTCACGGGTCAGGGAGATCTCGCCGTCGGGCGACCGGTCGAACCGGGCGCCGCGCGCGACGAGCTCGCGCACGCGCGCCGGGCCCTCCGTCACGAGCACCTCGACCGCGCGCGGGTCGCACAGGCCGACGCCCGCGACGAGCGTGTCCTGCAGGTGCGCCGCCGGGGAGTCCGTCGGGTCGAGCGCCGCGGCGATGCCGCCCTGCGCCCACACCGTCGAGCCCGACACGAGCGTGTCCTTGGTGACGAGCAGGACCCGCGGCACGCGCGTGCGCAGCTCGAGGGCGGCCGTGAGGCCGGCGATGCCGGAGCCGACGACGATCGCGTCGACCTCGATCGTCCAGCCGGGCTCGGGGGCGGCGAGGCGGGTCGCGAGCCTCGTCGTGCCGTCGGGCACCCGGACGGCCGCGCCCGCGTCGGCCGTCCTGCTCGTCGTGGCCGTCACCGCTGCTGCAGGTGCAGGTCGTGGGGGTGCTCGACGAGGTCGCGCCCCTCGGCGAACGGCACACCGCTCGGCATCAGGCCGGACTGCGCCGTCCAGTCGTCCGGCACCTGCCCCGGGTCCTCGCTGAGGTCGACGATCTTGTTGTCCCCGTCGACGAGCACCACGTGCGGCGAGTAGGTCCGGGCCTCCGCGTCCGACATCAGGCCGTACGCGATGAGGATGACCACGTCGCCCGGGTGGACGAGGTGCGCCGCGGCGCCGTTGATGCACACCTGGCCCGAGCCCGCCTCGCCCGCGATCGCGTACGTGGTGAGCCGCGCGCCGTTCGTCACGTCGACGACGTCGACCTGCTGGCCGGGCAGCAGGTCCGCCGCCGCGAGCAGGTCCGCGTCGACGGTGATCGACCCGACGTAGTGCAGGTCGGCCTGGGTCACCGTGGCGCGGTGGATCTTGCCGGTCATCATGGTCCGCTGCAGCGTCGTCATGCGCGGGCTCCTTCCGGGGCCGTGCGGGTGCCCGCGCCTGGCGACGGCGCGAGCGTGAGTGCGGTGTTGTCGATGAGGCGCGTGCTGCCGACCCGCGCGGCCAGCAGCAGCAGCGCGTCTCCGGTCCCGTCGTCCGGCACGTCCGCGAAGGTCGACGGGTCGACGAGCGCGACGTAGTCCACGTCGTCCACGCCCGACGCGGCGAGCTCGGCACCGGCCGCCGCGCGCACGTCGTCCGCGGCGGCTCCTGCTCGGGCCCGGTCGACCCCCGCGCGCAGCGCCCGGGACAGCCCGAGCGCCCGGTCGCGCTCGTCGGCGCTCAGGTACGCGTTGCGGCTCGACAGGGCCAGGCCGTCGGCGTCCCGCACCAGCGGCGCGCCGACCACCTCCACGGGCACGTCGAGGTCGTGGACCATGCGGCGGATCGCGGCGAGCTGCTGCGCGTCCTTCTCGCCGTACAGCGCGACGTCGGGCCGCGTCAGGTGCATGAGCTTGAGGACGACCGTGAGGACGCCGTCGAGGTGGCCCGGCCGCGCCGCGCCCTCCAGCACGTCGCCGACGGACCCCGCGGACACCCGCACCACCGGGTCGCCGTCCGGGTAGACGACGTCGGGCGTCGGCGCGAACACCACGTCGCCCTCGCGCAGCAGCCCGGGGGCGGTCAGCAGGCGGACGTCGCCGTCGAGGTCGCGCGGGTAGCGCGACAGGTCCTCGGTCGGCGCGAACTGCAGCGGGTTGACGAAGATCGTCACGACCAC
>Ga0256775_1000460_pt1 | contig 10022 bp, 4 predicted proteins | sample MC6MC0926MT_FD_186036 | JGI IMG/M metagenome (GOLD analysis project Ga0256775, IMG submission 186036) | Metatranscriptome of enriched soil aggregate microbial communities from Iowa State University, Ames, United States - MC6-MC0926-MT... | ecosystem: Environmental > Terrestrial > Soil >...
GCGCCACCGGTGCAGGTCTCACCGTGGGCCAGTTCGTCGCCTTCAACATGTTCGCCCAGCGCGTGTCGCAGCCCATCATGCGCATGGCGCAGCTGTGGACCGACTTCCAGCAGACCGGCATCTCCATGGCCCGGCTGGGGGACATCCTCAACACCCGCACCGAGGTGCCGCCGAGCACCGCGGCCCAACTGCCCGCCCTCAAGGGCCGCGTCACGCTGGAGGGGCTGACCTTCCGCTACCGCCCCGAGGCCCCGCCCGTGCTGCACGGCGTGAGCCTGGACGTGCGCCCGGGCGAAGTCATCGGCATCGTCGGGCGCTCGGGCTCGGGCAAGAGCACGCTGACGAAGCTCGTCCAGCGGCTGTACACCCCCGAGCAGGGACGCTTGCTGGTCGACGGCATCGACATCGGCCTGATCGACGCGGCGCAGCTCAGAAGACAGGTGGGCGTGGTGCTGCAGGAGAACACCCTGTTCAACCGCAGCGTGCGCGAAAACATCGCGATCGCCGACCCGGCCGCACCGCTGGAGTCGGTGCTGCATGCGGCGCGGCTGGCGGGCGCGCACGAATTCATCAGCGAGCTGCCCGAGGGCTACGACACCGTGGTGGGCGAACAGGGCGCGAGCCTGTCGGGCGGCCAGCGCCAGCGCATCGCCATTGCGCGGGCGCTGTTCACGCAGCCGCGCATCCTGATCTTCGACGAGGCCACCAGCGCACTGGACTACGAGAGCGAGGCCATCGTGCAGCGCAACATGGCGCACATCTGCAAGGGGCGTACGGTCTTCATCATCGCCCACCGCCTGAGCGCCGTGCGCCACGCCGACCGGATCATCGTGATGGAGAAGGGGCGCATCGTGGAAGGCGGCACGCACGAGGCGCTGCTGAATCGGCCCAAGGGGATCTATGCCTACCTGTGGAACATGCAGGGTGGTGGGCACATGGAGGGCAGCAAGCCCGCGGGCATGGAGGTGCCGGCATGACCTCCTCCGTCCAGCGTACCGACGCGGCAAACCAGCCGAGCGTGCGCCATCCGGTGTTCGAGCTGCTCGGGCGTTATGGCGCAGTCTTCCAGGCCGCCTGGCGCCATCGCCATGAACTGGCCGGCCCGAAGCGCCTGAGTGACGAAGCCGCCTTCCTGCCGGCGGCGCTGAGCCTGCAGGACACGCCCGTGCACCCCGCACCGAGGCGACTGGCCTTCGCGCTGATCGCGCTGTTCCTGATCGCGCTGGTGTGGTCCATCGTCGGGCAGGTGGACATCGTGGCGGTGGCGCCGGGCAAGATCGTGGTGAGCGAGCGCACCAAGCTGATCCAGCCGCTGGAGGTCAGCGTGGTCAAGCGGGTGCTTGTGAAGGATGGGGACCACGTGGAAGCCGGGCAGGCATTGGTCGAGCTCGATCCAACCAGCGCCAATGCAGACAAGACCAGCATCGACGAGCAGTTGAAGTCGGCGCAGTCGGAAGTGCTAAGGACAAGGGCTTTGCTGCAGGCACTCAATGCCTCATCTCCCCGCACTCCCGAGCTGGGCACGAACCTGCCGGCGTGGGGCGAGGTGGACGTCGCCGCGGCGAAGCTTCAGTTGAGCGACGAATGGAGCGACATCACCGCCAAGCTCGCGAAGGCGGCGGCCGAACTGCAGCGCCGCCAGGCCGAGATCGCCACCGTGCGTGAGATGGTGACCAAGCTCGAGACCACGCTTCCGATCGCCAAGCAGAGAGAGGCCGACTTCCATCAGCTGGCCAACCAGGGCTTCATGTCCAACCATGCGAACCAGGACCGCACGCGCGAGCGCATCGAGCTGGAGCGTGACCTCGCCACCCAGCGAGCGCGGCTGGCCGAGGCCAACGCGACGCTGCGCGAGAGCGAGAACACCCGCGCGGCCTACATCGCCGAGACCCGCAATGCACTGCGCACCAGGGAAGCCGCGGCCGAGCTCAAGCGCCAGCAGGGCACTCAGGAACTCGCCAAGGCGGGGCAACGAGAGCGCCTGACGACCTTGAAGGCGCCGGTGGCCGGCACGGTGCAGCAGTTGGTGACGCACACCGAGGGTGGCGTGGTGACCGAGGCACAGCCGCTGATGGTGATCGTGCCGCACGACGCGCAGGTCACGGCCGAGGTGACGCTGGAGAACAAGGACATCGGCTTCGTGAGCCCGACGCAGGAAGCACGCATCAAGCTGGAGACCTTCCCGTACACGCGTTACGGGACGGTGGATGCGACGGTGAAGACGGTGACGGCCGATGCGGTCAATGACGAGAAGCGCGGGGCGATCTTCCCGGTGACGCTGAACCTCAACGCCACCAGCATCGATGTGGATGGCAAGCCGATCAAGCTCTCGCCGGGGATGAACCTGACGGCGGAGATCAAGACGGGGAAGAGGCGGGTCATCGAGTTCTTGCTCAGTCCGGTGGAAAAAGCCACCAGCGAGAGCTTGAGGGAAAGATAGCGAAGTGCAAAACATCCGAACAGAACGCAATTGAATAGAAGGGCAGATGGATATGAAAGAAGTTTTTGCGATTCGACATTGCCTCATTCGGGCAACGGTCGTCCTGGTGCTGGCCGTGAAGACAACTTCCGTGATAGCAGCCATGGCATTGGTGGTGGCGCTTACGCCCATGGCGCGAGCGCTGGCGGCGACACCGAGTGCTGCTGAGCCCTCCGCACAGGCAGCCACGCCCGCACCACCCCTGCCAATGCCGCCCACACGGCTGATACCGCAACCCGAGGGCACGCCGCTGCCGCCGCAGGACCCCACCATCGCCGACACCTGGCCGCCTGAGTTCAAGCAACTGATCGACAACATGATCACGTTGTTTCCGAAGAACATGGTCGATCCCGCCCCCAATGTTGAGGAAGTTCAGCGAAGGATGGGAATAACTCTTGTCGAACAGCAGCTCGAGAATTTCTGGGATCGACGGACTTGGCACAAGCGATTCGAGGTCCGTGGGACGCGTTATGTGGATCCTACCGAGCATTACTTTTCTCAAGTTTTTCGATCCTTCTATGGAATCTCAAGTCTCCAGGCCGAGAATGGCGAAAGAATACAGACATTGCGTCTGGAGATCGCCCCCAAGTTGAGTGGCTTTTGCCTCAATCCCTACGACCTGGCGGTTTATACCGGCTGGAGCTTTGTCAATGCAGACACTTCGCCACATGCCAATGTTCGCTATTGGCCCCCTGCCTATGTCTGGGGCATGTTCGCATGGAGTAACACCGGCCGGTACGGTGGGCCAGGCTCCTCCATTGCGATTGGAATAGACAAAGACGAAAGCACTCAGAAAACTATTCGTGTAGGTTGCGTATATTCATTAACGGTATTTGGTCGTTACCCCAAGGAGGAATGATTCATGACTAACATCAACGCAGAGATGTTCGTTGGTTTGAAAGGTGCCAACACCTCCCTCATCAACGAAGTTGTCAGAATACTGAATGATGCTCGCTTTACGCTGGCGGAGCCACTGCGGCAGATTCTTTCGCAAAAAACCTACGACTTGCGAATCGCCACGCCTGAAGACAAGTTGAGCCCCAGCGCGGGTGGGATGTTTGTGGACCCGATACGAGATTCGGCTGGCAATGTTATCAAGCGCGGCCAGATCGTCATCAGCCCGAACTATGTCTCCGAAAACCGTTCATTCAGCGCCATCAATCTCATTGATACCATAATTCATGAGGTTTTAGGTCATGGCAACAATAAAAATATTGAAACTCGACTTCAAGCATTTAATATTTTAAGAACTCCCAGCGACATTCTGACGTCGACGCAGCGCGGCGATCAATTCGTCCAGGCATGGCTCGACGATGAAACCAACGCACGCTATCAAGCCTACTTGGCACTGGATCAAATGGCGCAGCTCCAGATATCGGAGCCGGGGAAGATCAAGTTTTTTCTTCAGGGGAATCCGCTCTATGCGCAGTTCCAGCGTTTGGAGTCGGAAGCGGCAGCCAAGAACCTGACGGGGGACAATAAAACCGCTTTCATCATCGCAGGAGCACGCCCTGTAATGGGCGGCTACAACGCGCGCGAGTACGTCAAGCAGTACACGGGAATGGCCTTAGGCCAGCTCAGACTGCCTGCGGGCTCGCCAGAGGCCAAGGCATTCGAGGAACTTATTCAACGCTCTTACAACGTCATGGGATTTGCCCCTCGGGATTTCGTGATGCGCGACGATGGCTCCTTCAGTGGAAGCATTGTTTTCGACAATGGCAACAGGACGGATCTGATTTTTGACTCCTCGGGCAACCTTTTCAGGAGCACAGAAACAATCCCCGGCAATGCGGAAACGGGGCGGGCCACGATCATCAGTACCTATTCTCCTGGTTCAGACTATCCTGATCGAATCGAAGTGCAGGAGGTTGGCGCGAATGGGCAGGTTTCATCCATCTACGTCCAGGACGCTAACGGTAACTGGAGGCCTAGCTCCTGGACTCAGGACGGCCAGACCTACACCGGAGACGATTTGGGCACGTTCATCGCGAACCTCCAGAGCAATTCCGACGCAGCAGACCTGAGCAGCAGCGAATCCGCGACCTATGGCCGCTACGACCAGCAATTCGCCAACTCCGGGGGCGACAACGCCGCCGGTGTGAGTAACGCCAAGGACACCGGTGCATCCCTGGACACGCTGGCCAGACGCCTCGGAATGCCAGGGGTCAGCGATAAATGGGCGCCGAATGTCCTCGGAGCCGGAATTCCCTCCACGCTGATGCTGTCCAGCGGAATGGACGCAGCTGTCAGACAGGCATTGGGCATCTTGTCGCAAAGCCGCGTCAGCACATTGCGCCAGCAGACGCCCTCGTACTTCACGGTCCGTGTGCTTGGCTTTGGCAACATGCCTCCCCCACCTACATCGCCACCATCGCCGCCTCGCGCGGCATCTGCCAACCTTTCGCTGCCGCTGGTGCTCGATCTCGGCGACGACGGGCTTGAACTGACGGCACTGGACCGCAGCAACGCCACATTCGACGTCGATGCGAATGGCCAGGTCAAAACAGTGGGCTGGGTAGGACGCAAGGAAGGCATCCTCGTGTTCGACAAGAACGCCAATGGCGTTGTCGACGATGCCAGCGAATGGTTCGGTCAGCAGTTCGCTGCCTCGGGCACACCGCCGGCGAACCAGGACGGCTTCAAGGCCCTGGCCACGCTGGCCAACGCCGGAGCGACGTCCTTTTCGGCAACCACCTCCAAGATCAACCCAGCCACTGGCAAACGCTACTTCGACGAACTGCAAGTCTGGATCGATGCCGACCAGGACGGCAAGACCGATGCGGGCGAACTCCGCACCCTCGCAAGCCTGGGCATCACCTCCATTGATTTGAATCCTCAGGCAGTCAATCGCAACAACGACGGCAACGCCATCCTGAGCAAGGCGAGCTACACCACGGCCGACGGCAAGCGCCACACGATCAACGATGTGGGATTGGCCACGGAACTGACAACACTCACGGACGGCGTGCGGCCAGTATCGGCCGCCGCGCTGGCCTTCGCGGAGTATGCGGGCAAGGGCTACGCCGCGATGGCAGCTGGTCAGGCCAAGGCGACCGCCATCCTCGCAATGAGCCGCCAGGCCAACGAGCAGTCGGCGATCTCGGCACTGCAGCGCACGTTTGGGATACCCCCGGGTACACCGCCTCTCGGTTCGGCCATGATCGAGTACCGTATCAAGGCGAGCTGGTCCCAGCAGGCAGGCCTGGGCCCGACGGGGCTGAACGACAAGATCACATATTACTTTGCTCCGCCGGGGAGCGATCTGACGAGGATCGACCCCGCATTCCGGCGCATCAATAGCGCTCCAGCGGATATCGTCAATGTGCTCAACGGCATTGCCTCGCTGCGCCAGGGAGAGATCAAAGCAGCGCAGGCCATCGAATGGGCCGGAAACAAGCAAGCCGAGGCGCAGCGCAAGGCGCAGGTGGCCAATGCCACGCAGACAAGCGGTGCACGAAATGATGCCTCCGCAGCCGCACGGGTCGTCGCCGAGGCCTGGGATAACTCCATCGTCAACTACCTGGACGTGAGGGACCAGATCGAGGCCATGACGGCCCGGCTGCCAGACATCCAGAACAAGCTCAACGAACTGGTGCCGCAGAACCTCAATGCCAACGGACATCTGCCCAATGGGTGGACCTTCTTGACGCGCGCGGATGCCACGATGGCAGCCGAGGCGTTCCGGGCGTACGCGGCGGCGTTGCAACCGATGGCAGAGCTGAAGATCCTCGGCGACCAGATGCTCGGTGCGATCGCGCAGTCCAACGGCTACTCCAAGGCCTACGTTGGCAAGGACGGTCAGACCACCACGGTGGACAACGGCTACAACCTGTTGATCGCCAACCGGGGCAACCAGACCTTCGTTCTCAACTCGGGCGTGGACAACGTCGCGGTGACCAACGTGTCCGGTCACATCACGGTCAGCGGCTTCCAGACAGGGGCCAAGGGTGATCAGATTCAGTTCATCAACAGGCGAAACCCGTGGGACTACATCACCGTCACTGAAGATGGCCGAGGAAACACAGTTTTGTACTTCAACGGCCAACCCAAGGTAACCTTGTTGGGAGTGGATGCGGCAAAACTTGATCTGTATGCCAATCTGACAGGAGTTAACAATGTCACATACCGAACGTCTCGAAGTGGCATGCGTAGCCTGCGCGGCGAGAACACATTCGACGGGCAAACACATGTCACCTCGATCACCGCGTCCGAGTACGGCGATACGTTGATCGGTGGCGATCGTGATACCGAGCTGCAGGGTGGAAGCGGCAACGATATCTTCGTTATGACCGGACTAGGCACACGCGTGAAGGGTATGGGAGGCAACGATACAGTGTCCTACGGTGAACTCAACGCTGGCGTTGACGTGAAGGGCAAGCGGGAATTGGCGTGGGGAGAGGACCTGACTCCCTTCTATATAGATACCATGGTTGACTCGATGGGCAGTCAGATCGAGGGTGTGAGGGATGTGATTGGCACGCGGTTCAATGACCGGATCACGACGAATGATCTTGACAATGTAATCAATGGCGGCGCGGGCAATGATGTCCTGGATGGCGGTGTTGGCAACGACACGTTGATCGGGGGCACCGGCAACGACACCTTTTTGGTAGACAGAGCGGGTGACGTGGTCACCGAACTGGTCAACGAGGGAACGGACTTGGTGCAAAGCGCCATCAGTTATTCGCTGGGCGCGAACGTCGAGAATCTAACCCTCACGGGTACCGCCGCCATCAACGGTACCGGCAATGCCCTCGACAACTTGATCATTGGCAACGCCACCAACAACACCCTGACCGGCGGTGGCGGTAACGACACTCTCATCGGAGGCGCCGGAACGGACACGTTGATCGGGGGGGCGGGCAACGACATCTATGTAATCGACGTCGCGGGCGACGTGGTCACCGAGCTTGTCAACGAAGGTACCGACTTGGTCCAGAGTGCCATCAGCTACACGCTCAGCGCCAACGTCGAGAATCTCCATTTGACCGGCACCGCGGCGATCAACGGCACGGGCAATGCGGCGAACAATGTTCTCTTCTCGGGCGCCGGCAACAACGTGCTCAATGGCCTCGGCGGAATCGATACGGCCTCCTATCAGTACGCGCTCTCCGGCGTGACGGCCAGCCTGGCCCTGACCACAGCACAAGCCACGGGCGGCTCCGGCAGCGACACGCTGCTGGAGATCGAGAACCTCACAGGCAGCGCGTTCAACGACAAGCTCACCGGCAACGCGGCGGCCAACGTGCTCGATGGTGGAAGCGGCGCGGACACGCTGATCGGTGGGGCAGGTAACGACGTCTACGTCGTGGACAGCGCAGGCGACGTCGTGACCGAGTTGGCCGGCGAAGGCACTGACCTCGTCCAGAGCGCCCTCACCTATGCGCTCGGTGCCAACGTCGAGAACCTGACGCTCACGGGCATTGCCGCCATCGACGGCACCGGCAACGCCCTCGACAACGTGATCACAGGCAACGCCGCCAGCAACACGTTGACCGGCGGCGCAGGCAACGACTCCCTCAACGGCGCAGCCGGCATCGACACCATGCTCGGCGGCGCGGGCAACGACACCTACTACGTCGACAACGTCGGCGACACGGTCACGGAACTCGCCAACGAGGGAACCGACATCGTCTACGCCTACGTCAGCCACACGCTCGCCGCCAACGTGGAGAACATCCGCCTGCACACCACCGGCAACATCGACGCCACCGGCAATGCGCTGAACAACATCCTGTACGCGGGCGACGGCAACAACGTGCTGAATGGCGGCGACGGCATCGACACGGTGTCGTATGCCTATGCAGCCTCGGCCGTCACGGCCAGCCTGGCCATCACCACGGCTCAGGCCACCGGTGGCTCCGGCAGCGACACGATCCTCAACGTCGAAAGCCTCGTGGGCAGCAACTTCAACGACAAGCTCACCGGCAATGCCGCGGCCAACAGCCTGAACGGAGGTGCCGGCGCGGACACGATGATCGGCGGCCTGGGCAACGACGGCTACTACGTCGACAACATCGGCGACGTCGTGACCGAACTGGCCAACGAAGGCATCGACACCGTCTACAGCACGATCAGCTACACGCTGGGCGCCAACCTCGAGAACCTCTACATCAACACCACCGGTGCGGTGAATGCCACGGGCAATGCGCTCGCCAACGTGCTGTATGCCGGCGCGGGCAACAACGTGATCGACGGACTGGACGGCTCCGACACGGTGTCGTACGCCTATGCCGCCTCGGGCGTCACGGTCAGCCTCGCCAGTACCGCGGCGCAAGCCACCGGCGGCTCGGGCACCGATACGCTGCTCAACATCGAAAACCTGGTCGGCGGCAGCTACAACGACATCCTGATCGGCAACGCCGGTGCCAATGGCTTGACCGGCGGCGCGGGCAACGACACGCTCAACGGAGGCGCCGGCGCGGACACGCTGGCAGGCGGTGTCGGCAACGACACCTACGTGCTCGGCCGCGGCTACGGCATCGACACCATCACGGAGAACGATGCCACGGCGGGCAACACCGATGTGGCGCAGTTCGCCGCCGATATCGCCATCGACCAGCTCTGGTTCCAGAAGGTCGGCAACAACCTGGAAGTCAGCGTCATCGGCTCCACCGACAAGTTCACGCTGAGCAACTGGTATCTGGGCGACCAATACCAGGTCGAGCAGTTCAAGGCCGGTGGCAAGACCCTGTTGGACAGCCAGGTGCAGAACCTCGTGCAGGCGATGGCGGGATTCGCACCGCCGGCAGCCGGGCAGACGACCCTCCCGGCCAACTACCAGAGCAGCCTGGCACCAGTGCTGGCGGCCAACTGGCAGTGAGTGCGATGCCTGTGCACGCCGACCTCGTTCCGAGACAACCGCGATGAATGTGGTCCTGGTGCACGGCATCTTCGACGACGGCGCGATCTTCCGGCGCCTCGAGCGCAGCCTGCGCGACGCCGGCCATCGCTGCTGGGTGCCCGCGCTCAAGCCGGCGGATGGACGCCGCGGCATCCATGACCTTGCCTGCAAGCTGAAGGCCTACGTCGACGAGCAGCTCGGCCCGACCGAGCCGATCGCCATCGTGGGCTTCAGCATGGGCTGCATCGTCTCGCGCCACTACCTGCAGCTGCTCGACGGGCATGCGCGCTGCGAGGCCCTGTTCGCCGTCTCGGCGCCGCACCAGGGAACGCTGCTGGCCTACCTCTACCCGGGAAAGGGCGCCCGCGACATGCGGCCCGGCAGTCCGGTGCTCGAGGAACTCCGGCGCACCGAGCATCGGCTCGCACGGATGGCGGTGTTCGGGTACTGGACGTCTTTCGACGTGACGGTGTTCCCGGCCCGAAGCTCCCACTGGCCTCGTGCATCGAGCAGCCTCGATGCCCGGGCCCTGCTGCATCGGTTCATGCCGGGCAACGAACGCGTCTGCGCGGACATCGTCCAGCGGATGAGCACCCTGAACGCACCGCGCGCCTGAAACGCGTCGTTCAGGGCCGCAGCGTCTCCCGCACCAGCAACGGATCGCGCGCGATCTCCTCCTCGCGGAACGGAAAGCGCAGC
>Ga0256775_1000461_pt1 | contig 10006 bp, 8 predicted proteins | sample MC6MC0926MT_FD_186036 | JGI IMG/M metagenome (GOLD analysis project Ga0256775, IMG submission 186036) | Metatranscriptome of enriched soil aggregate microbial communities from Iowa State University, Ames, United States - MC6-MC0926-MT... | ecosystem: Environmental > Terrestrial > Soil >...
GGCCGGTCGGGGTCGGAGATGCCGGCGCGGGCCCGTCGGACGGCGTCGGACACTGCCGCCACCGCGCGGGACTGGCCGATGAGCCGCGCGCCGATGACCTCCTCCATGCGCAGGAGCTTCGCGGTCTCCCCCTCGAGCAGCCGCCCGGCGGGGATGCCGGTCCACTGCGCGACGACCTCGGCGACCTCGTCGGGCCCGACCTTCTCGGCGATCATCGGGGTGCCCTGCGGGGCGACGTCCGCGTCGACCTGCTCCTCGGACGCCTCGGCGTCGGCGATCTGCTGCTGCAGCGCGGGGATCTCGCCGTACTGGATGCGCGCCGCGGCGGCGAGGTCGCCCTCGCGCAGCAGCCGCTCGGCGTCGGACCGCAGCGTGTCGAGGCGGGCCTTGAGGTCACCGACCAGGTTGTGGCCGGCCTTCTCCTTCTCCCACCGCGCGGTGAGCGACGCGAGCTCCTCGCGCCGGTCGGCCAGGTCGGCCCGGAGGCGCTCCAGCCGCTCGCGCGACGCAACCTCGTCCGACTCCGACAGCACGACCTCCTCCATCTCGAGGCGCGTGACGGCACGGCGCAGGGCGTCGATCTCCACGGGCGACGAGTCGAGCTCCATGCGCAGCCGGGACGCTGCCTCGTCGACGAGGTCGATGGCCTTGTCGGGCAGCTGCCGGCCGGTGATGTACCGGTCGGACAGCGTCGCGGCGGCGACGAGAGCGGAGTCGGCGATCGTCACCTTGTGGTGGGCCTCGTACCGCTCCTTGAGCCCGCGCAGGATCGCGACGGTGTCCTCCACGGACGGCTCCCCGACGAACACCTGCTGGAACCGCCGCTCCAGGGCGGGGTCCTTCTCGATGCGCTCGCGGTACTCGTCGAGCGTGGTGGCACCGACGAGGCGAAGCTCGCCACGGGCCAGCATCGGCTTGAGCATGTTGCCCGCGTCCATGGCGCCCTCGGCGCCGCCGCCCGCACCGACGACGGTGTGCAGCTCGTCGATGAACGTGACGACCTCGCCCTCGGCGCCGGTGATCTCGGCGAGCACGGCCTTGAGCCGCTCCTCGAACTCGCCGCGGTACTTCGCACCGGCCACCATCGCCGCGAGGTCGAGCGCGACGAGCCGCTTGCCGCGCAGCGACTCGGGCACGTCGCCCGCGACGATCCGCTGGGCGAGGCCCTCGACGACGGCCGTCTTGCCGACGCCGGGCTCGCCGATGAGCACGGGGTTGTTCTTGGTGCGGCGCGACAGCACCTGGATGACGCGGCGGATCTCGGCGTCGCGGCCGATGACGGGGTCGAGCCTGCCGTCGCGGGCGCGCTGCGTGAGGTCCATGCCGTACTGCTCGAGCGCCTTGAACGTGCCCTCCGGGTTCGGGGAGGTGACGCGGGCGGAGCCGCGCACGTTCGGCAGGGCCGCGAGCAGGGCCTCGCGCGAGGCTCCGGCCGAGCGCAGGGCGTCGGCGACGCCGGACTGCCCGGCGGCGAGCCCGAGCAGCAGGTGCTCGGTGGAGACGTAGTCGTCGCCGAGGGCTCGGGCCTCGGACGACGCGGCCTCGAGCGCGGCGGCGGTCGCGCGCGACGCGGTCGGCTGCGCGACGGTGCTGCCCGACGACGAGGGCAGGCCGACGAGGATCCAGCGGATCGATCGGCCGAGGTTGGCGCGGTCGGCACCGACCGCGTCGAGCAGCCCGTTCGCGACACCGCCCTCCTGCTGGAGCAGCGCGTTGAGCAGGTGCGCAGGCTCGAGCTGGGGGTTGCCGGCGGCCGAGGCCTGCTGGACGGCGTCGCCCAGCGCCTCCTGCGAGCGGGTGGTGAACTTGGCGTCCACATGACCTCCTGTGGGGTGTTCTGGTGTCTGCTCAGCCCAACGACGACCGAAGTTGAGTCTATTCCGCTCAACTCTGTGCGCCAGTGGGAACGCCGCCCGGCGCACGCCGCCGTGGCAGGATCACGCGCATGGTCGACGACGACGTCCCCGACGTGCTCGGTCCGGGCTGGACGGCCCGCACGCTCCCCCTCAGGCCGGACGCGCGCGGCGACGCCCCCGTCGCGACCCTCGTCCGCCGGGTCACCGACACCCCGTCCCGCCGCGCGGTCCTCTACGTGCACGGGTTCGTCGACTACTTCTTCCAGGCGCACGTCGGCGACGCCCTCGCCGCACACGGCTACGACCTGTACGCCCTGGACCTGCGCGACTACGGCCGCTCCATCCGCGAGGGCCGCGCGCCCAACGACACGACGGACCTCGCGACGTACACCGAGGAGATCGACGCCGCCGTCCGGCTGATCCGCGCCGACCACGACCACCTCGTGCTGCTCGGCCACTCGACGGGCGGGCTCGTGAGCGCCCTCTGGGCCGACGCACGCCGGGGGAACGGGCTCATCGACGCACTCGTGCTCAACAGCCCGTGGCTCGACGTGCGGGGCTCGTGGTTCGAGCGGCACGTCCTCGCACCCGTGCTCGGCGTGGTCGGCCGGTGGGCGCCGAACCTCGTCGTCGCGCACATCGCCCCGCACTACGGCCGCGCGCTGCACACCGACACGGGCGGCGAGTGGACGTACGACCTCGCGTGGAAGCCGCACGAGGGGTTCCCCGCGCGCGCCGGCTTCGTCCGCGCGATCCGGCGCGGGCACGCGCGCGTCGCCCGGGGCCTCGACGTCGACGTGCCCGTGCTCGTGCTCGCGTCCGACGCGACCGGGCCGGACGACCGGCTGCACGACAGGCTCGTCACGAGCGACTCCGTGCTCGACGTCGCGCAGATCGCCGCCCGCGCGCCGCTGCTCGGAGCCGACGTGACGTTCGTGCAGGTCCCGGGCGGTGCGCACGACCTGGCGCTGTCGCCGTCGCCCGCGCGTGAGCGCTACCTCGACGAGGTGGTCCGGTTCCTCGACGCGCACGTCACGCCGGACGCGGCGTCCCCTCCGGCTCGGGCGGCTGACCGTCCGGCGCAGGGCTGATCGCGGCGTCCTCGACCACCGGGGCCGTCGTGTCGCCGGGCGCGGGGGGCGGTGTCGTCTCGAGGTCCTTCGCGCGCAGCTCGGGCCGGTTCGTCACGACCAGCCACGCCGCGAGCGTCGCGAGCAGCATCGGGATGAACAGCTCGCGATCGGGCAGCATGACGATGACGAGCAGCAGCCCGAGCCACCCGCTGCGCGTCGCCGCGACGAGCACGCCGACCGTCGTCGCGCCGACGGCGAGCGTGATGTCGACCGACGGCCAGAACCCGTGCACCGCGAACCCGAGGGCCGCGCCGGCGAACGTCGCCGGGAAGATCCGGCCGCCCCGGAACCCGACCGAGCTGGCCAGGAGCAGCGCCGCGAGCTTGACCAGCGCGTACGTCAGGAACCCGAGGCCCGTCGTCGTGGCCATCAGCCCCTGCAGCTGCTTCATCTGGTCGAGGCCCTTGAACAGCGTGATCGGCCCGGCCGCGGCCCCGAGCAGACCGAGCGCGAGGCCGCCCAGCGTGAGGAGCACGACGGGGTTGCGCAGGCGGTGCACGAAGCGGTGCAGCGGCGTGAACGCGTACGCGGCGACGACCCCGATCGCCGCGGCCGCGACCGAGAGCACGATCGCGAGACCCATGTCGCCGAGCGACGTCGTGACGTAGTCGGGCAGGCCGATGTCGAAGGAGAGCTCGGGCGAGAGCTGCATCGTCGTCAGGGCGCCCGTGGTCGCGGCGACGAGCGGCCCGAACATGCGGTCCCAGATGGGGATGCGGCGGTCGCCGGGGTCGATCTCTGTGAGCATGAGCGCGGCGGCGAGCGGCGTGCCGAACATCGCGCCGAGCGTCCCCGCGGTCGACAGGATCACCCACAACGGCACGTCGATCTTCTTGAGGTAGCGCCCGCCGAACCACACGAGCAGCGCGGCGTTGATGCCCATGATCGGGTTCTCGGGGCCGAGGCTCACGCCGCCGGCGAGCATGAGGACCATGGCGAGGGCGAGACCCGGCACGACGCCGATCTTCAGGGGCGCCTCGACGAGCCCCGCTGTCGCCGGGTCGGGCCCGGCGTGACCCGGCACGAACCGGACGACGAGGCCCACCAGGAGCCCCGTGAGGGTGAGGATCACGACGATCCACAGGGGCGAGTCGCGGTCGAGGCCGAACACGGCCGACAGGTCGTCCCACAGCCACCCGTCGATCACGCCGGCGAGCGCGCTCAGGCCGACGAGCGTCACCGACGTGACGACGCCCACGACCGCCGCGGGGATCGTGAGCGCGACGAGGCGTCGCACAGGGACGCGGAACTCGGTGTCCGGCATCGTCATGGGCGCTCCTCGGGTCGTCGTCCAGCGTCGCGTCTCGGGGTGGTCCGCCGCGTCACCCGCACCGGATGACGCCCGCGGCGCGCGCCGGCGGCGTCGGTGCCGGAGGACGGCTCGGTGGTCACGGCTGCAACGACGCCTCCTGCGGCTCCGACAGCGACAGCACCGCGGCGACGACGCCCGGCTGTGCCGCGATCCGGCGCTCGAGCGCGGCGAGGACGTGCGACGCCGCGGTCTCGTCCGGGTCGCCGTCCAGGTCCACGGCCCCGATGAGGAAGATCTGCTGCGCGCCCATGTACTGCAGGTGCAGCTGCGTGACGCGTGCGATCTCCGGCTGGTCGAGCAGCGCCCGCACCGCCGCGCGCTGCAGGCCCTCGTCGGCCGTCTGCCCGACGAGGAACCGGCGGTTGCGGTCGATGAGCACCACCGCGACGACGCCGAGCAGCACCCCGACGAGGATCGAGCCGACCGCGTCCGGCACGGTCGACCCGGTGACCTGGTGCATCCCGATGCCGACGACCGCGATGACGATGCCGACGAGCGCCGCGGCGTCCTCGAAGAACACCGCCCGCACGGTCGGGTCCGATGTCGCGAGGATGTGCTCGATGACGTCCTGCTCGCGCTTGGCCGCCGACCGCTTCGCCTGCCGGGACGCCTGGAAGAACGACACACCCTCCAGCAGGAACGACACCGCGAGCACCGCGTACGCGATGCCGAAGTCCGTCGCCGGCTCGGGGTGCACGAGCTCCTGGACGCCGTGCGTGATCGACACACCGGCACCGACCGCGAACAGCCCGATCGCCGCGAACAGCGACCACACGTACACCTCACGCCCGTACCCGAACGGGTGCGTCCGGTCCGCCGGACGGGACGCCTTGCGCTGGGCGAGCAGCAGGAACACCTCGTTGCCGGTGTCCGCCCACGAGTGCGCCGCCTCCGCGAGCATCGAGGCGGCGCCGGTCAGCACCGCCGCGGCCGTCTTCGCGACGGCGATCAGCAGGTTCGCCGCGAACGCGACGACGACCGTGAGCGTGCTCTCGCCCCCGGTCTCCTGCGCCTGCTCGGCCGCCCCCGAGGCGAGCACCGGCACGACCGGCTCCGCCTGCCCCCCGCCCCCGGGCCGCTCGTCACCCATGCCCCGTGGGTAGCACAGCCCGGCCGCCCCTGCCCGCCCGAGGACCCGCCCGCCCGAACTCCCGTGGGGGTGGTGCAGGGGTCCCGGTGGCCGGGGTCGTCGGGATGGGTGTGTGATGGGTCCGTCCGCAGGTCACGGAAAGGAGGCCCGCCCATGTCGACGCACGCCGCCGCTTTCCCGCCGGGCACCCCGGCGTGGGCGGACATCACCGTCCCGGACGTCCCGAAGGCGCAGGCGTTCTACGGGCCTCTGCTGGGCTGGGAGTTCGTGGTCGGGGGGCCGGAGACGGGCGGCTACGTGCAGGCGACGCTCGACGGTCGGCGGGTCGCGGGCATGGCCGCGCCGATGGGTGAGGACCCGGCGCCGCCGGCGGCGTGGTGCGTGTACCTGGCGACCGACGACGTCGCCGGCACGACGACCGCCGTGACCGACGCGGGTGGTCAGGTGCTCGTGACGGGCATGGCGATCCTCGACATGGGCGTGATGGCGATCTACGTGGATCCGACGGGGGCCGTGTTCGGCGCCTGGCAGCCCGGCACGCACACCGGGTGGGACGCCGTCGACGAGCCCGGCTCGGTGGTGTGGTCGGAGGTCATGACGCACGACCAGCCCGCCGCGCTCGACTTCTACCGGCGCGTGTACGGCTGGGGCGTCGACGACATGTCCGGGCCGGGGTTCACGTACGCCACGGTGTCGGTGGACGGCCAGACGGTCGCGGGCGTCGGCGGCTACGGCAGCCAGGTCGGCCCGGACGCGCCCGCGGCGTGGACGCTGTACTTCGGGGTCGACGACACGGACGTGTCCGCGAGCAGGGTGGCCGAGCTCGGCGGCACCGTGGTGAGCCCCCCGACGGACACCCCGTACGGACGGATGGCGCTCGTGCAGGGACCGTTCGGCGAGGTGTTCGCGCTGATGGGACCGGACTCCGGCCAGGGGGCGGCGCAGGGCTGACCGTTGGCCCCGGGCATGGGCGTCGTGGGCGGCCGGGCGGTGGGCCGACGACGGCGCCGCGCCCGGACGTCCGTAGGCTGACCGTCGTGAGCCTGCCGTCCGACGCCTTCCGCCACGTGGCGTCGCGCCCGCACGAGCCGCTGCGCACGTTCCACCCCCGTCGGGCGGCCCTGGGCCGGGAACGTGAGGACGCACTCGAGCGGCTGTGGCCGCGGTTCGGGTTCTCGGTGCACGACGACGACCACGGGCCGATGCCCCGGACCCCCGACGGGATGCTCGACGTGCGGGCCCTGTTCGGCCGGGAGGCCCCGCTCGTGCTGGAGATCGGCTCGGGCATGGGTGAGACGACCGCCGCGATGGCCGCCGCCGACCCCGGCCGCGACTACCTGGCGATGGAGGCGCACCTGCCGGGGGTCGCGAACCTGCTCGGGCTCGTCGAGGAGCTGGGCCTGACGAACGTCCGTGTGGGCCACGGCGACGCGCTCGACCTGGTCCGCCGCGCGCTGCCCGAGGGGTCGCTCGACGCGGTGCACGTGTTCTTCCCCGACCCGTGGCCGAAGGCCCGGCACCACAAGCGCCGGCTCGTGCAGCCCGCGCATGTCGCGCTGCTGCGGTCCCGGCTGCGTGTCGGCGGCACGCTGCACTGCGCGACCGACTGGGTGCACTACGCGGACCAGATGCTCGAGGTGCTCACCGCCGACCCTGGGCTCGTGAACACGGCGACGGGCTTCGTGCCGCGGCCCGCGCACCGGCCCGTGACCAAGTTCGAGCAGCGCGGCCTGGACCTGGGTCACGAGGTGCGCGACGTCGTGGTGCGGAGGGTCCGATGACGCAGGACGGGACGCAGGACGGTACGACGGGTGCGGGCGACCAGCTCGCCGGGCGCCAGGACACCAGCGGCGCGGGCCGCGAGTTCCGGGTGCTCATCGTGCCCGGGGTCAACCCGGACCGGTGGCTGCGGGTCTGGCAGGAACGTCTCCCCGACGTGCCGGTCCGGCTGCTGCACGCCGACCCGCCCGACGCCGTCGCCGCCCTGCGCACCGGCGGCACCGACGTCGCGCTCGTGCGCCTCCCCGTCGACCGGGACGGCCTGCACGTCATCCCGCTCTACACCGAGGCGACCGTCGTCATGGTGCCCAAGGACCACGTGTTCTCGGTCGCCGAGGAGGTCACGCCCGACGACCTCGCCGACGAGACGGTGATCCGCCCGGACGACGACCTCGTGGGCTGGTCGGACGCGCCGGGCACCCCGTTCACGGGCGGAGCGGTGCCGACCACCCCCGACGCGGTCGACCTCGTCGCGGCGGGCGTCGGCGTGCTGCTGCTGCCCCAGTCGGTCGCCCGCCTGCACCAGCGCCGCGGGCTCACCGCCCGCCCGGTCGTCGACTCGCCCGGCTCGGCGATCGGCCTCGCGTGGCTCGTCGACGCCGAGGACGACCTCACGCAGGAGTTCGTCGGCATCGTGCGCGGCCGCACGGCGGGCTCGTCCCGGGGCCGGGGAGCACCGCCCGCCGGGCGGGTGGAGCAGAAGACAAACGCGAAGAAGAAGCCGGCGTCGACGCAGCGCGGCGGGTCGTCGAGAGGTCAAGGTCCTTCGTCCGGCACCGCGAAGAAGAGCGCGGGCCGGGCCGCGAGCCCGACCCGCGGCGCACGCAAGCCGCGCCGGGGCCGCTGACGACCATGGCCGACGCACGCGGCACGCACCCCGGGCCGGCCGGGCGTGCGCGCGGCCTCGCCACCGACCAGCTGCGGCGCCTCCAGGGCACCGGCGCGTGGCGGCTCTGGACCGCGTGCGCGACGGGGTTCGTGCGGATCGAGCCGTTCGACCGGGCCATGACCCTCGCGGCCCAGGCGTTCACGTCGATCGTGCCCGTGCTCATCGTGGCCGCCGCGTTCGGCCCGAACCACCGCGGGCCGGGCGACGCGCTCGCCGACTCGGTCGGCCTGTCGCCCGAGGCCCGCGACGCCCTGGCCGGCAGCGTCCCGACGGGTGCGCAGGTCAGCAGCAGCATCGGCGTCGCGGGAATCCTCGTCGCGCTCATCACCGCGACCGCCTACTCGCGCGCGCTGGAACGCATGTACGCGAAGATGTGGGACGTCGAGCGGCCGGGCCTGCGGACGGCCTGGCGGTGGCTCGCGACCATCGGCGCGGTCGTCGCGGCCGTCGCGCTGCTGCGGGTCACCCGCGAGGCCACGGCCGGCGGGACGTGGTCGGGCCTCGCCGACGCGACGGCCGAGGTCGTCGTGTGGGCGGCGGTGTGGACGTACGTCCCGTGGGTGCTGCTGCAGCGCGAGGTGCGGGCCCGGGTGCTGCTCTGCGGCGGGCTGCTGTCGGCGGTCGCGCTCGCCGTCATGAGCGCCGTCGGGGCGATCTACCTGCCGATCGCGCTCGAGGCGGGTGCGCGGCAGTTCGGGGTGCTCGGCATGACGTTCGCGTACATCGGGTGGCTGTTCGCGCTGTCGTTCGCGGTGCTCGTCGCCTCGGTGGTGGGGCGCGCGTGCGCGCTCGACGACGGGCGGCTCGGGCGCATCGTGCGCGGTGAGCCGCTGTCGGACTGGCACGACGCGACGGACTGACCGGCGACCGCCGCAGCGGGACGGGCGTCAGGCCCGCTCGGCCTCCGCGCGACGGTCCGCCTCGCGCGCCCGCAGACGACGCTCCTCGCGGCGGACCTCCTCCTGCGTGGCCCGCTCGCGCTCGAGCCACTCGGGCGGGTCGGCCAGCAGCGCGGCGATCTGCTCGGTGGTGAGCGGCTCGGTCACTCCGCCGCGCGCGAGCCCGCTGATCGACACGCGCAGCCGCCCGGCGACCACGTTGCGCGGGTGCGGGCCGTCGCGGTGCAGGTCCACGAGCCACTGCGGGGGGTTGCGCTGCAGCTCGGCGAGCTCCTCGCGCGTGATCGTCCCCTGCTGGAACTCCTCAGGGGTCGCCGGCAGGTACACGTCGAGCTTGGCGGCCGCCGTGGACGGCTTCATCTCCTGGGACTTCTTGGGGGTCACGGGACCAGCGTAACGAGCGCGCCGCCTCTGGCCGGTCCCGCGACAGGGACCGGCCGGGGAAGGCTCACGCGTTCGGGTCGACGGGCGGCGTGTGCCAGATGCGGTCGATGTAGTCGCGCATGCTGCGGTCCGACGAGAAGAACCCCGAGCGGGCCACGTTGAGCACCGCCGAGCGGGTCCACCCCTCGGTGTCGGCGTACGCGGCGTCGACCCGGTCCTGCGCGTCGAGGTACGCCTGGAAGTCGGCCAGCACCAGGAACCGGTCCTCCTGCAGCAGGTTCGCGACGACGGGCTCGAACACCCGGCGGTCGCCGTCCGAGAACCTGCCGGACGCGATGAGGTCGAGCGCGTGCCGCAGGGTGCGGTTCGACTCGTAGTACGACGTCGGGTGGTATCCCGCGTCGACGATCTCCGCGACCTCCGGCTCGAGCAGGCCGAACAGGAAGAAGTTGTCGTCGCCGACGAGCTCGCGGATCTCGACGTTCGCGCCGTCGTCGGTGCCGATGGTCAGGGCGCCGTTGAGCGCGAACTTCATGTTGCCCGTGCCGGACGCCTCCTTGCCGGCGAGCGAGATCTGTTCGGACAGGTCGGCCGCGGGGATGAGCGTCTCGGCGAGCGTGACGTTGTAGTTCGCCGGGAACACGATGCTGAGCCGGCCCTTGAC
>Ga0256775_1000466_pt1 | contig 9960 bp, 8 predicted proteins | sample MC6MC0926MT_FD_186036 | JGI IMG/M metagenome (GOLD analysis project Ga0256775, IMG submission 186036) | Metatranscriptome of enriched soil aggregate microbial communities from Iowa State University, Ames, United States - MC6-MC0926-MT... | ecosystem: Environmental > Terrestrial > Soil >...
ATCGTGTACGCAGGCTCAACGTTCTACACCGGGGATGCGCTCGCGGAAGCGCTGATGGACTACGCGCGGGCTCTCGCGCGGCACGGCATCGCCGACACGGTCTTCGTGCCGGGCCGCACCATGCAGGGGGAGACCGACAAGGTGGAGCTGCTCGTCGGGCCCGCGAGCCAGATCGTGAGCGAACCGGTGGAGCTCGTGGGGGTCGAGATCGAAGACGAGGAGCTGGTCGCGCGGCTGCAGGAGATGACCGCGCAGCTGGCGCCGCGGAAGCCGGCGGCCGAAGTGGCGGACGGTTCGACCGAGGAACGGGACAACCGCCCGTTCGACGACATGCTCTGACACCCGCCGGGCCCGTCGCCGGCGTCGCCCTCCCACGCCGGCGCTTGTTGCCCGGCATCGCCTCCAATACGCTCGCGGTAGCCCTGCGGGGCGGAGCGGAGGCACCATGCGTTTCATCCGGCGACCCGTGAGCGCGCGGGAGCGTGCCGCCGCCGCTGCTCCCGAGCCGCTGATGCGCCGAAGCCCGTTCCTGTTCGGCTACCTGATCGCCCTCGGTGCGATCGGCGCGGTCGCGACCGGCTTCATGCTGTACGGCCTGCGCTCGATCATCTTCTCGGTCTTCCTCGCGATGTTCGCGACCGTCGGGCTCGACCCGCTGATCCGCTGGTTCCAACGGCGCGGGATGCGGCGCGGCTGGGCGATCACCACCGTCATCCTGATCATCGTCGCCGTGCTGGTCGCGATCATCTGGGTGGTGGTGCCGCTCATCGTCCAGCAGGTCTCCTTCCTGGCCACGGCCGTCCCGCAGGAGATCACGAAGCTGCGGGCGGAGGGCTGGTTCGACACCGTCAACGAGGCGAGCAACGGGGTGGTCGGCCAGGTCGTCTCCTGGATCTCGCAGCAGGTGCAGGACCCGCAGACCTGGGCGACCATCGGCAACGGGCTCGTCGGATTCGGCCTGTCTGTGCTGAACGCGGTCACGACCGGCTTCTTCATCGCCATCCTCACGATCTACTTCATCGCCTCCTACGACTCCACCAAGCAGGCCGCCTACCGGCTGGTGCGCCGCTCGCACCGCGACCGGTTCGAGAGCTACGCCGAGCGCATCCTGCAGAACTTCGGCAAGTATCTGAGCGGGATGGTGGTGCTGGCGTTCTGCAACTCGGTCTTCAGCCTCATCCTGCTTCTCGCCACCGGCGTCCCCGGTGCCTTCCTCATCGCGCTCGCCGCGTTCTTCATCACGCTCATCCCGCTCATCGGGACGGTGCTGACGACCGCCGTCATGTCTGTGCTCGCGTTCATCCACTCGCCCGTCAGCGGCGTGGTGGTGCTCGTGCTGATGCTCGTCTACATGCAGGTGGAGGCGTACATCCTCACGCCGCGGGTGATGGGGAAGGCGGTGCAGGTGCCCGGATCGGTCGTCCTGATCTCGGCGCTCGCCGGTTCGACGCTGTTCGGTCTGCCCGGAGCGCTCGTCGCCATCCCGATCTCGGCGGGCATCATCCTCATCATCAAAGAGGTCGTGATGCCCCGGAAGGAGCTCCGCTGACCCGAGCGATCCTCGATTGGCGAGAACCGCGAAACGGATGCTAATGTTGAGCCTCGGTTCGGGTAACCGGATCGGATGCGCCTCTAGCTCAATCGGCAGAGCAATTGACTCTTAATCAATGGGTTCAGGGTTCAAGTCCCTGGGGGCGCACCAATGGAAAGCCCCGGTCAGATCGCAAAGTCTGACCGGGGTTTTCTTGCGTTCAGCCCGTTAGAGGCCGTTTTAGTCCTGTCCGGTATGCACTCTGTGTGCACTAGCCCCTCTTGGGATAGACGCGGCCCTGTCCTGGGTCGAGCCAACGCGCGACGCTGCTATGGAGGCACGCGCCGTCTTCTGGCCGACATCGACGCAGACCGCGCAAAGCCTTATCCCCCAGGATGCGAGTTGGGTGCCCCGCCCCAGTGACGGTGTGGCACATTGTTGTCATACCTCACAAGATCGTCGGGACGCTCAAGCGATTCGAACGCTGCCATGAGTCGGCGCTCCGCCGGGTCTAGATCCGGGCGGATCAAGAATTGGTTGGTGCCGTGTTCGTCGGTGTAGCGGCGAATCACGGCTTCGGGGAACACGGGGTTGTCGCGCACGACTAGTTACGTGTGTCCCTGTCGTAGCGGATGGACTTGGGGTGCGTCACACCAACATTAGAACATGTTCGAAAATCGGGCTCCATGACCAATGGGATCGACGGCTTCAATTGCACTCCTTGAGGGAGGCCACATTAGGGGTGAGGGACGCGGTGCCGCCGATCAGCGTGACCTTGGTCACACCCCACGCCTTCAATGCACTGATGCTGGAGGCGGGGACACAATCGCCGTGGACCACGAACAGGGGGGCGGTCTTGTTCGCCGCCAGCACCCCGCCGGCGAGAGCGTCCGGGAAGTTGTTCCCGGTGGCCAGGAATGCCTGCGTGGGCGCGGTGAAGAATTGCGTATTGATCGCCGTGGACGCCTCGTACCGGTCAGCCCCGCCGAGGCGGGTGACGTGGCTGCTTCCGTACTTGGCCCGCAGCTGCGACTCGATGCCCGGGGAGACACTGGCAGGGCCGCCGGTGATCATGATGTCGGTCACACCGAGCGAATCCAGCAGGCCCAGCGTTTGAGAGTCGACCGACGGGTTGGTGCCGGGCACCAGGAGCACGGGTGCGTGCTTGCTCGCGGCAGCGCTGGTGGCGCTGAGCGCGTCGGGAAAGTTCGCCCCGGTGGCGATGAACGCGGTCGTGGCATGGGGGAACTGTCCGGCGACGATGTTCCGGGATGCTTCGTACCGGTCCGCGCCGCCCTGGCGGGTCACGGTCGGCGCGAGCGTCTGCAGCTGCGCGAAGACATCATCCGACACTGAGTTCGGGCCACCGACCACGATGATCTTCGACGGTGACAGGGTCTGAATCTCCGCCTTCACACTCGCCGGGAGATCCGTCGGCGTCGTCAGCAGCAGCGGGCCAGCGGCCGAGGCGGCCGCCGCACCCGCGCCCAGCGCGTCCGGGTAGTTCATCCCCGTCGCCACATACACGACCGGAGCCGCCCCAGGGAACGCGGCCTTCGCGATCTCGACTGCGTTCGAGAATCGGTCGGGAGCCGAGATCCGCATCGTCGTCGGCGCGGGCCGGAACGCGAGAATGCTGATCGACTCTGGATTTTGGAAGTCGTTGTTGAGTGTATAGACGAGCCGCGAGGTTGAATCGACAGCAATGTTGCGAGTGCTCTGCCCGTTCGAGTATTTCGCTGCAGCGCTAACTGCCCCGTTGCTCAGATCGACGGAAACCACCTGCGGCTGATCGGGGGCTAGGGAACCTCCGCCCGCGATCAGCAACGAACCCGTGTTCTCATCGATAGCGAGGCCGGTCGGGTTCTGAATCAGGCTGCTCGCGAACGTTCGGGAGATAGCGTTGGCTGCTCCATCGATTTCGACAATCGAGCTACCACTATCGAGATATACGTCACCGGTAGTGGCGTCCGCCACTATCGCATAACTACCGCTGAAGGCGGGCCCCGAGAGAGTCTTGACAACCGTGTCGGTGGCCGGGTTGATGATCGCCACATTCGATGGCGTAGCCGGCGGATCACGGAATCCGAGGTTGGTCACGTATACGAGGTTGTTTACCGGGTTGAATGCGATCCCTGTGCTGTTCACAAGCATTGGGTCATTTATCGTCGCCTTCACCTGGTGCGTTGTCCCGTCGATTACGACGACGGGACCGGCGTGGCCCAGACCGTAATTGATCACGTAAGCATCATGAGTGGTCGGGTTGATCGCTATCTGACCTGCGTCGTTGAGAGCCGGGCCCGTAAGGGTCGTCACGATTTGTTTCGTGGTTAGGTCCATGACTGCCACCTGACCGTTACCGCCGTTTGGCCCAGATGTCACCGCATAGAGAAGGTTCTTTGCCGAGTCGACGACCAATTGACCAGCGTCCTGAATGGTGGGCACGGCAATCGAGTCCGTAATCTGCCCGGTTGTTCCATCGATCGCCAGAATTCGGTTCAAAGTCGCGTCCACATCGCTCATCGCCTCCGCGTAGACGGAGTGGGTGGCGGGATCGGCCGCTACCGAGTTAATCCCCAGGCCACTCGGCGAAGAAACCGTGTACTTGTAAGTAAGCCATGCGTCAGCGCTAGCCGAGGTTGCCCCCGATGCGACTAACACACCCGCCCCTAGAGCAACTCCGAGGGACAGTGCTGCGATCTTTTTTCTCCCGAACATGCTGCTCCATTTGTGGTTACGCATCGCGTGCTCACGATGCCGGGTGTATCAGCGGAGCCTGGGGTGAGCGTCCGGTTTCCCCATGTTTAGTTGAGAAAGCCTCAGATGCGCTAGCCCCAACGTTGGGCGCGGCATTCAGTTGCCCGCCGAACCGGGGCCACCTAGCGCCGCGGTCCAGCGCATCTTCGATTCGTGGTCGCCCTGCCAGCATGGTGTCCCTGATGCTGGAAGCGGCCTGGTCAGTTTCCGTTGCGCTTTCGCGTCACAGCGGCGGGAGACCGTGTCGGGAGCTCTAGTCCGCGGGGACGACGAAGCCAGCGCCGGCCGCGGCGCATTTCTGCTGTAGGTCGGCGACTGCCTGACCAGCCTCGTTGGTTTCCGAGGGAGTCACCGTCGGGTCGTGGTCAAGATTGACTCGCTTGCCCACGCTCGTGATGAGGGACATGTCTTGAGCGATCGCCTTCCACTGGTTGTCCTGTGCGGCGGCTTGTTGCGCCATTGATGTGGCTGCCTCCTGATTCGGAAACTTAGTCGCGATCTCCTGCTCGAACGTCTTCCCGAAGAGGGTGCACGCACGCTGCCCGAGCGCTTTGGCATCCTCGAGTGGGACCGATACCTCAGGGGTGTCCGATTGGTCCGGCTCAGGAGTTGTACCTGTGCCCGGGGTCACGGTGGGCGGCATAGGACTCGAGGGACCTGGACTTGGTGTGACCGTGTCACGGGAGTCAGATTGGGATGGAGGGTTCGCTGCAGAGGACTTGTTATCCGGGGTGCAGCCTGCGAGCAGGAGCCCGCAGGTCACGAACGTCACAATCGGCAGAATGGCCGTGGTCACTTTGGGTCGCTTCATTTTCTCGCATCTCGTCCAGTCGATCGTGCTCCAGCCACAGTAGACATTTGAGTCTATGTACTTTGGGCTTCCCGACAATATGCTTCTCGCGTGAATGAAGCGAAGGTCCAAAACAAGGTGCCGCGGAGGAAAGCTCTCTGGGGGCGGTTCTACTTGCTCTTGAGTGTCGTGCTCGCTCTCGGCGGTGGCATGCTCGTCGCTCCCAGCGCGGCCGAAGCTGCCTGCGATATCGCATGTGCGACTAGCGGCCTACCTGATACGCCGCAGGCCGCTGCTCAGCAACTGATGGCGTTCAAGGCCTCAGGGCAGTTGACGCAAGCGACCATCGTGAATGGCTCGATCTTCGACAACGAAATTGCGCCGATCGCCAGCAACACCCTTACCGATGCGACTTGTCGTGTTGACAAGCGAGCGATGCAGACGCTTATTGCCATCATCAGGTTCACGGGGAGCGTGCAAGTTACCGACCTCAATCGGCACTGCGCGAACGACGGTAAACACGTGTGCCCATCGAATTCCCCGCACTGCATATTGAGCACCGACAGTGATGGCCTCTTGTCTTCGACGGCGATGGACATCGGCGCCACCGGCGACGGCAAGGTCGACGGATACAACAACTTCCCGACGACCAACCTTCGCAATCTGTTCAAGGCCTTGGTTCCCCGCGTGCAAGCCACCGGCTTTGATCGGTCGGGGGCCGACATGGGGCAGAACCTGTGCAGCGCGGCCAGCCTCGACTCGGACTACTTCTGGCCGTTCGACGATCAGTGCACCCATCAGCATGCCGACTACCGCGGCAACAGCGTGCCCCTGAACATATCGACCTCGCCGGTCCCACCGGCCTTCCCAATTCTGCAGTCCCAGTGGACGGTTGCGTACAACACCGGCGGGACGCTGAGCACCGAAAACAATGCGCTCCAGATCAGTAACTGGGCGCGGCCGATGAGGGCTGGCTCAAGCCCATCCATCTCATATCTTCCAGATGAAACATGGCAGGCAGCGTACGTCGGAGCCACCGGCACCCTTTGGGGCCTGAGCAAGGGCGGTGTCTTGTCGAACTGGGGATTTGCGGTGAGGGAAGGTTCGAACCCTTCGGTTGCGGGTCTCACCAATGGCAAGTCGATAGTTGCGTTCGTACGGGATACCGGGATCTTGTGGACCGTTGACAGCGATGGAAACCTGCAAAACCTCGGGCACTACATCGCTCCCAACACCAGCCCGTCAATTTCAGCTCTGCCCAATGGAGGCTGGGTTGTTGCCTACCAGAACGGTGACGGTTCCCTTAGCGCCGAGACCAATACGCTGGCTATCGCGAACTATGGGTTGGACGTCAGGTCAGACTCGAGTCCGAGCGTGGCCGGTCTGACGAATGGGACGTACGTTATCGCTTTCGTTAGGAATGTCGGTGGACTTTGGACCGTGAACAGCGCGCAGGCACTATCGAACTTCGGGCACAGCATTCGCGGCGGTACCAGTCCCTCGATCCGAGCCTTGCCCAACTCACAGTTCGTCGTCGCCTATGCGAACGCAGACTGCACTCTTAGTGCTGAGACGAGCAGTCTCCAAATCAGCAACTACATCTGCATGGGGTCTGGCAGCCCGTCAGTGACCGTGACGTCGGATGGCAAGTGGCACATAGCCTTCGTTGGTGCGGACAACTGGCTCAAGCACGTCGACAGTACGCCGGCATTGTCGGACCTGCATCACCTGCTCGACGCCAACAGCAGCCCCTCGATCGGCTGAAGTGTCGTCGGCCCCGGTCCGCCTTCGGGTGGGCCGGGGCTCTTGGTCTTTGTCGTTCGGCGGAGGCTTCTGGCATGCTCTCGGCATGAGTGGAACTCAGTCGGGGCAGACGCAGCCCGAGGCCGGATGGTACGTGGACGCCCAAGATCCCGCACGAGAGCGGTGGTGGGACGGTACGCAGTGGACAGACCATCGACGTGCGCGACCGCTGCAGAATCCTCTGCCGCCTGCTCCGGGCTCGCCGAGCTATGTGCCACCGTCCGCAGCCTACGCGGGCCTAGCAGCTCCGCCACGTCCAAGCGGTAGTTCTGGCCGGACTGCCATGATTCTCGGCATCGTGGCCGGTGGCCTCCTCGTGCTCGGCGTCATTATGGTGCTGGTCGGCGGGTCGGTGCACTCGCTGAACTGGATGCTGGTCCTTGGCGTACTCGTCTTCCCATTTGCGATCATCCTCGGCATCGTGGTGATCATCGTCGGAGTCGTCGCCGCGTCCCGATGAAGCTGAGGTCCAAAGCCGCGAGCGACCCGGGCAGCCACGGCCAGAATGGAGGAGGCTTGTGCACCGCGAGGCCCCTCGAGCTGGCGTGATAGAACAGTCGCGTGGGCGCGGCGTTTGCCCACATTTTGCCCACAGGCGACATGAAACCACGTGGGGTGAGATGGGGCGTCAGGTTGGGAAAAGTACCGAGATTCCGCGGGAGTTGCTGCTCGGGCACCCGTCCCGGCAGCCCGAGCAGGGTTCAAGTCCCTGGGGTGCGCCAACGGAACGCCGGCCAGGCACGAACCGTAAGTCGTTGCTCCTATCCGCTCCGAGTGTGACGTGATGTCGCAACGCTGCCGTCACTCCGTCTTCGACGCGACCTGGCGCAGCTCCAGGAGCGGGCAGCTGAACGGGTCCTTGTCTCCGAGGCCCACCTGGTTGATGTGGCGCGTGACGATCGCGTACGACTGCAGGAGGCCCGTCTCGGTGTAGCGGGTGCCGTTCGCGTCGCAGAAGGCGCGGATCATCGGTGCGGCCCGGCGCAGGTGCGGGCGCGGCATCGAGGGGAAGAGATGGTGCTCGATCTGGTAGTTGAGCCCGCCCATCAGGAAGTCGATGGTGCGTCCGCCCCGGATGTTGCGGCTCATCAGCACCTGCCGGCGGAGGAAGTCGAGCTTCATGTCGTGCGGCACCAGCGGCATCCCCTTGTGGTTCGGCGCGAACGACATGCCCATGTAGAAGCCGAACAGTCCCAGCTGGACGCCGAGGAACGCGGCCGCCTTTCCCGGCGGGAGGACCAGGAGCACGAGGGCCAGGTAGCCGAGGATGCGGACCGCGAGGAACGACACCTCCACGGCCCGGCGCCGCAGCTCACCGCGCGCGAACACCCGCCGAACGCTCGACGCGTGCAGCGACAGACCCTCGAGAAGCAGGATGGGGAAGAAGAACCAGCCCTGGTGTCCGATCAGCCAGCGCACCGGCCGGGAGCGTTTCGCCTCCACCTGCGCGGCCGTGAAAGAGATCACCGGCAGTTCGATGTCGGGGTCGGCGCCCTCCTGGTTGGGATTGGCGTGGTGCCGCGTGTGCTTGTGCTGCCACCAGCCGTAGCTCATCCCGACGAACAGGTCGCCGACGATGAGACAGATCCAGTCGTTCCAGCGACCGGAGCGGAAGATCTGGCGATGGGCGGCGTCGTGGCCGAGGAAGGCGATCTGCGTGAAGACGAACGCGAACACCACGGCGGTGACGAGCTGCCACCAACTGTTGCCGATGATGACGAACGCCGCGATCATGGCCGCGGTGACGACGGGGACCAGTATGAGTTTGGTCCAGTAGTAGCCGTAGCGGCGGTGCAGGAGACCGGCCTCACGGACCATCGTCGCGAGTTCGGAGTAGCCCCCGTCGCGTCCGGTCGAACGTGCGGCGGTCGAGCGTACGCCGGTGGGCTGGAGGCCCGTCGAGCGTGGAGACAGTTGCGACATTGCGGGCCCCGAATCGTTGCGAGTCGCGCCGGGGTCCGGGACGCTGTGTCGCCGATTCTACGCCGCCCATCACGATCGTGGCGGTATGGCGGCGACCTCTCAGGTGCGGTTGCGCTTGGCCAGCGTCGAGCGCCGCACCAGGCCGATCACCAGCGTGGCGATCACCAGAACGATGCCGATGATGCCCAGCCACAACAGCCCCTTGATGGCGAAGCCGACGATCGCGAGGATCACCCAGAGCACGATGAGGACGATGACCAGGATGAGCATGTCCCGAACCTACTCCACGGGAGGCAGGAAGTAACCCGTCCGGTCTAGGTCACGTCGGCTCAGCGGTCGCGCGCGATCACCGAGAAGTCCTTGTCGCCGAGCCCCGCATCCACGGCACGTTGCAGCTCGGCGGCGACGAGGGCGGCCGCCGGGAGCGGGGCGTCGGCGGTGGCGATCATCAGGCGGAGGTCCTTGGCGAGCAGGGAGGCGGAGAACTGGGTGTCGTCGAAGTCGCCGGACGCCACGACGGGACCCTTCATGCCGGCGATCGGGGCGATGGTGGTCAGCGGCAGCATCGAGAGCACCTCATCGGTGGACAGGCCGCCGGCGGTGCCGAGCCGGAGGGATTCGCTCAACGCCTCCATCGAGATGGCCAGCGCCAGGTTGGCGACCAGCTTCGCGGCGGCCGCCTTCTCGGGGCGATCGAAGGTGCGGATCTTGTCCGGATCCGCCCACAGGGCCACGACGTTGCGGGCTTCGCGGGCGGCATCGTGCTCCCCGCCGATCAGCACCGCGAGGCTCCCGGCTCGTGCCGGGGCGAGCGAGCCGACCACCGGCGAGTGGATGTAGCGCACGCCCGCATCCTCGGCCCACGCCGCGAAGTCGGCCGCGTCGGAGGGCGCGACGGTCGTGACGTCGATCCACAGTGCTCCCTCCGGGATCGGCAGGGACGGCTCGATCACGGTCTCGCGAACGGCCTCCGGGCCGAACAGGACGGTGATGACCGCGTCCGCCCCCTCGACCGCCTCGGCGGCAGAGGACGCGATGTGCGCGCCCCGGCGTCCGACCGCTTCGGCCGGTTCGGGGGACCGGTTCCACGCGGTGACGTGGTGACCGGCGTCGATGAGGTGGGTGACCAGCTCGCGGCCCATGCGGCCGAGCCCGA
>Ga0256775_1000470_pt1 | contig 9929 bp, 17 predicted proteins | sample MC6MC0926MT_FD_186036 | JGI IMG/M metagenome (GOLD analysis project Ga0256775, IMG submission 186036) | Metatranscriptome of enriched soil aggregate microbial communities from Iowa State University, Ames, United States - MC6-MC0926-MT... | ecosystem: Environmental > Terrestrial > Soil >...
AGGGTGCCTCCGGCGGCCCCTGCGGGGGGCTGGAATAATGAAAGCAGAACAGCAAGAAGAGAAGTCAGACCATCCCGGTCTGACTCAAGCCAATAGGCCTCCTCGAAACCCGGTGCGGTTCAGGGTGCACAAGACCTACTACCCACCGGCGACGCCGTGCAACAGGCTGCTGGCTTCCGACCGGGTGTCCGAAGACGTAAAGCGCAAGCTGCGTGTGCAGTTCGAACAGCTCGATCCGGTACTGCTGCTGCGAGATATCCGGGTAGCACAGCAAGTACTGAGCGAGTTCGCCTTCTATCCAACCGGTGCATTGACCACATCGGTTGGAGGCGTGGAAGTGACGGCGTTCCTCGACAGTCTCGCCACCGCATGGAAGGCTGGCGAGGTCCGACCGCCGCATCGTAAGGGTCCATTGCCGGAGCGTTGGTGGAGAACGCGCGCAGATCCCTTCGAACACGCGTGGTGCGTCGTCGAAGGCTGGCTCGAACATGCGCCAACGGCGACGGCTAAAGAATTGATGGAGCGGCTCTCGATCATGCTGCCCGAGGCCTACCCTCCAAAGCACAGTTGCGAACGCTGCAACGCCGTGTCAAAGCCTGGCGGGCCGAAAAAGCCAAGGACCTGTTCCTAGGCAACTGAGAAGGTCGGCATTGCCGTCGGTTGCTACACGTTGAACGTGCACGGCCGAGCCAAGGGAGGGGCGCTGCGCGCCCGGAAGACATCTAGAAAAATGAAATCAAACCCGACAACTTCGCTGGGTAACATTCCTTCGTGAGGCAACACGACCGCCCAGAATAGTTGACGCCGGGCACACGCCGTTGCGGCGCACCTGTTCGTCGGCAAAGACGACGTAGCCTTCCCATGCGCCCAAGCGAGAAATACACTGCATTGCGGCCATGGCTGCACTCCGCGAAGTTGAGGTCTCGACAACATCAACTTAGCAGGTATGGCTCATGGCCGCACCTTCATCGTCCCCGCAGATCGGCGATGAACCTTTTTTGCCAGATTGGCAGGATGAGTCCCACTGCTTTCGAGTGCCCGCGTTGCCCGAATGAAAGCAGTCGGCGGCCGGTTGGGCTTATAGTCTCTGATTTCAGGTCTTCGGATGGTTCCAACGCACTTCGAGATGGAGCAGCGGCTTAGAAACGCCGGGGTCGCTGTGCGTCCGTACCCCCTGCTAGACAGGGCTCTCGCCGCCTCGGATCCTGCGTTGGCGGATCGAATGCTTGTCGCAGCAGGCACAGCGTGGGAAAACGAGGTCGAGCGACTCTTCGCCATCCAACTTCAAGCGCAAGAACTCAGCGCCTACTCGAGCTTCGGTCAGCTTTTCGATGAGATCTGCACCACCCTGGGGCTGAACGCGGCCATGGAGGCGCTGAACGAAGGCGTGCCTCATCGGTACTCAGCCGTCTATCGTCTCGTGGATGGGAGGATGGTCAACGTGGCCATGGCGGACAAGCAACGCGAGCCGCGGCCACTTTTCCTTGCGGAAGTGCCCCTTCGGTCGAGCTTCTGTCAGTATGTCCTACGTGATGGGTCGTTTTTCACAGGCGACTCGGGTCTTGACGAACGGTTGATAGGGCATCCGTATCAGGGCGTGATGATGTCCTACTGCGGAATACCCGTGTTTGACCTCGAAGGACGTGCCATAGGCACAGCTTGCCATTTTGATGTGATCTCGCATGCGATCCCTGAAGAAAAGGTCGGTCAGCTGAGGGCTGCGGCGCGGGTCTTATCCGCTCATTTGGCGGACCATTCGGCCAAGCCAAACACGTCGTCTTAGTCTAAGGGCCCGGCAACCTGCGCTGCGACAGGTCTATGGCGGGCGAAGAGCGTATTGGCATGTTGACGAGGTGTGCGCTACCCAAGCGAAAGGCGCTCGGGAGAACACCAGCATCTGGTAAGCGGGGGCTTGCACCAAGTTGAGGTGCAGAGGATCGCGATGCAGGACAGCCACGAGGATCTTTTCGCGGCATGGATGGCAGCCGAAGAGGCAGTGCAGGACGCGACTCGGCGGATGCTTGCGGAATCGCAGGGTCGGGGCGCTGAGGCGGGCAGCCCGATTGAGCGACGCTTGAACTGCTTCGCGAGGAAGCTCAGGCCAAACACGCGCTGTTGATGGCATACCTGGACTCCGACCGGCGAGGCTGAGCTGGGATATGGCTACCATTCCTGCGCGGAAGGCACAGACCAATGCGCATTCGACCTACATTGCACGCACGCGCGCGTGCCGACAATCTCCGCCTGGAGGCTAGCTTTTACGGAGGTTCGGCATGCGGAGAAAAGCGTTAACGCCGCGGCAGCAGCGATTGATAGCCAGCCTGCGTTTGCTTAGCTCTATCGCCGAGGGCATTTGCCCAAGGGAGTACACCGGGCAAGACGAGATCGAGCAGTTGCTTGGCTTGGAAGCCGCAGGCCTGTTGAAAGCACAATTTGACCCGCCGATCCGAGAGCGCTCGGGCGAAGCCCGGATCCCACGCGTTGTGGTCTTGGGCGTCACCCAAGAAGGCTTCGCAACCCTCATACGAGCCGAGCGGGACGCGCCTGGCAGCATCTCTCAGCCTAGCCGCAAGCCTAAGACCCGCCGAACTTCCATGCCGGCCCCAGAACTTCTGTTACCGGTTGCACATGACCCGGCCGGCTCGTGGGGCGCTCCTTAGCTCAGCTCCAACGGCGTAAAAGGTGTGCCGACCAAGTTTTGGAGATTGAAGGCTTCTGGGTACCCGGCGAGTGAACGTGGTCGGGCGGCAGCTCTGTGTGATGAGAGCAGGGCGACTTTAAAAGGCGTCAGTCCGAGCGATCAGCGGTACTGATGTGATAAGTAGCTTTATCGCAATAGCCGCGTCGATTCAATGCGAGATGAGCCTATGGGGCCAAGTGTGAACTCTGGCGATTAAGTGATGACGTTCGCCCCGACCTTCAAGTACCGCCGGTCGAGGGGTATTTAGCGCCAGAGCGCGGCCTTCGGGCGTGATGCGAACGATGACCGCGCATCAGACAGTGCAACTCCAGGCGGAGGAAGCTGGGCTTCGAGGAGGCCGACGGCCTGGAGCACGATCGCGTTGCGAATGTCTCCCTCTCCTGCAGTGCTCGCGGGAATGGAGAGTCCTTGATAAAGTCCATGGGCTGTTGTTGGCCCTCCCGAGGACGCGAGGATAAGACAAGAAAGGACCCCTCCAGCAATCCCCAGTCCGGTAAGGCTCCGATGAAGCGTCGTGGAGCGACTTCGTTCGGGACGCATCACCTGAAGTCGCACGAACCTTGAACATGGCGGGTACAGCAACTTTGATCAGTGCGCAGCAACTTCAACCCGCAACAAACAGTACGCTCTTGCGCGCCGGGTCAATCTCGGAGACGTCCAGGCAGTCGCAGGCGGCCGAGTTGGCGGCACGATCTGCGCCCCTGGCGGAGGATGTTCTGCTCGCGCGAAGCGCACGACGTCCTCGACGGTGAGGAAGTAGGCCTCGTACTGGAGCTGGCCGATGATGGTGAGCTCGTGCTCGATCTGCGCGCGCACCTTGTCGGGCAGGTCCTGCGGAAAGCGGTCGGCCGCGCCGGCATAGGTGAGCTTGCGCAGATGCGACGCCGCGGTTTCCCCAGGCGGGACTATCTCTTCGGGGTACTCGTAGCGCAGCTCCTCGAGACTGAAGGTGCAGCGACGCGCCACCTCCACGGTTTCGCGCAACCAGACGTGCGGGAAGTCTTCGGCGAGCACGTTGCGCGCGCGCAGGTACTGCTCGGCGTTGGGCCGGAGGCTGAAACCACAGTCCTGCACCGGCTTGTTCAAGCGGATCGCCGTGACCACGTCCTGCAGGCGCTTGCGGCCCTTGGCATGCATGAGGGTGTCGGTGGTCGCCACGATCCGCAGGCCGGCGCGCGCGGCGGCCTCCTCGATGTACCAGCAGTGAAGGTCCTCGTCGATCTCGAATGCGTTCGGGCCGGCGACCCAAGCGCGGTCCGGGAACCAGGTCTTGAGCCACATGCACTGCGCGAAGATGCTCTCGAGCGTGCCGGTGCGGTACGGCAGCAGCAGCGCGATGCAGCCCGGCATGCCGGCGAGGTGCGGTGCGCGCGACACCTTGCCTTCTATGTCCCCCACATGCGCGATGTAGCTGCCCTTCTCCGCGCGGCGGCGCGCGATGGTGATCAGCTCGCTGAGGTTGCCGTAGCCGCGTCGGTCCTGGGCCAGCAGCACCAGACGCGCGAACGGGGACCCGTTGGCCGTCGTGAAGTGAATCTCGCTGCCGACGATGAAGTGCAGCCCGCATTCCCGCGCCTCGAGGTGCGCGCGGACCACGCCCGACAGGGTGCATTCATCGGTGAGCGCCAGCGCGGTGTAGAACTTGGCGGCGGCCCGGCGGACGAGCTCTTCAGGTTGCGAAGCACCGACCAAGAAGGTGAAGTTTGAGCGGCAATGCAACTCGGCGAACGGGGGCGGTTCGCTCGGCCCGCCTCCCCGAGTGCTGCTCGGAATGGGCCGCTGGGGCGGTTCATCGGATTCGGAAGCGGCGGCAGGCATACTGTATTTTTATACAGCTTTTGGCCTAGAATCCAGCCATTCCCGACCAACGGCTTCGAGCCGCTTGACGATGGCTCTGTCCGATTTTTTCGCTTCCGAAACATCAGTTCTCCTCGTCCCTGCCTGGTACAGCAGCCAGGTGCGGGAGGAGCGCGACCTACCCTTCGCTCCGGGCGACTACAAGGTCACGCCCGGCCCGCGGTGGACGGTCACATCGCTGAAGGATGGAGCGACGATCTATGACGGAATCGGGCCGGTCGAGGTTCGCCGCTCGAGCACGGGCTGACGAGCGCTACCTCGGCTCTGCCTTGGATATGGCGGCTCTTCCCTGCGGCGTGATCCGGAAAATGATGGCCTTGGCATCGGTCAACGAGGCGTCGACGGCCGGTAGTTGGGCTTCGATCAGTTCGGCGGCCTCGAGAATGATCGCGTTTCGAATATCGGCTTCGTCATGAAGCGCGAGCGGAAACCCCGCGTCCTTGATGCGACGCCAAAAATCCATTGGCATGCCAGCTCCTCCGACGGGCAAGAAATCTATTGAAGCTCGGTGAGCTTCCTCAAAGTCATTCTACGTATGCCCTCCCTCTATCTCTCAATGACCGAGAAGCTGTCGGCTCACTGGAAAGCTCATGCCAACTCCTACCCACAGAAATTCGTGCTGACGTCGACGCAGCATGAGGAGTACGTCCGTGTGCTGAAGCTTTGCGGCTCCACCAAGGAAGACTTCCGCACCCACATGGGCGTGCCTATCGAGGTTTCGGACGGCACGCCCGGGGTCATGGTGGCGGCTGACGGTAGTGAGATCTCCCTGCTGTGATCGCTCGCCTTTTGCTTGCAGCCGCGCTCGCGTTCCCCGTGATGGCTACGGCGGGCGTTCGAGCGTGCCTAGTAGTGGGCGTCAGCGACGGCGACACCATCACCGCGCGGTGCGGCACCGCGGGCAGCTACGAGCAGGTGAAGGTGCGCTTCAACGGCATCGACGCGCCGGAAAAGCGCCAGCCCTTCGGCGAGCGCGCGAAGCAGGCGATGTCCGACCTTGCCTACATGAAGCGCGTCGAGCTCGACTGCCGCAAGGTCGACCGGTACGGCCGCAGCGTGTGCCGCGTGCACGTTGCGCCGGCCTCTGCACCGCGCGGCCCAGCCACGCTCGACGCCGGCCTGGCCATGATCACCCTGGGTCTGGCTTGGTGGTATCGCGACTACGCACGAGAGCAGACAGCGCAGGAGCGGGGCCAGTACGAGTTTGCCGAGCAGGAGGCCCGAGCCAAACGCGTTGGCCTCTGGAGCGACAAGCAGGCGGTTGCTCCATGGGGGTGGCGCAAGATCCAGCACTCCGCGAAAGACCGCCTCCACCCGTGAAGACTGCGGACCTTGCAGGCGCGGCCTTGAACGCCTGGATCGCAAAAGCTTTGGGCGAGCCAACCGTGGACTACCTCGCGGACTGGCCAGGCTTCGATCGCTTGCTCGAGCGCGAAGCGATCCACGTGGCACCGATGCCCGGAAAAAATTGGCAGTGGTGCGCGATCGTCGTCGGCAAGCCTGGTGGTCGCCTACCGGAAGGCCGTGGCCCCTGGCTGGAGGGCGCCACGCCGCGGGTTGCCGTCGGGCGCGCTATCGTGGCGGCACGATACGGCGGCGAGGTGCACGATAAAATGGGCGGCATTGGAGAACAGACTTAGAAAGTTCTTGGATTGAGTCAGCGACGGTAGCCGAACGCAGTCATCGCACTGCGTTCGGCTACAGCCTTGCGGCCGGTTATGCGACCTGCACGTCGATGCGCCGCGGCTGCGCATGCTCGGCCTTCGGAATACGAAGCTTCAGCACGCCCTGTGCGAGTTCCGCCGACACTTTCTCGGTATCCAGTTCCTTACTCAACGTGAAGACACGTCGGAACCTTGCCAGGCCGACTTCGGTATGGTGAGAAGTCAGGCCGTCCGGCACGGCCAGATCGGTTTCGGCCTCGATCGTCAGCGTGTCAGCTTCGACATGCAGGTTCAGCTTATCGCGACTCACGCCGGGCAGATCCGCGTAGAGGGTGATGCCGTTTGCATCCTCGACCACGTCCACGGGAGGCGTTAGCGCCGCGTCGCTGTAGTGCGACCGATCCTGCGAGGCAGGGCCGCCACGCGCGGCGTTGCTGTGGGTGGTTCGGACATCGTTCGACATGGCATATCTCCTTTCTCAGCTGGCGACCTGTGGGGTTACTGGATGGCGATGCGGCGCGGCTGTGCAGAGGCGCGGCGCTGCACGGTGATGTGCAACACGCCATCGCGCAGTTTTGCATCGACCGCTTCCGGGTCGGCATCATCGGGCAGCGTCAGCACGCGGCGGAAGCGTCCATCGAAGCGCTCGTTGATGTGCACGGCCGCTTTGGCCTGCGCATCGGGCAGCGGGCTCTTGCGCTCGCCTGCGATGGTCAGCAAACCACGTTCCAGATTGACTTCGAGCGTGGCAGGATCAACGCCCGGCGAGAAGGCGTAGATCTCGATGGTCTTGGGCGTGCCGCCGACATTGAGGGCAGGAAACCCGTTGCGGGCGAAGCCGCGAATGGTGGGTGACAGATCGAAGGCCTGCTGCACGTCGCGCTGCAGGCGATCCATCTCCGCGAAAACGTCACGAGGAAAAAGGGATCGGTACATGGCGAAAAACCTCCATTCAAGTGTTGAACGGAACGCCGGAGGCGTCTCCAGCGCTTCCGGTGAGTGACATAGCGATTCAGCACAGAGATTCAAGAGGCAAAAAAAGCTATCCGGAGCTTGAGCGCGATTGCTACGCGTAGGGCAGACAGCACCATCGGCGCCTCCAATCGCAACGAGCCGCCAGCGTGCTGCGTGATTGCGCCGGCCTAGCAGCCGGGGGCCCGGCTTTGCGCTGTGTTCTATGCCGACGTTGGACGAAAATCTGCGGAGCTATTGACACCGTCTGGACAGTTTCGGACTGCCCTGTGCAGGCTTTTTTACGCTCGTGGCACTCCGAACCCGAAGCCGAACAGTCCGCCCTTCCGCTTGGGCGGCGGCGCGTCCGGATCCTCCTCGCGCGGCCCGACGGCTAGGTCCTCGACTCGTCTTTGCAGTTGCACCAGGCCAGCCACCATGGCCGCGCTGTAGTTCTTCTCGGAGCCCTGCTGCTCGTCGACTGTGAACCACTTCCCGTCGGGCGTTGAGCTCCGCCACACGCCAGCGGTAGGCCTTCTCTGCGGACTGGAATACGGTGACGGCTAGGTGGCGGAGGGGCTGCATGTTCTGGTCTCTTCCGCTCGGCTCTACTCAACCAGATTCCTGAGAAAGACCGCGGCGATCATCGCGGCTGCTCGTCGGTCCTCCACGACATCAGCGACGCACATCTGCGGCTCATCCTCATACGAGAGATCGCGCAGCTCGAGCAAATACTGCAGCATCAGGTCCTTGTCTGTCCTAGCCCGCTCTCCTGGGGTGAGCAACCAGGTGTCCACCTCATTGCGGTACGCGGCCCGGAAGACCGCTCGGACAGGGCGCTTTACGCGGCCGGTGTCGCCAGTCTGGATGGCAAGGTCGAACTCACGGGTAAGGTTTCTCAGAAGTTCCGGCCTAGCGGACGGCTCCTCCGCCGAGGGGAAAGGCGAACTAACCATGCTCCGCCCCGTCGACAGAACCAGCCTCGCCCAATGCCCGCCGCCCAGCGTCCGTGATTCGAAACACCACTGCCGGGCGCGCGCTCGTGTCCTCAACAGGCGGCAGATGCGCTTTGATCATTGCCGCGGCCGCCAAAATGATCGCGCTATGAACGTCCCTCTCGCTGCGAATTACGAGCGGCAGCGCGGTGCCCTCGATCCGACGAAGTAAATACATCGGCATGCTATTCCTCCAAGTTGCACTGCGGACCTGCGATGTGACTTCGGAGTCGCGAAACGGACTGTAGGACTAGGGTCTGCAGGCGCGGAGCCGAAACCAACAGGCTCCGTAAGGGCAAACATTAGTTCCTAGACCGTAGGAGTAGCCCCGCGTGCAAACGAGGCCGAAACTGTTAGTTAGCTCAAAATTTGCCACGGAAAACGGTGACCTTTGTCACCGTTTCCTCGAAATAATGAGTGCAACTTTCAAGCTAGTGCAGTGCGCGTGAAGTTATAGAACTTATTGGGCCCGACATACTCCGACTGCCCAGGAGGTTGGAGCGATGCGGGTTGCCAAGACGATTGAACTGAGCCAGGACACCGAGTGCGAGCTTCGTTTGTTGGCCAAACGCCGGCGCGTGGAGGCTCGGCTTCAGCAGCGCGCGCTCGTGGTCCTGCTGGCCGCCCAGGGTCTGCAGAACAAAGACGTCGCTGCGTAGGCCGGCCTTGATCGCCGTCAGGTAGCGCTGTGGCGTCAACGCTTTCTGGACGGCGGCATCGATGCGCTTCGCAAGGACGCGCCGCGCACGGGTCGTCCTGCGACGGTCACGGCCGAAGTGGAGTCGCGCATCGTGCATGCCACGCTGCATGACAGGCCGATCAACGCCACCCACTGGAACACCCGCACGCTGGGCGAGCATCTGGGCCTGGGTGCCACAACCATCCGTCGCGTCTGGCACAGCAACGGTCTGAAGCCGCACCTGAGCCGCACGTTCAAGCTCTCGCGCGATCCGCGCTTCGAGGACAAGTTGCTGGATGTGGTGGGTCTGTACTTGAATCCGCCCGAACATGCTCTGGTCCTCAGTTGCGACGAGAAAAGTCAGATCCAGGCCTTGAACCGCACACAGCCGGGCCTCCCGATGAAGCGTGGGCGCGCTGGCACCGCCACCCACGATTACAAGCGCCATGGCACGACCACGCTGTTTGCAGCGCTCAACACGCTGGATGGTCGTGTGATCTCGATGTGCCAGCCGCGGCATCGCCACAGCGAGTGGCTCAAGTTCCTGCGGCTCATCGAGCGGCGTACGCCCAAGCACCTGAGCTTGCATCTGATCGTGGACAACTACGCCACACACAGCCACCCCGACGTGCAGAAGTGGTTGGACAGACATCCACGATTCGTCATGCACTTCACCCCCACCAGCGCATCGTGGCTGAACATGGTCGAGCGCTTCTTCCGCGACATTACCGACAAGCGCATTCGGCGCGACAGCTTCACCAGCGTGGCGGAACTGGAGTTGGCGATCGACCTTTACGTCGCTCATCACAACATCGATCCCAAGCCGTTCATCTGGACCGCACGCGCGTCCGACATCCTGGCCAAGGTGACAAGAGCCAAGGCTGCTCACACAGCCACTGTGGGATAAGTACTGAACAGAGTGGCGCACTGCACTAGCCTAGACATTTCCGTTTTTCAATTGCCCGGCGTCAACTATTCTGAGCGGTCAGCGTCAACTATCTTGAGCGGTGCGGTCGAGTGTGGTCATTGAGTAGTTGTCGTTGCGCTGCGTTGCCGGCGAGCCGGCAACGCAGCGCGGCGGC
>Ga0256775_1000474_pt1 | contig 9922 bp, 6 predicted proteins | sample MC6MC0926MT_FD_186036 | JGI IMG/M metagenome (GOLD analysis project Ga0256775, IMG submission 186036) | Metatranscriptome of enriched soil aggregate microbial communities from Iowa State University, Ames, United States - MC6-MC0926-MT... | ecosystem: Environmental > Terrestrial > Soil >...
CCCAGATCACTTGACTACGTAGTCAGGCCAGGCTTTGACTACGTAGTCATCCGACAAGGACGCCGAGAAGGGACACAACGCCGTGGCCGACGAGACCGTCACCAGCAAGCACCGCCCGGTCGTCGCGATGGACGTCGCGCGCTCCGCCGGCGTCTCGCAGAAGACGGTCTCCCGCGTCATCAACGGTGACCCGCACGTCAGCGCGCAGGTCCGCGACCGCGTCCACGAGGCCATCGCGCAGCTCGGCTACCGGCCCAACCGGGCCGCCCGCAACCTCGTCCTCGGGCGCAGCCGCACCATCGGCGTGCTGTCCGTCGGCTCGACCGACTTCGGCCCGTCGTCGCTCATGGTCGCCGCCGAGCACGCCATCCGCAGCGCCCGCTACGCGATGTCCGTCCTCAACACCATCGAGGACGAGCCCGAGACCATCACCGGCGCGCTGCGCGACCTCGTGGACCAGGGCGTCGACGGGATCGTGGTCAACGAGCCGGTCGGCATCTTCACGCTCGACAAGGGCGCGATCGGCGACCTGCCGGTGCTCAGCCTGTCGGGCAGCTACGGCATCTCCAGCAACGAGATCGTCGTCGACGCCGACCAGCTCACCGGCGGCCGGGTCGCCACCGAGCACCTGCTCGGGCTCGGCCATCGCACGGTGCACCACGTCTCCGGGCCCGCCGGGTGGCGCTCCGCGTCGCTGCGGCTCCAGGGCTGGAAGGACACCCTGACGACGAACGGCATCCCCGTCCCGCCGGCGCTGCACGGCGACTGGACGTCACGCTCCGGCTACGAGCTCGGCAGCCACCTCGCGGCCGACCCCGCGGTCACCGCGGTGTTCTGCGCCAACGACCAGATGGCCGTCGGCGTGCTCCGCGCGATGGTCGAGGCGGGGCGGGACGTGCCCGGCGACGTCAGCGTCGTCGGCTTCGACGACATCCCCGAGGCGCCGTACCTCACGCGCGCCCTCACCACCGTGCGGCAGGACCTCGCGCACGTGGCCACCTTCGGCGTCGGCCTGCTGATCGACGCCATCGAGAACCCCCGGCGGCAGGACCGCCGCGAGGACGTCCCGGTCGAGCTCGTGGTCCGGGAGACGACAGCCGCGCCGGCAGCCACCCGGTGACGGACGCCCTTTGAGCTGAACACCATGCGCAACACGAAGGAGTGGAGCATGTCCAGAACGACGACGACGTGGCGTCGCAAGGCCACGGGACTCACGGCAGGGATCGCCGTCGCCGCGCTCGCGCTCACGGCGTGCAGCAGCGGCGGGGGCGGCGGCGAGGCCACGACGGCCGCCGTCAGCCAGGCCGACATCGACAAGGCGATGCAGACGCCGACCACGCTGACCTTCTGGACCTGGGTGCCCGACATCCAGAAGGAGGTCGACCTCTTCGAGAAGGCGTACCCGAAGATCAAGGTCGAGGTCGTCAACGTCGGCCAGGGCGCCGACCACTACAAGAAGATGCGCAGCGCGCTCCAGTCCGGCAAGGGTGCCCCCGACGTCACGCAGATCGAGTTCCAGCACGTGCAGTCGTTCGCGCTCGGCGACAACCTGCTCGACCTCACCCCGTACATCCCGGCCGACACCAAGGACGACTACGTCCCGTGGGTGTGGCAGCAGGTGCTGTCGACGGACGGGTCGAAGATCTGGAGCATCCCGCAGGACTCCGGCCCGATGGGGATCCTCTACCGCGACGACATGTTCAAGGCCGCCGGCGTCGAGGTCCCGACCACGTGGGACGACTTCGCGACCGCCGCCGAGACGATCCACGCCGCCAACCCGAGCACGTACATCACCAACATGCCCGGCAACGACATGGGCCAGTTCACCGGGATGATGTGGCAGATCGGCGCCCGCCCGTTCGGCTGGGACGGCGACAAGACCGTCACGATCGACGTGAACTCCGACAAGGCCCAGCAGCTCGCGCAGTACTGGCAGGACCTCATCCAGAAGGACCTCGTCTCCACCGACCCCGACTTCACCGACACCTGGTACCAGGGGCTCGCCAACGGCAAGTACGCGAGCTGGTCGCCGGCCGCCGCGTGGGGTCCGGTGTTCCTCCAGGGCACCGCGGAGAGCACGTCGGGCCTGTGGCGTGCCGCGCAGGTGCCGCAGTGGGAGTCCGGCGGCGACCCCGTCTCGGCCAACTGGGGCGGGTCGTCGGACGCGGTGCTGAAGAGCACCAAGAACCCGATCGCCGCCGCGCAGTTCGCCCTCTGGCTCAACCACGACCCGTCGTCGACGCTCATGATGGCCAACGAGCAGTTCCTCTTCCCGACGACGAACGACACGCTCGAGAACCCCGAGTTCGCCGACCAGAAGTCCGAGTTCTACGGCGGCCAGGAGGTCAACAAGCTCTTCGCCGAGATCTCGACGACCGTCCCCGAGGACTTCGGGTGGCTGCCGTTCATGGACTACGCCTACTCGGCCGGCCAGGAGACCGTCGGCAAGGCGATCGCCGACAAGGGGGACGTCGTCGGCGCCCTCAAGGCGTGGCAGGACGACCTCGTCAGCTACGCGAAGCAGCAGGGCTTCACCGTCAAGTAGCCGGACCAGCGCCGCCCCGCGCCCACACCCGCGGGGCGGCGCACCCGGCCTGAGGAGACCCACCATGACCACAGCAGACGTCCGCCTGCCCGAGAAGCCCTCGCCCGCGCCGTCGCTCCGCCGCGGCCCGTCCCGGCTCCGCCGCCGCGAGAACACCGCCGCCTGGGTGCTCATCGCCCCGTTCGTCCTCGTGTTCCTGCTGTTCCTCGTCGTCCCGATCGTGTACTCCGGCTACCTCAGCCTGTTCCGCGAGCAGCTCGTCGGCGGCAACACGTTCGTCGGGCTCGAGAACTACACACGGGCGCTCACCGACCCGTCGTTCCTGTCCGGCGTGGCCCGCATGGCCGTGTTCCTGGTCATCCAGGTGCCCGTCATGCTCGGCCTGTCGCTGGTGTTCGCGCTGCTGCTCGACGCGGGCGTGCTCTACCTGCAGAGGTTCATCCGGCTCGGCATCTTCATCCCGTACGCCGTGCCGAGCGTCATCGCCGCCCTCATGTGGGGCTACCTGTACGGCGGGGACTTCGGGCCGTTCGCGCAGCTCGCCGAGAAGCTCGGGGCGCCCGCGCCGCAGTTCTTGTCCGCGGACTGGATGCTCTTCTCGCTGATGAACATCGTGAGCTGGGAGTTCATCGGCTACAACATGATCATCCTGTACGCGGCCCTGCGGTCCGTGCCGCGCGAGCTGTTCGACGCCGCCGCGGTCGACGGCGCCGGGACGGTCCGCACCGCGTGGAGCATCAAGATCCCCGCGATCCGGCCGGCCATCCTGCTCACCGTCATCTTCTCGGTGATCGGCTCGTTCCAGCTGTTCAACGAGCCGAGCATCCTGCGCAACATCGCGCCCAACGTGATCGGCGTCGACTACACGCCGAACCTCTACGCGTACAACCTCGCGTTCATCAACAGGGACAGCAACTACGCGGCAGCCATCGCCTTCATCCTCGGCATCGTCATCATGATCGTGTCGTACACGGTGCAGCTGTCCGCCCAGCGCAAGGAGCGTGCAGCCCGATGACGACGATCCCCGCCACCGCCGAGGCCGTCGTCACCGGCACCCCTCCGCGGGAGACGACACGGTCCCGCCGCACCCACTCGTCCGACCAGCCGCGGCGCAGCAAGGTGCTGACGATCGCGATGTTCGTCGCGCTCCTCTACTTCCTGCTGCCGCTGTGGTGGCTGGTCGTGGCATCGACGAAGTCGAACGCCGACCTGTTCACGAGCTTCGGCCTGTGGTTCTCGGGCACGAACTCGCTGTGGGCCAACATCCAGGACGTGTTCACGACGCAGGACGGCGTGTACCTGCTGTGGCTGCGCAACTCGCTCGTCTACGCGATCGTCAGCGCCGTCGGGGCCGCGTTCCTCGCGACGATGGCCGGGTACGCGTTCGCCAAGTACCGGTTCCGTGGGGGCAACCTCATCTTCAGCGGGATCCTCGGCGCCGTGATGATCCCCATGACCGCGCTCACGATCCCGACGTACCTGCTGTTCGCGAACGCGGGCCTGACGAACACGCCCTGGGCGGTCATCCTGCCCTCGCTCGTCAGCCCGTTCGGCGTCTACCTCATGCGGGTGTACGCGGCCGACGCGGTCGACGACACCCTCATCGAGGCGGCCCGCGTCGACGGCGCCGGCGAGCTGCGGATCTTCTTCACCATCGGGCTGCGGCTGCTCGCACCGGGCATGGTCACGGTGCTGCTGTTCGCCCTGGTGTCGACGTGGAACAACTACTTCCTGCCGCTCATCATGCTCAACTCGCCGGACCTGTACCCGCTCACGGTCGGGCTCGCGCAGTGGCAGGCGCTCGCGGCAGGTGGCTCGGGGTCGCGGGCCCTGTTCTCGACGATCATCACCGGCGCGTTCATCTCGATCATCCCGCTCGTCCTGGCGTTCCTGTACCTGCAGCGGTACTGGCAGTCGGGGCTCGCGAGCGGCGCGGTCAAGGGCTGAGCCCGTTCTGGGCCGATCACGCAACACGGGGGAAGAGAGAGACATGGCTGTGCAGCACGACGGCGTCCGCTTCGGCGCGGCGTACTACTACGAGTACGCCGGGCCGGGCGACGACCCCAAGCCCGAGACGCTCGAGCGCGACCTCGACCTGATGGCGGCGGCCGGGTTCACCGTGATCCGCGTCGGGGAGTCGGTGTGGTCCACGTGGGAGCCGGAGGAGGGGCGGTTCGACCTCGACTGGCTCGAGCCCGTGCTCGACGGCGCGCACGCCCGGGGCATCGAGGTGGTGCTCGGGACCCCGACGTACGCCGTGCCGATGTGGCTCGCCCGCCGGTACCCGGAGGTCGCGGGCGAGCTCCGTACCGGCGAGCCGATGGGGTGGGGTGCCCGGCAGGAGGCCGACTTCACGCACCCCGCGTTCCGGTTCCACGCCGAGCGGGTCCTGCGGCGCATCGTCGAGCGGTACCGGGACCACCCGGCCGTCGTCGGGTTCCAGGTCGACAACGAGCCGGGCCTGCACCTGCTGCACAACCGCGGGGTGTTCGAGCGGTTCGTCGACCACCTGCGGCATCGCTACGGGGACGTCGAGACGCTCAACCGCGAGTGGGGGCTCGTCTACTGGTCGCACCGCCTGTCCACGTGGGCCGACCTGTGGACGCCCGACGGGAACGCGCAGCCGCAGTACGACCTCGCGTGGCGGCGGTTCCAGGCGTCGCTCACGACGGAGATGATCGACTGGCAGGCCCGCTGTGTCAGGTCGTTGGCGCGCGACGACCAGTTCGTCACCACGTGCATCGCGTACGAGCGGCCCGCGCTCGACGACGCCGACCTCGCGTCCGTCCTCGACGTGACCAGCGGGAACGCGTACTACGGGATGCAGGACGCGTTGGCTCATCCCTCGTCGCGCACGCCGGCGCAGTACTGGACCGCCTTCGGCACGTGGGCGCTGTTCCAGGTCGGCGACGTCATGTTCTCCTCCCGCGGCGAGCCGTTCCTCGTGACGGAGACGGACGCGCAGTCCATCGGCGGCCCGTCGACGAACTTCCCGGCCTACCCCGGGCAGTGGCGGCAGGCCGCGTGGGCGCTCGTCGCGCGCGGCGCCCGGATGATCGAGTACTGGCACTGGCACACGCTGCACTACGGCGCCGAGACGTACTGGGGCGGCGTGCTGCCGCACAGCGGCGTGCCGGGCCGGGCGTACCGAGAGATGTCGGTGCTCGGGGCCGAGCTCAGGCGCGTGGGATCGGCGCTGGCCGACGCGACGCCGGACGGCGACGTGGCGATCCTGTCGTCGACAGACGCGCGGTTCGCGCTCGCGGGCCAGCCGCCGCTCCAGCGGCCCGACGGGACCGGGGACGTCAACAGCTACCCGCGCATCGTCGGCGCGTTCTACCGGGGAGCCTTCGACGCGGGCCTGCAGGTGCGGGTCGTGCGACCGCAGCACCTGTTCGGCTCGGACCCTGCGGGGGCCGTCGAGAAGCATCCCGTGCTCGTCGCGGCCGGGTACTACCCGGCGTCCGACGCCGACCTCACCTGGCTGCTGCGGTACGCCGAGGCCGGCGGCCACCTCGTCGTCGGGCCCCGCACCGGGTACGCGGACCACGAGGGGCGGGCGCGTGCCGAGGTGCAGCCCGCGCGGCTGTCGGGTGCGGCGGGTGCGTCGTACGACGAGCTCGCCAACCTCGTCTCGCCGGTTCCGGTCACGGGCGTGCTGAGCGGTGAGGCGACGGCGTGGGCCGAGTGCCTCGTGCCCGACGGCGCGGACGTGCTCGCCACGTTCGACCACCCGCACCTCGGGGCATGGGCGGCCGTGACGACGCGCGCGCACGGCTCGGGTCGTGTCACCGTCGTGGGGACCGTCCCGGGTCTCGACCTGGCGCGGTCGCTCGCCTCGTGGCTCGTGCCGACCCCGCTCGCCGGCTGGGACGACCTGCCGGCGAGCGTCACCGTCCACACGTCGACGCGGCCCGACGGGTCACGCGTCCACGTCCTGCACAACTGGTCCTGGGAGGCCGCCACCGTGACCGCACCTGTCGACCTGTCCGTCCTCGTCGCCCCCCGCGGCGACCGTCCTGCCGACCCGCCGCCCGCCGACGCGCCCGGAGGGCCTCTGGCCGCCGGGGACACGCTCACGCTCGGCTCGTGGGACGTGCTCGTGGCGGTGACCCGGTGAGCCGCTGGACGGGCCGCTGGCCCACCGACGGGATCGCGTTCGGCGCCGACTACAACCCCGAGCAGTGGCCGCGGGAGGTGTGGGCCGAGGACGTGTCGCTGATGCAGGAAGCCGGCGTGAACCTCGTCAGCCTCGGCATCTTCTCGTGGGGTCAGCTCGAGCCGGCGGAGGGGGTGTTCGAGTTCGACTGGCTCGACGAGATCCTCGACCTGCTGCACGGCGCGGGCATCGGGGTCGACCTCGCGACGCCGAGCGCCGCACCGCCGGTCTGGCTCCACCTCCAGCACCCCGAGATGCTGCCGGTCGACGCCGACGGGCTGCGGTTCACGCACGGCAGCCGCGAGTCGTGGTGCGTGTCGTCGCCCGTCATCCGGGCGCACGCCACGCGCATCGCCCGCGTGCTCGCCGAGCGGTACGGGCACCACCCGGCCGTCCGCATGTGGCACGTGTCGAACGAGCTCGCGTGCCACAACGGCCGCTGCTACTGCGACGTGTCCGCGGCGGCGTTCCGCGACTGGCTCGGCAAGCAGTACGCCGACATCGACGCGCTCAACCTCGCGTGGGGCACTGCGTTCTGGGGGCAGCGGTACACGTCGTTCGAGCAGATCCTGCCGCCGCGCCGCACCACCACCATCCCGAACCCCGGGCAGCGGCTCGACTTCGAGCGGTTCTCGTCCGACGCGTTCGTCGCGCACCTCGAGGCCGAGGCCGCCGTGCTGCGCGAGGTCACGCCGCACCTGCCCGTCACCACGAACTACATGGTCATGGGCGACTTCCACCAGATCGACTACCAGGCCACGACGCCGCTCGTCGACATCGTGTCGAACGACCACTACCTGTGGGCCGAGGACCCGCGCGGCTGGGCCGAGCTCGCGTTCAGCGCCGACCGGGTCCGCGGCCTCGCCGGCGGCCGCCCGTGGCTCCTCATGGAGCACTCGACGAGCGCCGTGAACTGGCAGCCGCGCAACCTCGCCAAGGAGCCCGGGCAGATGCTGCGCAACTCGTTGCAGCACGTGGCCCGGGGGTCCGACGGCGTGCTGTTCTTCCAGTGGCGGCAGTCCCGGGCCGGCGCCGAGAAGTACCACTCGGGGATGGTGCCGCACGCCGGGCGCGACTCCGACGTGTTCCGTGCGGTGGTGGAGCTCGGGTCGGTGCTGGGACGGCTGTCGGAGGTGCGCGGGTCGGTCGCGGCTCCCGCTCGGGTGGCCCTGCTGTGGGACACGCAGGCGTGGTGGGCGAGCGAGCTCGAGGCGCACCCGAGCGCCGACGTGCGGTACCTCGACGTCGCCCGGGACCTGCACGGTGCCCTGCTCGACGCGGGGGTCGCCGTCGACGTGCTGCCCGCGACGGCGTCGCTCGACGGGTACGACGTGGTGCTCGTGCCGACGCTGTACCTGGCGCCGTCCGACCTCTCCGACCGGTTGTCGGCGGTGGTCTCTCGGGGCGGGCAGGTGCTCGTGACCTACTTCTCCGGGATCGTCGACCACGCCGACCGCGTGATCCTCGGCGGGTACCCCGGCGCGTTCCGGGACCTGCTCGGGGTGCGCGTCGAGGAGTTCGCGCCCCTGGCCGCGGACGGCTCGGTCTCGCTGAGCGACGGGTCCGTCGGGACCGTGTGGAGCGAGCGGCTCGTCGCGACCGGTGCCGAGGTGCTGGCGACGTTCGCCGATGGGCCGTCCGCCGGGCGGCCGGCGCTGACCCGGCGGCCGGTCGACGGCGGCGGGGGAGCCTGGTACCTGTCGACGCGGCTCGACGGGCCGTCCGTCGCTGCGCTGCTCGACCAGGTGCTCTCGGCCGCCGGGGTGTCGCCCGTGGTCCCGTCGTCGGGAGGGCTGGAGGTCGTGCGGCGGTCGTCGGACGACCGGTCGTGGCTGTTCGCGATCAACCACACCGACGCCGACCTGCCGTTGCAGGCGACCGGGGTGGACCTCGTCCGGGGCGCGCCGCACGCGTCGGGCGACCTGGTCCCGGCCGGTGGCGTGGTCGTCCTCCGCGAGGCCGACTGACCGGGCCGCCGCCGCGCCAGCCGCCAGCTCCTGGCGGTGAGTTCGGGACTTTGGTGTGAGAACGGCAGTTCGAAGTGCCGATCTCGCACCAAAGTCACGATCTCGGCGCTGCGGCGCTGCGGGGCTGCGGGGCCGCGGGGCTGCGGGGCGGCCGGGCGGCCGGGCGGCCGGGAACGGGCGGTAGCGTTGGGTACCGGACGGGAGGCGTCCGGTATCCGGGAGGGTCCGTGAGCGAGGAGCAGAACCCCACCGCGCGGGCGCTCGTCGCGCTGGAGCTCATCCAGCGGTCGCCGGGGATCACCGCGCAGCGGCTCGCCGACGCTCTCGACGTGACCGAGCGCGCGGCCCGCAGGTACGTCGCGACGCTCCGGGCCGCCGACATCCCCATCGTCGCGACCCGCGGCCCGTACGGCGGGTACCGGGTGGGCCGTGGCGTGCGGCCGCCGCCGATGGTGTTCTCGGCCGACGAGGCGCTCGCCCTGGTCATGGCCCTGCTCGACGGCCACCACGCCGTCGCCGACCCCGGCGCGCCCGTCGGCACGGCGCTCGGCAAGATCCTGCGGTCGCTGCCGTCCGGGGTCGCCGCCTCGGCCGAGGCGGTCCGGTCGGGGGTGTCACCGGCCCCGGACACCGGGTCTGCCCGCCCCGACCCGGCGACCGCGACGGCCCTCGTCGAGGCGTCCACAGCCCATCGATCGGTCCGGCTGGAGTACCGGTCGGAGAGCGGGCGCACGTGGCACACCGACGTCGACCCGTGGGCCGTCGTCGTCCGGCACGGCCGCTGGTACCTGCTGTGCCACGCCCACCGCGCCGACGCCCGCCGCGCGTACCGGGTGGACCGGGTGCTCGACGTCCAGGTGCTCGACGCGACGTTCACGCCGCCCGACGACCTCGACCCCGTCGCCGAGCTCGAGGCGCACCTGGCCGTCGGCTGGGAGTACGAGGTCGAGGTCGTCGTCGACGCGCCCCTGCACCGGGCCCGGGCGTGGGTGCCGCGGACCATCGGGCGGCTGGAGGCGGTCGACGGCTCGTCGTGCCGCCTGGTCGCGACCACGAGCAACCCTTATTGGTACGCCGAGCGCCTCGCCGCCCTGCCGGTGCCGTTCCGGGTGCTCGGCGGGCCGGAGCTGCTCGCGACCGTCCGGTCGCTGGGCCGGCGGATGATCTCCGCGACGAGCGGCGCGACGGGTGCGACCGCGAACGCCGACCCGAACAGCGCGGCGAACGCCTCGACGGACCCCGGCGACCCAC
>Ga0256775_1000479_pt1 | contig 9898 bp, 8 predicted proteins | sample MC6MC0926MT_FD_186036 | JGI IMG/M metagenome (GOLD analysis project Ga0256775, IMG submission 186036) | Metatranscriptome of enriched soil aggregate microbial communities from Iowa State University, Ames, United States - MC6-MC0926-MT... | ecosystem: Environmental > Terrestrial > Soil >...
GTTCGCGATCGTGCTCGTGATCCTCATCACGCTCGTGAACCTGCGCGGCGTCAAGGAGTCGGGCAGCGCGTTCGCGATCCCGGTGTACCTGTTCATGCTCGCGATCGGCTCGGTCGCGGTCGTCGGCGGGGTCCGGTTCTTCCTGGGGACGCTGCCGATGGCGGCGAGCTCGCAGTTCGAGCTCGCGACCGAACCCGGGTTCTCCGACGGGCTCGCGGGGCTCGCCGGGTTCTTCCTCATCCTGCGCGCGTTCGCGTCCGGGTGTGCCGCGCTCACCGGTGTCGAGGCGATCAGCAACGGCGTGCCCGCGTTCAAGAAGCCCAAGTCGAAGAACGCGGCGACGACCCTGGCGCTGCTCGGCGGGCTCTCGATCACGATGATCATGTCGATCCTGCTGCTCGCACGCGCCACGGGGGTGGTGTTCGCGGACGACGAGGCCAACCAGCTGCTGCTCGACGGGGTGCCGGTCGGCGACTCCTATGTGCAGAACCCGGTGATCGCGCAGCTCGCCGAGACGGTCTTCCACGGCTTCACGCCCGCGATCGTGTTCGTCGCGGTCGTCACCGGCCTCATCCTCGTGCTCGCGGCGAACACGGCGTTCAACGGGTTCCCGGTGCTCGGCTCGATCCTCGCCCGCGACGGGTACCTGCCCCGCCAGCTCCACACGCGCGGCGACCGGCTGGCGTACTCCAACGGCATCGTGACGCTGGCGCTGGTCGCGATCGGGCTGATCTGGGCGTTCGACGCGGAGGTCACCCGCCTCATCCAGCTGTACATCGTCGGCGTGTTCGTGTCGTTCACGCTCAGCCAGCTCGGCATGGTCCGGCACTGGGGCCGGCTGCTGCGGACCGAGCCCAGCCCGAGCCGTCGCGCGCAGATGAAGCGCTCGCGCGTCATCAACTCGATCGGCCTCGCGATGACCGCGACGGTGCTCGTCATCGTGCTCATCACCAAGTTCACGCACGGCGCGTACATCGCGATCATCGCGATGATCCTGGTGTTCGCCCTGATGAAGGCCATCCACCGGCACTACACGCACGTGCGGGCCGAGCTCGCGCTCGGCGACGACGCGGAGGCCACCCGGGCGCTCCCGTCGCGGGTGCACGCGATCGTGCTGGTCTCCCACCTGCACCGGCCGACGATGCGGGCCCTCGCGTACGCGCGTGCGTCGCGCCCGCACTACATCGAGGCGGTGACCGTCGGGGTCGACCCCGAGGACGTCGACCGCCTGCGCGAGCAGTGGGAGGCGATGAACCTCCCCGTGCCGCTCAAGGTGCTGGACTCGCCGTTCCGCGAGATCACCCGGCCCGTGCTCACGTACGTGCGCTCGATCCGCCGGGACAGCCCGCGCGACCTCGTCGTCGTGTACATCCCGGAGTACGTCGTCGGGCACTGGTGGGAGCAGCTGCTGCACAACCAGAGCGCTCTCCGCCTGAAGGGCCGCCTGCTGTTCACGCCAGGTGTCGTCGTCGCGTCGGTGCCGTGGCAGCTCGCGTCCTCCGAGGGGCAGACGGGGCTCGAGGACCCCATCCGGGGTACCGTTCCGCGTGGCTACTGAGGCGATCGTCCCTGACCTGGTCGAGCTGGAGGTCGGGCCCGTCGCGCACGGCGGGCACTGCGTCGCCCGGCACGAGGGCCGCGTCGTGTTCGTCCGGCACACGCTGCCGGGCGAGCGGGTCCGGGCGCGGCTGACGGACGCGGGGGAGACGTCGAAGTTCTGGCGCGCCGACGCCGTCGAGGTGCTCGAGGCGTCGCCCGACCGGGTGCCGTCGGCGTGGCCCGAGGCCGGACCCGGTGGCGTCGGCGGCGGTGAGCTCGCGCACGTCGCACTTCCCGCGCAGCGCGCGTGGAAGGCCGCGGTCGTCGAGGAGCAGCTGCGGCGGCTCGCGAGGCTGGACCGGGACGTCGAGGTGCTGGCGGCGCCCGGTGACGACGCGCGCGGCGGGCTGCGCTGGCGCACCCGCATCGACCTCGTCGCCGACCGCGAGGGCCGGGCCGCGATGCGCGGGTTCCGTTCGCACGACCTGCACGCGCTGACCTCGATGCCCCTCGCGTCGGAGGCCATCGAGGAGCTCGACCTGTTCGGCCGGCGCTGGACGGCGGGCGCCACGATCGAGGCGGTCGCGCCCGCCGACGGCGACACGCCCGTCGTGCTCGTCGACGGCGAGCCGTTCGACATGCGCCGCGGCAAGCGCGACCCGCGCCCGAACGCCCGGACCTCGGTCCGTGAGCGGCTGCTGCTCGACGGGCGGACGTACGACTACCGGGTGGCCGCCGCCGGGTTCTGGCAGGTGCACCGCGAGGCGCCTGCCGTGCTCGCCGGCGCGGTGCTGGCCGGTGTCGGCGACGTCGACGGCGCCGCGGTGCTCGACCTGTACTCGGGTGCCGGCCTGTTCACCGTGCCGCTCGCCGACGCGGTGGGGGAGCAGGGTGAGGTCATCTCCGTCGAGGGTGATGCGCGTGCGGTGCGCGACGCCCGGCGCAACGTGCACGACCGGCCGCGCGTCGAGCTGCACGCGGGCGACGTCGCTCGTGTGCTGACCGGCCGGCAGGACGCGGACTCCGACGTGGTGCACGCCGACGTCGTGGTGCTCGACCCGCCGCGCACGGGTGCCGGCCGGAAGGTCGTCGAGGGCATCACCGCGTTGCGGCCCGAGCGTGTCGTGTACGTGGCGTGCGACCCCGCGGCGCTCGCGCGGGACGTCGCACTGCTCGGCGACGCCGGCTACGGGCTGGCCGACCTGCAGGCGTTCGACCTGTTCCCCATGACGCACCACGTCGAGGCGGTCGCCGTCCTCACCAGGTGAGCGGACCCGGGACCCGTCGCGAGCGCGCGACGGGGAAGTACCACCGGACTACGGTGGGACGCGGAGCCGGACCGCGGCGGCCGGCGGAACAGGAGTGCACGGTGAGCGAGCACGACGCGGCGCACCGGCTGGCCGAGGCGAGCCGGCTGGCGACCCAGGAGCTGCACAAGCAGGGCACGCCCGAGTACGACGCACGCGCGCACCAGCGGGCCGTGGAGGCGGAGCGCAAGGCGCTCGACGCCCTCCAGCAGGAGAAGGACGCCGGCGGCTCCGCCTGACGGTGCAGATCGTCGACCCCCGTGCGTCTGGGCGGCGTCGGGGGTCGATCTGCGCCACGGCGTGGGCAGAGGTGCGGCGGAGCCCTTCGAGCATGTATCTTGACGTCGAGATAGTTTGCGATACCGGCCGACGTAGGCTGGACGGTCGCAGACCCCGCCGTCCGGGTGACCCCCATCCCCGGCAGCACCACCGGCAGACCCGCCAGCGAAGGAGCCCCACGTGAGCAGCGTCGACAGCTTCGGTTCGAAGGGAACGCTCGAGGTCGGTGACGCCTCGTACGAGGTGTACCGCCTCTCCGCGGTCCCCGGGCTCGAGCGTCTCCCGTTCAGCCTCAAGGTGCTCGCGGAGAACCTGCTGCGCACCGAGGACGGCGCCAACATCACCGCGGACCACGTGCGCGCGCTCGCCGGGTGGGACCCGGACGCGCAGCCCGACACCGAGATCCAGTTCACGCCGGCGCGCGTGATCATGCAGGACTTCACCGGCGTCCCGTGCGTCGTCGACCTGGCCACCATGCGCGAGGCCGTCGTCGACCTCGGCGGAGACCCGACCCGGATCAACCCGCTCTCGCCCGCCGAGCTGGTCATCGACCACTCCGTGCAGATCGACGTCGCCGGCCGCGCGGACGCCTTCGAGCGGAACGTCGCCCTCGAGTACGAGCGCAACCGCGAGCGCTACCAGTTCCTGCGCTGGGGCCAGACGGCGTTCGACGACTTCAAGGTCGTCCCGCCGGGCACCGGCATCGTGCACCAGGTCAACATCGAGTACCTGGCACGCGGCGTCATGGTGCGCGACGGCAAGGCGTACCCGGACACCTGCGTCGGGACCGACTCGCACACCACGATGGTCAACGGCCTCGGTGTGCTGGGCTGGGGCGTCGGGGGCATCGAGGCCGAGGCGGCCATGCTGGGCCAGCCGGTGTCGATGCTCATCCCGCGCGTCGTCGGCTTCAAGCTCACGGGCGCGATCCCGCTCGGCGTGACGGCCACGGACATCGTGCTGACGATCACCCAGAAGCTGCGCCAGCACGGTGTGGTCGGCAAGTTCGTCGAGTTCTACGGCGAGGGCGTCGCGGCCGTGCCTCTGGCCAACCGCGCCACGATCGGCAACATGAGCCCCGAGTTCGGCTCGACGGCCGCCATCTTCCCGATCGACGCCGTGACGATCGAGTACCTGCGCCTGACCGGTCGCTCCGAGGACCAGCTCGCGCTCGTCGAGGCGTACGCGAAGGAGCAGGGCATGTGGCTCGACCCGACGCTCGACTCGTACGTCGAGCCGGTGTTCTCCGAGTACCTCGAGCTCGACCTGTCCACCGTGGTGCCGTCCATCGCCGGCCCGAAGCGTCCGCAGGACCGCATCGAGCTGTCGCGGGCCAAGGAGCAGTTCCAGCGCGACCTGCCGACGTACGCCCCCGAGATCACCAACGGCGTCGACGAGGCCGAGCGCGAGTCGTTCCCCGCGTCCGACTCGCCCGCGATCACGTCGTCCGCGACCCGCGTGTACCCGACGACCGACTCCGAGGGGCGTCAGTTCGACCTGTTCCACGGCGCGGTCGCGATCGCGTCGATCACGTCGTGCACCAACACGTCGAACCCGTCGGTGATGATCGCCGCGGCACTCGTCGCCAAGAAGGCCGTGGAGAAGGGCCTCACGGCCAAGCCGTGGGTCAAGACGTCGATGGCCCCCGGGTCGCAGGTCGTCACCAACTACTACGAGAAGGCCGGCCTCTGGCCGTACCTCGAGAAGCTCGGCTTCCACCTGGTCGGCTACGGCTGCGCGACCTGCATCGGCAACTCGGGACCGCTCGACGAGAAGGTGTCCGAGACCGTGCAGGAGCACGACCTCGCCGTGGCCGCCGTGCTGTCGGGCAACCGCAACTTCGAGGGTCGGATCAACCCCGACATCAAGATGAACTACCTCGCGTCCCCGCCGCTGGTCATCGCATACGCGCTCGCCGGGACCATGGACTTCGACTTCGAGTCCGACCCGCTGGGGCGGGACGAGGCCGGGCAGCCCATCTTCCTGCGGGACATCTGGCCCACGCCGGACGAGGTCCAGACGACCATCGACGCGTCGATCGACCGCGCGATGTTCACCAAGGACTACGCCGACGTGTTCACGGGCGACGAGCGGTGGCGTTCGCTGCCGACGCCCGAGGGCGACACCTTCGAGTGGGACGCCGAGTCCACGTACGTCCGCAAGCCCCCGTACTTCGAGGGGATCCAGGCCCAGCCGGCGCCGGTCGTCGACTTCCACGGCGCTCGGGTGCTCGCCAAGCTCGGTGACTCCGTGACGACCGACCACATCAGCCCGGCCGGCTCGATCAAGGCCGACAGCCCGGCCGGCCTCTACCTGGCCGAGCACGGCGTCGAGCGTCGTGACTACAACTCCTACGGCTCGCGCCGCGGGAACCACGAGGTCATGATCCGCGGCACGTTCGCGAACATCCGCCTGCGCAACCAGCTCGTGCCGGGCGTCGAGGGCGGCTTCACGAAGAACCTCCTCACGGGCGAGCAGACGACGATCTACGACGCGTCTCAGGCCTACCAGGCGGCCGGCATCCCGCTCGTCGTCCTCGGGGGCAAGGAGTACGGCTCTGGCTCGTCGCGCGACTGGGCCGCCAAGGGGACCAGCCTGCTCGGCGTGAAGGCCGTCATCACCGAGAGCTTCGAGCGGATCCACCGCTCCAACCTCATCGGGATGGGCGTGCTGCCGCTGCAGTTCCCCGACGGCGAGTCCGCCGACTCGCTCGGCCTGGACGGCACCGAGACGTTCGACATCACGGGTGTGACGGCGCTCAACGAGGGCACGACGCCCCGCACGCTCGCGGTCACCGCGACCAAGGCGGACGGCTCGGTCGTCGCGTTCGACGCGGTCCTGCGCATCGACACGCCCGGCGAGGCGGACTACTACCGCAACGGCGGCATCCTGCAGTACGTGCTGCGGCAGGTGGCCGGCGTCGCCTGACACCGACCTGCGCGACGCGCCCGGTCCCCGTGGGGGCCGGGCGCGTCCGTGTCCGCGGCCGGGTGCCGGTGCTCAGGCCGGCTCGTCGGCGAACGCGTGCGCGAGCAGCCCGACGAGCGTGCGCAGGTGGGTCCCCTCGGCGTCGTCGCGGTCCGGGTTCGCCTCGACGACGACCAGGCCGGCGAAACCCGGGGAGCCGACCAACGCCCGCAGGAGCACCGCGAGGTCGTCGGGGGCGAGCCCGCGCCCGTACGTCGGGACGTCCGCGAGCGGCAGCAGCAGGAAGTCGAGGACGTCGACGTCCAGGTGCACGACGAACCCGTCGGTACCCCGGACCGTCGCGACCGCACGGGCCGCGGCCGCGACGGGGTCGGCGACGACCGTGGTGGCGGGCAGCCGCAGCGACGGGACCTGCCCGTGCACGTCCTCCTCGTCGTCGGAGAAGCCCACGAACGCCAGCCGGTCGGCGGTGAGCAGCGGGCGGCGCGGGCCGAGCCCGGCGAGCGCGTCGTGCGCACCGTGCAGGTCGAGGAGGTGCGCGACGCCCATCGAGTCGGCGATCGGCTCGTCGGGGTGGTCGGCCGGCAGCTGCAGGTCCTGACCGCCGTCGACGTACACCAGCCCCACGTCGCGGCCGGTGTCCGCGAACGCCGCGACGACGGCCAGGATCAGCGTGCACTCGCCGCCGAGGACGAGCGGCCGGTGCCCGTGCGCGAGGACACCGCCGACCGCGGCGCGCGCCTCCTGGAGCACCTCGGCGACACGTTCCACGTCGTGCGGCGACCCGCGCCGCGGTGGGTCGTGGCGCCATCGTGCGAGCGAGGTGTCTCCGTGGTCGACGACGAGGTCGCCGAGGGCGTCGAGTAGCCCCGCGCGCCGCAGCGCGGCGGGCGCCCGCTCGAGGCCGGGTGCGTGCGCGGCGACGCTCGACGGGACGCCGACGAGCCCGAGCGGAGGTTCGCGAGCCATGCGCGCCACCGTAGGGGCGACCTGTGACACCCGGCGCGCCGTGACACCCGGCGCCCGGCGACGCCGGTTCAGGCCGACGGCCCCGACAGGCGTCGGCCGACGTCGCCCGCCGTGAGCTGCGCGTACGACGCCCTCACGATCGCCTCGAGGACGCCGAGGTCGACGTCGTCGAGGTCCCGGACGTAGAGGCAGCCCTTGCCCGTCGTGTGCGGGCCGAGCCGTTCGAGCAGGTCCGCGTGCGCGTCGACGCCGTCCAGCAGGTAGATCGTCGTGGCGGCCTTCCGGGGCGAGAAGCTGGCGGCGGCCATGTCACCCTGACGGCCGGACTCGTACCGGTAGTGGTACGAGCCGAACCCGACGATCGCGGGTCCCCACAGGGCGGGCGCCTCACCGGTGACGCGCGCGAGCAGGTCGACCAGCGTCCGTGCGTCGCGCTGTCGCACCGGGTGGGGCACGGCGTCCACGAACGCGTCGACGTCCGCGTCGGTGGGGTGAGTCCTCGGCGCGTGGGCCATGCGGCCAGTATCGGCGGCGGCTCAGTCCTCGGCCAGGGCGTGGTCGAGGCCGTGCGTCCCCATCGCGGCGAGCTCGGGGTACTCGTCGGGGTGGGCGAGCAGCGTGAGCGACATCGAGAGCGCCCAGGCCTGCGCCCGTCGCCACATCGCGCCGTCCCACCCGCACCCGGCGTCCACGCGGGCCCGGAAACGGGCACGCGCGTCGGCGTCGAACGTCAGCCAGGCCGTGCTGAGGTCGGAGGCCGGGTCGCCCGACGTGACGTCGCCGAAGTCGATGACCGCCCGGAGCCGGGCGTCGTGGACGAGGAGGTTCGCGGGGTGCGGGTCGCCGTGCAGCCACAGCGCGGGCCCGTCCCAGACAGGTGCCGCGGCGAGCTCGTCGAACCGTGCCATCACGTGCTCGGCCCGGCGCGGCACGATCGTGCGGGCGCGGTGCTCCACCGCCTGCCGGCGCGTCGCGAGAGGCACGCCGCGGAACGGGTTCCGTGGCGCGTCGGAGGGTGCGGGGCGGTGAAGCGCGACGAACACGTCCGCGAGCTGCTCGGCCCAGCGGCCGCGCTCCTCGACGGGCGTCAGGGCCGCCGAGGCGGACTCGAACCACGGCACGACGCTCCACGGCCAGGGGTAGCCCGCACCGGCGACCCCCACCCGGACGGGTACGGGGACCTCCACCGGCAGCAGCGGCCCGAGCACGGGCAGCCAACGCTGCTCGTGCGTGACGAGCGGCACCGCGGTGGCCCGCACGGGGAACCGGAGCGCGAGGTCGTCGCCGAGCCGCCACAGGGCGTTGTCCCACCCGGTGCCGACCCACCGCAGCGGCAGGTCCGCGAGGTCGGGGTGCTGCTCGCGCAGCAGGGTGCGGGCGAGGCCCTCGGTGACGGTGACCTCGATGATGGGGTGCGGCACGGTGCCCTCTCAGGTGCGGGGGTCGACGAGCCTACGGGTGTCCCACGGCTCAGCCCAGCCGAGCGCGTCGAACATGCGCGACAGCACGATCGCCGTGAAGCCCCACACCAGCACGTCGCCGACGACGAAGGCCGGCGTCCGCACGCGTCGGTCGCCGCGCTGGTGCTCGACGCTCGCGCGGTTCGCCGGGTCCAGCAGGTCGGCGACCGGGACGCGGAACACGTCGACGGTCTCTCGGTGGTCGACGGCGGCGACCTGCGAGGGTCGTGTCCACCACGCCGGGACGGGCGTGACGAGGTAGTTGCTCACGGGCAGCGCGAGCGGCGCGAGCTCACCGAGGACCTCCACGCCGGTCGGGTCGAGCCCGGTCTCCTCGACGGCCTCGCGCAGCGCCGCGTCGGTGGCGTCGGCGTCCGTCGCGTCGATGCGACCGCCGGGGAACGAGACCTGGCCGGCGTGGTGGCCGAGCGTCGCCGAGCGGCGCTGCAGCAGCACGTCGAGGTCGCGCGCGACCGCCGGCAGTGCCGCGTCCGCGGGTTCGTCGTCCAGGTGGCCGAACAGCACGAGCACCGCGGCCGGGCGTGCCGTGACCGGGTCGGGCAGCACCCGGGTGGCGTCCATGCGCCAGTCGATCCCGGCACGGACCAGGTCGAGCAGCTCGGCCCTGGCGCCCGGCCCGCTCACCCGCGCGCCCGGACCGACTCGCCGAACGTCGCGAACGCCTTCTCCGCGGCCGGCACGAGGCTCGCCAGGTGCGCCGCACCGGCGGCACGGATCGCGTCGACCTCGTCGGGGTCCAGGTCCGCGGTCATGTCCGGGGTCGCGAGCCAGAGATCGAGCATGCCCGCGTCGAGCTCGGGGTGGAACTGCAGCCCGAGCGCGCTCCCGGCGCGGAACGCCTGCACGGGAGTCGCCGGCGTCGACGCGAGCAGCGTCGCGCCGACCGGCAGGTCGACCGAGTCGGAGTGCCAGTGCAGCACCGTCGGACGGGACCCGAGGGCGCCGAGCACCGGGTCGTCGGCGACCACGTCGACCGGCGCGAAGCCGATCTCGGTGCCGCTGCGGCGGCGCAGGTGCGCGCCCAGCGCGAGGCCGAGCAGCTGCATGCCCAGGCAGACGCCGAGCACCGGCACGTCCGCGTCGACCGCCGCCGCGAGCAGGCGTCGCTCGGCGGCGAGGCCCGGGTGCCCGCGGTCGTCGTCCGCGTCCATCGGGCCGCCCATCACGACGACGCCCGACAGCGCGTCGAGCGCGGGAAGGCGAGGCTCGGCCACGTCCAGCACGGTCCTGACCTGCACCGGCGCGTCGAGCCCGGGCACGATGCGGCCCGGGCCCTCGTGCGGGGCGTGCGTCAGCACCAGGACAGGACGCATCCCGGTCACCAGCCGTCCGGGAGCGGGCGCCCCTCCTCGTACCCGGCGGCGGACTGGATGCCGACGTTGGCGCGCTCGTGGA
>Ga0256775_1000481_pt1 | contig 9871 bp, 5 predicted proteins | sample MC6MC0926MT_FD_186036 | JGI IMG/M metagenome (GOLD analysis project Ga0256775, IMG submission 186036) | Metatranscriptome of enriched soil aggregate microbial communities from Iowa State University, Ames, United States - MC6-MC0926-MT... | ecosystem: Environmental > Terrestrial > Soil >...
GCGACGGCGCGGCCCACCGCCCCGTGCGCCGCGTCTCCGTGTCGTCGCGGCCGATGCCCAGCTCGGTCATCGTCCCGTCCGGCGCCAGCTCGAGGCCGCGGCGCAGCCGGGCGGGCGGCAGGTCGCTGTCACGCGCCCGGTACACCGCGACCCCGTCGTGGTCCTCCTCCGGGGTGCGCACCCAGCTGCCGGTCACCCGGGCGTCGTCGCCCATGTCGGCCTCCCTCGAGAGCCTCGTCGGTGGTCCCAGCGTGCCTCCCCGCGTGCCTCAGCGCCGCCGGGTCGACCGACGGGTGCCGGCGGGAGCGTCGGTCTCGACCTTCTCGAGGTCGGCGGGGGAGTGCGGGACCTGGGCGGTGCGGATGTTGCTGATGATCCCGCCGAGCGACTCGTAGCCGTCGACGCTCGGCCCCCACGCGGAGCCGTCCCACCACTTGTGGTACAGCGCGCCGTCGGTGCCCTCGACGAAGACGTCGAGCCGGTTCGGACCCCAGGACGTGACCCGGGGTGGCGACACGCACGCGCCGCCCATGTACTCCCAGTCGGTGACGGACGGACCCCAGCCGCCGGCCCGGTCGTACCACTTGTGGTAGAGCGCGCTGTCGGTGCCGATGACGAACACGTCGACCCGCCCGTCTCCCCACGAGACCACCGTCGGCGGACTCGTGCAGACGCCACCCATGTACTCGTAGTCCGTGACGCCCGGACCCCACGCGGACCCGTCCCACCACTTGTGGTAGAGCGCGCTGTCGGTCCCGACGACGAACACGTCGAGCCGGTTGGCGCCCCACGCGACGGCCGCGGGCGCGCTGGTGCAGATGCCGCCCATGTACTCGTAGCCGGTGACGCTCGGCCCCCACGCCGACCCGTTCCACCACTTGTGGTAGAGCGCGCTGTCGGTGCCGACGACGAACACGTCCAGCCGGTTGGCTCCCCACGCGACGGCCTCGGGCCGGCCGACGACCGTGCCGCCCATGCTCTCGTAGCCGTCGACGCTCGGCCCCCACTGCGTCCCGTCCCACCACTTGTGGTACAGCGCGTGGTCGGTGCCGACGACGAACGCGTCGAGCCTGTTCGGACCCCACGTGACGACCTTCGGCGTCTCGAGGCACGTGCCACCGAGCGACTCCCAGTCGGTGACGCCCGGCCCCCACGCCGTTCCGTCCCACCACTTGTGGTACATCGCCCGGTCGGTCCCGAGCACGAACGCGTCGAGCCGGCCGGGCGCCCACGCGGCGACCTCGGGCGGGCTCAGGCAGACGCCGCCCATGTACTCGTAGCCCTGCACCGACGGCCCCCACTGCGTGCCGTCCCACCACTTGTGGTACATCGCCTTGTCGGTGCCGATGACGAACGCGTCGATGCGGTTCGCGTCCCACGAGACCACCGGACCGGCCGGCTCGGGCATCGCGGTCGTGGGTGTGCCCAGGTCGAGGAACGAGGCGCGGGCGCCGTCGAGCGTCGCGGCCATCCGGGCGGCCTGGCCGTGCGTGAACATGAACATCGCGGCGTCGTCGGTGTAGTCCATGTAGTCCATGAACAGGTCGCCGTTGGGGCCGTTGCTGCAGCTGACGTGCGGGAACGCGGGCGTGCCGTAGTTCTCGCTCGCCTGGTTCGGGGTGTCGTCCACCTCGTCGGAGCCCGCGCAGCCCGTGCCGTCGTCGCCCCAGATGTGGTACAGGTTCAGCCAGTGCCCGACCTCGTGCGTCGCGGTACGGCCGAGGTTGAAGGGTGCCGCGGCCGTGCCGGTGTCGCCGAACGCCGTGTCCGCGATGACGACGCCGTCCGTCTCCGCCGGGCCCCCGGGGAACTGCGCGTAGCCGAGCAGGCCGCCCTGGCTGCCGTGGATCGTGCTGACCCAGATGTTGAGGTACCGGTCCGACGGCCAGGCGTCGTGCCCGCCGTGCGCGGTGAACTTGATGGGGTTGCCGTCCTGCGGGAACGACGCGGTGGTCGTCGAGGTGCGCGTGATCCCGCTCGTCGCGTTCCCGTCGGGGTCGGTGGTCGCGAGGTGGAACTCGACGCGGGAGTCGGCGACGAGCGGCGCGAACACCTCCGGGACGTTCGCGACGTCCGGGTTGGTCGCCCGGTAGTCGCGGTTGAGCACCGCGATCTGGGACTGCACCTGCGCGTCGGAGATGTTCTGCGCCGCGTTGCTGTAGACGACGTGCACCACGACCGGGATGTGCACGACGCCCGTGAAGCGGGCGGTGCCGCGGGCGCGCGCGTTGTTCTCGATGGACGAGCGGGCGCGGGCGTACATCTCCGACGTCGAGAGCAGCTTGCGGTGCTCCTCCATCGTGCCGCACCAGCCGCGCGACAGCGTCGACCGCGGTGGCACGGCGGCGGGGTGGTCCGGCTCGTTCGGCATGTGGCCGCCGCCGTCGTTCTTCGTGGACATGGTTCCCCCTCGCTGGTGGGGGGCGGGCGCGGGCTCGTCGTCGCCGGGTCCCGGCGGGCGGCGACGCGTCGGGAGGTCACGAGGGGCGGCGGCCGGAGGGGCGGGTGGCCCCCGGCAGCCCGCCCGATGTCCAGAATGCGCCGGTTCGTCCCGATGTCACAAGACGTGCGACGGGCGAAGTCAGCCGGCGGCGTGCTCGGCGCGGGTGTCCGTGTAGAGCGCGTCGATCTCCGCGGCGAAGTCCTTGAGCACGAGCGCCCGCTTCACCTTGAGGGAGGGCGTGAGGTACCCGTTGGCCTCGGTGAGGTCCTCGGGCAGCACCCGGATCTTGCGGATCGACTCGGCCCGCGAGACGGCCTCGTTGGCCCGGTCCACCGCGCGGTCGAGCGCGGCGAGGACCCGTTCGTCGGTGCCCGCCGTGGCGACGTCCATCGAGGGCAGCCCGTGGTTCGCGAGCCAGCCGGGGAGCATCTCGGCGTCGAGCGTGACGAGCGCACCGATGAACGGTCGCTGGTCGCCCACGACGACGACCTGGCTCACCAGCGGGTGCCCGCGGAGCCGGTCCTCGAGCACCGCGGGGGCGACGTTCTTGCCGCCCGCGGTCACGATGATCTCCTTGGTGCGGCCCGTGATGCGCAGGTAGCCGTCGTCGTCGAGCGTGCCGAGGTCGCCCGTCCTGAACCAGCCGTCGACGAGCGCCGCCTTGGTGGCCTCCTCGTCGTGCCGGTACCCGCGGAACACGTGCGGGCCCTGCACCCAGATCTGCCCGTCGTCGTCGACCCGCAGCGCGGTGCCGGGGAACGCGGGACCGACCGAGCCGACCTTCGTCAGGCCCGGTCGGTTGACGGCCGTCGGGGCGGTCGTCTCGGTGAGCCCGTAGCCCTCGAGGACGTGCACGCCGATGCCGCGGTAGAAGTGCCCGAGCCGCTCGCCGAGCGGGGCGCCACCGGAGATCGCGAACTCGGCCCGGCCGCCGAGCGCGGCGCGCAGGCGGTGGTGCACGAGCGTGCCGGCGGCCCGGTGGCGGGCGCGGAGCGCGGCGCCCGGTCCACGGTCCGTGTCGAGCGCCTGCGAGTAGTCGACCGCCGCCTTGGCCGCCCAGCGGAACAGCCGCAGCTTCGTGCCGCCGCCCGCCTTCTGCTCCGCCGAGTTGTAGACCTTCTCGAACACGCGCGGCACGGCGAGGATGAACGTCGGCTGGAACGCGGCGAGGTCGGGCAGGAGGTTCCGGGTGTCGGGCGTGTGGCCGAGGACCGCGCCCGACGGGACGCAGAGCACCTGGATGAACCGCGCGAACACGTGCGCGAGCGGCATGAACAGCAGCGTGCGCGAGTGCGGCTGGGCGCACACCTCACCGAGCCCCTCGACGCCGTTGAGCGTGAGCGCGACGAAGTTGCCGTGCGTGAGCTCGACGCCCTTGGGCCGGCCCGTGGTGCCCGACGTGTAGATCACCGTCGCGAGGTCGTCCATGCCGGCGAGCGCGGAGCGACGGTCGATCTCGTCGTCCGGGACGTCGGCGCCGTCCGTCGCGAGCGTGTCGAGGCCGCCGCCGTCGATGATCTCGACGTGCGCGAGACCAGGGAGGTCGTCGCGGACCTCCGTGACGACCTCGGCGTGCGCGGCCGTCTCGACGACCGCGAGCCGCACGCCGGCATCCGCGCAGATCCACCGCACCTGCTCCGCGGACGACGTCTCGTACACCGGCACGCCCACCGCGCCCGCCGCCCACACCGCGAAGTCGACGAGCGTCCACTCGTACCGGGTGCGCGACATGATCGCGACCCGGTCGCCTGGCTCGATGCCGCGGGCGACGAAGCCCTTGGCCAGCGCCCGGACCTCGGCGACGAACGCGCCGACGGTCACGGGCGTCCACGGCTGCCCGGGCCCGCCGGAGCGCTCGATGAGCACCGACTCCGGGTCGCGCGCGAGCCGCTCGGCGAGCAGTCCGGGGATGCTGGACCGCGGGTCGGGATCCACCTGGCTCGCCGAGCGGAACTCGCGCATCGTCAGACCGCCGCCGCCGGGACGAGCTCGGCGTCGTGCGCGACGACCTGCTCGCCGTCGTCGTCCGCGAGCGTCAGCGTGCCGACCACGCGGCCTGCCGCCCGGACGTCGTCGAGCGCCGCGTCGACGCCGGCCCGCAGCGCCGTCGGGACCGCGAGGCGGACCGCGCTGATCTCGGTGCGCATCGAGACCTTCGCCTCGGACTTCACCTTGCGCAGCGCCGCGAGCGCGGCCCCCGCGGCGGCGACGACCGACGGGTCGGCGTCGCCCGCGGCGGCCCGCAGGGGAGCGGCGTCGGGCCAGGGCGCGCGGTGCACCGAACCCTCGCGCCACCACGACCAGACCTCCTCGGTGGCGAACGGCAGCACCGGGGCGAACAGCCGCAGCAGCACGTCGAGCGCGATGCCGAGCGCCGCCCGGGCGGACGCCGTCTCGGCGCTCACCTCGGTGGCACCCGCGCCGTACGCGCGGTCCTTGACGAGCTCGAGGTAGTCGTCGCAGAACGTCCAGAAGAACGTCTCCGACAGCTCGAGCGCCCGCGTGTGGTCGTAGGACTCGAGCGCCGCGGTCGCCTTCTCGACGACGTCCACGAGGCCCGCGAGCATCGCGCGGTCCAGGGGGTTCGTCACGAGCGCCGGGTCGAGGAGCACGGTCTCGCTCGGCGAGCCGAACGAGAGCGCGAACTTCGACGCGTTGAGCACCTTGATCGCCAGGCGGCGGCCGATCTTCATCTGGCCGATCTCGAACGCCGCGTCCGTGCCGAGCCGCGCCGAGGCCGCCCAGTAGCGGACCGCGTCCGAGCCGTGCTCCTCCAGCAGACCCATGGGCGTGACGACGTTGCCCTTGGACTTCGACATCTTCTTGCGGTCCGGGTCGAGGATCCAGCCGCTGATCGCCGCCTGGGTCCACGGCAGGGAGCCGTGCTCCAGGTGCGAGCGGACGACCGTCGAGAACAGCCAGGTCCGGATGATGTCCTGGCCCTGGGGGCGCAGGTCCATCGGGAACACGCGCGCGAACAGGTCCGGGTCGGAGCGCCAGCCGCCGACGATCTGCGGGGTCAGCGAGCTCGTCGCCCACGTGTCCATGATGTCGGGGTCGCCCACGAAGCCGCCCGGCACGCCCCGCTGGTCGGCCGTGTAGCCGGCGGGCACGTCGGACGACGGGTCGATCGGCAGCAGGTCCTCGGACGGCAGGATCGGCGAGTCGTGGTCGACCTCGCCGTGCTCGTCGAGCGGGTACCAGACCGGGAACGGCACACCGAAGAAGCGCTGCCGCGACACGAGCCAGTCACCGTTGAGACCGCCGACCCAGTTCTCGTAGCGCACGCGCATGAACTCGGGGGCGAACCCGAGCTCGGCGCCGCGGGCCAGCAGCGCGTCGCGCAGCTCCTCGTCGCGGCCGCCGTTGCGGATGTACCACTGGCGGCTCGTGACGATCTCGAGGGGCTTGTCGCCCTTCTCGTAGAAGTTCGCCTTGCGCTGCGTGGGCACGGGCTCGCCGTCGAGGTCGCCCGACTCGCGCAGGCCCGCGACGACCGCCTCGCGAGCGGAGAAGGTCGTCTTGCCGGCGAGCTCGCCGAACACGGCGCGGCCGGCCTCCGACGCGATCCAGTCGGGCGTGTCGCGGATGATCCGGCCGTCGCGGCCGACCACCGAGCGCGTCGGCAGCTGCAGCTCGCGCCACCACTGCACGTCGGTCAGGTCGCCGAACGTGCAGCACATCGCGATGCCCGCGCCCTTGTCGGGCTCGGCGGCCGGGTGGGCCAGCACCGGGATCTCGACGCCGAACAGCGGGGTCGTCACCGTGGTGCCGAACAGGTGCTGGTAGCGCTCGTCGTCCGGGTGCGCGATGAGGGCGACGCACGCAGGCAGCAGCTCGGGGCGCGTGGTCTCGATGTGCACGGGTGTGCCGTCGGCGCGGTGGAACGCGACCCGGTGGAACGCGCCCGGGTAGTCGCGGGCCTCGAGCTCGGCCTGCGCGACGGCCGTCTGGAACGTGACGTCCCACAGCCCGGGGGCCTCGGCCTGGTACGCCTCGCCGCGCGCGAGGTTGCGCAGGAACGCCTGCTGCGCGACGGCCCGCGACTCGGCGGACACCGTCTGGTACGTCATCGACCAGTCGACGGACAGGCCCAGCCGGCGCCACAGCGCCTCGAACTGGCGCTCGTCCTCGACCGTCAGCTCCTCGCACAGCTCGACGAAGTTGCGGCGGCTGACGGGGATCTGGTCGCCGGGCTTGACCGTCTTGCCGTCGGTGCCGTTGTGCGGCGGCACGAAACCCTCGACGTACGGCAGCGACGGGTCGCAGCGCACGCCGTAGTAGTTCTGCACGCGACGCTCGGTGGGCAGGCCGTTGTCGTCCCAGCCCATCGGGTAGAACACCTCACGCCCGCGCATCCGCTGGAAGCGGGCGACGACGTCGGTGTGCGTGTACGAGAACACGTGCCCGACGTGCAGCGACCCGGAGACCGTGGGCGGCGGGGTGTCGATCGAGTACACCTCGTCGCGCGTCTTGGTCCGGTCGAAGCCGTACAGGTCCTGCGCGGACCATGCGGCGTCCCAGCGCTCCTCGACACCGTCCAGCGAGACGCGGTCCGGTACCTCGCGCGCGCCGGTGGTGCTCGGCGTGGACAGGGCAGGATCCGGGCGCAGGTCGCTCATGGTCACACATCTTCCCAGATCGTGAGCCCGTCTCGGGTGCACCGTCCGGCGCTCCGGTGCGGGGCCGTGGTCCGGCGGCCCGACGCCTCGTGGTTCACCAGGTCGCCACCCCCGCTGACGGTCGCGGCCGACTAGCGTTCCAGCATGGCCCGCACGTACGTGGAGCTCGTCGAGGACGACGGCGTCGTCGGCCCCGACGACGAGCGCCGCCCGGGCCTCGTGGACGTCGTGCGCCGGCACCCGCGACGTGCGGCCGTGACCGCGGCGGCGGTCGTGGTCGTCGCCGTGACCGCGGTCCTCGGCCAGGTCGTCGTCGACGCGCGCGAGCAGGCGCGGCTCAGCCGGCTCTCCGGCGTGCCCGGCGTGCTGCGCCCGGTCGACCTCCCGCTGCGCACGCTCTACGTGGCCGACGGGGACGCTGCGTCGGCTGTGCAGGGCGGCGTCCGGGCGGGCGACCTGCTCGTCGGCGGCACGTACCGGCCCGTGCAGTCAGGTCCGCACGTCGTCGCCGTCGACCGGCGCACGGGCGACATCGCCTGGGACGTCACGGTCGACCTTCCACCCGCCGCGGAACCCGAGCCGGCTCTGCAGGGCGGCGGCCCGGACCCGTCGGCCAACGCGTGGTGCTCCGCGGTCGACGGTGCGCCGCCGCGCGTCGCGTGCGTCGTCAGCCGCACGTACGGCTGGCAGATGTTCGAGGAGGGGTACGGGCGCGAGGTCGCGACCCGCGGGATCGTGGTCCTCGACGCGACCGACGGCACGGTGCTCGCGCGGCGCGACGAGCCGCTCGGCGCCGAGGTCGTCGCCGGTCGCGACGGGTACTGGGTCATCACGGTCGACGACGACCGCCAAGGCGTCGAGGTCGTCGCCCGCGCGTTCGACGGCTCGGAGCGCTGGTCGAGGCACGTGGACACCGCGGCGATCCCGCAGCAGCAGACGCCGTACGTGCTGCACGACAAGGAGCGGACCGTGCTCGACGTCGGCACCCAGGCGTGGGTGCTCGGTCCCGACGGGTCCGCGGTGGCCGAGCTGGGTCGTGGCGGCTTGAACGGCGGGATGACCCTCGTGCCCGGCGGTGTGCTCGTCGAGAGCTACACGTCGGAGGGCATGCCGGACGGCGCCGCGATCTGGCGCGACGACGGCACCAGGGTCGACCTGGGCGACGACAGGCAGCTGTACCTGACGGTCGACGACGGCAGCCGACCGGACGCGTTCTTCCTCACGGCAGGCGAGACGGGCCCGCTCGTCCGGCGCGACTGGACGGGCAAGGAGCTGTGGCGGGCCGACGTCACCGTGGGGTCGACCGCGGTGCTGCTGGACGGCACGCTCGTCGGCGTGGGCGGCGACCGCCTCGCGGCCGTCGACGCGGACACGGGGGCGGTGCGGTGGCGCACCGACATGCCACGGCCGGCGGACCAGGTCTTCACCGACGGCCGCGTCCTGCTCGCCCTGAGCGGCCGGGTGGTCCGCGCGTACGGCGTGGACGACGGGACGCTGCAGTGGTCGGCCGCGCTGGTCGAGGACGGCGGCTCGACGGTGCTGGAGCGCACCGCGACGGACGCGCCCACCACCGACGCCGGCGTCGTCGGCTCGGGCGGGCCCGACGAGGGATGGTGGTTCGTGACGACCGACGGCCACCTCGCGTTCAGCTCCGCGACGGACGCCGGCGGCATCGTCGTGCTCGGCTGACCCGCCGCCCGAGGAACACGGCCGGCACGCTGCGGGTTAGGGTCGCGGAGGGCCCGCGGAGGCGACGGCCCTGCAGGGACGACGAAGGGGTGCGACGCGGTGAGCGGTGTGAGTGCGAGCGGGCTGACGGTCGGGTACGCGGCGATGCTCGAGCAGTTCCACCCCACCGAGGCGGTCGCGCTGTCGGTGCATGCCGAGCAGCACGGCTTCTCGGGCGTGATGGCCGCGGACCACTATCAGCCGTGGGTCCCGGCGCAGGGGCAGGCGTCGTTCGTGTGGAACGTGCTCACCGCGCTCGGCGAGCGGACCGTCGGGGACATCGGGCCCGGCGTGACCGCCCCGACGTTCCGGTGGCACCCCGCGATGGTCGCGCAGGCGTCCGCGACGCTCGCGGCGATGTACCCCGGGCGGCACTGGCTCGGCCTGGGGTCGGGCGAGGCGCTCAACGAGCACATCGTGGCCGGGTACTGGCCCGAGGCGCCCGAGCGCATCAACCGGATGTTCGAGGCGATCGAGGTCATCAAGAAGCTCTTCACGTCGTCGCTCGCGGGCAAGGACGTCAAGCACGCGGGCCAGTTCTACAAGCTCGAGTCGACCCGGCTGTGGACCATGCCGGAGGTCGCCCCCGAGATCCTCGTCGCGACCGCCGGCCCGGTGACGGCCAAGCGCGCCGGACGGCACGCGGACGGGCTCATCACCGTCGGCGCGCCGCTCGAGAAGATCTCCGGGCTGTTCGGCAAGTTCGACGAGGGCGTGCGCGAGTCGGGCCGCTCGCCCGAGGACCTGCCGAAGGTGCTGCAGCTGCACATGTCGTGGGCGGCGACCGACGAGGAGGCCCTCGCGAACGCGATGCACGAGTGGCCCAACGGCGGCATGAAGTTCCCCAAGGCCGACATCCGGTCCCCGTTCGACTTCGAGCAGATGGCCAAGCTCGTGCGCCCCGAGGACTTCGAGGGCCGCATGGTCATCTCGGCCGACCCGGACGTGCACCGCGCCGAGATCCAGAAGTACGTCGACCTCGGGTTCGACCGGATCTACCTGCACAACGTCGGGCGCAACCAGCGCGAGTGGATCGAGACGTTCGGCGAGCAGGTGCTGCCGAAGCTGGTGCGATGAC